>RCNF010000135.1_pt1 | contig 32989 bp, 23 predicted proteins | sample 2041311 | NCBI WGS metagenome assembly RCNF01 (sample SAMN09708228, study PRJNA481090) | Marine sediment metagenome, whole genome shotgun sequencing project. | biome: marine sediment; feature: ocean; material: sediment; isolation source: Sewage treatment plant 2 marine sediment (STP2) ...
AAAAGGGTGATATAGAGACCTGATACAACTTAATCAACAGTAGTGCCAGTTTGCTCATCTTCCAGCGATTCGGGTTTTTGGGGTGATCGCCTTGAAACAGCGTTCGAGGTGGTTCCGAATTACCACAGTCCCTATCCGTCCAGACGATGGTCTGGCAATGATGTTAATATCGAGCCGGTCCGGCAGTATTCGTCTGTTCAATCGAAAATATTCGCGAATGATTCGCTTGATCCTGTTCCTCGTTACGGCATTCCCTACCTTTTTAGAGACGGTGATGCCAAGGCGAGATCGTGAAGCCTGGTTTGCTTGGGAGATGATGACAAAATAGTCATTGTAATAACGAGTCCCATTTTTAGATAACGTCCGATATTCGATGGACGTCCTGATTCGATCTGCCTTGGTGAATGTAACCCGTGTCAACGATATAGACCCTTTTTCATTGGATTTTATCTTTTTTGCCCAGTATCCGAAAAAGCGTCTTCCTCGACGAATTCGTTAAGCCGCCAGTCTTTTTCTACCCTTTGCCCGCCGACGATTGATAATGCGTCGGCCTGCCTTGGTTGACATTCTTTTTCTGAATCCATGGGTTCGGGCCCGTTTGATTCTGCTCGGTTGGTAAGTACGTTTCATCGGTTAATTTCCTTCTTTACCATTATGTAATGCCAGTATTCGTCAGTTGAATCGGGTACCTTAAGCACATGAAGGCCGCTGTGTCAAGCCGCAAAAACAGGTCTGACTGTCGAGTCAGGCGTTCGGGATACCACCACCCGGTTGGACGAAAAACGGCCGGCTCACCTTATCGGTTCAATCATGGGCGGACTCAATAATTTCGAACGCTTCCATGTGATAGCGGTTGTCCGGGTATATAATGATCTGTTTTCCGATGCGCTTTTCCAGACCCTGAATCAGATGGTTTTCTTCACCATGAAGAAAATCGGCAACTTCCGGATTCACCCGTAGGGTGAGTCGGATTCCGGTCATGTCTGTGGCATATCTCAAAATCTCGCGGTATATTGCATAACACACCGTTCTTATTGATATAATATACCCCTCTCCATCACAATAGGGACACGGGTCACACAATAGTCGCGTAAGGGGTTTACGGGTCCTTTTCCGCGTCATTTGAATAAGGCCCATATCGGAAATGGGAAGGATGTTTGTCTTGCTTCTGTCTTTGGTAAAGGCTTCACTAAGCGCGGAAAAGACTTTCTCCTGGTTCGATTTTTTTTCCATATCGATAAAATCGATGATGATAATTCCGCCAATATCCCGTAATCTGACCTGGTAGGCGATCTCTTTAACGGCTTCCAGATTGGTTTTTAAAATGGTTTCTTCCAGGTTGTACTTTCCGACATATCGACCCGTATTCACATCGATGGCCACCAGGGCTTCGGTGTGTTCGATCACGATATACCCCCCTGACTTGAGCCACACTTTTCGCTTCAACGCTCTGGAGATATCGCCTTCAAGGTTGTATGCATCGAAAATGGGTTCGCCGCCCTCAAACAGTTCAACGGAATCTTTAAGGGACGGATTAAAGGTGTCAAGAAACGCCAGTACCGACCCGAAATCCTTTCTTGAATCGATCACGAGTTTTTCCGCTTCCTGAAGCAGCAGGTCTCTGACCGCTCTGAGACTGACGTTCAACTCCTGATGAAGAAGGGATGGGGTAGCGGCCGTTTGGTATTTTTTTTGAATGTTGCACCACAGATTTTTCAGAAAACCCATTTCGTAGGCAACTTTTTCTTTTTGCACACCTTCTGCTGCAGTTCGCACAATATAGCCCATCGCACTGTTGCTGGACAACTCGGAAACAATGGTTTTTAGCCGTTGGCGCTCAATTTCATCCTCGATCCGCCGCGAGATGCCTATATGAGAGGATGTGGGCATCAACACCAAAAAGCGACCGGGAAGAGAAATGTTGGAGGTGATTCTGGCACCCTTGGTGCCGATGGGAGACTTTGAAACCTGAACCAGAATTTCCTGCCCTTCGGTGATGAGGTCTTCTATGTTGTCTTTTTCTTCTTTTGGGATGGTGGGCGATTGGCGGGCGTTGTTAGAAAAAGCATCTTCCTCAACATCGTTGCAAATAAAATGGTCGTCGATGTCTGCATAATTGTCGCGGACCACATCATCCACATAAATAAAGGCGGCCTGGTTCAAGCCTATGTCTACAAAGGCTGCCTGCATTCCCGGAAGCACCCGCTGAACCCGGCCTTTATATATGTTGCCGGTGCTGTCGTGGCTTCCCTTTCTTTCAATGAAAAGTTCAACAATCGTTTCGTCTTCAACGAGAGCGACCCGGGTTTCGTGGTCGGCCACGTTGATAATGATCTTTTTAGCCATGATTGGTTTTTCGTTTGGTGATTATCGCGGTCAGAATCTGCGGGTCGCTCAATTTAAAGACCGTTTTCAATACGTGCCCCGGTCTCACCATCAGGTTATTATCCGTTCCAAGGGTCATAAAAACATGATGGTCGTCCAACAGTTTGATGTCGGAAACCGCCTTTTTAAAATCAACGACCACCTGCTTACCTTTCTTGCTTTTTCTTTCAATGGTTACGCTTTGTTGCCCAAAAAACCAATCTAAATCTTTTTGCCTGAAAAAGCCATCTTTTAGTTCGACCCGATAACGCTGGCTGTCGATCCGTTCCAGGGACTTCTTTTTGACATATGGTGCACAACCGGTGATTTCCAGACCGTCGGGCATTTGCCGGCGCAACCGTAAAATCAGTTCACCCGAATCGATGGGCTCGGTCAGTGTAACCAGCATCCGTTCATCTTCACTTTGCATCCCCATGGGTAACGTATCACCAAATGAGACTTTTGCCATGGGATGAAACCCTTCGGAATATTTCAACGGAATCCCCTCTCGCCGCATACTTCTGATAAAAATTTTAACCATCTCAAGATGCCCTAAAAATCGGGAAGATCTCATTTTTTTAAAATTGACCTGATACTTGATGCCTGTTTCTGACGACGGCGGCTCAGGCAACGGCCTCTCCGTTGAAAAAATTTCTTTATGATCATGAAAAGAAACCGGTTTAAGCGACTCAAAATCACAGACGCCGCATCCACTGCAGGACCCGGTTCGACAGTCGCTGGTGATCTTGCCGACTGCCGCCCGGGCCTTTTCTTCGATCAGGAAAGACCGATCCACACCAATATTAATATGATCCCATGGCAGCGGACGGTCTAAATCGGATCTTCCATCCGTGAATTGCGTCGGATTTATTCCGCTCGCTTCAAAAACCGTTATCCATCGGTCATAATTAAAAAAATCTGACCACCCATCAAACCGGCAACCGCTTCTCCACGCGTTGATCAACACCTTGTTCAGCCGTCGATCTCCTCTGGCCCAGACCCCTTCGATCACACTGACCCGGGGGTCCTGCCATTTAACCTGGACGCCGGGCAGTTTCAGGTTGTCTTTCAGCCAGTTTATTTTTTCAAGGGCGGTTTCGAGACTGATCTGGGGTTCCCACTGAAAGGGTGTATGCGGTTTGGGAATAAATGTGGCGACACTGACGTTTATTTTTTCACTTCGTCCCTGTTTTTTGCCAATGGCCTTTAACCGTTTCACCAGGGCCACAATCGCTGCGATGTCCGCCTGTGTTTCGGTGGGAAGGCCAACCATAAAATAAAGTTTGATCAATTTCCAGCCCAGAGAAAAAGCATTTTCGACAGTCTCGACGATATCTGCTTCCGTTATATTTTTATTGATTACATCCCGCAGGCGTTGACTTCCTGCCTCCGGTGCGATGGTGAAGCCGGTTTTTCTAACTTGTCGGATCAGTTCCATCAGTTCGGGAGTGAGCGTGCCGGCCCGTAAGGACGGCAAGGATACGGCCACCCGGTCCTTGGCACCGACGTCCATAATCTTTTTTATCAGCGGTGCGATACAGGAATAATCCCCCGTGCTCAGTGACAGCAGGCTAAGATCTTCATATCCGCTTTCCTTCAGCAATTGACTCACCGAAGTCAATACCGCTTCCGGTTGACGTTCCCGCACGGGCCGATAGATCATTCCCGCCTGACAGAATCGGCAGCCCCGGGTGCACCCCCTGGCAATTTCCATGCGCAACCGATCATGTACCGGTTTACCGAAAGGAATGATGGGTTGCGAAGGAATGGGTTCAGCGTTCAGGTCTGAAACAACCGCCCGTTCAACACCCTGGTGCGATGTTTTTTTGGGAATTAACCGCTGGGTTCCAAGGGAATCGATGGAAAGGTCGAAAAATGAAGGAATATACACCCCTTTTATCTGAGACCAGCGCTGAAGCAGGTCTTCCCTTTTACCACTGTCCGATTGGCGCCACACGTTCCATGCATCGGTCATCTGCAAAATAACGGCTTCTCCATCTCCCACCACAATTGCATCGAAAAAATCAGCCACCGGTTCCGGGTTGCAGGTGCATGGGCCTCCGCCGATAACAAAGGGATCCTTCTTCCCTCGCTCTTCGGCAAAGAAGGCAATTCCTGATAGATCGAGCATGTTGACCATGTTGGTGTAGTTCAGCTCGTAAAGCAGGCTGAAGCCAAGAATATCAAAGTTTTTCAATGGCGTTTCAGACTCAAGGGAACACAATGGCAACTTATTTTTACGAAGCTGCGCCTCCATATCTACGGCCGGCGCGAAGACCCGCTCCGCCAGTATCTCTTCCCGGGCATTGAGCATCCCGTATAAAATCTGAATACCGAAGTGGGATGTGGCTATTTCGTAAAGATCGGGAAAAGCCAGGGCGACATGCACCTGGGTTTTTTCCCAGGGTTTTTTTATCCGATTAATTTCGCTGCCTAAATAACGGCTGGGCATCTGGACCAACGGCAGGAGATCTTGAATGGATGTTTCTCTCATGTTATGTTTCTTAACCTGATTATTAATTATGGACACGCTAAAAAATGGCACCGATCATTAAACTCATCGACAGAAAAAAAAGCGCCCTGCTCCGGTATGCGGGATCTTTGGTGCTTCTTCTTATCACCTGGAACAACGGCTTTTGCAGCATTGAAACACGGGAAAACGATGTCGTCAAAGCGGTGCGAAAAGCAAGCCCGGCAGTGGTCAATATAAGTTCACAATATGAAATCCGCAAGAATTCCAATCCTTTTTCAGGATATGGCATGGATCCGATGTTAGACCAATTCTTCCGCGATTTTTTTGCTCCCGAACTTGAACGAAGGGAAAAGCGAACCAGTCTTGGTTCCGGCGTCATCATCGATGGCACACGCGGCTTGGTTTTGACCAATGCCCATGTTGTCGAAAAGGCAACCACTATCCGCGTAGCGTTGAACGATCAGCGCGAATTTGAGGCGACCATAATAGGAATGGATCCGGATTCGGATCTGGCTGTGCTCAAAATCCAATCGGACCAGGTGTTGCCAGCCATTCAAATGGGCCATTCAGAGGACTTGATGATTGGGGAATCAGTCGTTGCCATCGGAAATCCCTTTGGATTTTCCCATACGGTCACCACCGGCGTGGTCAGTTCGGTCAATCGAAGTATTAAAACCGCAGATCGAGTTTTTCATAAATTCATTCAAACCGATGCATCCATTAACCCGGGAAACAGCGGCGGCCCCCTGCTAAATATCAACGGCGAGTTGATCGGCATCAATACGGCAATCTATGCGCAAGCTCAGGGCATCGGATTTGCCATTCCGATAAACCGCGCCAAACGAATCATTTCCGATCTGATCAATTTCGGAGAGGTCGTTCAAGCCTGGATCGGTATGTCCGTTCAAGCCCTTGATTCCAATCTGTCCAACTATCTCGGGGTCCCAGGCGATGTCGGGCTCATGGTTACAGCGGTGGAAACAGAAAGCCCGGCGGCAACGGCAGGCATCGATGAAGGCGATATAATCCTTTCCATAGACGGCTTAAGGATAACCGACATCTTGGCCTATCAAGCAAAGATGAATGAAATTTCAGCCGAACAAACCCTCTCGGTGGAAATCAGCCGAAAAGGAAAAATCACTCGAATTTCCATCGAAACGGCGGTCTTTCCGCTTGATCGGGCACTGGAACTGGCCAGTCAACGGCTGGGGATAAAAGTAACCGACCTTGATGAACAATCCCAATTAACCTATGGCATAAAAACAAACACAGGGGTGCTGATCATAGAAATGAGTCGGGGTTCCCACTTGGACCAGTTGGGCGTGAGACCCGGAGATATTATCCGTCAAATCGATGAAGCGAGGGTGGAAACTCTGGCGGATTTTAAGGCGGCCATTATTAAATACCGCCACAAGCCATCGGTGGTACTTCTCATTCAGCGCCATGGTAATCTTTATTATGTAAATACAACCATGAAGGAAAATGGATGATGAAAAGAAAAAAAATTTTAGCGTTGCTTAAAACCGGGACACCCCTTGAAAACTTGCTGATTAAAGGATGGGTGAGAACCAAACGCGATTCGAAAAACTTTTCCTTTATCGAAGTCAATGACGGATCCTGCCTGAAAAACATGCAGATCGTGGTTGATGAAAGCCTGCCTGACTACAGCGACCTTAAAAAACTGACTACCGGATCGGCAGTGGCCGTTTGGGGGAGCCTCGTTCCTTCCCAGGGCGGCGGCCAGAAATGGGAAGTCCAGGCAACCAAGATGGAAATTATCAGTTTGGCGCCGGAGACCTTTCCACTGCAGAAAAAGCGCCATACGGATGAATATTTGAGAACCATAGCCCATTTACGACCGCGGACCAATAAATATGGGGCTATTTTCAGAATCCGTTCCGAACTCTCTTGGGCGATTCACCAGTTCTTCAGGGATCGGGGATTTCGCTATATTCACACCCCCGTAATTACCGGATCAGACTGCGAAGGCGCCGGAGAACTCTTTCGCGTGACGACGCTGAATCCGTCCATACCGATGGCATCCAACGAAAAAATAGATTTCTCCAAGGATTTTTTCGGCAAGGAATCCAACCTGACGGTTTCCGGCCAACTGTCCGCTGAAATGTTTGCCCTCTCTTTGGGAGATGTTTACACCTTTGGTCCCACTTTTCGGGCTGAAAATTCCAATACCAGCCGTCACGTGGCTGAGTTTTGGATGATTGAACCGGAAATGGCTTTTTGCGACCTGGTCGGTAACATGGATTTAGGTGAAGCCTTCATCAAACATCTTGTCGGCTTTATCATCGAAAACTGTTCGGAAGACATTGACCTGTTTGCCCGTTTCGTTGACAAAACGTTGATGAAAACACTCGAAAATATTATTTCTTCTGAGTTTTTACGTATTCCCTATAAAGAGGCCATCGATATATTGCTCGGATCCAAGGAATCTTTTGAGTATGCGTTGGCTTACGGATCAGATCTTCAATCCGAACACGAACGCTATCTGACCGAAAAACATTTCAAAAAGCCGATAATTGTTTATGACTATCCTAAAACCATCAAACCGTTTTACATGCGTCTGAACGATGACGATGAAACGGTTGGTGCCATGGATATTCTGGTGCCGAGAATCGGTGAATTGATCGGCGGCAGCCAGCGTGAAGAACGATTAGACGTGCTCGAAAAGCGAATGGCTGAGTCTGGCCTTTCTAAGGAGAACTACTGGTGGTATATAGACTCAAGGCGCTACGGGACCGTTCCCCACAGCGGATTTGGGCTGGGTTTTGAGCGGATGTTGATGCTGGTTACCGGCGTGTCGAATATCAGGGATGTAATTCCCTTTCCCCGAACCCCGGGAAACATAGATTTTTAAAAAAGGTTACCGTTTGCGGTTTGACAGGCCGGTCAGGACAGCCAGCAATCGTCTTCATTATTTTGAATGTGGAATCAGCATTGCTTTAAACAACGCAGCTTAGCCAGTTCTTCAGCATAGCCGTAAAGGTGAAGGCCTTTACTTTCGACGATCATTTCTCCATCCTTGACGCCGATTTCGCCGGCCATGTATTCCTTTAAATTTTGAATCCCCGCCAGGTTGGCCGGCATCCCCCCCCATAAATCCCAGGATCGGAAATAGACCATGAAATGGAGGGTTTCATCCTGTATGCGCGTATCTATCGATCTCAAACAGGGTGGATCGAGCAGGGTTACGTCGGATGGGTGCGCCACTTGGAGTACCATCTGGTTATTCCGGGACCCGAATCGCTTGTAGGTGTCGATAATCCATTCAATCTGATTCAGATACACCGATCCATTCTCTTCAAACACAACTTTTCCATCGACGTCCCTCTCATCGATGATGTCGCGGTTTTTTTCTTTCCACCAGCGAAGTTTATCGCCGCTAACAGGCACACGCGTCAACCGCTCACCATATGTGTAGGATTCTCCGGGTTCTTTGTGTCCGGTCATCAGATATTCAACATACGACCGATTGTATCCTTCTCCCCCAAAAATATAGGCCTCCTCAACGGGGTTCGGTATACCACAGGATGCGGGAATATCAGGAATCAATGGCAGGGTACCCGGATATTTCACATGACCCATAAAATAATCGTATTCAAGTCGTGTCTGACCGGCGTAGGATCCCCGGTCTATTATAAACCGGCTGCCTTTATCAAGAATATCATGCACCGCTTGAAACCACAGATCCGGCAGGTCTCTGGCATCTATTCGATGAATTTTCATTTCCTTATGCCTTGGCTATCATTAAACATGAATTGACTATAACTCCTTTTAAAAAAAATATCAATTTTTACAATATCTTAGGCCGGTTTAAAAATTGTACGTCTTTAAAAAAAATTATTGACAATTACAAGGTATGTATGAGAATTATTAATTGCTCTTTGATGCAGATAACCTGACCTTGAGCACACCCTGAATCTGATTCTATTTTTCTAAAACTGCGCTGGAGACCGAAGCTGATACTGGATTTATTATTTGCCATTTAAAAGAGCGCACCCATTTAAGAACCCCTGATTTTCCTTAGGAATTTCAGGGGTTCTTTTTTCAGCGCTCATATATCGAGCATGCTGACTTCCAAGGCATTGCTTTGAATGAAATCCCGCCTGGGTTCGACTTCATCACCCATCAGTATCGTAAATATCTCATCCGATTCAACTGCATCTTCAACAGTCACTCTTAGCAGATTACGCTTGTCGGGGTGCATGGTGGTTTGCCACAACTGTTCGGGATTCATTTCACCAAGCCCCTTATATCGTTGAATATTTATACCTTTTTTACCATCCTCAATCAGATACTGCAAAAGTTGTCGTTTATCTTCCATGACGACTGGCGCGTCATCGCGATCATTGGTGTATATTTCAAATGGAGGCTTATCATCCACTTCCAACTTTTTATTCAAAATCAAACATTTTTGATAATCCGAAGAATAAATTAAATTTCTGCCAATGGTAACGGTCTGCTGGTAATTGTTTTGATCCGTTGATCTGACAATCAGCTCGAACATTTCATCTTCTTCATTCCAGGACAGTGCTTGTGCAAGATACCCTTTATTTTCAATTTTTTCCTTTAACATAAACATGTTGTCCCGGTCCTGCAGGAAAGCCTTGTCCTGGACTTTCGCTTTGATCATGGTCTCTACAACCAGAGGATCAAATCCGCGGTTTTCCAGTTTTGCCATGGCTGAAGCGTACTCACTTAAATCACACAGAAAAATGAAAAGATGGTGATCTGATAGGATTTTCCCATTGGGAACAATTTTAACCTGCTTTTTATCAACTATTTTTTTCAGAATAAAATCATTCAGTTCTCCATCATCTTTCATATAGGATTCGCTTTTTCCCTTACCAATTTTAAAAAGCGGGGGTTGGGCGATGTATAGGTAACCTTTGTCTACCAGTTCAGGCATTTGGCGATAGAAAAAGGTAAGCAACAGCGTTCGAATATGGGATCCATCCACATCCGCGTCCGTCATGATGATAACCTTGTGATAGCGGATTTTATCAATGTTATATTCTTCCTTGCCGACGCCGGTGCCTAAAGCGGTAATGATGTTTTTAATTTCTTCGCTTCGGAGTATTTTATCAAACCGCGCCTTCTCCACATTTAAAATTTTTCCCTTCAACGGCAAAATCGCCTGGAATTTTCTATCCCTGCCCTGTTTGGCAGACCCGCCGGCTGAGTCCCCTTCAACCAGAAAGAGTTCCCGCAGCGCCGGGTCAGACAGCTGGCAATCCGCCAGTTTACCGGGAAGGGTGGAATCAATCAATGCACCCTTGTTCCTGGCCATATCCCGTGCGCGTTTGGCAGCATCCCTCGCTCTGGCAGCATCCACAGCCTTTTCCATTATCTTCCGGGATACAGCGGGATTTTCCTCCATAAAAGCACTGAGTTTTTCATTAACCAGGGACTCTACCAACCCTTTTACTTCACTGTTGCCCAGTTTGGTTTTGGTTTGCCCCTCAAATTGGGGAGACTTTATTTTGACACTGATGATTGCCGTCAACCCTTCCCTGACATCATCACCGCTTATTTTGGCTGAAAGATTTTTTGGCAGGTTGCCATTTCCGGCATACTGGTTGATGGTTCGGGTCAATGCCGCCTTGAAGCCGATCAGGTGAAATCCACCTTCCACCGTGTTGATATTATTAGCAAAAGAAAAAATATTTTCTTTATAGGTGCCGTTGTATTGGATGGCTACTTCAATATTGACGTCGTTCCGATAACCTTCAATAAAAACCGGTTCATGAAGAACCGTGTGCCTTTTATTCAAATACTCGACAAAGGAAACGATGCCACCTTCGTAACAATAATTTTCGCTTTTATCGAAGCGCTCATCTTCGATGAAAATATTGACGCCTTTGTTGAGAAATGCCAGTTCTCTTAGACGGCGGGACAAAATATCGTAGCTGAATTCGGATATATTAAAAATCTGGTCATCGGGAACGAAATGAATTCGGGTTCCTCTTTTTTCGGTTTCACCGATTACTTTCAACTCACTTGTTTTTGTTCCTCTTTCATAGGTCTGGTAGTAAATTTTTCCCTTGGAATATATTTCAACTTCAAAAAGTTTTGACAGGGCATTGACCACACTCACCCCGACCCCATGGAGTCCGCCGGAAACCTTATAACTGTCATTATCGAATTTTCCGCCGGCATGCAGTTTGGTAAGCACCACTTCTAGCGCCGGGACATTTTCCGTCCGGTGAATGTCAACGGGAATTCCCCTTCCATTGTCTTCCACGCTGATGCTGTTGTCGGTATGAATGGTAACACGGATATTTTCACAATAACCGGCCATGGCCTCATCGATGCTATTGTCCACCACCTCGTAAACAAGATGATGGAGACCGGCCACATCCACATTTCCAATATACATGGATGGCCGCAAACGAACCGGTTCAAGACCTTCTAATACATCTATGCTGTCTGCATCATAATTTTCGTTCATTTTTAGATAATTCTCATTGATTTTAAATTCTCATCGGCATGATGACGCCGATAAATGTTTTATCCGTATCCCCTTCAACAATGCAGGGACGGCTGCCGTCGACTATATTGATAATCACATTTTCTTCATCGATAACGCTCAAGGTATCCATAAAAAATTTAGGGTTAAATGCCGCTTCGATGGGGTTTCCGGAAAATTCGATTTCCGTTTCTTCCTTAGATTCACCGTAATCAGGATTGGTGGCGGTTACCACCAGTTTATTATCATTGAAGGTGAAAACAGCGCCTTTGTAATTGTCTGTTGCCAGAATAGACATTCGTTTGAGCATCTTTCCAAATTTAATTTTATCCAATTTAAGGATGTGTTCCTTGCCTTTGGTTAAAATGTCCTCGTATTTTGGAAAATCACCTTCCAGCATACGGATAATAATCGTTTCCTTTTCTTTTTTGACGATAAAATTACTATCCTTGATACCGACCTGAACATCTCCTTCAATGTCTAAAAATTTAGCAACTTCATTCAATCCTTTTTTAGGAACCAACACCCCTTCACCCAAAGGCAATTCTTCCGGTGAATCATAAAAATGATGAACCGCATTCAGACGACTGCCGTCTGTGGATACAAACCGGAGTCGGTAGGCCTCTTCATGGGTCCGTTCAACAAAAACACCATTGATGTGGGCTCTTTTTTCATCGCCTGCCGATGAAATAATAATAGATCGTTCAATCATCTTTTCAAAAATGAATGCATCGATGGCAAAAAAGTCTACTTCGGTAATATGGGGTGTTTCGGGAAAGTCATCCGGATTCATGCCGACAATATGGTACTGAACCTTATCATTGCCGATCTCTATCCACCTGTTTTCCACTTCGTTAATAAGAATATCCTCTGAGGGGAATTCCCGAAGAATTTCAAATAATTTTTTTGCACTGACAGCCACCGCACCTTCTTTTTCCACGGATGCCGGATAAAAACCTTCAAATCCGGTCTCCAGGTCCGTGGCAGTCAGATGAATACCGTCGCTGACAGCCCGGATTAAAATATTTTCGGTGATAGCCAGATTGCTCCGTCGTCCGGTCAACCCTTGCACTTTTGCCAGCACATTAACAATTTGGAATTTGTTGATGATGAATTTCATAATATAATTCCTTTTAAAATATTGTTGTACTAGTAGGAACCGACAAAAAGTTTATAAGTTTTTAACTTATTAATTTTATATAAAATATAAATATATTTAATTGTTCATAAGTTGGTGATAGGGTTCATAAATAAAACAAGTTTTGTAAGGAAAAATAAAATTGTTGATAACTGATCAATTATTGACCCATTTTAAATATACCTGTGTTGATAATGGCCGCTGATCAAACCTGTATCCATTTTTTTATGTCTGGAACTATTTTTTGATTCCATTCCACAGAAGATCTTAATTTTAAGAAAATATTAAATAAACGATTAACCAGTTCAATCGCTTTTTCGTACAGGTAGGCTTTTTCCAGTACCATCCCCTCAATATCCGCTTTGGTTTCAGCAGGACCGGTTTCCGGAACATTTAAGCCTGAAAAACTCAAGCTTTCGCCTTTCAGGGTGAATTTCCAATCCTGATTTTCCGTTTTGTAGGAAAGGTTCATTTCAATGACGACAGCACCTTTTCGAAGTGATAAAAGGCCTTCTTCCAGTCCGGCATCATCACCTTTGATGGTAATACTCTCACTGGAATCATTGATGCTGTTTTCCAGGACGATTCGATTGCCGAGATACAAAGACGTAATGGTTTCATCTGCGGTTTTAAAAAAGTGTTGATTGGTATCGATGGTAAACCACAACCAGGTTAAAAACTCATTTCCAATAAATTTATAACGGTTATAAGCAATCGCGACATCCAGCATTGGCAATTTTTTATTACTCCGTGAACCGGGTTGGGGTGAATTGGGATAGGGCATCTTTTTCCACATCGGACAATGGTGATGTCAAGGCCGCCATGGTATAGGGAAACAACCGGATTAATTTCAATTTAAAAGATCGGGTGAAAAGGGTTTCCAATTCTTCATTGGCTCCTTTCAAGTTGGAGAAAAACCAGAGGGTGTTGGACTCGTAGTTCCAAATCAGATCATAAATATTTGGCGTCGCCGGAATTCTCAAATTTAAAAGGTGGATGACATGATCCTTGATCTCTTTTTTCTCGGTTTTGCTTAAAAAGTCGCGCCCACTTTTTGCCAACTTTTTTGTCATTTCAAGCGTGTAGTGTTTTTGAACGATTTTTGAGGGAATCGATTTTTTATCGATCCGCATGGAAAAAACCAAATGGGTGCCGATTAGAAACGGGGATTGGTTAAAATCGGTACTAAAAGGATTGTTAAAACAAGTCCAGCCAATGGCCTTGTCCGATGATTCGTTGTCTATCTCTTCAACGGCATTTTTTTTCAATCCAGTGGCAACACTTTCCAGAATAGGTTCCGACAGTTTTCCTTCAACGCGATATTGGGTGATGGAAACGGAAGATGAAAGAATACCCATTAATTGGTCCTATATACCGAATGTTGTGTAATTTTATAATAAAACAAATACATATAGCGGTTTTATGTGTTTTTTTCAAGCTATTTTTGGATGTTTGCTTGAAGGATCCAATATACAGGAATAGTTGAATCATTTTAATACGATAAATCCAAAAAAAAGCCATATTTAAATCGTGATAGCGAGTTTGCAGCGGGGAGTCTTCAATATTGACAAAAAAGGTCCAATATTTAAATATGCTGTGATATAATTATTTTTTTAAATAAATTTAAAAGGTTAAATGTAGAGTGAGCAACTTTTCAGAACCATTTAGTGCCGATCTTCACATTCATTCAAAATTTTCGAGAGCAACAGCGCGCAACCTCGATATTGAAAATATATACATATGGGCCCAACTGAAGGGCATAACCGTTGTAGGGACCGGAGATTATACTCATCCGGAGTGGATCGTAGAGATCATTCAAAAATTGGAACCGGCGGAACCGGGTCTGTATAGACTGAGAGCGGATATTGCCCGTTGCTGTGATGAATTTGTGCCGGCCTCCTGCCGGGCCCCCGTCCGGTTTATGTTAAGTTGTGAAATCAGCAATATATATAAAAAAAAGGGACGCACTCGAAAAAACCACAACCTTGTTTTTTTTCCGGATATAGAACATGTGCGCCGCTTCAATAGCCGTCTGGAGACCATCGGAAACATCCATTCCGACGGAAGACCCATCCTCGGTCTTGATGCTCGAGATCTGCTTGAGATCGTATTGGAAACATCCGAAGAAGGGTTTCTCGTCCCGGCCCATATATGGACACCCTGGTTTTCAATGCTGGGATCGAAATCTGGGTTCGATTCCATCCAGGAGTGTTTCGAAGATCTAAGCCCCTATATTTTTGCCGCTGAAACGGGTCTGTCCTCTGATCCGCCTATGAACTGGCGGGTGTCCGATCTGGATCATATCACCCTTATTTCCAATTCAGATGCCCATTCACCGTCAAAATTAGGTCGCGAAGCCAATCTGTTTAAAACGGAAATCAACTATTACGCCATTCGGGCGGCCATGGAAAATGGAGATGAAGATCAATTTGCAGGAACGGTTGAATTTTTTCCCGAAGAGGGAAAATACCACGTGGACGGCCATCGTAAATGCGAGGTCTGTTTTACCCCTGCTCAGACCCACTCTCACATGGGTACTTGTCCGGTTTGCGGAAAACCGCTGACACAGGGGGTATTGCATCGTGTGGAAGACCTGGCCACGCGTCCTGAAGGATTCCAGCCGAATCGTTGTTTTCCGTTTTACCGGCTCATCCCACTTGATGATCTGCTGGCAGACATATTCAGGATCGGTTCCCAATCCAAAAAAGTAAAACGAACCTACCGGGCATTGTTGGAGACGTTAGGCAATGAATTAAATATTCTTCATTCCCTGGAGAGGGAAACCATTGAATCAGCCGGGGTACCGCTGCTTGCAGAGGCCATTGTCCGCATGCGAGACAATCGAGTATCTTTTTCTCCGGGCTATGACGGGCTTTTCGGAACCGTTCAACTTTTTTCTGACTGTGAAAGGGATCGATTGATTGGACAGCGGGGCCTTTTCTCTGGTTTTGATAAAAAACTTGAATCGGCTGAGCTTGATAAAACGTCAACTCGCTGTAATTTTGACGATAATTTACTGAGTTCAGCGACTCCGGAGTCGGATGAACCTTTAAAAAGGGCTATATCCTTAAACGCGGAGCAGCAAAAAGCCGTGGATCATCCGAACGGACCGTTAATGATCCTTGCCGGACCGGGGACGGGAAAGACCCGGACGCTGACACGTAAAATTGCCCGCCTGATTGAAAGCGGCGTTGATGTCAAGCATGTGCTGGCAGTGACCTTTACCAATAAGGCGGCAAAAGAAATGAAAGGAAGGCTTGCTGCCATTCTGGGAAAATCACGGTCGCTCCCCTTTGTGGGAACCTTTCATGCTTTGGGCTATCGCATTTTGACCCGTTCCATGTCGGATGCCATGCTGTCGGTTGCGGATGAAGAGACCCGCAGCGTTCTGGTTCGTGACGCCATGGCCTTAAATGGCTTGTCAAAAAAAGGGTTGGCAATCAGCCTGGATGAAATGAAGGGGTGGATTGTTTCGGCCAAACAGAAGATGCTCTCCAGCAACGATCCACTCGACGGGGTGTGTCCTCATGACCGGTTGGCCCAGTTCGTTTGCAGCTATGACACCTATGAACATTTGCTTCGGATTCAAACCCTTGTGGATTTTGAAGATTTAATTTTCCGAGCGGTTTCTCTGCTGGAAAAAGACCCGGATTCGTGTGATCGGTATGCGGGCCGCTTCAGCGATATTTTTATCGACGAATACCAGGATATCAACGCCGGACAGTATCGGCTCGTCAGGTTGCTGGCAGGGGATCATGCCAACATCCGCATTATAGGTGACCCCGATCAATCCATATACGGTTTCAGAGGGTCGGATGTCGACTGTTTCAAATGGTTCAAACAGGATTTTCCGGTCGCCCAGACAATTGTATTGAACAAAAATTATCGGTCCTCCCGGACGATTCTGGAAATTTCAGCTCAGGTGATCAAAAAAAATACGCCGTTGCTTGAAAGCGGGGGCCGACATGCGGTTTATTCGGATATGATGGGCGAGGGTCACATCCCTGTTATGCAGTTGGCTTCGGAAAATGCCGAAGCTGTTGCCATTGGAAAAACAATTGAAAAGATGATTGGAGGGATCGGTTTTTTTTCTTTGGATTCCGGAGCTGCGGATGGCACTGTGGATCAGGGGCGGTTGAGTTTTTCTGATTTTGCTGTTTTGTTCCGGACACGCAGTCAGGGCAAGGTGATTTTAAAATTCTTGGAAAAAGCAGGCATTCCCTGTCAACCCATAGACCGGAATAGCGTTCTGGATCACCCTGGGGTAAAATCAGTCATTTCGGTTTTAAGGCTGCTACACGGCGTGGGCCTATTTTATGACCTTCAAGCCGCCGCAGGGGTGTTCAATTCCCCGGTTTCGATTAAGAGTATAGAAATTCTCAAATCCTGGTCTTACCGTAACAAGCTTAGCTTGGCGGAAGCTCTGGTTCAATCTTGCCGGCTGCCTGTTCCCCATATGGGACACTCACGTCAGCAGAAACTATATGCGTTTGTCGGACGAGTATCCCGTTTTAAGAAAAAAATTGATGGCCTGTCGATTTCGGAAACCGTTGACTTGCTGCTACGAAAGACCAATTTGAGTCGGAAATATAGTGGTGACCCGTCGTTTGATCGTGGCATCAACCACCTCCTGGAAACGGGCAACGCCTATCAAAAAGATACTGCCGGGTTTCTGGCGGCAATAGCCCTGTCCAAAGATGCGGACACCTATGATCCTCGTGTGGAAAAAGTGTCCCTGATTACCATGCATGCCGCTAAAGGATTGGAATTTCCCGTTGTTTTTATCGCCGGGTGCGAGGATGGTTTGATACCCTACCGATCAAACAACCGGCCGACAGACATGGAAGAAGAACGGCGGCTGTTTTATGTGGCCCTGACCCGGGCGAAAAGACACCTGTTAATAACCAAAGCCGACCATAGACGGGTGAACGGCCAAAAACAGCCCAGACAAGTATCCCCGTTTCTGGAAGATATTGATAATCGTTATAAACGGTTTTCCTTCCCAGGTGCAAAGAAAACTGAAAAGCCAACCCAGGAACAACGATCCCTTTTTTAGAGAGGATATCCATGTCCAACGATCCCCTATTCTCCTGTGAATTGAAAAATGGACTGACGTTGCTGTGTTGGGACCATTCAAAAAAAATAGCCGCCGATCGCTGGACGGTCTGTGTGATGGTCGAGATAACCATCCCCGTGGAGAAAAAATGGTTCGGCAACAATCCTGTGGATGAGGAAAACTTCAGAAAGATCAGATGTGAATTGGGCGAATCCGTTATTTTTCAACAAAAAAAAGAACGACAGTTCGTCAGTGTTGATAAAAAAGAACAACGGGTTAAAGAATTATGCGACAACGCCGAGGAAACAGGAAGAAAATATCTTGGCCGTGACGATTTTGCAGCCAAATACATCCTCAAGGTGCATGCTGACCAGCAACGCCGCCGGAACAAGTGACATGAAAACCGGTGCCCTCATTCCCATGAACCGGCCGGAGCGAATTTTGGAAAAGGTGCGTGGTTATCTGGCGGATATGGAGGCGTTTCTTGCCGAACCGGCCGATGCCGTTGCGGTCCTGTTGGATGCATTGCCCCTCGCCGACAAGGCGCTGATATTGAAAATGCTTCCCCTGCTTGGATACGCCGGTAAAGAGCGAGTTTTATGGCCTCTCTATCATTTTATGCTTGAGGCCTCGAAGGATGAACAGGTCTGCCATGCGGCGGCCGTTCAATTGGGCCTTGCCGCGTCCTTGAGCGATGACCCCTCAGCATTGAAAGCCGCGTTGATTGAAAAACTGAACCACCCGAATCCCTCCGTTCGGAGCAGCTGTGCGCTGGCTCTCGGCTGGGAGGGAAACTGGCCGGCAGTGACTTCGCTCATGGTCCATATGCCTGATCCGGATCGGAATGTTCAGGACGCGGTGGTTGCAGCCCTATCGTCGGTGGGTGATGTGCGCGTATTGGATTTATTAAGCGCCCGTCTGGAAACCGGAACCGTGGAGGAACAGCGTAGTATTTTGCTGAACCTCTGGCGGTTTGCGGAACAGGTTCCCCGCGTTGAAGCGGTTTATCTCGGCTGTATGGAAATGCTGTTGCCGGAATTACGTGTGGATGCGTTGTCCGGCTTGGCCCTGCTTCCCCTCTCCACGACGATCCTTAAGCGCTACCGTCAATTATTAGGAGATGAGGACCTCCGGATTCGCCGTCAGGTTCTGGAAAACCTTTCGGCGGAAGCGCCGGTCGACGATGAGCAGCTGAAAGCAATCCTTTACGGGCTGTTGACAGACGAAGATGCTCAAATCCGGCAGGCAGCCATTCGGCTCCTGGCCAGGAGCTAAACATTTCTACACCAATAATTCCTGCTCCTGGAAAAAGTCAGCGCCCGTCAACGCCGAAAAAAAAGATGTGCTGTCGGGTCAGGTTTCAATGAGATGGTTCTGGATGGCAAAGCGGGACAGGTCGGCGTTGTTGCGCAGCTTTAATTTCTTCAGCAGGCGGAATCGATAGGTATCTACCGTTTTGATGCTGATATGATAGGCCGAGGCGATCTCTCGGTTGGTGTTTCCCAAGGCAAGGCGTCTCAACACCTGGAGTTCCCTTGTGGAGAGGGAGTCCAGTGGGCTTTGGGTCCTGTTGCCTTTGGCGACTCTGAGGGCCAGTGCTTCAGCGGCGTCGTCCGTTAAAAACAAAGAGCCGGAATGGACTTTACGAATGGCTTTGACCAACTGCTCCGGCGCACTTTGTTTGGTGATGTAGCCCATTGCACCGGTTTCGATAGCCCGAACCACATACTGATGTTCTTCGTGCATCGTCAACACCAGAATGGGCACCTCCGGGAACTCACTTTTCAGCTGGGTGATTACTTCCAAGCCGTCTAAAATAGGCATGGAAATATCGATCACCGCCACATCCGGTTTCTCTTTACGCACCGCCAGCACCGCCTCCCGACCATCCGACGCTTCGGCCACCACTTCAATGTCTCCGCTCTCTTCGACGATTCGTCGAAGTCCGGCGCGGACAATGCTGTGGTCATCGGCAAGTAGAACCCGGATCATGATGGTCAGCTTTCAGTTAAGGCCACGGTGAAACAGATCCGGGTTCCTCCTCCGGGTCTGGATTGTACATCAAAAAAACCTCCCAGCAGGTTGGCGCGCTCCCTCATATTTGTCATACCCAGGCCTTCGGCGTCACATAGGGCTTCCGGTTCGAAGCCCGTGCCGTTATCCTTGATGGTGAGCGATAAATTGCCGTTTTCAAAAGACAGGGATACCTTGGCGCGGGTCGCTGATGCGTGGCGGGCAACATTGGTCAACGCCTCCTGTGAGATGCGGTATGCGGCCGTAGCAATATTACCGCGGATTTCCGGACCGTCATCGTGTTCAAACACACAACTGATGTCATACCGCTTTTCAAAATCAGCGGTATACCATTCAATCGCCTCCACCAGCCCCAAATGATCCAGAACGCCCGGCCGTAAACGGATGGCCAGGCCGCGAACCTCTTCAATGGTTGTATCGATGAGTTCACACATTGTCAATGCACGGGCCGAGGCGGTCGGGTCGGATCTGTTCACGCGATTGCGGATCCAGACGGCTTCCATGCGAAGCGCGGTAAGCACCTGTCCCAGTTCATCGTGAAGCTCGCGGGCCAGATAGGCGCGCTCTTTTTCCTGATTGGTCATGATGCCGGCCGAGAGTCGCCGCAGTCGTTCCTGGGCTTTTTTAAGCGCGGTGATGTCGGTGGCAATGCCACAAACACCGGTCACCCGACGTTTGCCGTCGTAAAGGGGAAACTTGGTGCTCAAATAGGTATGCGCTTTATCGTCGATAACGATGCTTTCTTCCACCTGGATCGATTGTTTTTCGCGAAGGACCCGGTCGTCATTTTTAAAGAACTGGTCGGCGAGATCAGGGGCGAGAAATTCCTGGTCGGTTTTCCCTTGAACGTCAGAGGAGCGGATGCCGAACAGTTCTTCGAATTTTGAGTTGACCATGGTATATTTACCGTTTGCATCTTTGATATAGACCACGGCCGGTGTGTACTGAAGAATTCCCGAAATTTCACGCGTGCGTTTGCGCACCTGACTCTCAAGGTCTTTGGAATAGCGGCTGAGCGCTTCCTTGGCTTCCTGAAGCGCCCGTTCGGCTTTGTTTCGCTCGGTGACGTCAATGGAGACGGCAAGGGACCTGAAGGTCTGTCGCTGCTCATCACGGTCGGTAATGGCGGAAATCTGAACCTCGACAAGCTCATTGTTTTTCTTGATAAACTGATAGGGGATGTCCTTGATGAAACCGTCTTTGAAAAAGGTGGGAATGATTGTTTCCACTGCATATTTACGGGAATCCGGGGAAAGATAGTCCGTGAGCTTTTTGCCAATGACCTCTTCTCGTGTGTATCCGAGGGCATCAGACCAGTAGTTGCTGATACTGACCAGGTTTCCATTTTTATCGATGGAATGCAGCATGGCCGGGGTATGGTGGTATAAGGATCGATATCGCTCTTCGCTTTTTCGAAGCGCCTGTTCCACGGTGCGGCGTCTGGCGATTTCCAAACTGGCATGGCGGTAGAGGAAAAAAATAGATGCCCCCAGTAACAAACACAGGATGATGATCACCGGCTGAATGATTTTCAACAGGGGTTCGGAAACCAGTTTGGATGCGGCTTTTAGGTCGTACAGATGGACAATTTTCCAGCCAGGGTAGTCGTCGACGGCAGTCTGGTGAAACAGATATGGTTTTCCGGAAGCATCAACAACCTCATTAGCTCCATTTTTTCGGAGTCCCGTCCAGTGCCAGGGGCCGTTACCGAACTGTCGAGTTTGCCGCAATCGCCTGATATCATCACGTTTCAACTGCCACATGAGCTGGTACAGCCAGTCAGAGCGGCTGGAGATAAAAATTATCCCCTGGGGATCCACGACCAGCTGGATACTGGTTTCCTCCGGAGTCAGTTCCTTTTCAACGAAAAAAATGGATGCCTTGATGACGACAACGCCCAACGGGGTGTCGGAGCGTTCCGGGTAAACGGGGTAGCTGTAGTACGCACCCCGTTTTCGTGAGGTCGTGCCCAGGGCCAGGTAACTGGCCGGAAGCCCCTGCATGGCGTCCTGAAAATAGGGACGGAAGGAAAAGTTCATACCCACAAAGCTGTCTGGATCGTTCCGATTTGACGAGGCAAGTGTATTTCCACGGAGGTCCATGAGGTAACAGACCTCCACATCCAAGGTTTTTTTGAACAGATCCAGCAGCGCATTGGCGGCGCTCAAAGTCTTCAGGTCGGGGTGAACCAGCACATCCACCAGGGGCTGCATTGCCGCCAAAACCCGCACGGGTTTGATATTTTCGGAAAAAAAGGCGGACAGATTTTTTTTGGTGGTCTGCAGCCGATTCAGGGCGTTGCGTTCCGCCTCCTGAAAGGCGTACTCTTTCAATGTGCTATAGTACAGATACCCGGCAATGCAGGCGGAGAGGAAGGCCAGCAAAGAAAGCACCCTCAAAATAGATCTCAGCTTCATCGATTAAGGCCCCAGCTGTGATGGGTCCTGCCGGACGGGAAGGTGTGTTGAAACGGCAGAACAGGATGCAATAAGACAACGGCGTGGTCACGGTTACATGTCGGATTTGAAAAAAGACTCGGCATCTACGATGGTATCCGGCTTTTTCGTGTATTCGGTAGGAACGGAGCCCTCTTTAAAACATTCGAACAGGGTTTTTCGGGATTCGGGGATAGGCAAAAGGCCGGTTTCCGAATCGATCTTCGCAAAAACCACGCCCTCGGGAACCTGGAACATACGTACCGGCTTGTCTTTCAAAACCCTCTCCATGAAACTCAGCCAGATCGGGCTGGCGGTTCGTGACCCGGTCTCTCCCTTGCCTAACGTTTGCCCGTTGTCGTAACCCACCCAGACGCCGGAGATGAACCGAGGTGTGTATCCGACGAACCAGGCATCCTGAAGGTCATTGGTCGTTCCTGTTTTTCCGGCCACCGGCCGGTTCAATGCCTTAACCCGCTTGCCGGTTCCCTCTTTCACCACACTTTCCAGCAAGCTGGTCATGATGTAAGCGGTGCTTTTGTCGATGACCCGTTCCCTTGACGGGTTCATTTCTTCGAGGATATTACCGAAGCGGTCTTCGATTTTGGTGATGAAGGCCGGCTCCACCAGATAGCCTTGGTTGGCGAAGACGGCATAGGCATTTACCAGTTCTAAAAGAGACACTCCGGAAGAACCCAGGGCAATAGAGAGATCCCGGGCCAGCTCGGATTCAATGCCCAACCGCCGTGCGTAGTCGAGACAGTAGTCGATGCCAATTTCCTGGAGGATTTTAATGGTAACGACGTTGCGTGATTTGACCAATGCCTCGCGAAGCAGGGTCGGGCCGTAAAACTTCTTCCCGTAGTTTTTGGGTTTCCAGGTGAAGTCATTGACCTCGTCCTTGAAGACAATGGGGGCGTCGATGATCTCCGTGGCGGCGGTTAATCCCTTGTCCAGCGCGGCAGCGTAAATGATGGGTTTAAACGCGGAGCCCGGCTGGCGGCGGGACTGAATGGCTCGGTTGAACTGGCTCTCCATGAAGTCGCGCCCGCCCACCATTACCTTTACCAGGCCGGTTTCCGCTTCGATGCACATGAGGGCGCTCTGGGTATCGGGGACTTGGTCCAGGGAAACCTCCCACAGATCCCCGGACGCCTGCTTCTTAACCACCCGCACCAGAATCACGTCCCCAGTTTTCAGCACCCGGCCGACCTTTTTCACCTGAGCCTGGTAATAAGCCAGGTTCGGGTTGGGTTTGCGCGCCCAGCGGAGGTCTTCAATGGAAACGGTCCCGCGAGCATCGCCCATGCGGACGGTGGCGGTCCCAGCCTTGTCGTTCACATCGATGACCACCCCTTTGGTCGATGACCCCTCGTCCAGCGGGGTTTCCTGCAGCGAGGCTTGAAGTTCATTGCTGACGCTTTCAATTTCCTCGGGTGCCAGATGGGCTTCCGGTCCTCGATACCCTAATCGGCGATCCAGTTCACGAAGGCCTTTTTCGACCTCCTGACGGGCGGCCCTCTGCATTTCGATATTGACAGCCGCGTAAATCTTGAGGCCCTGGGTGTAAAGGGCGTCTTCGCCGTATTTTTTTTCCACGTACCGCCGGATGTGTTCCGTGTATATGGGAACCTTTTCAATATACCAGTTGCGGCGCGGCTTGATGTCCATCTTTACGTCGATAGCCTCGGTCACCTCGGTGTTATTGATGAACCCTTCGGCCAGCATTCGGTTCAGCACGTAGATCTGCCGCTGTTTGGCCCGCTCGGGAAACCGGAACGGGGAGTATCGGCTGGGGGCCTGGGGCAGTCCGGCCAGAATGGCACACTCGGCCAGGTTCAGTTCGTTGACCGATTTGCCGAAGTAATTTTCAGCCGCTGCCTCAACGCCATAGGCGCCGTGGCCAAGGTAGATCTGGTTCAGATATAAGTAAAGGATCTCTTCTTTTGAGAAGGTCTTGTCGATCCGATAGGCTAAAATGGCCTCCTTGATCTTTCGCTCGTAACTGCGCTCGGGGGTCAGCAGAAACGATTTGGTGACCTGCTGGGTGATGGTGCTGCCCCCCTGGACAATGGCTCCCGCCTCGATATTTTTTAAAAAAGCCCGAATGATGCTGAACAGATCGATGCCCTGGTGCTTGTAAAACCGGGAATCTTCAGCGGCGATGAAGGCCTGCTGGAGCTGGATGGGGATGGATGACAGGGGAACCACAATGCGCCGTTCCTTGTAGAATTCGGCGATTTTACGGTTGTCGTCAGAATAGACGGTCGTGATGATGGACGGGTGGTAGTCCGTAAGCGACGTGATTTTCGGCAGGTCGTCGCTCAAATAGAAATAGACGCCCACCATGGCCGATGCGCCCAGAAACATCAATATGACGGCCATGAGCAGCGACCATTTGGCGAGACGGCCAATGATCGCACCCGGTTGGTGTCGTGCCCGTTTTTTCAGAATCTGAGAAGCGCTTTTTTCTTTAGGCATGGCAGATTTTTAAAACCCGTTCTTGTTTCGACATCAGCGGCGGCTGCGCAAACGAACCCCCTGGTCCGAGCCCGGATGTAATAACCGCATCACCCTAACAAAGTAAATAATTTTTCGCAAGATTATCCCGCAGTTGCGGAAAAAAGGGATTGACTCCCGCAGGTGATGTGGTTAGATAATCCGGACTTGCAGCAATGTTTGAAAACCGAGGACGATGTTGTCTGGATCATGAAGGCGGTCTGGCTGCGTCCAACAGTGGAGTGAAAACGAATGATCAAACTGAATTTTGAGAAAATGGGAGGACTGATACCGGCCATTGCTCAGGACGAAAAAACCGGAGAGGTGCTCATGCTGGCCTTTATGAACCAGGCCGCCTGGGAAGAGACGTTGAAGACCCGCCGGGCCACCTATTACAGCCGGACCCGTGACACCCTGTGGGTGAAGGGGCTCACCTCCGGCCACATTCAGCATGTCAAGGAAATCCGGGTCGACTGCGACGACGACACCGTGTTGCTGAAAGTTGAGCAGGCAGGGGGGGCAGCCTGCCACACCGGATATGCCAGCTGTTTTCATCAAAGAGAGGAAGGCGGCGCCCTGGTTACCATCGGGCAGCCGGTCTTCGACCCCAAGGAGGTTTATAAAGAATGACGATACCCCTGAAGCTGGGCATTCCCAAGGGAAGCCTGCAGAATGCCACCTTTGCCCTTTTTAAACGATCCGGCTGGACCATAAATGTCAACGATCGCAGCTATTTCCCCGAAATCAACGACGACACGATCGAATGCACCATCTGTCGAGCCCAGGAGATGTCCCGCTATGTGGAAAACGGCACCCTGGATGCCGGTCTCACCGGCAAGGATTGGATTGCCGAGAACGGCTCCGATGTTCATGTGGTGGAAGACCTGATCTATTCCAAAGTCAGTGCCCGGCCGGCCCGGTGGGTGTTGGCCGTACCCTACGATTCGCCGATCAAATCGCTTGACGACTTGAACGGCAAGAAAGTTGCCACTGAGCTGGTGGCCTTTACCAAACGCTATTTCGACGAGCGCGACATCTCCGTGAAAGTCGAATTTTCATGGGGTGCCACGGAAGCCAAAGTGGTGTCCGGCCTGGCGGACGCCGTGGTGGAGGTCACCGAGACCGGCAGCACCATCAAGGCCCACGGCTTGCGCATCATCCACGAACTTATGCAGACCAACACGCAACTGATCACCAATCGCCAGGCTTGGGAAGACCCGCCCAAGCGGGAGAAGATCGAACAAATCGCCCTTTTGCTTAAGGGGGCGCTGCTGGGTGAAAAGATGGTGGGAATCAAAATGAATGTGCCCCACGACAAGCTGGCGCAGGTGGTGACGCTGCTGCCCAGCCTCAATGCCCCCACAGTGGCTTCCCTTTATCAGTCCGACTGGTTTTCCGTGGAGACGGTTGTCGGCACCAGTGTGGTGCGGGATCTGATTCCCGTTCTGCTGAAAAACGGGGCTGAAGGAATTATTGAATACCCGCTTAACAAGGTGCTTTAACGTGTCGCTTGCGTCACATGGTCGGCGCCAACACAAAATAGGGGGGGGATCCATGGCATCGAAACGCACCGAGGAGATGACTTCTTTTATTGTCATGGATGTTCTGGAACGGGCCTGCGCGCTGGAGTGCGAAGGCAAGCACATTGTCCACCTGGAGGTGGGAGAACCCGATTTCGACACGCCGGAATGCGTAAAAGCCGCGGCCTGCAAGGCGCTGACCGACGGATTCACCCACTACACCCACAGCTTGGGCTTGCCGGAGTTGCGTGAAGCCATCTGCGAGTATTATCATGACACCTATGGTGTCTTCGTCGATCCGGGCCAGGTGGTGGTCACCTCCGGCAGTTCGCCGGCCATTTTCATGACCTTCGCCGCCCTGCTGGAACCCGGGGACCGGGTGATTCTCTCTGACCCGCACTACGCCTGCTATCCCAACTTCATCAAGTTCGTCGGGGGAGAGCCGGTGAGGGTGCCGGTGTTCGAGGAAGACGGATTCCAATATCGTCCAGAGGCCATCGAAGAAAAGCTCTCTGACCGCACCCGGGCCATCTTCATCAACTCGCCCTCCAACCCCACGGGCAACCTGCTTTCAAAAACGCGCATGGAAGCCATCGCCGGCATGCCGCCCTGGATCGTTTCAGACGAGATATACCACGGGTTGGTTTATGAAGGAAAAGAGCATTCGATCCTCGAGTTCACGGACCGTGCATTCGTGCTCAACGGTTTTTCCAAACTATTTGCCATGACAGGACTGCGACTGGGCTACCTCATCGCACCCAAGGAATTCATCCGCCCCATTCAAAAGGTGCAACAGAACTTTTTCATTTCGGCCAATGCCATGATTCAGAAGGCGGGGATCGCCGCGCTGAAGGAAGCCGGGGATGACGTGGCGCGCATGAAGCGCATTTACAACGAGCGACGCATCTTCATGATCCGACGGCTGAGGGAAATGGGGCTGGGCATCACCGTGGAACCCACCGGCGCGTTCTATGTGTTTGCCAACGCCCGGCACATCTCCGAAGATTCCTATGCCCTGGCATTCGACATCCTGGAAAAGGCCTTCGTGGGGGTGACCCCCGGCATCGATTTTGGCCAGCACGGAGAGGGATACCTGCGCTTCTCCTACGCCAACTCCATGGAAAACATCGCCGAAGGCATGAACCGCCTGGAGGCGTATCTTAAGGCGCGAATATGAACCGGGGCCAGCGACATGATCGTTAAATCGGCAGACTTTGTCACCAGCGCGGTCAAACCGTCTCAATATCCCGAGGCCCTGCACCCTGAGGCGGCCTTCGCCGGTCGATCCAATGTCGGAAAATCCTCGTTGATCAACACCCTGGTCAACAGGAAACGGCTGGTAAAAACAAGCGCCACACCCGGTCGAACGCAGCTGATTAATTTTTTTACGGTCAATGACCGGCTTTCACTGGTGGACCTGCCCGGATATGGATATGCCAGGGTTCCTGCATCGGTGAGGCGCAAATGGGGACCCATGATCGAGACCTATCTCAAAGGTCGGGAAACCCTTAAAGCGGTAGTCTTAATCATGGATGTCCGCAGGATTCCGGGCATCGAAGAGCTAAACTTCATCGACTGGCTGGAGCTTTACCACAGATCACCCATTTTGGTGCTGACCAAGGCGGACAAGCTCTCAAAATCCGCTCAAAAAAAACAACGGCAGGCCATCGGCAACGCGGTAGGTGTAGACGAAGCTGCGCTGATCCTTTTTTCCGCCAAGACACGGCTGGGAAAACCGGAGGTCTGGTCGGCCATAGAAAGGGCCGTCTTTGATGAACACCGCGAACGGAACTGACCCAAACCACGCATTCAGATCCGGCTTTGTGGCCATTCTCGGCGCGCCCAATGCGGGAAAGTCCACCCTGCTCAACCGGTTGCTGGGTCAGAAGATATCCATTACATCCAAAAAGCCGCAGACGACCCGCAATCGGATCCTTGGCGTGGTGCACCGGACCGGTTCCCAGATGGTTTTTCTGGACACCCCAGGTATCCACCGGGCCAAGAATCCGCTCAATGCCCGAATCGTCGATGCGGCCCTGTCTACTCTGTCGGAAGTGGATCTTGTCCTTCTGGTGGTGGACTCCCAGACCCCGGACGAACTGTCGGAACAGCTGTTGCGTGACAAGCTTTCCCAGCAGCGGATTCCTGTGCTGCTGGCACTCAACAAGATCGACCAGGTCCAGCGGCCGGCCCTGCTATCACAGATCGAACGCTGGTCCGGATTGAGTCCTTTTGCAGCCGTCGTTCCCATCAGCGCCAAAAACGGCGAACAGGTTGACCGGTTGATGGATGCCATGGAAGCCATCCTTCCCGCCGGGGCGCCCTTTTTCCCGCCCGAGAGTGTGACGGACCTGCCGACGCGTTTCATCGCCGCCGAAATGATCCGGGAAAAGGTCATCCGGCTTACCGGTCAGGAAATTCCTTACGCTGTGGCAGTCACCATCGACTCTTTCAAGGAAGATAAAAAGGGCGCGCTGATTCGGATTCATGCCACCATCCACGTGGAACGTGACTCACAAAAGGGCATCGTCATCGGCAGACAGGGGGCCAAGCTCAAGCAGATCGGCGAGGCGGCCAGGCAGGAGATCGAGAAGATGCTTGACACCAATGTTTTTCTCAAACTCTTTGTGCGGGTGCAGAAAAACTGGACCAGGGACACCAAAGCACTGCGCAAGTTCGGGTACTGATGATTCTCTCTTTTCATCCTTGCTACGAGGCCGACAGCAACATTCTTTGTGCCGGCAGGGATCCGGATGAAAAAGACCTGGCGGCCATCCGTGCCGCCGATGCCGTCATTTTGCCCCAGGGTTGCCGGGAAGCACTCTACCTGTTGGCCAGGCAAAACTGCTCCTATGTCTTTCCAGACTATGATGCGCGATTTCAATATCCAGGCAAAACCGGTCAGGCCAGACTTTTTCAGGCCCTGGGCGCCCCCCACCCCCGCACCTGGATCTTTGATGATACGAAGCAATTCCAAAGATCTGGTGCGGGAATCACCGAGACCGTTTTTCCCCTCGTCTTCAAGCTGGATTGGGGGGGTGAAGGGGACACGGTCTTTCTGCTCCAGTCCAAATCCGAATTGGCGCGAGCCCTGTCAAAGGCGACGACCTATGAGCAATCCGGTCAGCGGGGATTTGTCCTGCAGACCTGTGTCGCCGATTCAAATCGGACGTTGCGGGTAGCCGTGATCGGACAGACCCTGATAGCGTACTGGAGAATTCAGGATAACCCCGGTGTTTTTGGCACCAGTCTGGCCAAGGGCGCGCGTATCGATACAGAATCAGACCCGAACCTTCGCCAGAAGGCCCTGGACTTGACCCACGGCTTCTGCCAGCGGTCTCGAATAAACCTGGCCGGTTTCGATTTTATCTTCGATCGTTTCGGGGGCACAAAAAACGATCGGCAACCGCTGTTTCTGGAGATCAATTATTTCTTCGGCAGATCCGGTCTGGGGGGCTCTGCCCGTTTCTATACGATGCTACAGGCTGAGATTGACAATTGGCTGGTCGGTTTGGGGCTGGCGGTTAACCGGCCATCCGCGTCAACGGCGAACAAGGAGATGCAATGAAGCCCTATGCCTATGATCTGGATGAGCGGGATCTCAAGCAAGAACGACAAAAAGCCCGGGAGCTGAGGCATTCCCAGTGGTGGAAACGGCGATGTGCCAAAGGCCGTTGCCATTATTGCGGCAGTCGGATGCCGGCAGCGGAGCTGACCATGGATCACATCGTTCCTGTGGCCAGAGGAGGGAAAAGCACCAAGGGAAATGTGGTTCCGGCTTGCAAGTCCTGCAACAACAAGAAAAAACAACTGCTTCCTATGGAATGGGACGCATACCTCCAGATGTGTCAAAACGTGCCGTAACCGACAACGGCCGAAGCCATGACGATGGGCGGCGAATTCCCCGGCCAAGAAGCCGCCGCCTCAGCGACGAATGGATAACGCTTTTCGCTGCATCGCTGTTGACAACGGCACGAAACTGTCTTTTAATCGCCCGACCACGAGTGGTTCCGGAACGTCAACCCCCGGGAGGCCTGATGCGCACCGAAAAAGAGCGGCACCTGCTGCTCAAGGCGCTGGATGCGTTCAAACGAAAAATAGTTGTTATCTCCAGAGACTTTCACATTCTGGCCTCCGCCGGGGTCGACTCTCTCATCAACGGGGAGTCACCATCGGGGAAATGCTGCCACGAGGTGTTTTATAGCCGCCCCGAACCATGCGACAATTGCCCGGCCAAAAAAGTCATGGTTACTGGAAAGCCATCCCTGCGGGACCTTTCATCAAGTTCGCTGAGCAAACAGAAACGGTCCTGCTTGTATGCCTACCCCATCACTGATGAGGATGGGCAGGATGCATTGACGATTTTCAACTTTGAACTTCCGGCGTTGGAGGGTCTTGAGGAAGAACTTCGGCGGGCCAACAGTTTTTTGTATAATCTGCTCCAAAGCGCCTGTGACGGGGTGATTGCCGCCGACATGACCGGAAAGATCATCATCTTCAACGATGCCGCCGCCGAGGTGACCGGCCATAGTGTGGAAGCGGCGCTCGATCATCTGAACATCCGAGCGATTTACGAGGGTGGCGGTGCCAAAGCGGTGATGCGGAACCTGAGAAGTGATGAGTATGGCGGGAAAGGGAAGCTGAAAAAATACCGGATCAAGGCGATTGGCAAAAACGGTGAGAAAATTCCCATCAGCCTTTACGCTTCCACTATCTACGATGAAAATGGCAAAGAAGCCGGCTCCATTGGTTTTTTCCATGATCTGAGGGAACGCATCCACATTCAGCAGAAACTGGAAAAAACCCAGCTTCAGTTGATCCAGTCCGAAAAAATGGCATCCTTGGGAAAATTGTCTGCAGGGGTGGCGCATCAGCTGAACAATCCGCTGGGCGGAATCACGTTATACACCAAACTGATGCTGGAAGACTATGATCTGGAGGACAACGCCAAAGAGGATCTGCACCGGATTTTAAAGGATGCCCAGCGATGCCGGGACACCGTAAAGGAACTGCTTGAGTTTGCCCGGCAGACACGCCAGTTCATGAAGCCGTTGAACGTCAATAAAGCGATCGATCGGACCCTTTTTCTCATTGAGAATCAGACCCTTTTTCATAATATAACGGTGAAAAAGAAAATGGCCCCCTTCGTTCCCCTGGTGTTGGGGGACACACAGCAGATGGGCCACGTGTTCATGAACATCATCATCAATGCGGCCCAGGCCATGGACGGCAACGGCACGATCACCATCATCACCCGGGAATCCGCCACCAAAGATCGGGTGTCAATCGAAATTGCCGATACCGGCCCGGGAATATCCGCCAAGGACCTGGAGCATCTCTTCGAGCCGTTTTTCACCACCAAAGAAGAGGGCAAGGGAACCGGATTGGGACTGAGCGTCGTTTACGGCATTGTTGAAAATCACGGCGGAACCATCATCGCCCGAAGCATTCCCGGCCGCGGCAGCACCTTTACCCTCGAACTTCCCATCACCCATGAAACCGAAAAAGGAGCCGAACATGCAGAGCACGCCTGATCCCGTAACCGTTCTGGTGGTAGACGATGAAAAGGGCATCCGGGACGGGTCGGAGCGGATCATCAGCCGCATGGGGTGCAACGCACTGACGGCCAAAAATGGTGAAGAAGGGCTGGACATTATCGGGCGGACCGATGCGGCCATCGTTCTGTTGGACCTGAAAATGCCCGGCATTGACGGCATGGAGGTGCTCAAGCGCATACAGACCATGGATCGGGACATCCTGGTCATTGTCATCACCGGTTTTGCCACCATCGAAACCGCAATCGAGGCCATGAAACGGGGCGCCTACGATTTTATCCCCAAACCCTTCGAGCCGGATCAGCTGCGAATCGTGGTTAACCGGGCCCGGGAAAAAATCCAGCTTCAGAAGGACACGGTGAAACTGGAAGCCGAGCGGCGGAGAACCCTGGCGGACCTGGGAACGGAAAAAAGCAGAATCCATACCATTGTCGATTCGATTCCCAACGGGGTCGTGGTGACCAATACCGACGGCCAGGTGGTGCTGATGAATCCGGCCTTTTGCCGACTCTTGGATCTCGGTGCGGACACGGCTACCGGCGGGCCGATTTCGGCCTACATCCCTGACGAGGGCTTGTGCCGGTTGATTGTGGAAATATCCCGCGGGCTGCATGTGGATTTTGACGATATCCCCACCTGCGAATTTTCTTTCGGCGGCGACCGGTTTCTCATGGCCCGCGGCCGGCCGGTGCTGGGCGAGCGCAAAGAATGCCTGGGGGCGGTGGTCACCGTTATCGACATCACCAACATGAAGGTGCTGGACCGGCTCAAATCTGAATTCGTGGCCAAGGTGTCCCATGAGCTCAGAAGCCCGCTCTCCACCATCCACGAGCAGTTGGCGCTGGTGCTTAACGATCTGATGGGGCAGCTCAGTGAATCGGAGGAACACCTGCTCGCGCGGGCCAAGGAAAAAACCCAGGGCCTGATTTCCACCATTGGCGACCTGCTGGATCTGTCGCGCATAGAATCCGGAAGCACCTGCCAGGAGCCCAAACCGGTTCAGCTGGAAGATTTGCTCGGCAATATCGTTGACTTTCTCGGCACCCGGGCCAGGACCAAGGCGCAATCGCTCACCATGGACCGGCCGGCCGACTTGCTGCCCACGCTTAAAGCCGACCCGCTGGCGTTGGAGAGCATCTTCGGCAACCTGATCACCAACGCCATCAACTACACCCAGAACGGGGGTGAAATTAAGGTCAAGGCGGATATGACCGGCCTCAACCTGCGGGTCCGGGTGATCGACAATGGATTCGGTATCGAAGCGCGCTACCTGGATAAAATTTTCGACCGGTTTTTCAGGGTGAAAAACGACAAGACCCGCTTCATCACCGGCACCGGGTTGGGGCTGCCCATCGTCAAAGGGCTGGTGGAGGCGTTAAATGGCCGGATCAGCGTTGAGAGCGTTCCGGACAAGGGAACCACCTTTACGGT
>RCNF010000136.1_pt1 | contig 32922 bp, 15 predicted proteins | sample 2041311 | NCBI WGS metagenome assembly RCNF01 (sample SAMN09708228, study PRJNA481090) | Marine sediment metagenome, whole genome shotgun sequencing project. | biome: marine sediment; feature: ocean; material: sediment; isolation source: Sewage treatment plant 2 marine sediment (STP2) ...
GGAGGAGGAGAAGGAGCGTCGGGCAGCGGAGATACTCGAGGTCCAGCGCGGGATCATGCAGGAGATCAACGATGCTCTCGTACGCGGGCCGGTTGTCATCGGGAAGTCGCCCTGGGAAGCGCCAGGCAATATTTCTACCGGATTACCCGAATTGAAATCGCGGGCAGTCACGTCTATTGAATCGATCAGGGAGAAAGCGAATCCGGTCACCGCCGGTTCATCGAGACAATCTATTACGGCGCTCAGGGTCACCGGCATTCCTGGAGAGACCTTCAGCTCGGGCTGAAATTCACACAGTATTCCGTCAGGATACGGGAACGTCTCAATAGTGAAATATCCGAATCCCAGATCGTCTTCCAGGCGCAGTTTTCTCAGAAATCCTCCCGGGTGTGTCGTGCTTCCGCCGCCATCCATCGCGACAAACCTTATCGATGATATGCTGATATCAGATGCGGACGGTCCGCCGTTGCTCGTGAGGATAAGGTCATACGCCGATACTCCCTCCTGTCCCCGGTTGACCGAAGCAGGAAGTGATGGCAGGAGATCGACACTGAGCCCGGTAACAGGATCTTTCAGTGTGACCGTGTTTGTGCTCCACGGGAAAACCGTTCCGCCATAGGGGACAGTCTTTCCGTTGTTGACATCTGTCAGTACAAGTGCCTCCGTTACAGCTAACCTGACCACGAAGTCAGTTGTTGAAGCCGTGTCGGATATATCAATCGAGAAACGGAGGGATCTCATATCCCCCGGATGCATTATCAGATCCTGTGAGGGGATAATAGTAAGGCTGGTGCCTGATGAATCCTCGGTATCACAGGAGAAGATCACCATCGATTCATCCTCGAGGACCGCTCTGGAAGCGACTGTGGAGACCGGCACAGGCAGGCCCTCACCGTCGGTGAAAGAGATTCGAACTGCGGAGAGTCTTACTGAGGCACAATCTGAGCATGAGGACCCGTATGTCAGCATCGTCTCGAAAAGATTAGTATCCCTGTGCCCCCTGTTGAGACTTACTGGAGACAAGTCATCCATTGTGACGTTTACGAAATCGGGTATCTCTTCTATTACGAGCGTGTCTGAGATTTCGAACCAGCTTACGGCACTTCCGCCTCTCTCAACGGCCCTGGCTCTGAAGGCCTCCGTTCCAGTGGCGTCAGCTGTAAAGGACCATGCAAAAGTCGATGATCCGGATCCTGGTAGATCTATATCTGAAGGAACAGGTCCCATGACCTGTGAGATCGTCCCATCACCTGACCAGCTGAAGCTGTCCGGCTCTACAGTCGTCAGAACGGTATCGGATGCGTTGGATACTCCGAACATGACATCGAACTGCTGTCCACGTGTGACCCGGGGTAGCGGTTCAAAAGACACCAGAAGCGGTGTCGTCGTTACCAGCAGTTCCGCATTTGAAACGACGGCCACATCTATAGGTCCATCGTTCCCAGAGAGTACTTCTATCCCGTTCAAGGGAACGGCTGTCCTGAGGGTCCTGCCGTCTACAGCTGTAGCGGAGAAATCGGCGGTAACATGTAGTATCAAGCCCGCACAATCAATCGGAACGGAGAGACCCGATATACTGCTCCAACCGGCTCCGTCCCAGACGAGAATAGCGAGAAGTATCTCCTCTCCCACGTCGAAGGCTCTGCTTGTTCCGTCCGACTCCATCCAGAGCCTGAGATTGCTGATATCCACTCCTGGCTGGCAAGTGCCGACATTGACCATGGAGAAATCTTTGAGCGAATCGCTTTCGCTGCCATTACATGGAATACGCAGGCAAATAGATGGAATATCACTATCACCCGGCGATACTCGTATATCCTCGACTCTCAGCATCTCGATCTGGGCGGCGGTCATCCCGTCGGTCAGATCGATCCCAGCCGAATTCATCGGGAAATCGCCCTCCACCTTGATCTCACTACCGACAAATTCGATGAGTGAGGCATCAGGTATGGCGATATCCACAGAAACCGAATCTCTCACATCCGCCGGTGCAACCGAGTAGGTAATAAAGAGCAGGCTGCTCTGAAGTGGCTCTATCATAAAATCGAGTTCCTTGAGAGTTATAAGCACTCCCTCGGGCTCGACTTCCATGAGAAGCCCGTCCGTATCGGGATCAAAGAGTCCATTCTCATCAGTGTCTACCCATGCTCTTACATTCTCGATTTCATCTGTACCTGCGGTCCCGCCTTGTAGAAGAACGATCGATCCCAGGGTCTTCGGTTCGTCGTAACTGTTGTAGGCTCCGATCACCATGTTGAGGATATCTGACCCACCGGCATGGACCCGCTTGTTCTCGAGGCTGCTCGCGAAGAAGGTGACCCTGTCTGGGACCGGGATCACGATAATATTTTCGTCGAATACGCCTATGTCGATCGGTCCGTCATTGCCGGAATGCACCTCAATACCCATCTGTGGAATCCCCGCCCGGATAGTGGCGCCGCTGCTGAATCCATCCACGAGATCTATGCTGACAAATATACGTGTACCCATGCTGCCGCCGATCGGTACAGACAGGCCCGTGGCTCCGTAGTTCTGAGGGAGCGCCTGTGAAAGCACAGCGATCGAATCGTCGGATGCGGGATCGAATACACCGTCACCGTTATCTCCCCAGAGCACCATCACACCGATGTGGGAATCTCCCGCAGTCCCCAGGTTGGCCACAGTAATTGCGCTAAGCGTATCGTCTTTGCAGCCGTTTCCCGGGATGAGAAGATCCAGTATCTTTATATCCTCTCTTCGGCCGGTGATCGTCGAGTCAGTACCGTTATAAACAACAAGCTGGTGAGCCAGCATCCCGTCAGTAATTTTAGGATTGAAATTTCCCGCGGGAAATATTCCGTCGATCTCCCAGGGCCCTGATGTAACCGCTGAAATGTGGATATCATCGCCTGACATCAATCCGACAGAAAGTGTGTCCCCGTCGGGTGTCAGCATAGAATCAAGATCGACGGCAGCGAAAACGACCGCCTGCTCATCAGCGGCGATATTTAACCCGGTGCTCTCGAAGACACCGGATCCAGCATTGAAGATACATGTCGCTATCTCCGGATCGGCCCCGGAGTCGAAGATCCCGTCTCCATCATCGAGATGCAGATGGATCTCCTTCGAGACCTCGCAATTGAAATGTCCAGACGAGCCCCCTACCCTCAGAGAGTCGACAGAAATCTGACCAAGTGTATTGTTCGTAATTCGCATTCCCATGAGTTTGACAGCCGGATCACCCGGATGAACCGGAGAGAGCTCTGATGGGGTGACCAGGCTCTCGATTAGGATGAATTCTCTTCTTATAAGTACCTGGGTAGAGTCCGATATCATTGGACTGTCTAGAGGACCGTCGTTACCCGAATCGTATTCCAGGCCCATTGCAGGGACACCCATTCTCAGTCTTTGAGGAACAGTGAAGTCGTACCCGACATCGGCCGTAATGAAAAGCCTCTGGCTGCCGGCGACTGGAATAGACAAGCCGGTGATCTCAAACAGATCACCCGTGAATTGCAGGCCTCCCTCGTAACTGTCCGTATAAACTGAAAAATCGCCATCACCATCATCCGTCCATAGTCTCACCGTCTCGATAGCATTGACGGCAGATGCATCTCCGAAGTTTGCAATGCTGATACCCGACAGGATGTCCAGCGTGTTTCCGTTCGAGGGAACATTAAGTATCATGATCAAGCCGTAGACGTTACCCGAATAGAGGGTATCGGGAAGATTGGAATCAACAGAAGCCTGGAAGGCCATGAATCCGTCTATTACCGGCGTGCCTGACGATTGAAATGGAATGTCGATCAGATCGACAGATGCGTTTCCTGCTATATGGACTGAATCCCGCGACCCAATTCCGAACTCGAGAGGTTCTCCATCGACCGCTTTAAAAGAATCTATATCGGCGACAACATAGTAATAGGCTGATCCCCACGCTTCCAGCAACTTACCGCTATGTAATCTGAAAACTGCACTTCCGTCTTCCACGATGGCCGTGGCCACGAGTGAATCTGAATGCTCGAACGGTCTTTCTGTCAGCATCCCGCGTTCATCAGTAGAGTTGAAGATTCCTGATTCCGTGCTTTCATTATCAGGCATTCCTTTCAACCTAGCCTCGGCGGCTTCATCGAGGATCAGGGACATGCCCCCGGATGATGACTGGCGGTACAGGTATACTGACTCGATGTTCTCACTTCTGGCCGCAGCACTTCTGGCAGCAGCATCAGCAAGGTCACTGACGATAAGACTGTCGAGCAGAATATCAGTCACTGATTCGCAGGAGATTTCCATCCTGAGTAATTCGACGAGCCTGTCTCCAGGATTGACCGAACCTGAAGAAATCGTCTGGGCGTCGAGATGTACAGTCGGATCGAGGACCACAAGATGGTTCGTATAGGATGCTGTCCACTGTTGGGAGTAGTAGACGGAACCATCGCACCACCCCTCCATAAACATATGCATCTCCAGGGTATCGGGTGAGTTAAATGATGCGGGGATATCTACACCATTAAATCTTATTGGAAAATCAGTCACTCCTGGTTCGACCCAGGTCTCATTAGTAATCATTGCAGATACCGTATCGACTCCGTCCGTAAACATGATATACGAAGTAGGCCAGATCCACATTCCTCCTACATTTGGATTCGCCAGGTCGATGTAGATTGGAACGGAGGTTTCAGATGGATACACAAATCTTGGCCAGAGAGAATTCGATTCGTCGTAGAGAGCAATTGTCCCAAGTACCGTTATGCTCTGTTTACCCGAGATCGACTGGCGTCGATCGTCAGGCCCCGTATCTGCATCATCATCGTATGCGAAGACAGCATAAGTGATCACCTGGCCCTCGACGAATCCGCCTATGTTGCCATCCATTCTGTAATAATCATCGACTACATGAGACATCCGGGTTGCGTAAGCCCCGTTGTCGAGATCACCGTCTGTATCCCAGATGACGTATACGCCCTGTCCGTCGAAACCGGTTCCATCGTCGAATACACCACTAGGATCCGTGATACGGCAGTTTATCGTGAAATATTCTCCCTCTCGAATCAACTCTGGTGAAAAATCAGTTATTTCAGGCCCTTCAGTATCATCATCTACCATCCTGAAATGAGAGTGAAGGCCCATGAGATCCCCGTCTCCATCGTGACCATAGATCCTGAGGTGAAGATCGACCTCATCGCCGTGTGTCCATTCGAGGTCGGGTGTAAACCACATCTCGTGGAAATAATACCTTTTCTTCTCGCACTTCCCGGTCAGTTCCCAGTGCTTTCCACCATCCCTGCAGTCTATGTTCCACTGAGCCGGATCAGGACTGTTGATCAGTCGCCCGTATTCACCAAGTTTTCCGGTATCGATCGTGGGATCGGACCAGGGATCAGTACGCATGTCCCAGGGGCCCGGGGAATCCTCGCCTTTGGTCGCTCCAACGACGTAGTCGATATTATCGTCTTCCTCATCGGGGATAACCGTTTCGGTAACCAGAAGTTCACTGATCCCTCCGTTCGGAGAGGACAGTCTTCCAAGTCTCGCGGTATTTCCAGCCAGAGTGAGCCATCCCTGCCCCTCATCTTTGGGCTCCCACTCCCAGTCCGAGAACGAATGCAGCTGGATTACAAGCCGGTACCTCGCGCTCCTTTCGAACTCGATGTCGGCAAGAGGATATCCGGCGGCAACGTGATACTCGGAATCAAGCATGAAGACATCTCCCTCCTGGAGAACCATAAGGCTGTCATCCGATCTGTCGTCTGTCCATCTCGTGTCGTATAGCGCGATAATCGATGTGAGCGCATCACCCAGCACGACCCAGGTGTGTGCCCCAGTTTCAGTCGAATAATTGACGAATATATTGTCGAAGTAGACTCTCCCGGTTCCGCCATCGCCGATGGTGACGAATCTTATCCGTGTATCCGGACTGATATAATCGGAGATGTCCATCGACGCGATGTACGGAGTCGAATCAAAACCGTCACCTATCTTGTAGAGGTCCACCCAGTCAACGCCGTCTCTGGAGACCTGGACCATGACACTTGAACCTAGCAACCCTGTCAATGGGTCCCTCATCCAGTTGAATGCAACCCTCGCTTCAGAGGCTTCAGTTAGATCCGCACTCCTGGAGACGCCGATTCCATCCGTTATAGTCGTGCCACCGAGCGAGAGCGAATAGCCCATCGCTGCGACAGGTGCCGGAATCACGGTAACGATACCGGCATCCGGGCCGTCGTTCTCTCCCCCGTCTTCGGCCCACGGTGTCGTCCAGTCGACCGATCCGTCGTTTCCGTCGAATGATATTGAGGAAAAGTGGTCGACCGCTGTCTCGGAAGAGGTTGAATCCGAGACTGTTTCCAGGTTATCGATGCGCTGCCCGAAAGCGTAGGCATCGATGCGGATCTTTGTATCTATGATCGCGTCGTTATTTACTATTACGGACAGCTCGAAATCCTGACTGCCTCCTGCGGGAATTGTGACTTCGGGTGCGACATCGCCGGATACCTTGTAATCATTATTCCTGTCTCCAGTGCTGTTCTCGCTGAAGATAAGCTGCAGGAGCCTGACGGTTATGGATGTATTGCTCGAATTGCCTACCCTGATTGTTACCGGTATTTGTTCCTGTTCGAGGACCACTGAATCGAACGCGCATGTCACGGATTCGATGATCAGGTCGCCAGACATATTGAGCATGCGCCTGTTTTCCCCCGAATCCACAGGATCGGCTGGAGATGGAGCAGCAAATGCCGGAAAAGCGCTTAGAAGAACAAGGAGGCCCGCGGCCATACAGGACCCAGCGGACAAAGCGGTAAATATACGGCCTCTCTGCCGCATACTATCCATCCTGGATATGTGTTTACACAACAGCTTCATAATAAATAACATACAATTGATAGCGGGCATCGAGACTACCGGTTACTGGACAATCCCCGGACAGTGCTTGCCTGTCAGAATATGTTTACAGCCAGGTTTGCAAGAATCGTTCGCAACTCGGGAATCATAAGGAATATCAGGGAGTTACTGGGAAGGACTGGGAACTCCTGGCAGCTAAGAAAAGGGCCGCGGTCATCCGCGGCCCTTCCTATTGCTAATTATATCTCTGCTTTAGTTTCCCTCGAACGCTCCGATATCGATCGTCCCGTTGACGGGGCGAAGCACTCCTGTCCCCGGTGCAATCAACATCCCCAGCGGGGGATGATAGAGAGGCAGCGGCAGAGGATCGATAAAGGGTGATCCATCCGGACTGACTGTAGTCATGACACCGGCGTCGAGCAGCATCGAACCGGATACAGGCTGGAACTGTCCACCAGACAGATCGGCGAATCCAGGTGATGTCCCGGTAAGGGTCCCTGTCCATTCACCAGGGTAACTCGCGCCCGAATGCACCCAGTTGTTCGCGCCACTCACACGGCGGCCTGAGGCCCATGTGCATTCCGAATCATCGAACACTGTAGCGGAGGTGACATAAAAAACGTTGTTGTGCATCTCGACGCTCTCGACCCCGAAGTGCCCGAATATATGCGACCTCGGGTCGCCGTTCCGATGTATGAATGTATTGTTTACGAACCGGTACCTTCCGTAGGATCCTGCCCCGGGGCTGTCCCCGCCTATTCGCACGTTCCTTGGATAGCGCTTTGTGATCAGCACATTACCGACAACATCGCTGTCTTCCCTGGCTTCACCCTGAGACACTCCAACTTCAGGGTCAGGGCCAATCAACTCGAGGTTGTGGTAGTACGGAGTCTCGAGCCAGTTGTAGTAAATCTCGCTTCTCTCGGCACGGCTCTTGACGTTGTTCCCGCCCGTACCATCGTGCACGTAGCAGAACTGCATCCTGAATACCGAGCCGGGGTAGTCTTCCTCGTTCGTCGACATGTATATCTGGTGCCTGCCGGAACCCTCCCCGCACTGATAGAGCTCGCTGTACTCGAGCAGCAGGCTTCCCGAACCCTGATCGGCGCCGAGAATCCCGTGAGGACAGTGGTGGATGACGCAGTCACGGATCGTTATATCGTCGGCATGATGGAACAGTCCGCGGAATGTGGCGTTCCTGATCTCGAACCCTTCGAATATATAGTGGTTCATGTTGAACTCAACGACGTCGCGTCCGCCTTCGATTACGGGTCGAGCTCCACCTTCACGGACTCCTCGGATCGTAATCGGTTCGGCCTCGGTACCGTGAACTCTGAAAGCGAATCCGCCGGCGTATACATGTCCGCCGTCAACGAGTACCAGATCGCCCGGCTGAAGAAGAGGCGCGACCTGCGGGATGGTCGTGTAGGTCCTGCCCGGACCTACGCGGTATGTGTTGTCCGGTTCAGGATCTGGTTCAGACAATGTAGTAGCGGATGCCGGTTCTGAGAAAGCGCTGACGTTATCCGCCGCGTCACAGGCGCAGACACGGTATGTATGTGTCGTTCCCGGACTGAGACCGTCGTCGGCCCAGGATGTTTGCGCCGTCTCGCATATCTGCACCCCGTCGCGCTGTACGCGGTAGCCCGTTACTTCGACATTGTCCGAGGTCGGGGACCACGATACAAAGATGCGTGTCTCTGAAACCGCACTGGCGGTCATACTCCTTGGTATGCCGGGAGCTTCAGTATCAGGAGTTTCTGGAGGCTCCGGCTTCTCATCTGTCGGGATCTCGAGACTTACGATTTCTTCACGACACGAACCCGCCTGCATGACGAATCCTATCATGATGCAGATATACAGAATCCTCATAAAAGGTGTTGTGCGGAACATATGTCAACTCTCCGATGTTCTGGTGTACTGCTGTCAATCATGCGCCACTCTGGGTCGATCCAGGCGACATCCGTAACAGTGATCATGCAATAACCGAGCCTGTTCCGGGGCTTATGAAAAGGGGTCACGTATACCCGTGCCCCCTCGTTTTTTAATTGTCAGTTCCGCCCGTCCGGATACTAGATGGAATCACCATCGGGCCCGGGCATCGCTGCCCAGTACTCGTACAGTTTCCAGCGGCGGTTCACGTCGGCCTGCGCCCTCTTGAGGAGGTCGGCGGCCATCTCCGGATCCCTCGCCTTGACGGCGCGGTAGCGGTTCTCGTTGTAGATGTAATCCTCGAGCGGGATACTCGGGGCCTTTGAGTCTAGCTGCAGCGGGTTCTTGCCTTCGCTGCGCAGCTCGGGATTGTACCTGACCAGGGGCCAGTACCCCGTCTTTACGGCCAGCGCCTGCTGGTCGAGGCCCTTCGCCATGTTTATCCCGTGACCGATGCAGTGCGAGTAAGCGATTATGATCGAAGGCCCGTTGTATGCCTCGGCCTCGATGAACGCCTTGATCGTATGGCTCTCGTTTGCGCCCAGTGCAATCCTCGCTACGTAGACATATCCGTATGACATCATCATCATCGCGAGGTCCTTCTTCGGTGTCTGCTTGCCGGCTGCAGCGAACTTCGCGATCGCTCCCATCGGCGTAGCCTTCGACATCTGGCCGCCCGTGTTCGAGTAGGTCTCAGTGTCCAGCACGAGGACGTTTAGGTTACGGCCCAGCGCAAGCGAATGATCCAGTCCGCCGAAACCGATATCGTATGCCCATCCGTCGCCTCCGAGCGCCCACACGCTCTTCTTGACGAGAACATCGGCGAGACCGGCAAGATCCTTCGCCTCGCCCGAATCTATACCGGTGAGTTTCTCGCGAAGAGCGACGACACGGTCACGCTGCTCGTGGATACCGCTCTCAGTTGTCATGTCGGCTTCAAGGATCCCCTTTACCAGTTGATCACCGATCTGGCCGGAGAGCTTCTGTACCAGTTCTCCCGCGTACTCGATCTGCTTGTCGAGACCGAGCCTCATTCCGCAGGCGAACTCGGCGGCGTCCTCGAAGAGCGAGTTATTCCATGTGATGCCGCGGCCGTTCTTGTCCATCGTGTACGGTGTAGCCGGCAGGTTGCCGCCGTAGATCGACGAGCAGCCGGTGGCGTTCCCAATCATCGTACGGTCTCCATAAAGCTGGCTGAGCAGCTTTATGTAAGGAGTCTCGCCGCAGCCGGCGCAGGCGCCGGAGAACTCGAAGAGCGGCTCGAGGAACTGAACCGTGCGAGTGGCGTTCGCCTTGATCTCGCCGCGGTCGATGTACGGAAGGCCCTTGAAGAATTCCCAGTTGGGTTTCTCGGTCTCCCTGAGAGGCGGCTGCGGGGCCATGTTGAGAGCCTTTTTGCCTTCCTCTTCCTTGTTCTTTGCCGGACAGGTCTGATAGCAGAGGGTGCAGCCGGTGCAGTCCTCGGGAGCTATCTGTATAGTGAACTTCTTACCCTTGAAATCCTTTGCGACAGCGTCGGCCGACTTGAAGGTCGCAGGCGCTCCTTCGAGCAGGCCCGCGTCATATACCTTCGCCCTTACTACAGCGTGGGGACATACAAGAACGCACTTACCGCACTGAATGCAGACATCGGGATCCCAGACGGGGATCTCGAGAGCGATGTTCCGCTTCTCATACTTCGTTGTTCCAGTCGGGAACGAACCGTCCGGTTCGAACGCGCTCACCGGAATGTTGTCGCCGTTCCTGGCGATCTGCTTGCCGATCACTTCTTGCACGTACTCGGGTGCGTCCCCGGGTACCGGCGGGATCATGTGCAGCTTGCTTGTCGGCTCTGCTGGAATATCTATTACATGCAGGTTCGCCTCGGTCGCATCGACGGCCGCTTCGTTCATGGTAACGACCTTCTCACCGCGAACGCCGTACGTCTTTTTAATCGAGGCTTTGATCGCCTTCAGCGCCTCGTCCTTCGGCAGAATACCGCTGAGGATGAAGAAGCCGGTCTGCATGATCGTGTTGATCCTCGCCCCAAGCCCGAGCTCGGTGGCGATCGTGTTAGCGTCGATAACAACGAACTTGAGTTTTTTCTCGATGATGACCTTCTGGACCTCGTAAGTAAGAAGGTCCCATGTCTCATCGGCCGGGAAGGGCGTGTTAAGAAGGAACGTGCCGCCCTCGCTCGCGTACTTGAGAATATCGATCCTCTCCATGAACGGGAACAGGTGACAGGCGACGAAGTCGGCCTTGCCGATCAGGTATGGCGAATGTATCTCGTCCTTGCCGAACCTCAGGTGCGACTCGGTCACCGAGCCGGCCTTCTTCGAATCGTATACGAAGTATCCCTGAGCGTAGTTGTCGGTTCCCTCACCGATGATCTTGATCGAGTTCTTGTTGGCACCGACCGTTCCGTCTGAGCCGAGCCCAAAGAAGACAGCCCTCGTCTGGTTCGGATGCTTGATGAGGAAGTCCTTGTCATAAACGAGGCTCATGTTTGTCACATCGTCATCGATGCCAACGGTGAAGTGATTCTTCTGTTCGGCGGCTGTCATGTTCTCGAATACAGCCATGACCATTCCGGGCGTGAACTCCTTCGAGGAGAGCCCGTACCTTCCGCCCGTGACAGCGGGAACCGCGCCGAATCGAGCGACGGTCGCGTCATGTTTCTCGGCAAATGCAGTCAGGATGTCCTGATAAAGAGGCTCGCCGATAGCGCCGGGCTCCTTCGTCCTGTCCAGGACACTGATCAGCTTGACGCTCTCAGGAAGTGTGTTGATGAAGTAGTCTACATCGAACGGCCTGAAGAGCCTCACTTTGAGGACACCGACCTTCTCGCTGCTTTCGAGCAGATAGTCCACTGTCTCCTGTACCGTCTCGGATCCCGCGCCCATTATGACGATCACCTTTTCGGCGTCGGGAGCGCCATGATACTGGAAGATCTCGTACTTGCGCCCGACAACCTTCTCGAACTTCTTCATCTGCTCGATGACGATACCGGCGCATGCGTTGTAGTACGGGTTTATTGTCTCGCGAGCCTGGAAGAAGGTGTCGGGGTTCTGCGCGGTTCCGCGAAGGACCGGCTTATCGGGGTTCATCGCCCGGTCGCGATGCGCCCTGACGAGATCCTCGTCGATCAGTTCCTTGAACTGCCCGTCTTCGATCAGCTCGACCTTGTTTACTTCGTGAGAGATCCTGAAGCCCTCGAAGAAATGAACGAAAGGAACACGGGACTCAAGGGTGGACATCTGGGCTATAGTCGCCATGTCCATCGCCTCCTGCACCGAGTTCGATGCAAGCAGGGCGAAGCCTGTCTGGCGGACAGCCATTACATCACTGTGGTCTCCGAAGATCGAAAGCGCGTGCGTTGCTATCGATCTGGCGGATACATGGAAGACGGTCGATGTGAGTTCTCCGGCGATCTTGTACATGCTCGGGATCATCAGGAGCAGTCCCTGCGACGCGGTGAAGGTCGTCGTCAAAGCGCCTCTTTGAAGCGCGCCGTGAACGGCCGCCGCGGCCCCTCCCTCACTCTGCATCTCCGTGACGTTGGGGATCGTACCCCAGATGTTAGTCCTGCCATTGGCGGACCACTTGTCGGCAAACTCGCCCATGGTTGACGACGGAGTGATCGGATAGATCGCGCAGACCTCGTTCAGCTTATGAGCTGAATAGGTCGTCGCCTCGTTTCCGTCGATTGTCACCATCTTCTTACTCATCCAAATACCCCCGTGTTTCTCCCGTAATGGGTCCTTATACGAAAAGTTATAGTTGTAATTGGCAAGAATCGGCCCCTTGATGCGCCGGCGGGCGCGGGGGAAACCGATGTGCACACAGTACAATAACGATTTACGTATGAAAGTCGAGCAAAAACTTGCATTTCCTTTACATTACCCCCGTCACTGTGCGAGAATCGTTTTGCCCGGACCGGATTCGAGCCTTCAACAACGCTATACGCCGCATGGAGGGCTTTCGGGAACCGGGTACATTGACGCAATATTCACCGAGGAGGACCGGTTTGACCGACGTTACCGTCAAGATGTACACACTGAGCACATGCAGCCACTGCAAGCGCACCAAAGAGTTCTTCAGAAGCCAGGGAATCGAATTCGAGTACACAGACGTCGACCTGCTTACGGGGGATGAGCGGCGCGAAATCGTGGAAAGGATCAGGAAGCTCAACTCGAGAGTCTCCTATCCCACGATCCTTATCGGCGACAAGGTCATCGTCGGATTCCAGGAGACAGAGATCAAAGATGCGCTGGGGCTGTCATGACAGAATCTCAAAAACTGTACGAACGGCTCAAGCCGCTTCAGGAGAAGAAGGGCTACTTCTTCAACGAGGATATGGACCTCACGTTGGGCCTGCTCGAGGGACTGCTGACGAACAAGGAACGCTACGGATATTTTTGCTGCCCATGCAGGCTTGGAAGCGGAGACCGTGCTGTCGACAGTGACATAACGTGTCCCTGTGACTACCGCGAGCCTGACGTAGCCGAGTTCGGCAGCTGTTACTGCAGCCTCTATGTATCGAAAGAATGGAACGAGGGAAAGATCACGCACGAATACGTCCCCGAACGGCGCCCGCCCGAGAAATCGGGATACTGATACCTGGGGCGGTGTATAACTCCACATGGGACCCGAAGGAGCCTGAATGAAATTCCGTATAGAGTACTGCGTGCCCTGAGACTACAGTGCTCAAGCTTCCCGTGTGGAAGCAGAACTTACAGAAGCGTTCCCCGGTTCGACCGTAGAGATTGTGGGAGGAAAAGGCGGCATCTTCGACGTCACTGTGGGAGACACCCTCGTCTACCATAAGGACAAGGAAGTCTGTGACAGGTTTCCTGAAGCAGGAGAGGTCCCCCGCCTGGTACGCGAGATGACTTGACCTTTCCGGGAGGGGTATCATGAGAGCATTCCTGAAGACTCTGCCGATAATTGTCCTTCTGCTGCTGTTCGCAGGTTGCGGCAGCGGCGAGCGTGAAGGCAAGCAGCACATGGTGCCGGGGCTCTGGCAGTCCGACATCAATGATCTGTTCACCCGCCTTTCAAGTGAACATCCCGCTCTATATCGAACTGCCACCGAAGAAGAGATCAACACTGCAAGGTCAGCTCTTGACGACAGCCTGGGAATCTGGGAACGCGAGAGAATCATTGTTGAACTGAGCCGCCTTCTAGCCATGGTCGGCGATGGCGCGACAGGGGTAGAAGATGAATGGCTCGATTCTCATTTCAGGCGCCTGCCTGTAGAGTTGAGATACTTCGGCAGCGAGCTCAGAGTCATTGCCGCGGCGCCGGGGTACGAGGATGCCGCGGGGAAAATACTGACTGCCATCGGCGGCAGGCCTGTCTCTGAAGCTGTCACCGCCATACGCCCCCTGATATCGCGCGACAACTATGCCGAGTGGCTCGTTTCCGTTCCCAGGTGGGTCTCGTATGGTGAGGTCCTCGATGTACTCGGATTCGCTGACGGGCGGTTTGCTGTCGACGCAGTGTTCACAGGTGACGATGATGCCGTGCTCGAGTTGAGACTCTCTACTATTCACCCGGACTCTCACAATACGGCAGGCTGGACGGGGACCTCGCTGAGGAAAAAGGAAATGGTCCGTCCTGTCGGCTCAACCCAGGCCGTCATAATAGATATAACCGAAGGTGATATACCTGCCGCTGTGATCCGGTACCTCGGCCCCGAAGAAGGAGCATCGGACACCGGAGAAATCATCGAAGAGAGCATTTCCGAGCTCGACAAGGCCGGTGTCTCGAGAATGATCGCTGACCTTCGCGGCGTGAGCAGCAGAAGTGAAAAGCTGGTCGACGCTTTCGTCGATGGTGCCCTGGAATGGAAAGCCGGAAAGCCGGGAAGGGATATCGTTGTGCTCGTCGACCGCGAGACATGCTGCGCTGCAGTAGAGATAGCCGCTAGACTGGGAAAGGAAGATGGCGTGACGCTGGCCGGCGAACTTCCGCGCGGAGCTCCGAACCTTACCTCGATCTCTGATATTTTCAGGCTCCCCTACTCGGGAGTGAGGGTCACATACTCTGCTTCCTTTCATAGCCCTGTGCCGGGACTTATCGGTTCACCCTGGCTCCCTCTCGATATACATGTAAGAGAGACCTGGAAGGACCACACCACCGGGTACGATGCCCCACTGGATACAGCACTGGCTATATGGTCCCCCCTGCCTCTGCTTGACGACATGGCACTTATCCCCGCAGCGGAGTTTATGATGGGCGGCCCTGAAGACGGTCTCTACGATCCTGCGCACGAGGTCTTTGTCGACTCCTTCTATATTGACAGGTACGAGGTCACCAATGCGCAGTACCAGAAGTTCTGCGAGGAGACAGGAAAGAACTGGCCCGAGTTCTGGGGAATGGATGAGTACCACTGCGGACCGGACTGGCCCGACCATCCAGTTGTCGGCGTCAGTCTTTCTCAGGCTCGGAAGTTCGCTGAATGGGCCGGAAAAAGAATGCCGACAGAAGCCGAATGGGAACTCGCCGCAAGGGGCGGCCTCGTCGGAACGAAGTTCCCTACCGGGGATGAACTGCTCCCCACAGACGGGAACTACCGGGTCGGACCCGACTTCCTCGGCACCGTTCCGGTCGGATGCTACCCGCCGAACGGCTACGGCCTTTATGACATGTCAGGAAATGTAGTCGAATGGGTCAACGACTACTTCCACCCCGACTTCTACAAGACCAGCCCCTACAAGAATCCGACAGGCCCCGAAAAGGGTTACATCGCTGTAATCCGCGGCGGCGGATGGCACTCGGGCAGGATGTGCTGTAACGTCTACACGCGGAACGCATGCAAGTACTCGTGGGTCGACATCGCTGTCGGCTTCAGGTGCGCCTCAGACGTAAAAGGCCGGCAGGAGTAAGACTCCTGCCGGCCCTGCTGATTCTCTACTCTTCTCCGCTTAACCGAGCTTCTTCTTCGTGTACTCGGCAAGACCACCCGCATCGAAGATCTCCCTGGCCTTACCCGACATCTGCGGGAAGGTGAACTCCTGACCACCGAGTGTTATCGTTCCCTTCTCCGGATCGAGTATTACCTCGCTCCCCGAGGTCTCATCCTTGTGGGCCCTCGCGTACTCCGATGCTTCGGGGCATTCGATAGCGTAGAGCGCCTGGTTAATCGCGTTGCGGTAATAGATCCTCGCGTACGATGCAGCCACAATAGCTCCCACTCCGGAATACTTCAGGCAGGTCACAGCCTGCTCACGGGATGAACCGCATCCGAAGTTTTTACCTGCGATTATGACGTCACCTTCGCGTACTTTCGAGGCAAATTCGGGGTCGAAATCTTCCATAGCGTGTGTCGCCATCTCCTCGTTTGAGAAGAGCTCATATGTGTACTTGCCGGGGTAGATGACGTCGGTATTTATATCGTCATCATCGAGGACCCAGACTCTTCCTTTTATCTCCATCTCGGTATCCTCCCTCCCGTCAAACGTACGGGGAAACTATCCTGCCCTCTATTGCCGAAAGAGCGACTGTCGCCGGACTGGCGAGGTAAACTCCTGTATCTTCCTTGCATCCCATCCGCCCCTTGAAATTCCTGTTTGCCGTCGAGACACACTTCTCGCCCGGAGCAAGTACTCCGCCGTAAGCTCCGAGACACGGTCCGCATGCCGGCACCGCTACCTGGGCCCCGGCGTTCAGGAATATCGAGGATGTGCCGTCACGGTTGGCCTCGTCCAGAATTCCGCGAGATGCCGGATAGACAAGCAGCCTCACTCCGTCGGCGATTTTCTTTCCCTTCAGTATCTCCGCGGCCTGGTGCAGGTCCTCGAGACGCCCGTTGGTGCAGGTGCCGAGAAGCGCTACATCGATCTTCGTCTCCTCGAGGTCCGCCGCCGCCACGACGTTGTCGACCTTGTGCGGCCTTGCCACCTGCGGGCCTATCATCGAACAGTCTATCTCGAGGATAGACTCGTATTCGGCGTCATCGTCGGGATTCGCCGTTTCGAACTTGTCGCTCTGGCGTCCCTTGAGGAATTCTGCCGTGACATCGTCAAACGGTACCATCCCCGCCTTGGCGCCCATCTCGGCCGCCATATTGCAGAGCGTCAGCCTTCCGCCGATGCTCATCTTCTCGACGACCGGGCCGTGGAACTCGACAGACTTGTACGTTGCGCCGTCAGCGGTGATCTGGCCGATGAGGTACAACACGATGTCCTTCGCCACTACGCCCTCTCGAAGTTCGCCGCTGAGCACGAACTTGATCGTCGACGGCACCTTGAGCCATGTCTCGCCGAGCGCCCAGACACTGGCCGTTTCGGTCCTGCCAATGGGAATACCGGCAGCTCCAAGCGCGCCGTGAGTAGTCGTATGTGAGTCGGATCCGAAGATCACGGTGCCCGGCTCTACGAGCCCTTCCTCGGGAAGGACCTGGTGACAGATGCCGCAGCCGCAGTCGAAGAAATTCGTGATACCGTTCTTCTTCACAAACTCGCGGATCATCTTGTGGTTGTTCGCCTTCTTGTAATCAGGAGGCGGCACGGCGTGATCCAGCGCGATGAATACGCGGTCAGGATCCCATACCTTCTTCCCGCCGAGGCCCTCGAAGATCTTGAGGATCGCCGCGGAATTATCATGGGAAAGGATCCTGTGAGGCTTCGCGAATACGATATCGCCGACGCTTACATCGACGTTTCCGGATGCCCTCGCCAGGATCTTCTCGATCATGTTAGCGCCCATATCAGTCCTCCTCTCCCGTGTAGGCGAAGAGACCGCCCGCCCTGCATATATCGAGCTGCACGGAGGTCGGCTTGTCCGCTTCAATAACTTTGCCGCCTGGCAGTGTTATCGTCCCTTTCTCGAAATCGATCTCTATCTCCATACCTTCCTCTATCCCCGCCTCGTGAAGGGCGGATACCTCGAGGAAGGGGAATCCCGAGTTGATGATGTTCCGCTTGTAGATCGCCCCCGTAGAAACGGTGATCACGAGCTTGACACCCAGCGGGATGAAACAGTCGACGGCAGCCTGGCGCGATGAGCCGCATCCAAAGTTGCCACCGGCTATGATGATGTCTCCCGGTTCCGCGCTCGCGGCGAAATCCTCGTACCCGTCGAGAGTCTCGAATGTATGCGTCCCCATCTTCGCGATCTCGGTGATCGCGAGATACTTGTTGTGGAAGATCATGTCGGTATCGATATCATCCATGAGTTTTCCATCCGGCTCGGTGATGATCCTCGCCCTGCCCTTGAGTACCTTGGGGCAGTCGACAGTATCTCCGGCATGGGACTTCGGCACCGGCTTACCTGTCTTTGCCGCTCCCTCATCGATCCACGATATGGCCGCAAGTTCGGGCTCTCCCTCGTACTCCTCGTCGGATACGAAGTCGATCAGATCGATGTCCATGCCGACCGGAGAGGTAATCTCCCCGGCGATGATCGAGGCGGCAGCGACAGCGGGGCTTACGAGATAAGTCTCGCCCTTTCCCTGCTTACCGGCAAAATTCCTGTTCGATGTGCTCAGCTGTATCTCGCCCTTGCCGACCATGCCCAGCTGGCCGGAGGCGCATCCTCCGCAACCCGGGTTGGTGACAAGCGCTCCCGCTGCGATGAATATCTTCAGGATGCCTTCCTCGAGCATCCTCTCGTAGATCTCCTCCGTGGCAGGCACGACCTTGAGGCTCGTCCCGTCCTTGATCCTTTTTCCCTTGAGGATCGAGGCGGCGTGGACCATGTCCTCGAAACGGCCGTTGGTGCATGAAGCTATGATCGCGGTATCTATCCTCGTACCGGCGACCTCGCTTATCTTCTTCACGTTGGACGGACTGAAGGGACATGCGGCGAGAGGCTCGAGGCCGGAGATATCGATAGTGATCGTATCGTCGTAGACTGCATCAGAATCAGCTTCTACTGGCGAGACTTTCCCGCCACCAGAGCGTCTCTCCGTATATGCCGCGACAGCATCGCTGACAGGCAGGAAGGCCGCTATGGCTCCCATCTCGGTCGCCATGCTGGCGATCGTGATCCTGCCTGAGAGACTCAGCGAATCAGCCCCGGAACCGGAGAACTCTATCACCTTGCCAAGGGCACCCGCCGAGCCGAGCTTGCTTATCACGGCAAGAGCGATGTCCTTGGCCGAGACCGGGTATTCGATCGACCCTTCGAGGATGACCTTCATCGATGAAGGGACCTCGAACCAGTTCCGTCCCGTAGCCCAGATATACGCTATGTCACGGTCCCCCATCCCCTGTCCGAAACAGCCGACTGCTCCCATAATATTGAGATGGCTGTCTGTCCCGACGAAGATCTCACCGGGCCTGCCGAGTCCGCGCTCCATGGCGACATGTGAACCGATACCGGCCCTGACATCGTAGACCCTCACGCCTGTCTCGCGGGCGAAATCCCTGCATATCTGTTGGTTCTCCGCATAACCGGTCGTGTTGGCCGGGACGTTGCAGTCGAACGTGAAACATGTCTTCGCCCGATCATCGACCCACGGGCTCTCGTAATTCTCTTTGAGGTTCTTCACGACGCTCGCGCCGCCGAAGTCCCTCGCCGTACGGACGTCGATCCCAATCCAGACGACGTCCCCGGCCGAAACGTCCTTGCCCGCGTGAGCGGAAAGGATCTTCTCGATAATAGTCTTGCCTGCCATCTGATACCCCCGGAGAGGGAAAACGGGCCGGCCCTCCAGGACCGGCCCTTCCCTGTTACCTTACAGGTTCCTAACGACTTCTTCAGCGATCTCGAGCGTGGTGTTCGAGCCGCCCATATCGTATGTGCGTACCTTTTCGTCGGCGATCGTCTTCGAGATAGCCTTCTCGAGCTTGCCTGCCATTTCCATCTCGCCGAGCCACTCGAGCATCAGGCGGGTGGTAAGCAGCATCGCCATCGGATTGACCTTGTACTGTCCGAAATACTTCGGCGCACTGCCGTGTGTAGGCTCGAAAACGGCATACTTGTCGCCGATGTTCGCTGAAGAGGCGAACCCGAGTCCGCCGACCAGCTGTGCGGCAAGGTCGGAGATGATGTCGCCGAACATGTTCGAAGCAACAAGCACGCTGTAGTCGCCGGGATTCTTGACGAGCCACATGCACATCGCGTCGATGTTGGTCTCCCACAGCTCGATGCCGGGGAAGTCCTTGGCGACCTCGCGGGCAACGCGGACCATCATCCCGCTCGTCTCCCTGATCACGTTGGGCTTCTCTACGATCGTGACCGAGGCCCTGTTCGTCTTCTTCGCGTACTCGAAGGCGGCGCGGACGATCCTCTCACAGCCTTTGCGGGTGAATATCCTCAAGCTGATCGCGAGTTCCTCGTCCGGAACGTCGACAAAACGGTGGAATTTCTTGTGCTTGCTGTCGAGGAAGTTCTTCATCTCTGCTGAAACAGGATTGAACTCGACACCGGCGTAAAGGCCCTCAGTGTTCTCCCTGAATACGACAAGGTCGATACCTTCCTTGAAATTCAGCGGGTTTCCGGGGAACGCCTTGCACGGCCTGAGGTTCGTGTGCAGGTCGAATGTCTGCCTCAGCGCGACGATAGGGCTCGAGTAGGCGAACCCCTTGTCCCTCAGCTCGGGAGCGAGCTCCTCGAGCGCCTCGTCACGGGGCTTCGAGGTGATAGCGCCGAAAAGGGCGCAGTCAGTGTTATTGCATAGATCGATAGTCCTGTCGGGAAGGGGATTCCCCTCAGTCTTCCAGAACTCCCAGCCGATATCGCCAGGAACATACTCGGCGTCGAGCTTCAGTGCATCGAGCACTATCTTAGCCGCTTCCATGACCTCGTTTCCGACTCCATCGCCGGGCAGCCACGCGATCTTGTACATCCTCTCCTCCTTTTTGTGATGGAGGCCGCCAGGCCCAAGGGCCGGACAGCCTCCATTTCGTTTATTTGCCTGAATCGTTCAAGGCTTTTCCAGTTGCCTCTCTATCTACTCGGGCATCTTGATGAATCCGTTGTTCTGAAGCGAATCGAAAGCATCACGCGCTTCCTTGATCTTCGTCTCCGCGATCTTGTACAGCTCGTCGTAAGTGTAGTCAAGCCTTGCGACTCCCTGCTCGATAGCCATGCGGCCGACAGCGGCAGCTTCGCGCGGGAAGACTTCCCACTCGTCCATCGTCGGCACAAGGTAATCCTCGTGCATCCCGTTGTCCTCGGCTGTCTTCGCGAGCTCGCGGGCGGCTGCAACGCACATCTCATCGGTGATCGTCCTGGCCATCACGTCGAGAGTGCCGCGAAAGATGCCGGGGAATCCGAGCGAGTTGTTAACCTGGTTGGGGAAATCGCTGCGGCCCGTGGCGACGATCCTCGCTCCGGCCTCTTTCGCTTCCCAGGGATAGATCTCGGGGATCGGGTTGGCGCAGACGAACACGATCGAGTCGTCGGCCATCGATGCGATCCATTCCTTCTTCACTGTGTCGGGGCCTATCTTCGAGAGAGCGATCAGGACGTCTGCGCCCTTGATTGCTACCTCGGGTCCGCCCGAAAGGCCCTCGCCGTTCGTGATCTGGGTCATCGCCCACTTCTCTTCGTATGTTTCCTTCAGATCAGCCTCACGGCTCTCGTGGAGGATGCCCTTGCTGTCCATCATCACGATGTTTTTCGGCTCGACGCCGGCAAGGATGATCATCTTAGCGATACAGATGTTCGCGGCGCCCGCACCGAACATCGCAATCTTTACCTCGCCCATCTTCTTGCCGACGATCTTGACGGCGTTGATAAGGCCCGCTACTGTAACTGCCGCCGTACCCTGCTGATCATCGTGCCATACGGGCACGTCGCACTCTTTCCTCAGGGTATCGAGTACGCGGAAGCATTTCGGCTGCGAGATATCCTCGAGGTTGAATCCGCCGAAGGTGGGCTGCAGCAGCTTGACCATTTCGATGAACTTGTCGGGATCCTTCGTATCGAGGCAGATCGGTGTAGCGTCGACGCCGCCGAGATACTTGAATATAAGAGCCTTGCCTTCCATCACGGGCATGGCCGCCGCGGGCCCGATATCGCCGAGGCCTAGAACGCGGGTGCCATCAGAGACGACGGCGATAGAGTTCGCCTTGTTCGTATGCTCGAAGACCTTCTCTGGATTATCGGCGATGTCGAGACACGGTTTGGCCACACCGGGCGTGTACCAGATCGCGAAATCGTCGATATTCCTGATGCAGCACTTCGGCATGATGCCGATTTTGCCCTTGTAGAAGGGATGAAGCTTCATTGCATCAATACCGGGCTGCTTGGACTTTGCGAGCAGTTCTTCCTTTGTCATCTTCTCTGACATCGAACCGGACCTCCCCGGGTTTCCCCGTTTGTTTGGGTGCGCACCAGGCGCACCAGACGTGACCCTTAAGTTTCCTTTTCCGCGAGCAGTTCCTCTCCTGCCTTCCATCCCTCGTCGAAGGCCCTCATATTGACTTCCTCGGTTCCCTTCGGGACGCGGGCAAGGACAGCCTTTTTCATAGACTCTTCGGTAACGACCCCTGCGATCCTTGTCAGGATACCGAGAGCGACGATATTAGTCACTACGACCTTGCCTATCTTTTTAGCGGCGATACTCGTGATCGGAGCGGCATACACCTTGAAACTCCCTTTCGGGAGATCCTTGACGATCTCGCTGTCTATAATGAGAATCCCGTCGTCCTTAAGGTCGTCACTGAACTTCGTGCATGACTCCTGGGTGAGAGAAAGCAGCAGGTCGAGATCCATCGCTTTGGGATAATCGATCTCCCCGTCCTTGATGACTACCTCGGCCTTGCTCGCTCCGCCTCTCGCCTCTGGACCGTAGCTCTGCGTCTGAACGGCGTTGTGCCCGTCATATATCGCCGCGGCCTCGGCGATGATCTTACCGGCGAGGATCAGTCCCTGGCCACCCGAGCCGCTCAGTCTGATATCATATCTGTCCATTATTCCTCCGGCTTCAGGCGCTCGATAAGTTTTGCGTACTGTTCGGTGTATTCAGCCTTCTCGATATCCTGCAGGACTCCCGTCCTGAACTTTCCTACACGCTCCTCGTCAGTCATCTTCGCCCACTTCTCGACCGTCACGACATTGTCCCGCAGCTGCTCCATCAACTTGACCGGGCTGGCCATATTGTTCCTGCGCCCGAACGCCGTCGGGCAGGGTGAGACGACTTCGACAAGAGAGAATCCGACCTTCTGCATCGCCTGCCCAACGACCTTGTCGAGCCTTTTTACATGATAGACATCGCCCCTCGCGACAAACGAGGCTCCGGCAGCCTTCGCCAGGCCGCTGATATTGAATGTCGGTTCGAGGTTGCCGAACTGCGCTGTCGACGCCTTCGCCCCTATCGGTGTTGTAGGCGAACACTGCCCGCCTGTCATCCCGTAGATGTAGTTGTTATAGAGGAGGACCGTCAGGTCTATGTTGCGCCTCGCGGCATGGATGAAATGATTTCCACCGATGGCGGTAGCATCTCCATCGCCCGTGATCACGATCACTTTAAGTTTGGGATTCGCCATTTTCACACCGGTCGCGAACGCGAGAGCGCGCCCGTGCGTAGTGTGCAGGGTGTTGAAGTCAAGATATCCAGGTGTGCGGCTCGAGCAGCCGATCCCCGATACTATTACAGTATCTTCCTGGGAGATACTCAACTTTTCGACAGTACGGATAAGTGACTTCATGACGATTCCGTGCCCGCATCCGGAGCACCAGATGTGGGGAAAGTTCCATTCTCTTACGTAATGGAGGTAATCGAACATCTAGACCACCTCCCTGATCTTCTCAACGAGCTGCTGTGGCGGAATCGGACTCCCGTCCACCCTTCCGAGTTTGTGGACCGGTACGCGGCATTCAGAGGCAAGTTTGACCTCCCGCGCCATCTGCCCGAGGTTGAGCTCCGGAACTACTATAGCCTTGACCTTCCGGGCCATCTCGAGGACAGCCTTCTCGGGGAAGGGCCAGAGCGTGGTCGGCTCGAGGAGCCCTACCTTGATCCCCTCTTCCCTGCACATCCTCACTGCAGCCTGTGCAGTCCTGGCGACCGAGCCATAGGCGAAGATGCCGATCTCGGCGTCGTCCAGCATAAGCTCGTTATTAACGACAATATCGTCCACATTCATCGTGATCTTTCTCGATAGCCTTTCGATAAGGCATGATATGTCATGCGGTTCGTTTGTCGGAAACCCTGTCTCGTTATGGCAGAGTCCTGTGACGTGGTACCTGTACCCTGTGCCGAACGGCGCGAGTACCGGAATGCAGCTGTCGGTGAGCTTGTAGGGCAGGTAGCTCTTCGGATCCCCGTCCGGCTTCACCCTGTCGACTACCTCGATCTCCGAGGCATCGGGGATGATCACTCTCTCCGTGGTGTGTCCCGTGATCTCGTCGAGCAGCAGGATCACAGGGGTCATATATTTTTCCGCAAGGTTAAAGGCGCGGATCGTCTGCTCGTAGGTCTCCTGAGCGGACTTGGCGGTGAGGGCTATCACTTCACGGTCGCCGTGGGAGCCCCACCTGGCCTGCTGTACGTCCATCTGTGCAGGTAGAGTAGGCATTCCGGTACTCGGTCCGCCCCTCATCACATTGACGATGACGCACGGTACCTCCGCCATGCCCGCATAGCCTATGTTTTCCTGCTTGAGGCTGAATCCTGGGCCGGAAGTAGCAGTCATCGATTTCATTCCAGTAAGGGATCCACCGATAATGGCTCCCATAGCGGCGATCTCGTCCTCCATCTGGATGAACTTCCCGCCGAGGCGCGGAAGCATCACTGACAGGTTTTCTGCTATCTCCGACGAAGGAGTGATCGGATAACCGGCGAAGAAACGGCAGCCAGCGGCTATCGCCCCTTCGGCACAGGCCTGGTTACCCTGCATCATCCTGATCTTGCCGGGACGGTCATTGCTCAAGACGTCTCTCCCCCTGGCATACGCGGAGCCATGGCCGCTCCGCTCGGTTCGCCGGTACATAAAAAAACGAGGCACCCCGAAAAGGGGACCTCATTCTACTGTAATCGCGAAATCCGGACAGCGCAACTCGCAGAGCATGCACTTGATGCAGTCATCGGGCCGGGCCGCTACGCACTTGCCGCCTACCATCTCAAGACAGTCCTTGGGACAGAAAGCGACACAGATCTCGCAACCCTTACACCATCGGGTGTTCACCGTGATGACTGCCGGCTTCTTTGAAGCCGACTGTTCACCGGACATTTGATACCTCTCCGGTACCGGCTATCACCTTGCAATACAATGATTTACATTATCGCTGCGGCCTAAATCCGCAAAGCGGTTAGAATATAAGAGATAGTGAAATTCTTATCAAGCCCTTTTTCGGCTATAACCGCTTTTTTTTGGAATAATTTACGGGGCCGACCCGACTGGACCGGCCCCGTCATTTCAAGCGCCTTGAAATACCTCCGAAAAGCCTACTGCAGCAGGTATTTCTCGAGGAAGAGCATCATCGAGTGCATCTGGTAGTCGCGATTGCTCTTCTTTCTGAATCCATGGCCCTCATCCATCGCGAGCAGGTACCACGCTTCGCCCCCGTTGCTTCGGATGGCGGCGAGCATCTGCTCCGCCTCAGTGGCTGGAACGCGGGGATCGTTGAATCCCTGGACGATGAACATCGGCTTTGTGATCTTGTGCGCATTCGTCGTCGGAGAGATCTTCTCGAGGTGCGCCCTCATCTCGGGGATGCGCTCATCGCCGTACTCGACTCTTCTGAGGTCGCGGCGGTATTCCTTCGTGTTCTCGAGGAAGGTGACGAAGTTGCTGATGCCGACGACGTCTATACCGCACTTGAGCCTTTCGTTGTAATGGGTCATCGCGGCGTAGACCATGTAGCCGCCGTACGATCCGCCATACACGCATATCCTCGACTTGTCGAGGTCGGGCTGCTTCTCTATCCAGTCGAGAAGGGCCCCGATATCGTATACGGAGTCTTCCCTCTTCTCCCAGTTGTCAAGCTGCAGGTAGCTCTTGCCGTATCCTGATGAGCCGCGGACGTTGGGAGCGATCACTACGATACCGAGATCGTTGATCATGTAATTGTAGGTTGCCGAGAAGTAAGGTGTGAACTGTCCCTCGGGCCCGCCGTGGATACTGATCAGTACGGGGTACGGTCCCTCGCCCTTCGTGGGCTTGAACATGAATGCGGGGATCTCGCGCTGCTTGCCGTCTACCTCGTCAAAGGTAGGGTAGTGGAAAAGCTCCGGCTTGGCGAACGAGTCGGTATCCAGTCCGCCGATCTCGCTGTATGTCCAGCGTTCGATCGACATGTCGCCGAGGTCTAGGACATAGACGTCGCCTGTCGAGCTCGGTGTGCTTATCGTCAGCGCCATCTTCGAGTCATCCGGGCTGAATGAGAGTCCACTGATGCTCCCAACGGGGAAACCCTCGACCGGTTTGTACTTCATCTTCTTCGTGTCCATCAGATAGAGCTTCGTGATGCCGTCCTCATTAGTCGTGAAGGCGAGGGTGCCGCGGTCATGGCTGATAGACATACCCGCAACATCCCACTGGATCTTCTCGGTGAGGATCTTCTGCTTCTTCTTGCCGAGATCGTAATACCTGAGGTGCTGGAACTCGGTGTCCTCATCGGATGAGAAGAAGACGCCTTTCCCGTCGGCGGACCAGATCGAACCACCATAGGCGATCTTCTTCTCCGAGGGATTCATCTGCTCCAGTTCGCCGGAGTCCATATCGAGGATATAGCCGTAAGATTCGTTGGCCGACACGTAACGGCCGACGAGAAGCTTCGAGTCGTCCGGTGACCAGTCCATCGGGAACCAGACGCCGCCCTCTTCGAGGACCGGCTTCGCCTCTTCGGGGTTTTCTATGGTAGATGAGTAAAGATCCCAGTCACGAGCGTTCCGCCTTGTCGTGTAATAGACGAACCGGTCGCCCTTGTTCGACCAGCTGAATCCGCCGTTACGCGACGTTCCGTCGGTGAGCATCGTGTACTTTGCCGTGGGTACGTCGAACCAGAAGATCTGGTAGGACTCTCCCCCGCCGACATCCTTGCCGAAGAGGAATCCCTTCTTCGTGCCGTCCGGACAGACCGATGCGCCGCCGACCGGCTCATTGAAGAAGGTGATCTGGCTGCGGGCGCCGCCAGGCTTCTTCACGAAATGGATCTGTGATGTCTCGCCAAACCTTGTGCCTATATAGATACCGGATCCATCAGCGGCCCAGCCTCTGACACCGGCGCCGCGAGTGTTCTGGTACTGGAAGATACGGTCCTTTAATGCCTGCGGGATCTCGGGGATACCCTCGATGACGAGGTTACCCTCTTCCCGTCTCTCGACCTTTTCCTGAGCGGAAAGGATCGCAGGGACGAGCAGCACGAGAACCAGAAGGACGGGGATCAGTCTTTTCATCCTGAAGCCTCCAGGTAAGATGTGAGAATGGAAAGGTAAAATGGAGCTGGTGATCGGAGTTGAACCGATGACCTACGCATTACGAGTGCGTTGCTCTACCAGCTGAGCTACACCAGCCCCCATGAGGTAATTGAATATATTATTACCCCTCTCCTTTTCAAGTCTTTTTTAGCCGATCGAGCCGTTTTGAGCCTGAACAGGTCGTTTCTTCTCGGCGCCTGTCTCGACAGGCAATGCATAACGGTTGTTCATTGAAATATTGGCGTTTTTATGATACCCTGTGAGTAAGGTTAACCTCTGATTTAATACAACTTTAGTGTACTTATATTTTTCACTGTTTCTCAAGGAGGGGACTCGTGAAATATTTCGCATGCCTTCTGACGCTCGCTCTCATCTTGCTTGGTTCTGTTTCCGATGTTTCAGCACGTGACACCCGCGATAACGGCCTTCGTTTTCACAAAGCTACAGCGGAGATCACTGATCCCGCTGATATCGATCAGGGCCTCAGGACCCTGATGACAGCTGCCGCGACCGACACCTACTGCATTGTCTGGTTCGATTTCGAATTCATGGACCTGCAGGGCTGGACGGTCACAGACAATACGGCACAGGTAGACACCTTTTTCCACGTCGATGATTTCGCCGGTCTTGGTGGAGGTGACTTCGGCCGCCTCGTGCCGATCGAAGGAACAAAGTCACTGTGGTGCGGCACCCCTCCAGGAACCGACTTCTACATGTGCTCGTGGTTCAATGCCCCCGGATATGGCAACGGCTGGAATCAGATATTTTGCTCGGACATCTTCCCCTTCACCGGCATACTGACCTGGTCTTTCACGGCTATCATCGACTCAGAGCCGGACTGGGACCAGACCCTTATCGAATACTCCGCCGGTGGCAACTGGGTGGAGATCACCCGTTACGATGGAGTCGACACTATCTACGCCGCCGAGCAGCTTCTTCTCGCTCAGGCTGCCACCAAGCTTCGTTACCGCTTCATCGCCGACGGCGCCTGGTCAGACCAGGATGGTCTCTACGACACCGATGGTGCCTGTATCATCGATGAGATTTCAATCAGTGATGTCGGCGGCTTGATCGACTATGAGGATTTCGAGAGTTATCCTTCGGGTGCCAGGGGAAATCTCGGCATCTGGCATACGACAATCGAGACCGCATTCGGATCATACGGCGGAACTGCAATAAACCTCATCGCCAAGGACCCGTGCAACACTAACTATGGCACACAGATTGTCTTCTTCCTCGGCTCTCCATACCCGAGCGCCGACTATCCCGGACTCTTCGACACTCCGTTCTGCACCGGCCCCGGCTATATCTCCGCTCCCTGCCAGGATGAATCGGTAACATCACCCATAATCGACATGATGAGCTACTCATCCTCATGCGATGAAATCCAGGATACGCCCATCCCTGCCGGCGACGCCGGTCAGCTTGGAGGCGCCGTCCTGAGGATGACGACATACCGCGATATGCCCCTGTCGAATCTCGTCTTTTACACCTGGTCGGTCCGGAACATAGTCGACGGGTGCCCGGGGCAGTGGATGGACCGTAACTTTGTCTATTACGGCGGTGACAAGGATTATATCTTCGGTGGCTATGACGTATCCGATCTCGTCGGGCCGCTGCCGATGCAGGTCACCGTCGGGGTATCCGATATGTGCGACGCCTGGTACGGAGTCTATGGCGACTGTGCGGCACATACTCCTTCACCCTATCTGGACAATGTCCGCATGTACCGCTACAAGACGATCGGCCCGTCATGGAGCGTCCGCAACCTCGACCTCTTTCAGGACACCTTCCCCCAGGAAGTCGAGGCAAGCAGTAACCCGATGGAAGAGTTCTGCCGCGCCGATATGTCTAACGACATCGCCCCTGGCGATGAGTTCACACGCATCGATCCTGGCGACTCGGCTGTCGTACAGGTTGCGTCTCCTCTCGCAGGCGGGCTTGATACACTGTCCACCGGTGAAGCCCGGGTCTACTGTCACATCAACACCAATTTCCTCGGCCCTGATGGGAAGCCGGACCTCTTCGGCCCGTCACTTGAGGGAACATACGGAACATACGTCAGTGACGACGGTAACTGGACTATCTTACTTTGCGATCCTGCCGCGACATCGGCAGGCAACATCGCCCCTGACAAGTACTGCATCGACCTCAACGACTCGCTCTTTACGCGTGGCTACGAGGTCGAGTACTACTTCAAGGCTTACGATCTCTTCGGTGATGCATCGACATACCCTGCCTCAGCCGAGGAGGCTGACGGCAACCGTCACGAGTTCACCTGCCTGCCGACACTGAGGGTCGTTCCGGGCGTACTGTACTGTGACGATTACCACAACCGGGGCACTTTCGAAGGCATGACCCAGCTCTATTACGACCATGCTATTCCTGCTGTCAAACCTTATGCTGAGCCTATGCCGGACAGGTACGACACCAACGGACCGTCCTCCGGTGTCAGCAACGGCATTGGCGCCTACACTTCGGTGACAGATGCCTCGTCGATATTCTGTACAGCCTACGAGAAGGTACTCCACGACTCCGGCAATCTCAACTCGGTAACGATTACCGAGGGTACAGAGAACTCCGACAAGTCGAACGATGCCCAGTTGCTCGTTGACTGGATGAATGTTTCCGAGCACAAGGTCGGACTCCTTGTAATGGGCGACCAGGTCGCCTACGACCTTTCAACATCCGCTGCTGCCGTCGCTCTCGAGCTCGTCAGCACCATATGCGGTGTTACGCTCGTAAACAGCAGTTACTACGACCTGACAGGAGGCCGGGAATCTGGGGGTGTCATAACACCTCTGATCACAGGTGTCGCGGGCGGACCTTACGATGGACTCTCTTATTACGCTTTCGGCGGATGCCCGATTATCGATGACAAGGACGTTCTCGAGATCACCGGCCCCGGCCAGTACGCACTGCAATACCCTGATTATAACAGTCTGGCGTATTTTGCCGGTATCTACACTGAGCAGCTCAACAATGCCGGCCAGCCTCTCAGGACTGTATGGGTCGGCCACAGTTTCATGGACATGAGAACTGTTGGAAACGACTTTCCAGTCAGGAATAAGTTTATCGAAAAAACGTATCACTTCTTCGAAAACGCTGTAAGCATGGATGTCACTGACGCCGAGCTGCCAAAGGCCTACGGCCTCGCGCAGAACTTCCCCAATCCGTTCAACCCGTCGACCAGGATACAGTTCGCGCTGCCGAAAAAGGGTCACGTGAGCCTGAAGATCTACAATGTGGCCGGGCAGCTGGTGAAGACTCTGCAGAACGGCGTCATGGACGCCGGTGCTCATGAGATATCATGGGATGGATCGAACAACCTGGGCAGCAGCGTCGCTTCAGGCGTTTACTTTTACAAGATCAACGCCGGCGACAGTTACGAGAACATGAAGAAGATGGTCCTTCTCCGGTAATGCTCTGTGAGTCAGTTCATCAATTCAACAGGCCGGGGAGTGATTCCCCGGCCTGTTTTCCAGATACCGGAAAAGAGTCATGACCTATGGTGTAATTCACAAGGTCTGCTATACTTAAATATACTCAGTGATAACTCGCAAAGATCCACCAGGGGAGGTTCGTCATGAAGACAGTCCGGAGGGCGCTGATATTGACATCAATCTTCATCCTTGTCGCTGCAGGAACAGAAGCCCGCGACAATCGGGATAAGGGGCTTCGATACACGGATCAGGCTGTTGAAGAGCGTGAATTTCAGAGCATCCAGGAACCTGCAATGATGACATCAACCTCTGCCGATACCTACTGCATCGTCTGGTTCGATTTCGAGTTCCAGAACTGGCAGGGCTGGACGAGCAGGGATAACACCGCACAGATAGACACATTCTTCCACGTGGATGATTTCGCCGGTCTCGGCGGCGGCGACTTCGGCCGCCTTTTCCCTCTTGAAGGTACCAGGTCACTGTGGTGCGGGACGGCTCCCGGGACCGACTTCTACATGTGTTCGTGGTTCAATGCACCCGGTTACGGTAACAGCTGGAACCAGATGTGCGTCTCTGAGGTCGTAGAGTTCAACGGGTTACTGAATTGGTCGTACAAATGCCTGGTAGACTCCGAGCCTGACTGGGACATGACATACATCGAATATGACGCCGGGGACGGCAACTGGACAGAGATCGTCCGTTACGATGGAGTCGACACAATTGTGGCGGAACACCAGCTTCTGCTCTCACAGGTTGCCACCAAGCTCCGTTTTCATTTCATAGCCGACGGAGCATGGTCCGACCAGGACGGCCTGTATAATACAGACGGCGCCTTTATCGTCGACAGCATCACTGTTAGCGATGTGAGCGGTATGATCGATTTCGAGGATTTTGAAGGGATCGCGGTTGGAGAAAAAGGAGATCTGGGCTTCTGGAACATTACTATAGAGGAGCCATTCGGTTCATATGCCAAGCTCGCGACGGGTATAATCGACAAGGATCCATGCGGTGACAACCTCAGCAGCCAGATTGTGTTCTGGGGCGAATATCCCAGTGCCGACTACCCGGGCATCCAGGATACGCCCTTCTGCACAGGACCCGGAGGGATATCGGCCCCCTGCCAGGACGAGAGCGTCACCTCCCCTGTCATCGACATGATGAGTTATTCCACAGCATGTGATGAGAACCAGGATGCCGCTATTCCTGTGGGCGATGCCGCTCTGCTCGGCGGCGCGATCCTCAGATTCACAGTGTACCGGGACATCCCGCTGTCAAATCTGGTCTTCTATAACTGGTCTGTCCGAAACATCATAGACGGATGCCCGGGCCAGTGGAAGGACCGCTCTTTCGTGTATTACGGAGGAGACAGGGATTACATCTTCGGTGGATTTGACATCTCCGATCTGGTCGGCCCTCTACCCATGCAAGTCACGTTCGGGGTAGCCGATATGTGCGATGCCTGGTACGGAGTCTATGGTGACTGCTCTGCTCATACGCCGGCGCCGTTTTTCGATAATGTCCGCATCCAGCGATACATGACAGCCGGCCCGTCATGGAGCGTCCGCAACCTCGACCTCTTCCAGGATACCTTCCCCCAGGAAGTCGAGGCGAGCGTCGATCCAATGGAGGAATTCTGCCGCGCCGATATGGCCAACGACATCGCTCCCGGCGACGAGTTCACACGCATAGATCCGGGCGACTCGGCTGTCGTACAGGTTGCGGCTCCACTTGCCGGCGGGCTCGACACTCTTGCCACCGGAGAAGCAAGGGTATTCTTCCATTGCAACGTTCATTTCCTCGGTTTGGACGGAAAGCCCGATCTTGCGGGACCATCACTTCAGGGAGGTTATGGAACGTATTTCAGTGATGACGGTGACTGGACGATCTTCCTCTGCGAGCCTGCCGCCACTTCAGCTGGCAACGTCGCCCGTGACAAGTACGCTATCGATCTCAATGACTCGCTATTTACCCGCGGTTATATGATCGAATACTACTTCAAGGCCTGGGATATTTCAGGGCTCCCTTCGACCTATCCCGCCGATTCTGAAGAACCTGACGGGGACCGGTATGAGTTCACATGCCTGCCAACCCTCAGGGTCATACCGGGTGAGCTGTACTGCGATGACTATCATAACAGGGGGACATTCGACGGACTCGTTCAGACATATTACGACCCCGCAACCAAGGCGACTGTTGCAGCCCCGATCGATATGCCGGACAGGTACGACACCAACGGACCTTCGTCCGGTGTCAGTAACGGCATCGGAGCCTACACTTCTGTTACGGATGCTTCGTCGGTATTCTGCGAGGCTTATGAAGCAATAACGATAGACTGCGGCGATCTCAACTCGGTAACGATTACCGAGGGTACCGAGAACTCCGACAAGTCGAACGATGCCCAGCTGCTCGTAGACTGGATGAACG
>RCNF010000137.1_pt1 | contig 32916 bp, 30 predicted proteins | sample 2041311 | NCBI WGS metagenome assembly RCNF01 (sample SAMN09708228, study PRJNA481090) | Marine sediment metagenome, whole genome shotgun sequencing project. | biome: marine sediment; feature: ocean; material: sediment; isolation source: Sewage treatment plant 2 marine sediment (STP2) ...
CAGATCGATCTCGTTCACCGATTGGCGGAGAAGTATCCGAACGACCTCGAGATCGCTCTCACCGCAGATGACATCGTGCGGATCCACGGTGGCGGAAAGATCGCGTCGCTTATCGGGATGGAAGGTGGCCACAGCATCAATGCGTCTCTGGCCGTTCTGCGCCAACTCTACGCAGTGGGTGCGCGCTACATGACTTTGACTCATTGGTCGAACGTGCCCTGGGCTGACGCCGCAACTGATGCGCCCGTGCACGGCGGCCTGTCCGAGTTCGGAGTGGCGGTCGTTCGTGAGATGAACCGCCTCGGGATGCTCGTGGATCTTTCCCATGTGTCCGCCGAGGTCATGAACGATGCCCTCGATGTCACTCGCGCGCCGGTCATTTTCTCGCACTCGTGCGCCCTTGCGCTCAACCCCCATCCGCGCAACGTCCCCGATGAGGTGCTGGTGCGGGTGGCCGAGAACGGCGGTGTGGTGATGCTCAACTTCGGATCCTTTTTCCTGGCGCCCGAGGTCACCCAACGCGACGCCAACCGCAAGGCCGAACAGGCCCGACTTGGGGAGCTCTTCCCCGGCGACCCGAAGGCGGTCGAAGATGCGATTTCCGGATGGCGCGAATCGAATCCGGTGCCGCAGGTCCCGTTGTCGGTGGCCGCGGACCACCTCGATCACATCGTGCAGTTGGCCGGAGTCGACCATGTTGGGCTGGGCTCCGACTTTGACGGCATAGGGAGTCTCCCCGAGAGTCTCGAGGACGTCTCTGACTACCCCGTTCTTCTTGCCGAGATGCTGCGCCGTGGGTGGAATCGAGACGAAATCGCCAAGCTCGCCGGGCTCAATGTTCTGCGGGTGATGCGCGAAACTGAGCGCGTCGCGACGGAGTTGCGGCGGACCGAGTCACCGATCGAGGTTCTCATCGAAGACACGATCTCGAGCCCCACCACCGATTGATCGGCGTCAGGCACTGGGCAGAGCGATATCCAGGCTTTCGACCGGCGGCGTTCGGCTGTAGCGTCGAATCGCCAGAGCCGCCTCGACGACCAACCACAGGGCGATCAAGGTGATGGCGCCGCCGACGAAGAGCAGGGTGTTGTTGCCGTCCCGCCAGAACGAGAGGAGCTTGGTGGTCATGGCGATCAGGGTTGTGATCATCATGAAGACCATTGGCACCAGGTAGGGTAGCGCCGTGCGCCCACGTTCGAGGAGATAGAGCGACACCGTCAAAAGCGCAAGCCCCGCCAACAGCTGGTTGGTCGAACCGAACAGCTGCCACAGGACAAGACCTGCAGACTGTCCTTCGATCCGATAGAAGGCAAAGAACGAGATGGCGGTCACCGCCAGTGTCGACGAGAGATAGCGGTTTCGCAGCGGCTTGAACCGGATGGATGTCGCGATCTCCTCGATGTTGTAGCGCAGCAGGCGGGTGGCGGAGTCGAGCGTCGTCAGGGCAAAGCTGACGACCACCACGGCGATCAGAGTGCGCGCGGTCTGTTCGGGTAGACCGACCACCGACACGAAACGGGTCGCCCCTTCGATAAAGGCGCTCATGCTGCTGCCGAGGCCCTGGATCGAGGCCCAGTCGGCGTAGTGGTGTTTCCACGCGGCGGGCGATACAAAGCCCGCGGTGCAGGCGAGCACCGCCGCCAACCCCAGCAGAGACTCGCCGATCATGGCCCCGTAGCCGATCGGCCGAGCCTGGGTTTCCCGATCGAGCTGTTTGGCGGTCGTCCCCGACGACACCAGAGAGTGAAAACCGGAGGCGGCGCCGCAGGCGATGACGATGAAGACGAATGGATACAGGGGCGGCGCTCCCGGGGGATGGGCGTCCACCACCGGGGCCGCGAATTCGGGGCGCAGGATGAAGAAACCGAGGTAGGTGAGACCGAGCCCGAGATAGAGCAGGAGTGAGTTGAGGAAGTCGCGCGGCTGCAGCAGCGACCACACCGGAAGCACCGAAGCCAGCCAGGCGTAGGCGAGGAGGATCCAGGTCCAACCGGTGGACGAGGCCCACCGGACGGGCAGATAGGGCGACGCGATGACGACGGCCAGGATCACCACGAAAGCAACCGAGATCAGCGGCATCAGCTTGCGTCCGCGTTTCCTGACCAGCCAGCCGATGATGAGAGCGGCGACCAGGATCGCGCCTGACGGGACCACCGACTCAGGGTAGTAGTCGGCGGAAAAGAGCAGACCGACGACGTAGGCGAAGACCCCCATGGCGAGGGCGATGGCAAAGAAGATGATGGCGTGCATCAGCGCTTTGGCACGTTTTCCGATCAGGCCTTCGGCGATGGCGCCGATCGAGAGGCCCTTTGCGCGGACCGAGATCACCAGCGCTCCGAAGTCGTGGACGCAGCCGATGAGTATCGATCCAAAGACCACCCAGATCATCGCCGGGAGCCAACCCCAGACCACTGCAATGGCGGGGCCGAGCATCGGCGACAGGCCGGTTATCGATGCGTAGTGGTGGCCGAAGAGCACCAACGGCGGCGTCGGCACGTAATCGATGCCGTCCTCCATCGAGTGCGCCGGCGTCACCGCGTCGGCTCGCAAAGCAAAGACCTCTATCGCCAGGTACCGCGAGTAGAACAGATAGCCCGCGAAGTACACCGCAAAGCACACCAAAACGGCGAGTATCGATGTCATGGGGGATATTCTACCCACCCCGTGCCCGTATCCGTCTCCGTGCCCGTGTCCAAGCGTTTGTGTGGTCCCGCTTTTCAGTACGCCTTTCCCGAGAGGAGCCACCTTCATCATTGTTGGCTCGAATCACTTCGTCAGCGTGGATGATCGTGAGTCCAACAATATTGAAGATGGCACCTCCACCGCACGCGGGCCTTATCCTCGCGCGATTCCACCCAAAACCTGTCATTTCGACCGAGCGAGCGTAGCGAACGAGTGGAGAAATCTCTTGCGGGGAAGCCCTCCGCGAAATCATTGCGCCGATTTCGGGCGTTCGAGTGGACCCGATTTTCTAAACGCGCGACCCGAGAGGAGCCACCTTCATCATTGTTGGCCCGAATCACTCCGCCAACGTGGAGGATCGTGTCTCCAACAATATTGAAGATGGCACCTCCGCCGTACGCGGCTGGTTTCCCAGCCGGGGAGGCGTCAGTGTGCCGCGGTAGCGACGGAAGCGACGATCAATCCTCCTCCCACAACCGCGGGAGGTTCGCCTCATGCCACGTGAGCAGCCACTTCAAGGCGCCTCCCTTGGTGCGGACGTCGCCGCGGACCTGGGCGTCGGCAAGGGCGTCGACTGCGCGGCCGAGGCCCGGACCCGGTTCCACGCCGAGCATTCTGGCGATCTCCTCGCCCTTTATGAACGGAACCGGATCGACGAGCTCCGCTCCGTGGTTCCGCCATTGGCGCCACCACCTGTTCCAGTTGTGTTCTGGTTCGACGGCGGCCGCGAGTGCTATAGAGGCTGGGAATGCTGCGCCGGCGCGGTGGATGACGCTGCGGCGGTCCGCGGCGGGCCCGTCGGCGGCCGACAACACCTCGTCGAGCATCCTCGCCGCCTGCGCGGCCTGGAGCCGAAGCGGCCGCGGCCAAGCGGAGGCGGCCACTTCGTCGGGGTGGGGTGAGCCCCACGCCCGCAGCAATACGGCCAATGCGGCGGCGTCTCCGGCGGCGGTGAGGGCTGCGCGAAGAGGATGTTCGCTCATTCTCAGTCGTGACATGGCGTCCAGATTGGCAGTGATCCACGCTCCATCGAAACGGGTGCGTTGCGGAGCGGTGCGCTCCAGGATCCTGAGGTCGAGGAGGGCTCGGAGCCCACGATCGCGTCCCGGCAGAGCCACCAGCTTGAGGAACTCCTGGCCAAGACGTTCGGGTGGGGCGTTGCGCACCTTTGGAGCGAGGGACCGGATCCATCCTGCGGTGCGGCCATCAAGCTTGAAAAACGGGAACTGAGCGAGAAAGCGCGCCGCCCGAACAAGCCGCACCGGGTCCTGCTGGAGGTTTTTTTTCATTATGGCTCGCAGGGTGCCGGTCTTCAGATCGTCGATTCCACCGACCTGATCGATGATGGGTCCGTCGGGCAGCCGCCACATCAGTGCGTTAAAACTGAAGTCGCGGCGCCGGATGTCGGCCTCGAGATCAAGGTCGCCGAGGGGCCACAGTTCGACCTTGAGTTCGGGGGTCTCGATCCGCCACACCCGCTTGTCGTCGCGACCGAGCACGTGGGCGCTACCGTCGAGGCGGGCGGCCAATCGGCGCGCCGATCCCCGGGCGTTTTCCAGGTTGCTGGGCAGGACGAGATCGAGATCGACGGTGGATCTCCCCAGAAGGCGATCTCGGACATAACCGCCGGTGACCAGACATTCCGGGGTACCGAGCCCTTCCCACACCCCGCGCAGCAGCAGATCGTGCTCGAGGGCGGACAGTTTGAGTCTGGGCATGGCGGCAAAAGGATACTCGATCAAATGAGGAATGAGGAATGAAGAATGAAGAATGTCGACTGCTCCACTGCCTCAAGCCCCAAGCCCCAAGCCCCAAGCCGCAAGCCGCAAGCCGCAAGCCGCAAGCCCCAATAAATGCGCTACAATACGCGACCCCGCCGAGAGGCGGAAGATCCCGGAAGAGAGGGAATGACAGATGGCTGAAGAACGACTGCAGAAAATCATCGCGCGCTCGGGACTGTGCTCGCGCCGTGACGCCGATCGGTTGGTCGCCGAGGGACGGGTCAGGGTCGACGGTCAGGTGGCCGAGCCCGGCGAAAAGGTCGATTGGTCGAAGGTCCACATCAAGGTCGACGGAAAGACCGTCAGGGCCCCGGAAGTGGCCCGCTACTTCCTCCTTTACAAACCCCGAGAAGTCATGACCACCTGCGACGACCCCGAAGGACGAAAAACTGTCCTCGATCTCGTGCGGCCCGTGGTGCGCGAACGCGTTTACCCTGTGGGCCGACTGGACTATCACTCGGAGGGGTTGTTGTTGCTGACCAACGACGGTGAACTGGCCGCTCGGGTTGCCCATCCGCGGCACGGCGTTGTTCGAGAGTACATGGTCAAGATCCGGGGCGATCTCACCAGAGGTGAGTATGACAAATTGATGGCGGGCACCAGTATCGATGGGCGTCACGTCAAACCCCAGCTGGCGCAACGGGAGAAGATGGGCCGCGGCGGAACAACCACCTGGTGGCGAATCGAGGTCACCGAGGGAAGAACCCACGAAGTCCGTGAGCTCTTTTTTCGGGCCGGCCACCACGTTCAACGTCTCCGACGGACGGCGATCGGTCCGTTGCGCGATAACACCCTCAAACCGGGGGAATTCCGCACGTTGAGTGAGAACGAACTGACCACTCTCCGAAAGGTCACCGAGCCGACCAAAAAGGCCAAACCCGGCCGCCCCCGACGCGCTCCCGCCAAGAACAGGGGCCGGCGCCAGTCGGTGGAGCGAAAATCTCCGCCCAAAAAACGCTAAATCACTGAAATCAAGATATCTGCCGATCGCCGAGGGCAGACAGCCGTGGTAAAATCACGCGCCGCTTCGAACTGCTGGAGGATGCGTGGAGAACAACGACGAAGCTCAACAACCGCTTGAACAGCTCCTCGCCAATCGTCGGGCCAAACTCGACACGATGGTCGACCTCGGTCTGGACCCGTTTCCGCGACGGTTTCGCGTCGACGAGTCGGTGAGCGCGGCTCGGAGCCGTTTCGAAGAGAAGACTTCCGAAGAGCTCGAGGCTGAACAGCCGCAGGTGCGGCTCGGCGGTCGGATGGTCGCGATCCGCGGCCATGGCAAGGTCTCGTTTGCCGATCTCAGCGATGGCGCGGGGCAGATCCAGCTCTACCTCCGCAAAAACGACCTCGATGAAACAGCGTGGAAGACGATCGAACTTCTCGATCTGGGAGATTTCCTCGGCGTTGAAGGCAGGGTCTTTCGCACTCGTGCGGGAGAGCTCAGTGTCGCGGTGAAGGATCTGACAGTCCTGGCGAAGGCCCTCCGCCCCCTCCCGGAGAAATACCACGGCCTCGTCGACCGCGAGGCGCGGGCGCGCCAGCGCTACCTCGATCTGCTGTCCAATCCGCAGTCGCGCGAGGTCTTCGAGGTGCGGTCGAAGGTGGTGTCGTCGCTTCGCCGGCATCTCGAGACGGCGGGCTTCATGGAAGTCGAGACACCGATGATGCAGCCGATTCCGGGAGGCGCCGCGGCGCGGCCCTTCAAAACCCACCACAACACGCTCGATCTCGATCTGTATCTGAGAATCGCTCCCGAACTGTTTCTCAAACGATTGATTGTCGGCGGTTTTGAGCGGGTCTTCGAGCTCAATCGAAATTTCAGGAATGAAGGCGTTTCCACCCGGCACAACCCCGAGTTCACGATGCTTGAGTTTTACTGGGCCTTTGCCGACTACGAAATGCTGATGGACTTTACCGAGGAGCTGCTGACTGCGGTTGCACAGGACTCGGTGGGCACTCTTGAATTGCAGTGGGGCGAACACACGATCGATTTTCGCCGGCCCTGGCGGCGGTTGACCATGCGGGACGCGATCCTGGAATACTCCGATCTGACGCCGGAAGACCTCGAGGACAGGCCCAGGATGGAGGCGGCTGCCCGTGCCCTCGACGTGCAGCGGATCGACGAGAGGTCAGACGGTGGTTTGCTGGCCGAGCTCTTCGAGATGACAGCCGAGCCTCTGATGATCAACCCGACCTTTATCATGGACTTCCCGCGCGACATCTCGCCGTTTGCAAAGTCGTGCTCCGGAGATCCGGACACCGTGGAACGATTCGAGCTCTTTATCGGCGGGATGGAGCTTGCCAACGCCTTTACAGAGCTCAATGACCCGGACGAGCAGCGGAGGCGTCTCGAGGCACAGGCTGCCGCACAGGGTGGGGAAGTGGACGAGGACTACGTATTGGCCATGGAGCACGGGATGCCGCCTACTGGCGGCGAGGGGATCGGTATCGATCGTCTGGTCATGCTGCTATCGGGTCAGACGTCGATCCGTGACGCCATCCTGTTTCCGCAGCTGCGTCCCCGGGACTGAGATGGCGAGTCCTTGGGTCGCCAACTGTTGCCGGATCCCGCCCCGAGCGTGTCCTTCGCTCGGGACAGGCGTCCAACGCGTCGGACACCGGGCGGGCCATCGTGTCGGCTGAGTTGCACCTCGCCCGCCGGTATCTGATCGGTCTCCGGCGTCGAACGCATGTCGCGACAGTGACCCTGATCTCGATGGTTGGGCTCGGCCTCGGAGTGCTTGCTCTGGTGGTCACGCTGTCCCTTCTCGAGGGTTTTCAGTCGGCGATCCGTTCTGAGATCGTCGCCAAGGCAAACCACGCTCGCGTCACCTCCACGACCGGTCGCCGCCTCCAGAACCCGCTGGAGTTGGCGTCGGTCTTGCAAGGCAACCTGCCCCAGGTGGAGATGGTGCAGGTTGTTCGTGGTACATGCTTGGTTTCGACCCTCTCGGATGCCGTTCCGGCATCCGTCGTCGGCCGGTCTGACGCACTCCAGGTTGTGGTCGACCGGATTTTGGCCGCCCGTCTCGGCGTCGGCGTGGGGGATCAGATCCAGGTGATCTCGCCGAGGCAGCGATTGACGCCGATGGGACCGCTGCCCGTTCGCAAGACCGCGGAAATAGGCGACGTCAAACCGCCCGAGCCCGGAGACGAGTCAGGGACTGTGCTGTTGCCGCTCGAGGCAGCTCAACAACTCCTGTGGGGTGGCGATGTCGTGGAGGCCATCGAGTTGCGCGATGCCGACGACCCCTGGCAGTTGGGAGGACGGGTTCGCCGGGCCCTCGAGGAGACCGAGCAACCACTCACGGTGATGGGCCTCGAAGAACTCCATCGGCCGCTCCTGCTCGCCCTTGCACTCGAGAGAGTCATGATCTTTCTCGCCGTCAGCCTCATGTTGGTGGTTGCGGCACTCAATCTGTTGTGTAATGTCGCCATGGTGGCGGCTGAGAAGCGGGTTGACCTCGCTGTGCTTGCGGGCATTGGTATGCCTCCGCGCGCTTTACGGCGACTCTTCTTGATGCTCGGGGTTGGTATCGGCATGGTCGGCTCGGTCGTCGGGGCGGTTCTCGGCGTCGCTGTTGCTACGATTCTGGATCGCACCGGTGCGCTGCCATTGCCGCGCGGGGTCTTCGCGACCTCCTCGGTGCCGTTCCAGGTCGACCCGACCATGGTGGCCCTGGTCATGGCGATTTCGCTGACCCTCGCGACCGCCGCCTCGTGGTTCCCATCACGGATGATCGCCCGGCGTGACCCCGCGGAAGGCCTGCGCTATGAGTGACGGCGGCAACATCGTCGAAATGGCGGGCATCAGCAAAGGCTTCGGCGCGGGGGGCACTCGGGTAGAGGTCCTCAGGGATCTCGACTTTGATGTGGTCGAAGGTCGCCTCCTGGCGATCGTCGGGCCGTCGGGGGTTGGCAAAAGCACGTTGCTGCACCTCATCGGGCTTCTTGACCGCCCGGACGTCGGGACCTTCGTCCTCGATGGCCAGGAGGTTGGAAATCTCGACGGCGAGCAGCGTGCCCATATGCGCAACCGCTTGATCGGATTCGTCTTCCAGCACCACTACCTGCTCGACGAACTCGACGCCCTCGACAACATTGCCCTCCCGCTGCGCATTGCCGGTGAGACGCCTGCCACTGCGCGAGCGAGGGCGCAGGAACTGCTTGAATCCGTAGGTCTTTCGGACCGGGCGCATCATTTTCCAGACCAGCTGTCCGGGGGTGAGCAGCAACGAGTCGCCGTCGCACGGGCGCTGGCTATGAAACCGCGACTCCTGCTCGCGGATGAACCGACCGGGAATCTCGATCGCAAAAACTCGGAGCACGTTTTCGATCTGGTGCGGGATCTGCATTTGAAGGCCGGATTGACATCAATTATAGTGACCCACGACGAAGAGATGGCCCGCATGTGCGATGGTGTGTTCCGCCTCGCGCCTGCGGGCGAATATTTCGAAGATGTTTGAACGATTCAACGAACACGTCAGGCGCAGCCTGTTTTTCGCCCGCTACGAAGCGAGCCGATCGAGTAGTCGATCGATCGCCTCGCAGCACGTCCTGCTTGGGATGCTGCGCGAGGCGGACCCGGTGTTCGGCGAACTTCTCGGCGGCAAGGGGATCGACACCCGCGAGCTCCGGGACGAGCTTCTGGGCGAGCGCATGAGCTTGGAGCGGGTGAGCACGTCTCCCGATCTGCCGCTCGCGGAGGAGACCAAGAAGGCCCTTGCCTATGCGGTCCACGAGGCCGAAAGCATTGGTCACCCCAATGTCGGTTCCGAACATCTGGTGTTGGGTTTGTTGCGCGTCGAGGAATCGACTGCCGCCCAGTACCTGACGAGCCGCGGTCTCGAACTGTTTCAGCTCCGCGAGGAGGTGGTGCGGCGAGGTCGTGAGATGGAGGCCGAAGCGACGGCTCAGGCGACACCCAATATTGTCGAGTTTTCTCGCGATCTCACCATGATCGCCGCCGATGGTGGGTTCGACCCGCTCATCGGTCGCGAGGAAGAGGTCGAGCGCATGGTGCAGATCCTCAGTCGTCGGACCAAGAACAACCCGCTGCTGCTCGGTGAAAGCGGAGTCGGCAAAACGGCGATCGTCGAAGGTCTGGCGACCAGGATCGTCGAGGGGTCGGTGCCCGTCCACCTCTCCGATCGAAGAATTCTCGCCCTCGACCTGTCGCTGCTGGTGGCCGGCACCAAATACCGGGGCCAGTTCGAAGAGCGCTTGAAGGGGTTCCTCAAGGAGCTCCACAACCACCCCGAGATCATTATCTTCATCGACGAGGTCCATTCTCTGATCGGCACCGGGTCGGCCGAGGGCTCGCTCGATGCCGCCAATATCATCAAGCCGGCGTTGTCGCGAGGCGAAATCACCTGTATTGGAGCGACAACCGTCCGCGAGTACCGCAAGTACGTGGAAAAGGATCGGGCTCTGTCGCGCCGGTTCCAGGCCGTCACGATCCGGCAACCAAGCGACGAGGAGACGATCACGATCCTCGAGGGCGTTCGGAGTCGATACGAGGAGTTCCACGGCGTCAGATACTCCGACAACGCAATCAAGGCGGCCGTCAGCCATGCCGGGCGCTACATCACGGACCGTGCGTTCCCCGACAAAGCCATCGACGTTCTCGACGAGGCCGGGGCCAGGGTCAAGCTCCGACAGGTCAGCGCGACAACGTCGCTTCGCAGCGTCCAACAGGAGATCAGCAGCGTCGTGGCGCGGATGAAGGAAGCGATCTCCCGCAAGGACTTCGAGCGTGCCGTCGATCTTCGCGAGGAGGAACTTCGTCTCCGCGAAGAACTCGAGATGCTCGAACAGACCCATGCTGAGGAGCCGCCCGAAAAGGTCATCGTGAATCGGAGCGATGTGGAGGAAGTGGTTGCCTCGTGGACGGGGATCCCGGTGACCTCGATCGGCGAGGATGAAGCCGACCGGCTGCGCCGCATGGAGGAGATCCTCCGCCAACGAGTGGTGGGGCAGGACGACGCCATTGCTGCGGTCGCTCGCGCCATTCGCCGGAGTCGCCTCGGGGTCGCCAGCCCGAATCGCCCAATCGGTTCGTTCATTTTTCTCGGGCCATCGGGCGTCGGTAAGACCGAGGTGGCGCGCCAGCTCGCGGGGTTCCTGTTCCAGGACAACCGTCGCCTGGTCCGCTTCGACATGTCTGAATACATGGAAAAACACACCGTCTCGCGGCTGATTGGATCTCCTCCAGGCTACGTCGGTTTCGAGGAGGGCGGCCAGCTGTCTGAGCAAGTTCGGCGCAACCCATACTCGGTAGTGCTGCTCGACGAGATCGAAAAGGCGCACCCCGACATCTACAATTTGTTGCTCCAGGTCCTCGAAGACGGCCGATTGACGGACAACTACGGCAATGTCATCGACTTCACGAATTCCCTGATCATCATGACGTCGAACCTCGGCGGCCGGCAGCTGGCCGATGGAGACGGCGTTGGTTTCTCGAGCGATCGCCAGGGAGTCGACGCGTCGCAGGCCCGCGACCTCGTGGATCGCGAGATGAGGCGTCATTTTCCCCCAGAGTTCGTCAACCGGTTGGACGAAATCATCGTGTTTGGTGTGCTCGACGAATCGAGCATGCTCGAGGTTGCGAAGCTGCTGCTTGAGGAGACGGCTCACATCTTGCAGAGTCAGAATGTGAGTTTACATTTTGCCTCCGACGTCGCGCGGTGGTTGTTCGACCAGTGCGGAATCGACCCCCTGGCGGGTGCGCGACCGCTGCGTCGGCTCATCAAATTGTGGGTCGAGGACACGGTGGCCGATTTTCTCATTTCAAACAGAGACGAAGGTGTTGTTGAAATACGCATGGTTGTCGAGGGAGGTCGGCCGGTCGTGAGAATTTTGAATGAAGATGCGGTGATCCAGGGACAGGACGTCGGTTGATGCGGAGGGTCGTGCTCCTGTGTGTGGTCGTGTTGATCGCCGTTCCGGCCATCGCGCAGGAAGAAGTGATACTCCGTGACATTGTGGTCGAAGGTGGTGTGACCCTCACTGTCGACACTGTGTCCTATTACCTCGGGCTGGAACCCGAAGATCCCCTGGATCTCGACCTCATTATAGACGGCTATCGGCGCCTGTGGGATTCGGGCCTTTTTGAGGATGTGGTCATCGAAGTCCAGGAACACGGCGACGGATCGGTGACCTTGTACGTCGTTGTCAAAGAGAGGCCGTTTGTCATTTCGGTCAGTTTCGATGGCAACAAAAAGATCAAGACCTCCGATCTCAAAGACAAGCTCGATGAGCGGGGTGTCGAGGTCCCGCGAAACGTGCCGCTCAAGATGTCGCAGCTGTCCCGGATCCAATCCGCCATCAAAGACGTCTACGACGCCGACGGTTTTCGCTCTTCCGAAATTGAGTTCCGTGTCGACACCGTTGGGAAGAACAAACGGGAGGTCGTCTACACCATCGACGAAGGCGGCAAGGTCAAGATCAAGGATATCGAGTTTGCCGGGAACAACGTGTATCAGTCCTCGAAGCTGCGTGGCGTCATGAAAAAGACCAAGCAGAAGAGCATGCGCTATATGTTCGGGGACAAGATCATCTATACCAAGGAGGCGTGGGACGAGGACAGGGACAACCTGCGCACCTTCTATCAGAACAACGGCTACATCGATGTCAAGATCGGCGAACCGGTGCTCAATCTGGTCGCCAAAAAGCCAGACGCCGAAACGCTGAAGAAGAAGGACTACCGGATGGAGATGACCATCCCGGTCGAGGAAGGTCCACCCTACACGTTGGGCACGTTTGAGGTAATCGGGGCGAAGGTCTTCAAGACCGAAGGCCTGATGTTGATCTTTAACGTGATACCTGGGGAGACCTACAACCGGAAGGTCATCGCGCAGGGCATCGAAAAAGTCCAGGAGGGTTATCAAAACACCGGATATGTTTATGCCTACGCCAGTGAGTCGTGGAAAAGACGTGAGGGCGAAGAACACATTGTCGATGTGACCGTGGATGTGTACGAGGGAGACCGATTCCGACTCGGTCGGCTGGATTTCGTGGGCAACACGACGACGCGAGACAAGGTGTTGCGGCGCGAGTTCAGGATTGCCGAAGGGCAATACATGAACATGGGCCTCTTCCGGGCTTCGGTCTTCAAGGTCAACGCTCTCGGCTACTGGAAGCTTGAAGAGGAGCCCCTCGAGTTCGACTTCGATGACGAAAACCAAAAGGTCAACGTCAGGATCAAGGGCAATGAGGTCGGCCGAAACGACGTCCAGTTCGGCGCCGGGTATTCGGAACTCGACGGGTTCTTCGTGCAGGGCCAGTTCAATACCCGGAACTTCCTCGGCCGCGGGAACTCGATCGGGGTTTCGCTCCAATTCGGCAAGAGATCAGATCTGTATTCGCTCAGTTACACCGAGCCCTATTTCCTCGACCGGCGGATCCTCCTCGGGGCCTCGATTTTCAAATCCGCGATTGACGTACAACAGATCGGGTTCTCGAGCTATCAGAGAGAGACTACCGGGTTCACAATTTCGACCGGTCTCGGTGTCGGGCCGTTCGCCTCGGTGTCGGGGCTCCTTGCGTTTCAGGATGACTATTCGCGTTTTCTGGTTTCGAATTTCGGGGCCGTCGGTACTCCAACCTCTGGACATGACCGGCCACAGGACATCCCTCCGGTTGACGGCGTCACGTATGAGCGCGCCTTCGAGGTTTATAGCGGTAAGACCCACTCGTTCACGCCCGGCTACAACCGCGATACCAGGGACGATCCTTTCGACCCCAGCCGCGGCGCTGCTTTCTTCGGCCGCGTGCGATTTGCGGGCTGGGCTCTCGGTGGTGATTACGATTATGTGCGCCCGGAAATCGGCTACACCAAGTTCATTCCATGGGGCAAGAAGGTCACGTTGGCCTATCACGGCGAGGGTGGCCAGTTTCTGACGTTTAACAACTCAGAGATCCCGGTGTTCGAGCGTTATCGCCTCGGCGGTGACCGTTCGTTGCGTGGGCTTCCCTACTACTCGGTCCTTCCACGAACTGCCGAAGGAGAGTATTTTCTGACAGCAGGCGGATCCCGCGAGGGTGGTGACCGCTACTGGCAGATCAACCTGGAGTACCAGTACCGTATCGGCGGGCCGGTCAAGCTCGTACTGTTCGTCGACATGGGCAACACCTATCACGAGCAACAGGGGTGGGACTTCTCCCTGTGGCGGAGAACCACCGGCGTGGAGATGCGGATTTTCCTGCCGATCTTCCAGGCACCCATCAGGTTCATTTACGGTTACAATCTCGACCCGTACCCGAACGAGAAGGACAGCGACTTCCAGTTCTCGATCGGTACGACCTTTTAAAACAAGCATGGAGGACAGAGAAATGACTCGTTCGATAATTCGTGGAGCGTTCCTGGTCGTTCTGGTGGCTGCGGCCGCCCTGCCGGCCGCCGCACAAACCAAGATCGCAGTGATCGATGTACAGCGGGTGGTGAGCGAATCTGACCCTGGCAAAGAGGTCATGCTGCGCCTCAAGGGTCTCACCGACGCCAAATCGCAGGAAGGACAGGCCCTTCAGCAAACGTTTGCAACGCTGCAGGATCAGTTCAACAAGCAGAGGTTTACGGTCTCTGAGGCGCGGCAAGCGGAGATGAGCAAGGAGATCGAGGATCAGCAGATCGCGATCCGGCGTTTCCAGGACGATGCCCAGCGAGAGGTCCAGGAAGCGCAACGCCGCGAGCTTGGAGCACTCGAGGAGCGCATTCTGCCGATCATCAACACAGTCGGTCAGGAGCAGGGATTCAGCCTGATCTTTAACAAGTTCCAGTCCGGGCTGGTGTATGCGGACGAAGCGCTCGACATCACGGATGATGTGATTCGACGGTTCAACACCACTCAGTGAGCCGAGGCGTCAGACTCTCAGAGCTCGCCGACCGCCTCGGTGCCGAGGTGGTTGGCGATGGCGAATTTGTGGTGAGGGCGGTGCGGGCGCTCGGCGATGCCGGAGCGGAGGACCTGAGCTTTCTCCACAACCCGAAGTACGTGGAGGACGCCCGGTCCTCGCGTGCCGGGGCGATCCTGATCGCTGACGCCGACGCTCTGCCGGGCCGCAATGTGCTGGTCTGTTCCGAACCGTATCTGGCACTGGCGAAGGCCCTTGAGCTCTTCTATCCAGCCGAGCGGCCGGCCGCCGGCATTCACCCGTCTGCAGTCGTGGCCGAGGACGTTGTTGTTGGCCCAGAGGCAAGTATCGGACCCCTCTGCGTGGTGGCCTCGGGCGCCCGTATCGGGAGGGACACGATCATCGGCGCCGGCTGTGTGCTCGGCCGCGGCGTCGAGATCGGTGCCGAATGCTTGATCCATCCGAAGGTCGTAATCGAGGATGGTTGCCGATTAGGTGACCGATGCACGATCCAGTCGGGCACCGTCGTCGGCGCCGACGGTTTTGGTTTTGCAACCGTCGACGGCGTCCACCACAAGGTGCCTCAAGTGGGCATCGTCGTTCTCGAGGACGATGTGGAACTCGGCGCCAACGTGTGCGTCGACCTGGCCGCCCTCGGCGAGACCCGCATTGGGCGGGGCACGAAGGTCGACAACCTGGTGCAGATCGCCCACAACGTGCAGATCGGTGAGCACTGTCTGTTGGTGGCGTTGGTCGGGATTTCCGGGTCGACCGAAATCGGCCACCACACGGTCTTTGCCGGCCAGGCGGGCTGCGCTGGACACCTCAAAATCGGCAGCGGGGTGGTGGCGGCCGCTCGAGCTGCGGTATTCAAGGACGTGCCCGACGGGGTGACCGTGGCGGGGGTTCCCGCTCGGCCGCACCGCGAGTGGCTCAAGGCCAACGCCGGCCTGCAGCGTCTTGACGGGCTGCGCGAAAAGGTCAAGCGGCTGGAGGCGCGAATCGATGAACTGGAGGGCTCGACCCCATGAACGACATCAGCGAAATCCTCGCCGTGATGCCGCATCGCTATCCATTCCTCCTCATCGACCGGGTGCTGGAGATGGACGAGAACACCATCCGTGCTGTCAAGAACGTGACGTTCAATGAACCACACTTTCTCGGCCACTTCCCCGGTGCCCCGGTGATGCCCGGAGTTTTGATCGTCGAAGCCATGGCCCAGGCGGGCGGGTTTCTCCTCTTCAGTCAGGTGGAGGATCGCGAGGGGAAGCTGATCTTTTTCACCGGCATCGACAACTGCCGTTTCCGCAAACCGGTCGTGCCCGGCGACCAGCTGATCTTCGAGGTCGAGATGGTGGCGAAGAGAAGAACATTCGCCAAGATCCACGGGCGTGCCCTGGTCGGTGACGATGTCGTTTGCGAGGCAGACATGATGTCGGCCCTGGGAGATCGTAAATGACCGCTCGAATTCATGAGACCGCGATCGTCGACCCGACGGCGGTCCTTGCCGATGGCGTGTCGGTCGGCCCCTACACCGTGATCGAGGCCGGGGTGACCATCGGTTCCGACTGCGAGATCGGCCCCTTCTGTCGATTTGGCGGTGGGACCTCGGTCGGCGACCGTAATCGTTTTGAAAGCCACTGCTCGGTGGGTGCGCCGCCACAGGACCTCAAGTTTTCGGGTGAAGCCACAACGCTCGAGATCGGCGACGAAAACTGGTTTCGCGAGTTTGTGACCCTGCACCGTGGGACACCCGGTGGCGGTGGCGTCACGCGGATCGGCGACAAGAGTCTGTTTATGGCCTACGCCCACGTCGCACACGATTGCATGGTCGGGTCGCAGACCATTTTCGCCAACAACGCGACCTTGGCGGGTCATGTCGAGGTCGGCGACTTCGCGACCGTGGGCGCACTGTCGGCCATCCACCAGTTCAGCCGCGTCGGCTCATACGCCTTTCTTGGCGCGTATACGGGTGCCAACAAGGACTGCATGCCATTCATGAGCACCATCGGGAACCGCCCACCGAAGTGCTATGGACCCAACACCCTCGGTCTCGAGCGCAAGGGTTTCTCCGAAGAACGGCGGCAGGCGCTGAAACACCTGTGGCGGCTGCTTCGCAGCTCCAAGCTGAACACCTCACAGGCGATCGAAAAGGCGCGTGAGGAACTTGGTGGCCAGGAGGACGTGGAATTCGTTCTTGAGTTCATCACCAGTTCGGAACGGGGCGTCATCCTGGGCTGAGGATACACGGGACAGAACTGGTTTCAGAGATGATCCTGAGCGGTGGCTGATACCCTGATTTCACAATGGAATACGAGCGACACCGACAGGAGTTGATCGCTGTATGAGTGTAGATATCGATTTTGCCAATCTTTCGATCAAGGACGCCCTGGATCTCGCGATTCTGGTTGAAGAAGAGGTGAGAGACCGTTATCAGGAACTCGCCGACAACCTCGAGGTGTACAACACCGGTGATGCTGCCCAGTTCTTTCGGTTCATGGTGGGTTGCGAGGCGAAGCACGGTGAGGAGCTCCTGCGGAAGAGGGCTGAGCTGTTTGGAACGGAGTCGACGTCGGTCGACGGGTCCATGCTGTGGGACGTGGAAGCGCCCGGCTATGAGGTGGCCCGTACCTTCATGACGCTGCAGGACGCTCTTCAGGTGTCGTTGGCCGCGGAAACCAAGGCCTATGAATTCTTCGATGGCGCCCTGCCCGAGGTCAAAGACCCCGAGGTGCGAGAGCTCTTTGCCGAACTGCGTCAGGAAGAGGTCGAACACATGGAGATGGTTCGCGAGCAGATGAAAAACATCCCCGTCGCTGATGGCTTTGATCCCGGGGATTTTGCCGACGAACCCATCGCTCAGTAGCCCGCGTCTCCGGACATGAGAAGTCTTTCGCGGAGGGCCTGCGCCACAAAGTGATTCTTCCACGCGAAACTCCCGCCCCCCCTATGTCATTTCGACCGAGCGAGCGGAGCGAGGGAGTAGAAATCTCAGGTTGGTGATCGGTATCGGGCTTCGCGGTGCTTTGACCTGTTCTCGATGAGGCGGATGACAAACAACCTCGGGTCGTCGAACGGCCTAAAACCGGTATCCGAAACCGAAGCCGATCACCCAGGGCTTGATGTCGAGATCGACCGTGTCGACCTCGCTGTCGTCGAGCCTGACCTTTGCCTCGAGGCTCACGCCCAGGTAGCGCGCGTCGAAATTGGCGTACCAGCGGTTGTTGAGAGAGTAGTTGAATCCGGCCTGAGCCGCGAGACCCACCTTACTCTTAAAATCGATGTCCTCGGCTTCAGTGTTTTTGAGGTCGTTCGACAACTTGTAGTAGGGGACGGTCCAGACCACCCCGAGTCCCACGTAGGGATCCCAATTGCCATAGATCGGAATGTGGAATTGCCCCAGTGCCGTGAGCGGGAAGAGCCAGACCCTGCCGCCGTCGATCCCACCGCAACAGATATCATCGCCGATCGCCGTGAGTTCCTGCGCCGTTGCGCCGACCGCGAACTCCGCGCTGAACATCTCCGAGAACCTGGCCACGGCAACGTATTCGAGCCCGATTCCGGCCGCCAGCTCCAGGCTGGCGCCGGTGTCTCCGACCTCCTGGCTCGTGGCCCCGCCTGTCATATACAGGACGCGTCCACCTTGTCGCCATTCGGCGTCCTGCGCCGATACCGTCACTGATGCCGCCAGAAGCAGACACGAACACGAGGCGATCAGCATTCGATGCACTGGGTGCTCCTTAGAAGACTTTTCCAAGCCGCTCGAGCGCGGTCTCGGCGTCGCCGGTCGTTTCAAGCACTGCTTTGGCTTCCTCGCCAAGGCCTTCGACGACTTCCCCGGCCGTCGTCGCGACGCTTCGGTTGACGAGAAAAAGGGGCGTTCCGTTGGGGTCGATATACATCCCGTCCGCTGGAACCGAGGCGGTGAGCCCCTGGTAGCCGGTGGGCTCTTCTTCCGCGTCGATGATCGCCCACACCTTGGCGTCGAGGTGGATGATCTCGACCTTTTTTTCTTCGTAGGCAGTTCGAAGTTCCTGCCAGCCAGCAGCCTCATGGTCGCCGCGCAAAATCCAAATAGTTGCCATATCAGTCCTCCGCTGCGGCATCATACCTTTTCCTCCGCCTCTCGGGCGGTTCCCAAAATGACGCAGTCCGTCATCCGAGTTGTGCGTTGATCGCCTCGAGTGCCTCGAGTGCCTCGAGGGCGTTGAGGGGCAGGCTGATCTGCCCGTACGGCACCTCGGGTTCCCTCGGGTTGATCCGCACCAATGTCGCTTCGGGCCGCAACGCCAGTCGTTCCGAGGTCATTCTCACGGTGGGCACCGCCGATCCGGCGCCGAGTTCAACGATCGCCAGGCGGGCCCCTGCCACCGAGTGCAACCACCTCTCAAAGCGGCGTTCCTGATCGTTGGTTCGGTGCGGCAGCCAGTTCCAGTCGTTGAACATGAGGACGTTGGGGCGCGAGAGAGAGCCACACCCCGGACACAGAGGGAGGTCGGAGACGGCGCGCAGCGTCTCGTCGTCCACCTCGATCCGCAGATCACCAACCTCCCGGATCTCATCCCGGCACGCCTTTGTGCACTGTAAGTGCCTGATTGAACCGTGGCATTCGACCACGCGGTCGGAGTCGAATCCGGCCCGCTGGAAGTGGCCGTCCACATTCGAAGTGAAGACAAACGCGCCGGATTTCATCGAGTCAGCCCAGCGTCGCAGAATGGCAAACCCTCGGTGGGGGTGTGTCGTGCGATACAGGTTGAGACGGTGCCCGTAGAAACCCCAGGCAAGCTCGGGGTTCCGCTTGAACCAGATTGGGTTCGCCATGTCGAAAAAGGAAATGCCGAGCCGGGCAATCGGCGGATAGGCCCGCCAAAAGCCCTCGTTGCCGCGAAAATCAGGTAGACCCGAGTCGACCCCCATCCCGGCGCCGGCGGTGATGAGCAAGGCTTCGGCCTCAGCGATTGCCGTTGCTGCGAAGCCAATCGCTGAGGCCGGTTCTGAACTCAAGGGTTTCTCCGGATCTATGGCGTCATTCTTCTCCCATAAATGGATAGGAGAAGTGGTGAGGTGGTACGAAATTCTCCTTGATGGTGCGCTGCGAGGTCCACCGGATCAGGTTGAGATAGGAGCCCGCCTTGTCGTTGGTGCCGGAGGCGCGCGAGCCGCCGAAGGGCTGCTGGCCAACCACGGCGCCGGTGGGTTTGTCGTTGATGTAGAAATTGCCCGCGGCGTGGCGCAGCCGGTTCGCCATCTTGATGATTGTCGTCCGATCGTGGGCAAAGATCGCGCCGGTGAGGGCGTATGGCGAGGTCGTGTCGCAGAGATCAAGGGTGGCGTCAAAGTCTTTGTCGTCATAGACATAGATCGTCAGCACGGGTCCGAAAATCTCTTCCTCCATCAGTTTGAAGCGCGGGTCTGTGGTCTGGACCATCGTCGGCTGGATGTAATAGCCCTCCGAATCGTCCCACTCGCCGCCGCACAGGATCTCGGCGTCGGTCGAGTCCTTGGCGTATTGGATATAGCCGGTGATGTCGGAAAAGGCGCCCGCATCGATGACGGCGTTGAAGAAATTCCGGAAGTCGGTGGGCGGACCCATCTTGATCTCGTCGGTCTGGCCGAGTGCGAGTTCCTTGACCTTTGGCCAGATCGAACTCGGAATATAGGCGCGGGAGGCAGCCGAGCACTTCTGGCCCTGGTACTCGAATGCGCCGCGGACCATGGCGGTGGCGAGTGCCTCGACATCAGCCGAGCTGTGGGCAAAGATGAAGTCCTTGCCGCCGGTTTCGCCGACGATGCGGGGGTAGGTGCGATAGTTCGCGATATTGTCGCCAACCGACTTCCACATACCCTGGAAAACCGAGGTCGAGCCGGTGAAGTGGACGCCGGCAAGGCCCGGGTTGGCCATGACGGGGTTGCCGACCTGCCCACCGGAGCCGGGGATGAAGTTGATGACGCCGGGCGGGAAGCCCGCGGCCTCCATGACCTGCATCAGGTGCCAACCGGTGAAGACGGCTGATGAAGCGGGCTTCCACAGCACCGTGTTGCCCATCAGCGCAGGTGCGGTCGGCAGGTTGCCGGCGATCGATGCGAAGTTGAAGGGCGTGACGGCGAAAATGAACCCCTCGAGAGCGCGGTACTCCACCTGGTCCCAATAACCCTGTGCCGACTCGGGCTGCTGTTCGTAGATGAAAGGCATGTAGGAGGGGTTGAAGCGCCAGAAATCCACGAGTTCACAGGCGGCGTCGATCTCGGCCTGGTAGACGCTCTTGGACTGGTTGAGCATGCAGGCTGCGTTGAGGCGGTCGCGCCACGGACCCTGGAGGAGCTCGGCGGCCTTGAGCATGACGGCGGCGCGGTGCTCCCACGGCGTCTCCGACCATTCCTGCCAGGCATCGGCGGCCGCTTGGACGGCCATCTCGACCTCGGCCTCGCCGGCCTTGTGATAAACACCCAGGACGTGGTTGTGGTCGTGGGGACACACCGCCTTGGCGGTGTTGCCGGTGCGCACTTCCTTGCCGCCTATGATCAGTGGGATCTCGATCTCCTCGCTCAGCATCTCGGCGATCGTGGCCTTGAGCGAGGCCTTCTCCGGGGAGCCGGGCGCGTAGGACTTGATCGGGTCATTAACGGGCGGCGGGACGCGGATAATTCCATTCGCCATGGGAAACCTCCAGCGGGGTTGTTGTGTGGTGTGCGGAGCACCAAATGCGCCGCCCCGGCATGGTAGCCGCAACCGCTGTGCGACGCAATGATCTGGCGACGTTCCCGTCCCCGTAACCGTTCCCGTCCCCGAGCTTTCGAATGAAACCACCTTTCAGAACGCGCTCCCCGAGAGGAGCCACCTTTAGCATTGTTTGCCCGGGACGCCCCACGGGTCTGCTGGAGATTGAGGCGTCAAACAATGCAAAAAATGGCACCTCCGCCGCACGTGGGCCGTATCCGGGCGCGTTTCCCGGGAAGCAAATGCTCCCCGTGTAAACTCCACCCATGTCCTTCATTTACCTTGACTCCAACGCCACGACGCCGATCGACCCTCGGGTGGCCGAAGCAATGGGCCCATTTCTGACCGGCGGTTTCGGCAATCCCTCTTCCACCCACCTGGAGGGACGCAGGGCGAAGGCGGCGCTGGAGGCGGCCCGTGAGCGGGTCGCCGGCTGCCTCGGCTGTCGGTCCGACGAGGTGGTCTTTACCTCGGGTGGCTCGGAGTCCAACAACCTGGCGATCTGCGGGGTGGTGGAGGCGCGGGGAGGCGGCCATGTCATCACCTCGGCTGTGGAACACCCGGCGGTTCTCGAGGTCGTGCAGGCGCTCGAACGAAAGGGACACATCGAACTCACCGTTGTGGGCGTCGACCCGCTGGGTCGGGTTGACGCCGCGGCGGTCGCTTCGGCACTGCGCGAAGACACGGTGCTGGTTTCGCTGATGCTCGCCAACAACGAGGTTGGGACGCTGCAACCGGTGGCCGAAGTGGCCGCCGTGTGCCGGGAGCGCGGTGTGCTCGTCCACACCGACGCCGCCCAGGCGATGGGCAAGATCCCGGTTGACGTGGCCGCTCTCGGTGTCGACCTGCTCTCTGTGGCGGGCCATAAACTCTACGGGCCAAAAGGGATCGGCGCTCTGTACGTGCGAACCGGCGTCGTGATCGCTCCCCAGATCCGGGGCGCCGGGCACGAGAGGGGTCTTCGTGCGGGCACTGAAAACGTCCTCCTGGCGGTGGGTCTCGGCGCGGCGTGCGAGTTGGCCAACTCCGAGGTCGCCGCGGAAGTTGAGGGGCTGAGGTCGCTTCGAGACCGACTGTCGGCGTTGTTGAAGACCGGGTTCCCATCGATGCTGGAGCACGGTGATCCCGGGAACCGTCTGCCCAACACCCTGAGTGTGGCTTTTCCGGGTATCGACGCCGCGACGCTGCTGCACGAGCTCGGTGACGAAGTGGCGGCTTCAGCCGGCGCGGCCTGCCACGCCGATGGGGTTCAGGTGTCGCACGTCCTGCAGTCGATGGCGGTCGAGCCGGATCTCGCTCGCGCCACGGTTCGGCTGTCGGTCGGGCGATTTACCACCACCGACGAGGTCGAGCGCGCAGCGGTTTTGATTCTTGAACGGATAAACTACTAACCAGTAGAGATTTATCCCGTTCAAGGTCGCGATCTTTCGAGAATTTTTGCGTCGTCGCTGCGTATACTTCTTTGGTGAAGAGATCGTGCCCATGGTGTTTGGAACCGCTGCCGAGTCGCCGGCTTTTGTCGGAGTGCCCCCATTGCGGCCGGCAAGTGGGTGGAGAGGGCGAACCGAAGGCCCTCGAGCTGCGTTTTGCAAAGGTAGAACGCGAGCAGGGGACGATGTACCGTCGCCTCCTCGCGTGGGGTGTGCCGGTCACGGCCGTGGTGGCGATCTTTGTACCGTTGCTCCACGTTGGCGCGGTATTTGTCGTGCCGTTGATCGTGGTGGCCCACCTCATCGTGGTGCGTTTGCTGTTGGTGCGCGACGCGCAAAAGCTCTTTGGACCGGTGCGGAGGCTCTTGAACCGATGGTTGATTCGTTTTGCTTTTCTGTGGATCGGCCTTCCCGGGTACGGCGCGATGACGGTGCCGCTCGTCGGCGTCGTTCTCGGGGCGGGCACGTTCGTCGTGCTGACGACAATTGTCCAAGTCTCGACCATGATTGGTCTGCAACGGGAACAGTCGGGAGAACCGCTCTCGAAATGGGAGAAGGCCTTGCCGGTGGGCCTGGCGGTCGTGACGGTGGTGTTGTTGGTTGTGGTGATCGGACTGGCTTCGGTCTTTGGGTGGACGGTGGCCGCGATCGCCGGAAAGATGCAGTCGCCGTGAGGCGCTGGCGTTGGATTTGAGAGGGATTGAACCATGGAATCACTCATGACCTATATGACGGCATTCGGAATCGCGGCCGGCGCGGGCGCCAAGGCGTTTATTCCGATTCTGGCCCTCGGGGCCTTCAACTACACGCCATACTTCGAGCTCTCGCAGAGATTTGCCTGGATCGCGGACCCCGTCGTGATGGCCGTGTTGGTGGTCCTCGTGATCGCCGAGATCGTGGTTGACGCTCATCCCGATCTCGGCCGGTTTTCCGATGTGATCTCGTACCTGCCAAAGGTGGTGGCGGGCTTTATCGCCTTTGCGGCGGTCACCGGCAGTCTCGACGAGGATCTGGTCCAACTGGGCACGTCGGGGGTGTTGGGCGGCGGCACGGCGGCCGGAGTCCACTGGCTGCGCAACCAGGTCAGGCGACCGTTCAGGGACGTCGCGGAGGAAGCTCACGGCTCCGTCGGCAAATTTGCCTCGCTGAGCGAGGCGGGCGCTTCGGCGACCCTTTCCGGGACGGCGGTGCTGGCACCGCCGTTGTCGATGTTGATGCTGGGTGGATTTGCCGCCACTGCGGTGGTCGCTTCACGGGCGGCGGATCGTCGCAGGGTGGCCTGTCTCCACTGCGGCGAGCCGGTGCGCCCGGGCGCACTCGTGTGTCCTCACTGCAGGAAAGACCAGGTGTCCGTGACCTGACCGGAGACACCGCCGCCTGGCGTGCCGAGTGCCTCGAGATCGAATACACACCACCGCACGAAGAGGGCCCGGCGTACCCCGTTTGGCCATGCTACCCTTGGGCGTTCACGAAAGGGGACCGAGTGAGCTTCAAGGTCGGCGACAAGGTGGTCTACCCAAGCCAGGGCGTTTCTGTGGTGCAAGAGATCTCGAACGAAGTCCTGGCCGGTGATGAGATGCGTTGCTATCACCTCCGCCTTCTTGGTTCGGAATCGAAAGTGATGGTACCGGTCACCAACTCGGAGCGTGTCGGCCTGAGGCCGTTGTCTGAGAAGAAGCTCGTCAACAAGGCCATGAAACGGCTCAAATCGGCCTACGGCGAGAATGCCGAGGATTGGAAGGACCGCTACAGGGCCAATCTCGAGCGCATCAAGACCGGCGATCTCGACGAAATCGTGGATGTTCTCCTGTGCCTTGCAGAGGTTGCCGGACGCAAGACCCTGAGCTTCCGTGAGCGGAAGATGTATGACCACGCCCGCCAGCTCCTGGTGATGGAAGTGGCAGAGGTTAACGGCAATTCGGTGGAGAAGGTTGAACAACAGGTCGAAAACGCCCTTGGGCACGTCGTCAAACAGGATGACGAGTGAAGCTCAGCGCAACCGCCTGACGAATCCCCACAGCACAACGGACCCCAGCTCGCCGGCGACTGCCTGGAGTGAGTGTTATTCTCGCCGTCAGCGCGAGGGGGTACTTGTTGTATGAGTCAATTCGATGCGAAACCGAAGCCGTGGTTTTTCAAGCTGCACTGGCAGGTGCTGATCGCTCTGATCGCGGGTGTCGGTTTTGGGTGGTTGGCGCCGACGGCGTCGCAGAATATCGGCTTTCTCGGCGACCTCTTCCTGCGGCTCTTGAAGATGATCATCATTCCATTGATCTTCACGTCACTAGTGAGTGGCATCGCCAGCCTCGGCGATATGAGGGCGGTCGGCCGTGTCGGAATCCGAACGGTGATCTATTACACCGTGTCCACGACCCTCGCGATTTCTGTCGGTCTCACCCTCGTTAATATCATCAACCCCGGCGCCCATCTCGACTTCGCGAGCTCGGACGGCTTGCCTGAGGGCTTTTCGACTGCAACCTCGACCCTGCCCGATTTTCTGTTGCGGATGGTGCCGGACAACGTCGTGGCTGCGATGGCGGCAGGAGATGTGTTGCCGGTCATCGTGTTTGCATTGCTCTTCGGACTTTTCCTCACCCGCCTGAACGGGCCGAACGTGGATACCGTACACCGGGTGGTGGACGGTGTTCTCGAGATCATTCAAGCCCTGACGCTGGCGATCGTCAAGCTGGCCCCGTTGGGGATCTTCGCCCTCCTCGCCCGGGAGGTGGCGCGAAGCGGTCCGGGGATCATCTGGGACCTGCGCTACTACTTTGTGACTGTGGGCTTGGGTCTCCTCATCCATGCGTTGGTCACCTTGCCCACCTTGTTGATGGTACTCGGCGGTCGCAAGCCCATTACCTACGGGCGCACCATGGCGCCTGCGGTGGCCACGGCCTTTTCGACTGCATCCTCATCTGCCACCCTGCCGTTGAGCATGGAGTGTTCGGAGGAGGCGGGGAATCGGAGAGGGGTGACCAGTTTCGTGCTGCCGTTGGGTGCGACCGTCAATATGGACGGAACAGCGCTGTACGAGGCAGTCGCCGCCTTGACCATCGCTCAAATGTACGGCGTGGAACTCGGACTGGCCCAGCAGGCGCTGGTATTGCTGACCGCCTTGTTGGCTTCGGTGGGAGCGGCCGGCATCCCCATGGCGGGGCTGGTGATGCTTGTGGTAGTTCTCCAGGCTGTGGGCCTGCCGCTCGAAGGAATCGGGACCATCATCGCCGTCGACCGTGTCCTCGATATGATGCGAACGGCGACCAATGTGTGGAGCGATCTGGTCGGCACTGCGGTGGTGAATCGTTTTGAAGGGAACGACCGATGAAGAAATTGATGTTCCTTGTGGCTCTTGTGGCTCTTGTGGTTCTCGTGGCGCCAGCGACGGCCGACGCCCAGGTCGCGGACAGCCTTCGCGAGCAGATCAGAATCCGCGAGATCGTGCTCGAGGGGCAACTCGACGACCTTGCGGATGCGAGGCAGCAGCTTCGCGAGTTGTGGTTGCAGCTCGAGCAGCAGACCGGGAATCTGATGCGCGCTCAGCGTGAGGGCGAAACGGTCGACAGTCTACGCCTGCGGGACGACGACCTGCGGCGTCTCGAATCGGAGTTGATGGCCGCTATTGCCAAGCTCCAACTGGAACGCCGGACGACCTTGGATAATCGCACCATGCTGGCGGCGATGGCCACCGAGGTGGGACGGCTGTCCGCCGAGGTCGGGGACAGAGAGTCACCGCTCAACGGCACCTGGCGACTCGTGGTAGAGCCCGGTCAGGATGGGTTGGCGTATTTGCAGCAACAGGGCACCCTGGTGACCGGTACCTACGCTCTCTCGGGCGGTTTTTCCGGATCCCTCCGCGGCACCCTGGTGGCCGGCAAGGTGCGGCTCGAGCGGATCGACTCCCAGATCGGCTTTGCCGCCATTTTCTACGGCCGGTTGGTCGGCCAGGGGCGGAACATGAGACTGCAGGGAAACTGGGAAGCGACACAGCTCGCCAGCGGTCTCGCGTCGGCCGGAAATTGGACCGGCACCAAGGTTCGGGAGAGCGAATAACCTCTGTCCGTGCTATGGTTCCGCTTCGCGACCGGGCGCTGCCCGCGATCAATCTTTGAGGAGTCGATCGATGTTTCGAAATCCCTGGCTCACCCTCGTGCTCGGCCTCATGGCCGGCCTGATTCTCGGCTATGTCTTTGCCGAACAGCAACCAGTTCCGCCCGCAAAGGCCCTGAGACAGGGGATCAACCCCGCCGCGGGTCAGAATGAGTCCCTTCCGGATGGGCATCCTCCGGTTGAGGGCCAGACCGCGGCCGCCAGCCAACAGCTGCGCCAACAGGTCGGTGAGATTGAGGGCCTGCTGGCGGCCAACCCCGATGACCCGAAGCTGTTGGCCGCAATGGGAAATGTCTACTTCGACGCCAGCCGCTGGAACGAGGCTAGCGTGTGGTACGAGCGATCCTTGGCCATTGCGCCCAACGACGTTGACGTGATCACCGATCTCGCGGTCTCGTTCCGGAATCTCAAACAGCCGCAACGAACCATCGAACTGCTCGACCAGGCCATCGCCCTCGCTCCGGACCACTGGCAGGCCTGGTACAACAAGGTTGTGGTCTATCAGTTCGATCTCCACGAACACGATCAGGCAACCGAATCGCTGAACCGCCTGAAGCAACTCAAGCAGCAGAACCCGGCGATCCCGGACCTCAGCGCCATCGAGGGCGAAGTCACCGGCGGCTGACAACGCTTCGCGAATGAGGAGTCAGGAATGAGGAATGAGGAATTCCGGTCCAACCTCCTCCGGATGAGGGCGCCGAATGTCGGTGCAGCGGCATTCCTAATTCCTAATTCCTAAATCAAGCGCTGTCGTATACTCGTCATCTCCCACTCTGGAGGGTAGATGCAGCGAATCCTCATCGTCGTCGTCGTCCTGCTCGTAGTGTGGCGGATTCTCGCCGCGATCGGCCGTCGTCTGGCCGACAGGGCCCCCAGCGCCGACAGTTTCAGCCGGTTTTCGCCGGAGGCCAAAAGGCGCAGAACGCAATGGACCGGTGGTTCCCAAAAGAGCGTCGAGGAATTGGTCGAATGCACCCGATGCGGCACATTCGTACCGACCGGACGCGCCCTGACCAGTGGAGAAGACCGCACCTTTTGTAGCGAGGAGTGCCGACGCCAGTCCGCCGCCGCTTCGCCTCATGCTGGCCGGTGATCTCCACACCCAGCTCGTGACGGCAGGCGCCCGGCTTGCCGCCGCCGGTCTGGTTCGCGCCAGCGAGGGAAATCTCTCCGCCAGGATCGACAACCGACACTGCCTTGTTACACCAACCGGTGGAGTCACCGGGCGCCTCACCGGCGCCGATCTGGTGGAGGTCCCGTTGGACGGCGGGAAGATGCCGCGGCGGGCGACCTCCGAGGTCCGGATGCATATCGAGATCTACCGCGGTCGCCCAGACGTGGAGGCCGTGGTCCATGCCCACCCTCCGTGGGTCCTCCGCCTCGCGCGGGAGGGTCGGCTGCCGGATCCGAGGTTCCTCGACGAGGACCACACACCGTTTGGCCGCGTCGTCGAGGTGGCGTTTTTCGAGGAGGGCAGCACCGCCCTCGCAAAATCCGCTGCGGCAGCACTCCGAGAGGCGACGTCCTGCGTTTTGTTCGATCACGGCGCGGTGTGCATTGGTGCCACGGTCGAGATTGCGCTGCGGCGCATGCTCCGGCTCGAACGCGCCGCCGCCCGGACGGGTTGGCTCTGAGATGAAAGACGCCACCCTGTTTCCCGACGATCCGGCCGCAGCACCGTTGGCCGAGAGAATGCGGCCTGCAAACCTGGATGAAGTCGTGGGCCAGGACAATCTTGTGGGTGAGGGCGGTGTGATTCGCTCGCTGCTGGGCGATGGCGAGCTTCCGTCGATGGTGTTCTGGGGCCCTCCAGGGAGCGGCAAGACCACCATCGCCCGCCTTTTGGCCGATGCCGCAGGCGCCGAAATGGTAAGTTTTTCGGCGGTCCTTTCCGGGGTCAAGGAGGCGCGAGCGGTCATGGTCGAGGCGCGCGACCGGCGGCGCCTCGAAAAACGCCGGACCATGCTCTTTGTCGACGAGATCCACCGATTCAACCGCGCACAGCAGGACGCCTTTCTACCCTTTGTGGAGGCCGGCGACATCGTCCTGGTCGGTGCGACCACCGAGAATCCTTCGTTCGAGCTCAATCGTGCTCTGTTGTCGCGGCTCAAGGTCTACATCCTCGACCCGCTCACGCCGGAGGAGATCGGAGATCTGCTCCGGAGGGCCCTCACCGACTCCGATCGGGGGCTCGGCGCACTGGCGCCGGACGTCAGTTCGGAGGGGCTTCAGCTGATTGCCGAGGTCGCGGCGGGTGACGCCCGCCAGGCTCTCAATCACCTGGAACTCGCGGTGGCGGTTTCGCGGGCTGAAGAGTCGGGTGTGATCGATCGCGATCTTGTGGAGCGCGTGCTCCAGAATGTCGTCGCGGTCTACGACAAGGGTGGAGAGGAGCACTACAATCTGATTTCTGCTCTCCACAAGGCGGTGCGAAATTCCGATGTCGACGCCTCGCTGTACTGGCTGGGCCGTATGCTGGCCGGCGGCGCCGACCCGAGATTCGTGGTGAGACGGCTGCTGCGGATGGCTTCTGAGGACATCGGCATGGCGGACCCCAGGGCGCTCGAACAGGTCGTCGCGGCGTCGCAGACGGTCGAGCACGTCGGGATGCCGGAGTGTGAACTGGCGTTGGCCCAGGCGGTCGTCTACCTGGCGTTGGCCGCAAAATCGAACGCGCTGTACACGGCGTACGGATCAGTCAAGCGGGAGGTCGCCCGGCGGCCCGGATTGGCGATTCCCCTGGCGATCCGGAATGCCCCGACGGCACTGATGAAGGAAGCCGGCTATGGCAGCGGCTACCGCTATGCACACGATGAAAAAGGAGCGGTGGCCGACCTCCAATGCCTGCCCGACGAGCTGGTCGGTGCCCGATTCTACGAGCCCACGGCCTATGGCTGGGAGGCGAGAATCGGGGAGCGCATGGCAGAGGTCCGCCGCCTGCGGGACGCGGCTCGGAAAAAGTAGTGTTTCCTGCGCGGGCCGCTGTTGCATGGTGTGTTACGGTTCGCACGTGAAGATGCGGATCATCGGCGTCGCAGTCGTGCTTTCGGGGTTGGTTCTGCCGTCGTGCGGCTACCACCTGGTCGGGACGACCTCCTTTCTGCCCGAAGACATCGAAAGCCTCTACGTCGAGAGCTTCCAGAACCAGACCAAATGGGTCGATATGGATCAGCGGTTGATGGAGGCCTTGACCCTGGAGTGGGTTCGCCGCGGAAGGCTGCGGCTGGTGGACTCGCCGGCCCGGGCCGACGTGGTCCTGAAGGGCGTGATCAAACGGCTGGCGGTGATTCCGGTTTCCTACGACGATCAGGGTCGCGCCAACGAGTATCAGATGAGCCTCCAGGCCGAGGTGCAGCTCGTGGATGTACGTGGCGAAGAGGACGAGGTGTTGTGGGAGGATAAGGCCTTTTCCAGACGCACCTCGTATCTGGTCGATCCGAACGCCGTCAACTATTTTGACCGCCAGAACCTCGCGATGGACGAACTCTCCCGAATCTTTGCCAGTGCGCTTGTCACCGCCGTTCTCGAGGGGTTCTGACAATAGAGAATTTTGAGTTTTGAGTTCTCAGTTTTGAGTTTTCCGGTCGATTCTCAGCCGCGCGTATCCCGCCAGAAGCAAGCAGGAAACAGGTCGCGAAATTCAAAACTAAAAACTAAAAACCCAAAACTCAGAACTTAAAACTTCACCGTCTTCGAGTGAAACGAAACCACCCCTTCATGATTGAGGCTACGGTCGGAGTCAACTTCGTTCGATTGTAGGCATCCGCCGCCTTGCGGATGATCTCCGCCTGGGTCGGGTAGGGATGAATGACGCCCGAGAACGATCCGAGACCCAGCCCTCCGACCATTGCCGTCGTGATTTCCGAGATCATGTCCCCGGCGTGGCTCCCGACGAGAGTGGCGCCGACGATGGTGTCGGTGCCTTTCTTGCAGTGGACCTTGAGGAAGCCCACCGTATCGCCGTCGGTGATCGCGCGGTCGACATCGGCCATTGGCACCTCCCATGTATCGATGGAAATACCCAGGGATTTCGCCTGGTGTTGGTACATGCCGACGTGTGCGATCTCCGGGTCGGTGTAGGTGCACCACGGGATAACCAGCTTGCTGAGTCGTTTCCTGGGTCCCGGAAAGAGAGCGTTTTGAATGACCGCTCTCGACGTCGCGTCGGCCGTGTGCGTGAATTTGTAGGGGAGGCAGACGTCGCCCGACGCGTAGATGCGTTTGTTGGAGGTTCGGAGAAAATCATCGACCGTCACGCCGTGGCGGTCATACGCGACACCTGCGACGGCGAGGTCGAGCCCCTCGACGTTTGGAGTGCGGCCGACGCCGACCAGGATCTGATCGGCGGTGAGGGTCTCTTCGCCTTCAGGGGTTTTCAGAAAGAGGACTTTTTCGGCACCTTGCGTCTGTACGTGGTCGAGCAAAGTGGAGAGCCGTACGACCACCCCATCGCGCTCCATCGAGGACTTGAGAATCTCGGCGGCGTCCCGGTCTTCGCGTTGCAGGAACTGGTCTGCGGACTCGATGATCGTGACCTCGGCGCCGAGCCTGGCAAAGGTCTGGGCCAACTCGCATCCGATGGGCCCGCCGCCGATGACCGCCAGACGACGGGGTTGCTCGGTCAGGTTGAAGACGTTGTGGTTTGTCAGAAAGCCGGCCTCTTCGAGCCCGGGAATAGGCGGCACCGCGGCCCGGGCACCGGTCGCGATCACCGCCTTTGCAAAACGCAGCGTAACGCCCTCGACCGCGACGGAGTCCTCACCCGTAAAACGAGCTGCTCCAAAGAACACGTCGATCCCGTAATGATCGGAAAATCGTCGTGCAGAGTCGTGGGGCGAGATACCGGCCCTGAGGGCCCGCATACGCTCCATCACGCCGGCGAAGTCGACGACGGGCTCGTCGGTGGTGTGGACCCCGAACTCACCGGCGGAGCGCACCGCGTGGGCGGCGTGAGCTGAGCGGATGATGGCTTTCGACGGCACGCAACCGACGTTGAGGCAGTCGCCGCCCATCAGGTGGCGTTCGACGAGAGCGACCCTGGCGCCCAGCCCGGCCGCCCCCGCGGCGGCGACGAGCCCGGCCGTGCCGCCGCCGAGAACTACCAGGTTGTAATGCCCGCCAGGATTCGGGTTCCGCCAATCCGAAGGATGGACGTTCGATGCCAGCGCCAGGTTGTGCTCGTCGTCTGGGTGCAGATTCAGCTTTGGATCAATCATCGATGGCTCCCTCGCGTGTGCTCGCTACCTATTGGATGCAGCTTGGGCTGAGGTTACTGCATCGCAGGATGCAGGATGCAGGATGCAAGATGAGGGATTCAGGTATCGCCCAATCGTCGAGACCCGGGTCCTGCATCCTGAATCCTGAAACCTGCATCCAACCGGCCGACCCGGCGGCCGGGCCAGTGTATCCTTGAGCCCGGAGGTCTCAATGGCTGAGCAAAACCGCACCATCATCAGTATTTTCGTGGTGCTTGTCATCATTGTCGTCGCTGCGTTTGCGTGGTGGTGGATGGGCCGTGGCGGCGATGACCAGCCACTGCAGGCAGTGGTTCCGGCCACTCCCACACCGGTGCCGGTTCCGACGCCATCGCTCGAAGAACGACTCTCGGCGAAACTCTCGGGCACGACCCTGAAGACTTCGGACGCAGTGGTTCGGGAGCTGGCAGCGGGGCTGTCGGCCAACCCCAAACTCGCTGCGTGGCTGGTCAACGACGATCTGATCCGGCGTTTTACCGCGGCGGTGGACAATATTGCAGCCGGAGTGAGCCCGGTTGATCAGCTGGAGTTCCTGCGGCCGAAGAAGGGATTCAAGATCAAGAGAACGGGCGACGGCGGATTCGTCATCGATCCGGCCTCCTATCAACGGTACGACCTGGTGGCGGCGGCGGTGACCTCACTCGATACCGAGGGGACGGTCGCCCTCTACCGTGAGCTCCAGCCCCTGATGGACGACTCATATGCTGAAATCAGCCCGCCGGGCAGGAAGTTCGACGATCAAGTCGAAAAGGCATTTGATCAGCTGCTGGCGGTACCGGTTCTCGACGATCCCCAGCAGGTGGAACAGCTGATCGTGACGTACGCCTGGAGCGATGAGGCAATCGAGGGTCTGTCCGCTGCGCAGCGTCAGTTCCTGCGCATGGGGCCCGACAACGTGAGTGCGGTCCAGGCGAAGCTTGGTGAGATCCGCGCGGCGCTCGCAGCACCCACGCCGGAGTAATTCTCAATTTTAAATTCTAAATTTTAAATTCCCGCTCGATCTTTCCACCAGCCGGGAATGGTGGGAGAGGCCCGCGTGCGGCGGAGGTGCCCCGGCTACGTCGTGACAAGCTCGCGTGCAGCGGAGGTGC
>RCNF010000138.1_pt1 | contig 32899 bp, 27 predicted proteins | sample 2041311 | NCBI WGS metagenome assembly RCNF01 (sample SAMN09708228, study PRJNA481090) | Marine sediment metagenome, whole genome shotgun sequencing project. | biome: marine sediment; feature: ocean; material: sediment; isolation source: Sewage treatment plant 2 marine sediment (STP2) ...
GGTCGATGAACGGCCCGGTCGGCAAAGCCTGTTCACTCGGCAAGATGTCGAAGACATGCGTCCTCCGCTCTCACGGCGGAAGGTACAGAGCGATCCAGGACGGTGACGTTCATATCGATGCCGCTTTCATCGCCGCACCGATCGCCGACCATTTCGGCAACTGCAACGGGCACAGCGGCCCGTCGGCTTTCGGCGTGATAGGGTACGCCCTGGCCGATTCGCTCTACGCCGAAAAGTCGGTCGTCATCACCGACAACCTTCAGCCGTTTCCCGTTTACCCATGGGTGATAAGGGGCGGTAACATTGACCATGTCTGTACCGTTGACAAGCTGGGGGATCCGGAACAGATCATCTCCGGCACGACGAGGATAACGCGCTCCCCGACGAGACAGCTCATAGCGGAGTACGCCGCGAGGTTTGTCAAGGACGTCGGCTTGCTCGATGAGCCCGACTTTACTTTCCAGTCCGGTGCCGGCGGGATATCGCTCGCCTTCCTCAGGTATCTCGGCGATCTCATGAGAGAGACCGGCGTTGTCGCGAGGTTCGCGCGGGGCGGCTCGAACAAGTACCTCGTCGACATGCTCGAAGAGGGACTGATCGAGTATATCCTCGACGGGCAGTGTTTCGATCTCGTGGGGGTCAAGTCACTGGGCGACAATCCGAGGCACCTCGAGACAGATCCGTTCACATCGTACTGTTACCATACGAAGGGCAACTTCGCGCAGCAGGTGAAACTCGGGATCCTCGGCGCGACCGAGATAGATACTGATTTCAACGTTAACGTAAACACTCACACAGACGGCTGGCTGCTGCATGGAATCGGCGGCTTCACCGACGTGACAGATTCCGGGATAACGATGATCACGGCTCCGCTGCTTCGCGGCAGGCTGCCTGTGATCACCGACAGCGTTACGACGGTCACCGCGCCGGGCGAGGTCATCGACGTCCTCGTTACCGAGCGTGGAGTAGCGGTCAATCCCGCGCGTGAAGATATCCTGGCGCGCCTGAAGGGAAGCGACCTGCCCGTCAGGACGATCGACGAGATGAGAGAAATTGCCGTCAGCCTCTCCGGCATCCCCGAGAAGCCGGAATACGAGGACAGGGTCGTTGCCCTGATCGAATGGCGCGATGGTACAGTAATAGACACCGTGAGACAGATTAAAACACAGGAGTAGAATCCTGCAGGAGGCAGCTCTGTGAGCACCAGTGACGGCGCCCTCGCAAGGGACCTCGCCACGAAGATCATTGCCCTGGCAGAGGCCAGAGGATGTATCATCAGCGATAAGGAAGAGATCTACAAGCTCTCGCTGAAGGACAAGATCACCCTGGAGACAAGAGGGACAGAGGACGTGCTGGACAGCTTCGGCAGTCCGGCGTACGTGACGAAGAAGACGAGCAGGTCGGCAGCGATGACCGAGATCTTCTTCGGCGATCCGGATGAGCGGCAGGCATCGATTCTCCAGGGCGCTTACGAAATGCTCGAGAGCCACATCGAAGCGGGCGGCAAGCTGCTTGTGATGGACAAGTTGATGGGGCTGCATCCGGAGCATTCGCATCACTGCAGGACGATCGTCACTCCGGACTACGCCCGTATGCTCGTGATGTGGGACAAGCTGATCTTCGATCTGCCAGCGGACCGTGAGGGAAGCGAACCGGACCAGGTCGAGATACTGATCCCCGAATGGGACGAATACTCTGATAAAAAAGGCCTGCCTCCCGTCAGCATCCTTGCCGACGCGGACAACAGGGCCACATGGGCGCTGGGCAGTGATTATTTCGGAGAGATCAAGAAGGGCCACCTCCGTATGGCGATGTACCGCGAGAAGATCCTCATGAAAGAGGGCAAGGGCGGGGGCCTCGGAATACATGCCGGAGGGAAACTGATCAAGGCGGTAGACGCTGCCAGCGGAGAACTCGTCGAGAAGGGCGCGATCTTCTTCGGCCTCAGCGGTACGGGAAAGACGACTCTCTCGGTCCATCACTTCTGGCTCGACCCTGACAAGGGTGAGTCGGTCGTGATCAGGCAGGATGATTTCTTCGCCCTCTCTCCCGACGCGCAGGCATTCGGAACCGAGGACAACGCGTATATCAAGACTGAAGGGCTCGAGGGCGAGGGTCAGCCCCTTCTCTACGCCGGTGCTACGAGTCCCAATGCGGCTCTCGAGAATGTCTACGTCGACCCCGAGACCCGCGACGCCGATTTCTTCAGGTACGATCATCCGTTCGTGCCGGGAGGGAAGTGTCTCAACGGCCGCGGCGTTGTGATAAGACGCGAGCTCGAATTTACCGATGATAAGGTAGACCTCGACCATGTCGACATGATCTTTTTCATCACGCGGAGAGAGACGATCGTCCCTCCGCTCGCGAGACTCAGTACCGAGCAGGCAGCGGCCTTCTTTATGCTCGGCGAGTCGATCCTTACCTCCGCAGCCGATCCGGCTAAAGCGGGCCAGTCGGTCCGTACAGTAGGGACCAATCCCTTTATCGTCGGCTCGGAAGGAGAAGAAGGAAACATCTTCTACGACATCCTGAAGAGGAACCCCGATATCCAGTGCTTCCTGTTTAACACGGGTGGTTTCGGGGGCAGGCAGGTCGACGTGGAAAGAGAGCCCCTTTCCAATCCGGGAGCAATGGAGATCCTCCGCCGGTATCTCGGCGGGTTCTGGCACCTCGAAAAGGGCCTGGGTATTAAGCGCAGACTTCTCGACGGCACGGAGGAATGGTTCCGTGTCAACCAGGTACGATTCGAGATGATCGACCACGGTGAAACACGCCTTGCGATGAAGGAAGATATCGAGAAAGTCTTCGAGGATATCGAACACGGCAGGAAAAGTGCCGAGGACTACGAACTGGTCAAGACGTACTGTCTCGCCGGCCAGAAGGTCCGGATCCAGGATTCGGCCGCCCTGATAAGGGAGGTCGCCCGCGGAAGAGTCGTCTGGACAACCGAGGATTACTGGGGATACGAGGTGCCGACAGAGGTGCCCGGCCTCGACCTGCACAGGTTCGACGAGCACCGGTACTATCACGACGGCGAGATCAAAAAACTGAAGGATCAGTTGAACGATGAGCGAGTTGAGTGGCTCCACTCTTTCGACGACCTGGATGAGAAGATCAGGAATCTCTTCGGGTAGATGGGTCAGGCTTCGGCATCGATTATCGCGTAGACCTTTTCGAGTATCTCTTCGGTGACGCTGTCGGCGTTTTCCAGTATTGAAGCGGATGTCACGGCGTCAAATTTCCTGCCTTCCATATCCGGCTTCCAGTCTCCGTCCCCCGACGTTATCAGCACGACAATACCGGAGAGCTCCGGATTCTTCTTGAGGAATAATTCGGTCTCCGGGTCCAGTCCCCACGCGACACATTTCGTCATCACGATGATCGCCGAATAATCTGATACATCCTCATCGTCGAGCTGGTTGATTCCGATGAACTTGAGATAGACGGGCCTGTCACCGAGCGATTCACCTATCCTCCTTGCGACCTCGACCTTGAAATCGCTGTCACGGGAGGCGAGGAGTATCTTCGTGTCGAATGCCTCGGCGCCGACTTCATACGCTTCGATATCGGACTGAGGCACGACCCTTCTGCCGACAGAGCAGGACATCAGTAACAGTGGTAAAAGCGCCAGGGCCGTGAGACTTGCTGCTTTCATGCCTTTTCTTTCTAGAACAGGGTGTGGATACCGACTGTCCATCTCGGGGCCCACTGCTCCTCTTCACCGGAGAGCTCAGGATGGCTCAGCCAGAGAGGAAACTCCGCCTTGAAGACCCAGATCTTGACTCCTACACCGGCGTCCTGCATCCAGGACTGGAAGAAATCAGGATCAAGGCTGTCGGCGAGGTCGGCCGGCAGGGCCTCGAACGGTCTATTGTCAAGGATCACGCCGGCGTCATAGAAGAGGTAGAGCTGGCGGTCCTTCAGGGCCGACTTCAGGAAGCGCGGCACCCAGAAGGGAAGGCCCAGCTCGGCGTTCACGGCGGCCGACCTCTTGAAGGCGTAGTCGGCTTCGTAATAACCCCTGAGGTTCGAGTTTCCGGGAAGGACCCAGTTGCTGTAGTAGTCCTCGGGGAAGGCGCCGACACTTCGGAGCCAGAAATACTTCTCTTTCGCGAGGATGCCCGCACCGGCGAGGTTGAGTTTCTCCTGTTCCGGCGGATCTACGGCGCTGCTGCCGTACCAGAGGCGAAGTTTCGGTTTCAGCCAGTGGTCGAACCTGTGAGTCGGCCATATACGGGTATCGATAGAGAACTTCTCGTAGTCGTCCTTGCTTCCCCAGAACGACGTGTCGAAATCAAACTTGAATGAAGTGGCCAGTATATCCATCTTCGGCTTGAGCTCGATGCTTCCGCCGAACTTGAGGTTGGTGCCTCTCTCGTACGTGCCCGGGTAGACATAGGCTTCATCAAAGAGATCGTAATAGACGAATCTCAGTTGCCAGTACTTCGGCATGTGGTCGCTGAGGCTCTTTCTCTGGATCTTGTCGAGGAGGAAAGACCCCCCCATCCTTCCTTCCCTGTAGAACCCTTCGAGATTCAAGGTGGTCTCTCTCCCGAGCCAGCCAACGGGCTGTGCGTACTTGAGGTACCCGTCGATCGCCCCGCTCTTCTCGCTGTACGTGCTCTGGAGGATTAGCCTGTTGTAGAGGCCGTCGTAGCTGCTCTTGAGTCTCAATCCGCCTTTGATCCCGTCGACCTCGTTGTACCAGGCTATGGGCATGAACTCTACCAGTCTCGAGGCACGGGGCCATTCAGAGCGCCACGGGTTCTCGATGGCGATTTTTGTTTTTCCAGAGGAATTGTTGTCGAGCTGGTAGATATCAAGGATCTCGTTATCCGGGTTGATGGAGACCGATTTCGGTTTCGATTCGAAAGAGAACGATTTTTCGATCTCCCTCGGAGTACCGTCAACCTGCTCCCTGACGATCACGCCCTTCTTCAGCTTGAACTCGAGGGTCAGCGGCATGATCATCTCGCCCTTGCGCCTGATCGTCACGTCGGCCCAGTGAACATCGTCTTCTTTCCTGTAAGCGACCCTTTCGAGTTTATAGTCGCAGTCCTTTACCGAATGGATCCACTGCTTGAAGAAGTCATCGAGATTGGTTCCTGTAACGTCCTCGCACACGGCGAGAAACGCCTCTTCGTCTACATGCTTCAGTTTCCAGAGACTGAAATATTCCTTCAGTATCCTGTCGAAATCCTCCTCGCCGACCCGGTACTTGAGGGCGCGGAAGAAAAGGGCGCTCTTGTTATAGACCATTGTCTGCCCGCCGCTCTCGAAATCCTGGTGCGGAGTGGCGACAGGTTCGGCGAAGCCGCTTCGGTGAAGCTCCAGTACCGAGTGGGTTATATCCTCCCAGAGGCCCGTTGCGCGCCTGTTCTCGACGATCCAGTTGAACATGTTGTACTGGGCAGGCCCCTCGTCGAGCCATGCTTCGTCCCGTTCGTTGTTCGCCAGCATCCCGTAGAACCACATGTGCGTGACTTCATGGATGATCAGGGCCATGTCGGGGCTGCCGTTCATGACAAGCATCGGGTACTCCATGCCGCCCCTCGTCGGAGAATCGACGATGCTGACCTGCGGCCAGGCGTAGGGGCCGACGAGCTCGTCGAGCCACTTCATCGTGTTGACGGTGCGGGCAAGGACCGAATCGGCCCACGCACGGTTCCACTGGCGGTAGAAGCTTCGTACGGAGTAGTCACCGATCTTTGTCTCCTCGACAACGTAGAGAGGATCGGCGCACCAGGCGAAATCGTGTACATCGACGGCCCGGAAATTTACCGTCTTCATCGACATCGAAAGGCCGGCGTCATCACGGCCGCGTTTCATTCCCTTGGTATCCGCTACCGGCGATCTGCCGGGATGGCCACCGCCGCTGCGGCTGCTCTTGTGTTCCGGTTTCTCGTTGCGGGTCCAGCCGGGGTCGCCCTCTATGGGAAGCCCCGTCGCCGCGATCACATACTGGTTGGGGATCTTTATTTCTACATCGTACGTGCCGAACTCGCCGTAGAACTCTCCCATCCTGAACTGGTCATCGTGCCAGCCGGTCTTGTCATAAACGACCATCTTCGGGTACCACTGGGCCATGTCGTAGTGGTTCCCGATGTATCCGGCGCGGCCGATCCTTCTCCTGATCTTCTCGCGGAAGGCCATATCGAACACGACGGAGGCTCCCGGCGCGAGCGGCGTTGTGAAATTGCCTGTGAGGATCGTGCCGCGGACCCTGAAGTTCGCCGGTTTCCCGCCGACGACCAATGTATCGATCTCGATCCAGCTCTGGCTCTCCTCCGCTAAACCCTCGAGGAAGACCCAGGTCCCGGGAAAGTAATCCTGGTAGAGCTTCGATTCCTTGGTGCGATAGGCGTTCGGGTAGAGATGGATGAAATACCGCTTGAGGGTGTCGGGAGAGTTATTCGTGTAGGTGATCTTCTCCGTACCCGAGAGCATCTTCGCATCTATGTCGAGGGTAACACTGATGTCGTAGTCAGCCTGCTGCTGAAAATATTCGGTGAGCAGGTCCTGCGAGGCGGGCCCCTGGGCGGCCGCGGCGCCGTGCAGCACAGCGAGGGCTGTGAGCAGCGGGAAAAGGGTGTTTATAACTGACTTAGGCATTATTGTCCTTTCAAGGGGCTTCGATGGCGATATCCGGCTTTTGCGGCGGATACCAGTCTGCTCAAGTTAGCACATGGGCACGCCTCCAGCAAGCGCCGGTTCAGGCCGTTTCGGGTTATACGCCGAAATCGGTTGAATGATTCCCTTTTGGCTGTTAATATTTCTCTTCCCGAAAACCAATCAGAAAGACAGAGATACAAACTTGTAGAGAGGAGGAAGCATGAGCTTGAAACGCAGAGGCCTAACGATCCCCGTGGCGGCTTTCCTCGCAATCCTGCTGCTGACAGCGGCAGTTTTTGCCGGGACGCTCGAGGACAAGGTCAACGAATTCGAGCTTGATAACGGGATGAAATTCCTCGTTGTCGAGCGCAAGGAAGCGCCGGTGGCATTCATGTCCATCGTCTTCAACGTCGGATCCGCTAATGAGTGGCCGAACGTTACCGGGATATCCCATCTGCTTGAGCACATGATGTTCAAGGGCACCGAGATGATGGGGACCAATAACTACAAGAAAGAGATCCCGTATATCGAGAAGACGGACGAGCTCGGCGGGAAGACGATCGATCTCCGAAAGGCGATTGGTGAGTGGCGCTTCGAGAAGTTCGAGGAGCTCCGCAAGGAGGTGCTCGCCACCTTCTCCGAGGCGGAGAACGAGGAGATAGGAACGGACAAGTATCTCCAGAACAAACTCGTCGTCGAGAAGATAAGGGCGATGGAATCGTACCCCGGTGACCTCGAGGCGCAGAAATACCTCATTGAAGAGGGCGAAAGGGATTTCCTCGCGCTCTACCTCGAGTATCTCGAGACATGGGGCGAGATCGTCAGGCTCACCGACGAACAGCGCACAAAGTACGTCGTGAACAACGAGCTCTGGGAAGAGTACATGAACAACGGCTCCCGCATGCTCAATGCCGGGACGTCGAACGATTTCACCGTATACTTCGTATATCTTCCGTCGAACAGGATCGAACTCTGGATGACGATGGAGTCTGACCGCATGGACACCCCGGTATTCAGGGAGTTCTGGATAGAGAAAGACGTCGTTATGGAGGAGCGCAGGCTCGCCGATAACGATCCCGATGACGTCCTCGACGAGGCGTTCAACTCCGTAGCGTTCACAGCCTGCCCTTACAAGTGGCCCGTCCTCGGATGGATGAGCGACCTGCAGACGATAGACCGCCATGAGCTGGCGGATTACCATCAGAAGTATTACGCCCCGAACAACGCCACGGCTTGTATCGTCGGCAATGTCGACCTCGAAGAGGTCCAGAAGATGGCGAAGAAATACTTCGGGTCGATAAAGGCGCAGGATCCCCCGAACGCGGTCGAGACTCGTGAGCCGGAGCAGAGGGGCGAGCGCAGGGTAGTCGTCGAGCATGACGCGAATTCTGCGTTGATGATCGGCTGGCACAAGCCGATCAATCCCGATCCTGAAGCTGTAGTCTTCGATGTGATCACGAACGTTCTTTCGAACGGCCGTACGTCACGTCTTTACAAGTCGATATACGAGGAGCAGCAGCTCACCGCCAGTCCGCCGGCAGCCTATACGGGCCCCGGGGACCGATATGACAACCTGATGATCATCTCCGCTGAGCCGCGCCACCCTCACACCCTCGAGGAAGTCGAAGAGGCGATCTACGCTGAGGTCGAGAAGCTCAAGACCGAGCCGGTCGAGGAGAGGGAGCTGCAGAGGATCAAGAACCAGCTGGACGCCAACCAGGTACGCCAGCTCGGATCGAACCTCGGCATCGCGTTCACCCTTCTGATGGGTGAGATCTACATGGGCGACTACAAGGCGATGTTCCGACACATCGACATGGTCAAGGAAGTCACAGCTGAAGACGTCATGAGGGTCTCGGATAAGTATCTCATCGAGCGGAACAGGACGGTCGGCTGGCGCGTCCAGGTCGTCGATGAAAAAGAAGAGTCGGCGGAGGGAACGAGCGAAGAGGATGAGATGATGAAGTACCGTGAGGTACTGATGCAGTACATCCAGTCTCTCCCCGAGGACGAACGCATGGCTGTCTTCCAGAAGTTCCAGACGATGAGGTCGGAGACGGAACAGATGGAATACGCGAAAGAGCTGATCCAGCAGGCGAAGGACGCCGGATTTATCAAAGAAGAAAAGACGGAGGGCGAGTGATGAAACGCAGGATCCTGTTTACAGTGCTTGCCGTGGTACTCGTGGCGGCCCTTGCGTCGCCGCTCCTGGCCGGGAAACGCAAGCACCCGGAAAAGCTGAAATATCCCCCTATCGAGATAACCTCTCCTGAGGTGATCGGTGTCGCCCTCGGCAACGGTATGGAGGGATTCCTCATCGAGGATCACGAGGTCCCTGTGGTGGATATCGTAATCCTCTTCCCCACCTACTTCCCCGAAGAGGGAAAATACGGGTTGAACGAGATGGCACAGTGGACCATCCGTAACGGCGGCAGCGAGAGCTGGCCGTCGGACAAGCTCAACGAGGAGCTCGAGTTCCTCGCGGCGAGCGTAGAGGTATATGGCGGCAATCTCAGCACGAGCGTTGCGATCAACTGCCTCAAGAAGGACCTCGACGCCGTACTGGCGATCGCGGCCGATCTGATCATGAATCCCGTCTTCCCCGAGGACAAGATCGAGAACAAACGCGGCGAGATGCTCGAGGATATCCGCCGCAAGAACGATCAGCCGAGGGCCATCGCGAGGCGGGAGTTCTACAAGCTGGTCTACAAGGGCCATCCCTATGGTTGGGATACGACGGTCCCGTCGATCGAAGCGATAACGAGGGACGACCTTACATCGTTCCACGCGTCTTATTTCCATCCCAACAAGGCGATACTCGGAGTGAGCGGCGACGTTACCGTGAACGAGATCATCGGCAAGCTGGAGAAGGTCTTTGAGGGCTGGACCCGGGCCGAGACCGAGATCCCGGCAGTGCCTGAGGTCGATCCGGTCTTCGCGGAGAACTGGAACTACGCCTACAAGGACATCAGCCAGGCTTACATGATGCTGGGACATTTCGGCATCAACTCGAAGAGCGATGACCGCTGCGCCCTTCAGGTCATGAACTTCATCCTCGGAGGCGGATCGTTTACCTCCTGGATCGTGACCGAGGTACGCGAGAAGAAGGGGCTGGCCTACTCGACAGGTTCGAGGTTCGGTACCGACGCCTTCACCCTCGGCGCCTTCTACGCCTTCGCCCAGACGAAAGGTGAGGAGTACAGCAGGGCGATGCAGATCATGGTCGAGCAGATCGAGAAGATGCGCGATGTGGGTCCGACCGAGGAAGAGTTCAAGAAAGCAATCGACTCGTACGTCAACAGCCAGGTCTTTGACTATGACTCGAAAAGCGGGATGGTTCGCCGTCTCGTAAGGCTGAAGTTCGAGGGCAGGCCGCTCGACACCCCCGAGAAGGACATGGCGGCATACGCCAATATGACCCTCGAGGATGTCAGGACAGTAGCGGGCAAGTACCTGCATCCCGACAAGATGACTATCTTCGTCGTAGGAGACGACGCGACATTTGACAAGCCGCTCAGCGATTTCGGCGAGGTCAACGTCATCAATATAGAAGAGTAGACAAGGCGTGAGGGCCCCGGAGGTTATCTTCCGGGGCCGCCCGCCACGGAGAGGAACATGGACGATATCACTGCGGTAGTCCTCGGTGGAGGAAGAGGCACACGGCTCTATCCCCTTACAAAGAACAGGTCCAAGCCGGCCGTCCCGCTGGCGGGCAACTACCGCCTCATCGATGTCCCGGTGAGCAACTGCATCAACTCGGACATCAACAGGATATATGTCCTCACCCAGTTCAATTCGGCATCGCTCAACCAGCACATCTCCGAGACCTACCGCTTCGACACGTTCAGCAGAGGCTTTGTCGACGTTCTGGCAGCCGAGCAGACCCTTTCATCGTCGGACTGGTTCCAGGGTACCGCTGACGCGGTTCGCCAGATCCTTCCCCATCTTGAGGATCACAACGCGAGAGATGTCCTTATCCTGTCGGGGGACCATCTCTACAGGATGGATTACAGGGAGTTTATAAAGCACCACAGGGAGACTGGCGCCGACATCACGATTGCGGTGCACCCGGTGCCCGCCTCGAAGGGCCCCGACCTCGGTATACTGCATGCCGATAAAAAGGGATGGATAACGGAGTTCAGGGAGAAGCCGAAGGGCAGGGAACTGACCGAGATGAAAACGGACACCCGTTCGCTGGGCCTCACCGCCACCGACGCGCGAAAACGGTCCTATCTCGGCTCGATGGGTATCTACGTCTTCAAGGCTGAGGCTCTCAGGAAATGCCTCGATTACGATCCATCGGCGATAGACTTCGCGCGCGAGATCATCCCTGACGCGCTCAGAACGATGAAGGTCAGCGCCTATATGTTCGACGGATACTGGGAAGATATCGGTACGATCCGCTCGTTCTACGACGCGCACATGGAGCTTCTCGCCCCCATCCCGAAGATGAACCTCTTCGATGCTGACTCCCCGATCTACACACACCCGCGGTTCCTCCCGGGCTCGAAGATCAAGAGGGCCGACATAAGGCGCTCGATGATCAACGCCGGTTGCATAATCGACCGGGCGACGATAAGGCACTCGATCATCGGCCTGCGTTCGAGGATAGGAGCGGGAGCGGTGATAGAGGATTCCTTTTTATTCGGGGCCGATTTCTACGAGCTGGACAAGCGCCGGACAAAGAAGGGCGCGCCGCCGCTCGGCATAGGGGAAAGAGCGGTAATACGCAAGGCCGTGATAGACAAGAACGTGCGTATCGGCCGCGACGTCGTCCTCGATAACGCGCGAAGGCTGAGAAAGTACGACGATCCGGAGGAGAGGTTCTTTGTGAGGGACGGGATAATCGTCGTGCCGAAGAATGCCGTCATCCCCGACCGTACCCGTTTCTGATATCAGATATTCAACGTGAAATATCTCTCGATACTTCCCGGGTTGACGGGGTCTATCGCCCGTGTTTTCTCCGTGGGAGTAAATCCGCAGCGGGTGTAGACCTCGCGCGCCGCCTCGAACTTTATATCGGACCAGAGGCAGAGCTCCCCGCATCCGTTCTCGCGGCACCACGATATCACAGTTTCGATCAGCGCCCGGCCCGAGCCCTTTCCCCTCCGCGACGGCAGGAGATAGAGGCGGTGCAGCTCGCATCTTTCGGCTGTCTCTCGAGTCACGCCGACGCATCCCGCGACGAGTCCGTCTTCCTCGAGGACCCAGAACTCACCGCCGCTGTCCTGGTAGACAGAGGGGATCGAGGCGAGATCGCTGTCGAACTCGCTGAAGTCCATCGTGTATCCGAGTGTGTTATACGAGGTCATGACGGTGTCGATCACGCCGGGACCGTCTTCGGGGAGGTATGGCCTGATATTCACGGGGATCACCGGCCCTCCGGCCGGTACCTGTTTGTGATTGGCAGCCTGCGGTCGCGTCCGAAGGCCTTCGGGGTGATCTTGATCCCGGGAGGTCCCTGGCGGCGTTTGTATTCGTTCATCTCGATCATTCTTATGACACGCCGCACGGTGGCCCGGTCGATCCCTTCGGCGACGATCTCTCTTACGGAGAGGTTGCCTTCGATGTATAGCTCGATGATCCGGTCGAGGACCGCATATGGTGGAAGGGAATCCTCGTCGACCTGATCGGGCCTCAGCTCGGCAGACGGTTTTCGCCTTATCGTAGATGCGGGTATGAGCGCCGTTCCCGCCTCGCGATTGCGCCAGCGGCTCAGTGCGTATACTGTCGTTTTGGGGACATCCTTGAGGACCGCGAATCCTCCGACCATGTCGCCGTAGAGGGTGCAGTACCCGACGGCGATCTCGCTCTTGTTACCCGTGGCGAGGACGAGCCAGCCGAACCTGTTTGACATCGCCATCAGGATGTTGCCCCTGATCCGTGCCTGGATGTTCTCCTCGGTGACCCCGATCTCCCCTTTCGGGACGACGGGGTTGAGAAGGTCGCGGTACGAGTCGAATATTCCGGATATCGGATACTCGTAGAGGTCTATTCCGAGGTTCTCCGCGAGCCTGAACGCGTCATCGAGTGTCCCTCTGGAGGTGAATCCGGAGGGCATCGTCACGCCGTACACGCGGGCGGGCCCAATGGCGTCGACCGCTATCGTCGCGGTAAGCGCCGAATCGATTCCGCCGCTCAGGCCGAGCACCACTCCCTCGAATCCGTTCTTTTCTATGTAATCACGTGTGCCCATCACGAGAGCATCGTAGATCTCCGCGACAGGTCTCGGATGATCCGCAATCCTCTTCCGCGGGAGAGGAATATCTTTCTTCTTAGGCAGGGCGGGCAGGCCGATAGTCTCGACTGTAATGGTGGAGCAGGTCGAACCGGTTCCGGAAGCTTTCCTTCGCGTGCGGACCGGTACGTCGGCGATGATCATCTCCTCGCTGAACGGCGCTGCTCTTGCGACCGTCTTCCCGTCAGGCGAGCAGATCACGCTGCTTCCGTCGAAGAGGACCTCGTCCTGGCCGCCGAGAAGGTTGATGTAGCAGAGCCAGAGGTCGTTTTCCCGCGCCCTCCTCTGCATCAGCGCTTCCCGCTCCGGCCCCTTGCGGCGGTGATAGGGGGATGCCGAGATGTTAACGGCGATCCCGGCGCCGCCATCTCCGGCCTGGCAGCCGATCGGGCCGTCATCGACCCAAACGTCCTCGCATATATTGAGAGCGATCTTCGTTCCGGCGAAATCGAGGACCGTCGCGGCCGAACCGCTTGTAAAATATCTCTTCTCGTCGAATACGCCGTAGTTCGGAAGGTTGATCTTGCGGTAGCGCGCCGCGACCTTGCCCCGGTAGAGGAGGCAGGCGTCATTGTAAAGGGGCCCTCCGCGCTTCTTCGGCTTCTCAGGGGCGCCGATGATCACCGCGATTCCGCTAGCTGCCCTGGCGAGGGCCTGGAGTTCCCTCTCGCAGTCCCCGAGGAAAGCGGGCTTGAGGAGAAGGTCCTCTGGAAGATATCCGCAGAGAACGAGTTCCGGGAAGGCCAGCAGCTGCACACCCCGTTTTTTTGCCTCCCGGATCCATCTGCGCACCAGGGCCGCGTTCCCTTTGAGGTCACCGACCGTGGGGTTGACCTGGGCGAGCCCTATGCGTACCTTATCCTGCTTTCCGATCATACAGGGACCATTGTAACACCAGCCCCGCCGGACGGTGAAACAAAATCGGCCCGGTGCCGTAAACCTAAATATGAATGGTAACGGAAAGGAGTTCCCGATGAAGAGGACAATGGTTATCGCAATGGTTGCGTTACTGGTCGTAATGCTGCCGGCGCTCGCGTTGGCGGACAAGGATGTCCGGAAGATCGAGAAGACATTTGAGCTGAAAAAGGGCGGAAATCTCGATATCGAGATCAAGGTAGGCGGAGACATCGTCATCGAGGGCTGGGACCGGGATGAGGTCGTCGTTAAGGCGAAGATCACCGGCAAGCACCGCGACGATGTCGAGATCGACTTCGAGAAGAAGAGCAAAGGCCTCGAGATCCTTGCCGATATCGACGGCAGCAGGGACACGAAGGCGAGCTGCGACCTCTACATAATGGTCCCCGCGAAATTCGACATAGAGTTCGAGACGATGGGCGGCGACATCTCGATCAAGGGCGTCGATGGTGAGATCAAGGGTCAGACGATGGGCGGCGATGTCGACTTCGAGGACCTCGCGGGCTCTCTCGCCGTGACGACTATGGGCGGCGACGTTACTGTCTCCGATTCGGAGGTCGACGGCAAGGTCAAGACGATGGGCGGCGATGTAGAAATCACCAACGTAAAGGGAGACCTGAAGGGCTCCACGATGGGCGGCGACGTCACATATGACAATGTCGAGCGTACAGGCGACAGTTCCGATGAGATCGTTATCTCTTCGATGGGCGGAGACCTCGCTCTCGACTATGCCGGCAAGAACATCAAGGCAAAGACGTACGGCGGCGACATAGAAGTGGCCAAGGCCGAGAAGGTAGACGTAATGACGATGGGCGGCGACATCACTGTCGAGGAAGCTCCCACCGGCGCCAAGATGAAAACGATGGGCGGAGACATAGAGATAGGTCTGGCAGGCGAGTATGTAGACGCCGAGACGATGGGTGGAGATATCACGATCGATGATATCGACGGCTGGGTCAAGGCAGTGACGATGGGTGGAGACGTCGAGGTCACGATGACGGGCGATCCCAAGAAGGGAAAGCGCGACGTCGAGATCAAGTCGATGGGCGGAGATATCGACCTTACCGTCCCCAAAGGCCTCTCGATGGATTTCGACATCGAGATCCAGTGGACGAAGGATGCCAGCCACAAGCCGAAGATCGTCTCCGATTTCGGTATCGATGTCGAGGTGACGAAGGAATGGAAGAAGAAACATGGCACCAAGAGGAAGTATATCACCGGAACCGGCAAGGCCGGCAGCGGGAAGCACCTCATAAAGATCAGGACGATCAACGGCAACGTGCACATCACTGAGGATTAGGGATTCGCGCGGCGAAAGCCGCGGTTTAAATAGATCTCACCACAGCGTTACGAGGTGGAGAGGGGGACGGGCTGAAAGCCCGGCCCCCTCTCCATTTCTTATAGATCAGGATAGAGTTTAGGCAGGCGTGACGGGAGGAAGAACCTCCGGGCGTTGCTGCTCTCGATCTCAGAGAGGTCGACGTCGCAGTAGAGGATATGGTCCTCGCCTGCGGGCGCCTGAGCCAGGACCCTGCCGTCGGGCCCGACGACATAAGATTCCCCGGCAAAATCAAGACAGTCCTCCTTGCCGACCCTGTTGGCAAGGGCTGCGAAGTATCCGTTCTGGAAGGCGGCGACGCGTAGCTCCGCCTCGTACAGCCCCTCGGGCCACTCGCCGATCGATCCGGCCTGCGGCACGATGACTATCTCGGCCCCGTTCAGGGCGAGGGCGCGCATATACTCGGGGAAATGGCGGTCGTAGCATATCGCTACCCCGACCTTGCCGGCGCTTGTTTCGAACACTCCTGCGCCGAGGTCGCCTGGAGAGTAGTATCCCTTCTCGCGGAAGCATGGAAGGTCGGCTACATGGACCATCCTGTTCCTGCCGACGATCGTTCCGTCCGAGTCGATCACCGGCGAACAGTCGTAAGTCTTCTCCCCGTCACGCTCGAAGAGGTTCAGGACGACGACCACGCCCAGTTCCTTCGCCTTCGCGCAGAAGGCGTTCGTGATCGGTCCCGGAACCGGTTCTGCGAGGCGTGAAACGTCTCCCTCGGCCTCGTGCTGGGGGTGGAACCAGCTGAAGGCGAGCTCGGCGTAAGCGACCAGGTCGGCGCCTGCGCGCGCAGCCTCTTCGAGAGCCCTGAGTCCGCGGGCGATATTCCCCTCCATCTCCCTTTCGGCGTGCTGCTGTACCAGTGCTATTTTCATGTTATTTCCATTCTAACCGTGGTTAAACCCCTTTTCCCCATTGTAGCACCCGCTGCCCGGCACTCAAACATGAATTATCAACGGAAATGGCATTAATATTATTAATAAAAGTTGACAATATGCGCTATTTGCCTTACTATCTTCAGCCTGAACGCAGATATGCCTAATAAACCAAGGAGAATCGTGTTGGCAGCGGAAGTAGTGGAAATGCATCCGATGGACCGGCAGATCGTCGAGATCCTGCAGGAGCAGGGCCGTATCTCGAACGTGCAACTTGCCGAGCGGATCGGCCTGAGCCCGCCCGCCGTCCTCGAGCGAGTCAGAAAACTCGAGGAGAAGGAAGTGATCACGGGATACACGGCGCTCGTCGACAATAAAAAGGTCGGCATGGGCACCGTCTCGTTCGTTGCCGTTTCGCTGAACCTGCATCAGAAGGATTCGATGGAGAACTTTCACGCATTTGTTGATGAATGTTCGAGTGTGAGGGAGTGCTATCACATCGCCGGAACCGACGACTATCTCCTCAAGGTCTACACGAGAGACATCGATGACTACGAGAATTTCCTCCTTCATTCGCTCACGAGGATAAAGGGGATCGACCGGGTCAAGACGATGTTTGTCCTCTCGACCCTGAAGAGAGAGATCAGCGTACCGCTGGATGAATCGGGCTGCAACGGTTCGAGCGGAAATGGAAATGGAAACAGCCATAAGAAAAACAACAGGAAGAATGGGAAATCACAGTCATAAGGAGGACTGAAATGGAAGAGAAGGATCTGAGATTCGACACACTGGCAGTCAAGGGCGGTTACCCCTGGGAAGAGCAGCTGCGTTATAACTCGATGCCGCCGCCGCTGATCCAGAGCGCGGTATTCCCCTACGAGTCGGCCGAATGGGCCGCGGAGCTTTACAGCTACAAGAGGGAAGGGTTCGCCTACGGGCGTATCAACAACCCGACATGCGATATCTTCGAGAAGAGGATGGCCCTTCTCGAGGGTACCGAGGCCGGTCTCGGTACAGCTTCCGGGATGGCCGCGATCTTCATGGTCGTCCATCATCTTGTCGAATCGGGTGAGGAGATCGTATCTTCGCAGCGGGTATATGGCGGAACGCAGCAGCTCTTCGCTACGTCCTTTCCCCGGATGGGCATAAAGACGAACTGGGTCGTCGAGCCCGACAAGATCGAGGAATGGGAGAAGGCGATAACCCCCAAGACGAAGCTGATGCACGTCGAATCGCCCAGCAACCCGAACCTTTTCGTAGCCGATATCCCGGCGATCGCCGAGCTGGCGAAATCGAAGGGTATTCCTCTGATGGTGGACAACACTATCTGCTCTCCCGCCCTGATGAGGCCGGCCGAGATGGGCGCCGACATCATCATCCACTCGGCGACGAAGTATATCAGTGGAAACGGGACGAGCCTTTCCGGCGTTATCTGCGGCAAGAAAGAGTTCCTCGACCATGTCAGGCACATCGGCTACAGGAACATCGGACCGTCGATAGCCCCGTTCAACGCGTGGCTCTGCCTGCTCGGCCTCGACTCGCTGTCGCTCAGGCTGGGCAAGCATTCGAGCAACGCTATGGTAATAGCAAAGTTCCTCGAGAAGCATCCGAAGATCGAGTCGGTCAGGTATCCAGGACTGGAGAGCCACCCGCAGCACGAGATCGCAAAGAAAACGATGTCCGCCTTCTCCTCGATGATGAGCTTCAACGTAAAGGGCGGGCTCGAATCGACAAGGAACGTCATCGACAACCTGTCGGTCGCCGTTCACACGACTCACCTCGGTTCGTCGCAGACCGTGGCTATTCAGCCGGCGGCTACGACACATTACCAGCTTGGTCCCGAGGAAAGGGCGAAGGCCGGTGTCCCCGAGAACATGATCCGCTATTCGGCGGGACTCGAGGATGAAAACGACCTGATGGAAGATCTCGACCGGGCGCTGAACGCGTAACAATAAACGAACTGAGGGAGTCGAAGATGCAGAAACTCGCATTCATAGGATTCGGTGTCGTTGGGCAGGGCCTGGCGGAGATCCTTCTCAGGAAGAAGGATGAACTGAAGTCAAAGTACGGGTTCGATTATTCAGTAGTCGCGGTGAGTGATTTCAAGCTCGGCTCGGCGCTCGACAATAACGGCCTCGACCTGGCCAAGGTCCTCGAGCTCGCAGCCGACGGGAAAATATCAGAATACCCCGGCGCGACGACAGGTCTCGACGCTCTCGAGTCGATCGGGCAGAGCGACGCCGATACAGTGATCGAGGTCTCTTACACCGACATCAAGACTGGCGAGCCGGCCAACAGCCACTTCAGGGCTGCTCTCGAGGGCGGCAAGCACCTCATTACGACGAACAAGGGCCCGACGGCTCTATTCTTCAAGGACCTCGCCGCTCTGGCGGAGAGCAAGGGCGTGCAGTTCCGTTACGAGGGAACAGTTGTTGCCGGCACCCCGGTCCTCAACCTCTGCGAGTTCACACTGGCGGGGAACGAGATCACCGAGATCCGCGGCATACTCAACGGGACAACGAACTTCATCCTGACCAACATGGAAGCGGGCAGGGCTTACGATGAGGTCCTCAAGGAGGCCCAGGAGCTCGGCTTCGCGGAGGCCGACCCGACAGCCGACGTCGAGGGATTCGACGCGCTGGCCAAGGTCGTCATCCTCGCCAAGTCAGTGATGGGTGCCGATATCTCCCCCGAAGACGTAGACAGGACCGGGATCACCCAGATCTCCCTCGATGACGTCGCGGCCGCGAAAGCGGACGGGATGCGCTGGAAGCTGATCGGCAAGGTCACGCGTGACGGTGCGGGCGTTAAAGCGTCAGTCAAGCCGGAGAAGGTCGCTTTGACCGATCCTCTCGCAGCGGTCGGCGGAGCCTCTAACGCCCTTACATTCGTTACCGATCTTCTCGGCGAAGTCACGATCGTCGGCCCCGGGGCCGGCAAGATCGAGACTGGTTATTCGCTCCTCATAGATATGCTGGCCATAGACAGGATGGTATAGGCATGAAGATGCTTATCGCAGGGAAATGGGTCGACGGCAAGGACACGATCGAGGTCCGCGACCCGTTCGACAACTCGGTGATAGACACTGTTCCCAGCGGAACAGCTGACGATATCAAGGCTGCGATAGACGCGGCTGAAGAAGGATTCAAGATCAGCCGCAAACTCCCCGTCCACGAGAGGGTCAGGATCCTCAAGAAGGCAGCGGACATCATCGATGCCAAGGCTGAGGAGTTCGCAGTCATCATCGCGAGGGAGGGGAGCAAGACGATCGGTGAGGCCCGCATGGAGGTCTACCGCGCCGCCCAGACGATGACGATATCGGCCGAGGAGGCCCGAAGGATAAACGGCGAGACGATTCCGTTCGATACGAACGTCGGTTCGGAGAACAGGGTCGGGTATTTTTTCAGGTTCCCGATCGGTATTATCGCAGCGATCACGCCGTTCAACGATCCGCTCAACCTCGTTGCGCACAAGCTCGGACCGGCGATAGCGGGCGGCAACTCAGTCGTCCTCAAGCCGGCGACAGTGACACCCCTTTCGGCCCTCAAGCTCTGTGAGGCCCTGATGGAAGCGGGGCTGCCCGACGGTATACTCAACTGCGTTACCGGCTACGGCGCGAAGATCGGCGATCCCCTTGTGACCGACCCCAGGGTCAGGATGGTCAGCTTCACCGGCGGTGTCGAAGCGGGACAGGAGATCATGAAGAAGGTCGGCCTCAAGAAGATCGGGATGGAGCTCGGCTCCAACACGCCGGTCATCGTCTGCGATGACTGCGATCTCGAGCAGGCCGTAGAGAACTCGGTATCAGGCGCCTTCTGGGCGGCCGGGCAGAACTGCATCGGTGTCCAGCGCATCTATATCGAGGAAGCGATCTACAAGAAGTTCGAGACCATGTTCGTCGCGCGCACTAAGCAGTACAAGGTCGGCCCGAAACTCGACGAGGACTGCAACATGGGTCCGATGATCGCCGAGGGAGAGGCCAAGAGAATAGAGAAGTGGGTCAACGACGCCGTAGCAAAGGGCGCGAAGGTGCTCACAGGCGGAACTCGCAACGGAGCGATCTACGATCCGACCGTACTGGCAGATGTTCCGGTAGGGTGCAAGATCGACAAGGACGAGGTCTTTGCCCCGACGGTGAACCTCTACCCGGTCGCGGACCTGGACGAGGCTATCGCCAGGGCAAACGATGTCGATTTCGGCCTGCACGCCGGTATCTTCACGAAGGATATCGGGAAGGCATACAGGGCGATACAGGAGCTCGAGGTGGGCGGTATCATCATAAACGATTCGTCCGACTACCGCGTCGACCTCATGCCGTTCGGCGGCGTGAAGAACAGCGGCCTCGGCCGTGAGGGCATCAAGTTCGCCCTCCAGGAGATGACCGAGCCGCGCGTCGTATGCTTCAATCTGTAGAAGAGCTCGATGAAGGAGTGAGGTGATCCTGGTGGTTAACAGTCCGAAGGTGAAAAAGGGACTTGGGATCGTCTCTATGGTGCTCGGAGTTCTGCAGGTAGTGCTTGCCCCCATGGTTTATGGGCCCGGGAACAGGTTGGTGCCGATATTGAGCATTCTGACAGGGATATGGTTCATCGTGATGGGCTACCTGCTCGTTACGGATAAATGGGGGAAGACCGTGTAGCCGGTAACCCCTGTCGCTCAAGCGGCGGACCCCTATAAAGATGAAAGAAGGCGCTCCATGGGGAGCGCCCTCCACTTTTCTTGTATACATCCCTCCGCTGCCCGGACTAAAAGTGTCCCAACTGTCCCAAGTGTCCCATCGTTCGTGGGACAGTAATCTAAAGAACTTACAGCGATAGTGCTCCAGATAGTGTCCCGCGTGATACACCTGCTATTCATAAAGATTCGTTTCAGGAACTGTCCGATCATCGATGATTGTCATTAGAGTGAAAAATCGACGCCCTTGTAATGTGTTAATTCGGATAGATTTACGGATCAACCACCAACGCGTTAATTGCCGGAGAAGGATCCTGAAGATGTGAATGGTATCGATAGTGCAATAAAGACTACCAGTACCTTGGCATGATTCGAACAGCGTCGATCTGCTTTGGGGATTTTATTTAAGGAATTGTATGCGGCACGACTTGAAAGGAGAAAATGAAATACCGGATTCCAGGTGTTCAACAGGACAGGAGACAAAGTCAATCCGATTGGAATAATCATTGGAATTATTCCTGAAAAATTATGCCGGAAACACCTTTCGGGGCTTTTTGAAGGGTTCAGGGATATCGCATGGTTTTCGGATTGAGTTTACATCGGAGGAGATATATCATGGTCAAAACCAAAACGATAGTTGGATTGATTGCCGTTTTCATTCTTGTCTCAAGTAATATTTTTGCCGGCGATCTTCCTGATAAAAATGTCGTAGTCCAGAAGAATGTGGTTCCCGAGACGCAGGGCATGAGTGCAACGGAGTCTGTTCCGGTCGTGAACTTCAATGAATTGACCGATTACGAGAAGGAAATGCTGATTATGGAGATCCTTGGCCACTGGAGAGATATGGATTTGTTGGATAGGGTGGTATCAATTATAGGATCGTTGGGTTGGGTGGGTGCATGGGCAGGTTTGATAGGCCTTGCTATTTCCGGCGGACCTGTCGGTTGGATAATATTTGGTATTGTCATGTTTTATTTTGCGAATTTTACTGGCCCTGTCTGTCTGTATCGGATACTAATTTGATGCTTACAGTATTAGTAATAAACAGCACTAATCAGACGAATACAGTAGATGAATAATTTTTATAAATCCCTGAATCTGGTTGCTTGGTACAACTCCGTTCTGTTCTTCAGGAATGCGTCAGGGAAGAAAGCTGTCCGGATTCACAGTGTATTAGTGATCATCTTGACTATTCTGCCATATTCCGCCTTTACGTGGTTGTTTCTGTCGGAGCTGGGCAACGAAGAACTGTCATATCTTCTTGCGGTAATTATGTTTGTGCTTGGGGCGATTTACATTTTTTTGGAAGTGCTGACTCTGACGACAAGGTATACTGATTACGGCAGGGGGATTATCCCGAGAAATCTCCTTTTGTTGCCCCTGTCTTCATCACAGCTTTATCTTATGATCATGTGGGACATGTTTTTCAATGTGAACACACTTTGTTTTCTTGCTTCTTCAGCCATTATACTGATTCGAGTGCCGACGGCGGGAATCGCTGCCCGGATGATACCATTTATTATTCCGGTGTTCTATGCCGTGCTGGTCAGCATATGGATAACAAATCTTTATGTTCTCTCTGCAAAATGGTTTACCAGGAACAAGCAGCTGGTAGTGATGATTCCGTATATGGTGTTGGTGTTGATGCAGGTATCTTTGCAAATGACTACGGGCAAGGAGCTTTTCAGAAGTATTGTTGGATCCCCTGTAGTCGGTCAGGTTTTATCAGGGATACTTTTCAGCATTACCAGAGACTGGATGCGGGCAATATACAGTGTTGCTTTTCTGCTGCTGTTCTCTGGCACGGGGCTTGTTGTGGGGCGGATCCTTGTGAGAAGGTTCAGGCATAATTTTTCCGGATGACTCATTCACAGCAGGGATGAACGAGTGGGTATATTTAAGACGGTTATCGGAGCTGATTTGAAGGTGCTGTTCAGGCAGTATAAGCTGTGGATCACTATCCCGACAATCTGCGTTATGCTAGGAGTCATGCTTCACTTTATCGAAGTCTTTCACCCGGCATTTTTCGCTGTCTTGTCTGCGATGCCGCTGATCAGTCTTTTTGAACGGATGTTTTTTCGTACTGAGAACGAAGTCATCAATTACAACTTTGTTCCTTCGGCCGGTAGTATGCTTGTTGTTGCAAAGAACGCCAGTTCAATGATTATATTTCTATGTATCACCGTTCCTGCTGTTACTGTTCCTGGTATTTTGCTCGGTCACGGAACGGGATACGCCCTGGAGGGCTTGCGGCAGCTCCTGGTAATCGGGCTTTTCATGTTGCTGGCCGGTAATATTGTTTCCGTCAGAGTGGTTGAAAAGCATATAACGGGTATATCGTTTAGGAATGGTATGATAATGGGATTTTCGATATCCATTGCTGTAGTTCTCTGTCAGGCTCTTTCCGCTTTTCTTGGTGGATGGATCTCAGTAGCGATATGCGTGACGATCTTCTGTGTCATGTACCCATTTTCATCAAGAGAAACGGCCAGCTCCCTGCAAGAAGCGACGAATGGATTCCTGGAGGCGATATGAGCGAGTATGCCATTGAGATAGCTGGCTTCACGAAAAAATACAGACGTGATGCCGCTGCCGTCGATAACATCGACCTGAGTGTAAAGAGCGGATCGTTTTTCGGGTTCATTGGCCCGAACGGCGCGGGCAAGACGACGACGGTCCACTATATTGCCGGGTTGATAAGAAAAACAGAGGGAAGTCTGAAAATGTTCGGCGAGGATGCAGGCGGGGACAACCAGGATTACAAGGGAAAGACAGGATTTGTTCTCGAAAAACCGTTTTATATCGATAAGTTGACGGCGAAGGAATACCTCTCCTTTATCGGACGGATGTACGGTATCGAAAAGGAGACCGCATTCGCCAGAACGGAAGAGCTGCTGAACTTCTTCCAGCTGGACAACGGCAAAAAGCACATAGAGAATTTCAGCGCCGGAATGAAGAAGAAGGTATCCCTGGCCGCCGCTCTGATAAACGATCCCCAGTTGCTCATCCTCGACGAGCCTTTCGAGGGAATAGATCCGCCGGCGGCAAGACAGATAAAGGACCAGCTTCTTCTCATGGTGAAAAAGGGGCGAACGGTCTTTCTGACATCACATATCCTCGATATCGTAGAAGCGCTCTGCGGCGAGGTGGCGATCATAAACAAGGGCAGGATAGCGTTTCAGGGTGATACGGAAGGAATCCGGGAAAGGCTCAAGGACCGTGCATCAGGAGAAAAATACGCCGGACTCGAGGATCTTTTCCTGACTCTTGTCTCGGAGGAGAAGGAAGCCTCTGGCCTTTCGTGGCTCTAGAGCCCGAGCACATCCGACATTTTGTAGAATCCAGCCTGTTTTCCCGCGATAAACCTGATGGCCCGGATCGTTCCCGTCGCGAATGTCTTTCGTGAATGGGCCCTGTGCGTCAGTTCGACCCTCTCGCCCTCGCCGGCGAAAACGACGGTGTGCTCACCCGTCACGTCTCCGCCTCGAAGCGAGTGCATGCCGATCTCACCTGACGGCCTCTCGCCGACCATACCCTGCCTGCCGTGGACCACGTTCGCTCCGGCTCTTGCCTTAAGCGCCGCTTCGGCCAGTTTTGCGGCCGTGCCGCTCGGCGAGTCCTTCTTCCGGTTGTGATGGATCTCGGTGATCTCGATGTCGAATCCGGGGAGCGCCTTCGCGATATCCTCGGTCACCTTGAAGAGGAGGTTGACGCCGAGTGACATGTTAGGGCTTACCAGCACGGGGATGTTGCCCGATATTTCCCTCGCGCGGGTGATCTGCATCGCCGTCAGGCCGGTCGTCCCCGTTATCGCGGCGACTCCGGCCGAGGCGCAGGCCTCGAGAAATGACGCGGCCGATTCGGGGAGAGTGAAGTCGACGGCTACGTCGGCTCCGGCCAGGGCGCCGGCGAGGTCACTTGTTGTCGTGACCCCGCAGACTTCGTTCCCAATACCTTCATGTCCGGCGGCATCGACGGCACAGGCGAGGAGAAGATCCTCTGCCGCGTCGATCTCACAGGCGACAATGCCGCCCATTCTGCCGAGTGCGCCGTTTACGATTACCTTTATCATGTCACGCCTCTATGCCGGCGGATTCTTCACCTCGAGGCCGTAGTCGGTCAGTGCGGCCGCAAGTTTGACGAGATTACCCGGAAGCATCCTGACAAGCGGCAGGCGGACGTTGCCTACGCCCATGCCGAGCATGTTCATCGCTTCCTTCACCGGCATCGGATTGGTTTCTATGAACATCGACTGGTTGAAGGGGAGGAGCTTGTAATGAAGCTCGCGGGCCTTGTCGTGGTCCCCCTTCTCGAACGCCGATATCAGTGCGCGGATATCCTTCGGGATGATATTCCCCGAAACGCTCACGACACCTGTTCCGCCGATCGTAAGGATTGGGTAGGTTATCGCGTCGTCTCCGGAGAGAAGGTTTATCTTCCCGTCGCAGAGCATGATGATCTCGGCCATCTGCTCTACCGAACCGCTCGCCTCCTTGACGGCGACGATCAGGTCGTGCTCAGCAAGCCGGGCAACGGTGGCCGGCTGCATGTTCAGTCCGGTCCTTCCCGGGACGTTGTAGAGCATCAGCGGAAGCTGGCCGTCGTCGGCGAGCTTCGTGAAATGTGCGTACAGGCCCTCCTGCGTCGGCTTGTTGTAGTACGGGGTCACGACCATCGCGGCGTCCGCACCGAGCTCTTTAGCCTTAATTATATTCTCGATTGATTTTGCGGTCGAATTGGTGCCGCATCCGGCTACGACCTTGAGCTTTCCGGCCGCCTCGTTAACGACGATTTCGATGATCCTGAAATGCTCCTGCCAGGTGTAAGTGGGATTCTCACTCGTAGTAGCGCAGGGGACCAGCCCATCGGTGCCGGCGTCGATGTGGAACCGTACCAGCTCGCGAAGCTTCTCTTCGTTCAGGTCTCCGTTTTCCTTAAACGGTGTTACCAGAGCAACATACAGACCCTTTAGCATAACACCCTCCTCCTTCATTCACAGCCCTGTCCGTGCAGTCGCGGACGCCCTCGAGCGGCCTTTCGACGCTTTCGGGCAAGACAGACTTTATTCCCACCCGGTGAAGTTGTCAAGATTTAGAGGAGGATTTAAATAAAAAGCGGAGCAGGAAAACTTTCCTCTTGACGATAGGTTAATATTATGATATCATAATACCGTTATGAAAAAGATGCATACAGAAAAGAAGGGAACGGAAGTGTCACAGGGGCCGCTCAGGGATGATGAGATAGAGAAGTCGGCAGAGATCCTTAAAGCTCTGGCCAATCCAGCGAGGCTTCGTCTGGTCAACATCCTGGTCGGCGGCGAAAGAACCGTATCCCGGCTCTGTGAGATCTCGGGCCTGAAACAGTCACTGGTGTCACAACAGTTGAAAAATCTCAGGCTGAACGATATCGTAGAGCGCAGAAAAGAAGTTTCACGGGTCTATTACAGGCTCAAGGAAAAGAATGTTGTAACCATGCTGAACTGCCTCGGCAGATGCGGATGTTCCGCGACCGACGGCAAGGAGGAGAAATGAGCGACAAGGTACTTCATGTAGGCGAAGATCAGTTCCAGGCGCAGGTGCTCGACGCGGCTGTTCCTGTGGTAGTGGATTTCTGGGCGCCCTGGTGCGGCCCCTGTCAGATGATCGGACCGATCATCGAAGAGCTGGCCGGCGAGTACGACGGAAAGGTCACCTTTGCCAAGGTCAATACGGATGAGGCGAAAAACGTCGCCATCAAGTACGGCATCATGGGGATCCCGACGCTCAAGATCTTCAAGGGCGGCGAGGAAATAGCCTCAGTATCAGGTGCGCTGCCTAAGGAACACCTCAAGCAGTGGATCGACGAGGCTGTAACAGAGAACTAAGACTCACGATGAAAAGCAGGAACTGGCGGGCCGCTGAAGATGTAGTTTTTGCATCTGGCGGCCCGCCTGCTTTATACTCCACCTGCGACCGGATGACAGGAATGTAATACACGAAGAGAAGGAGACCGGGTGATGAAATCATACAGATGGGTCCTCGCGGCGGTCCTTGCGGTCCTGCTCTCTGCAGGATGTTCACGGCAGGACGACATCGGAGGTACCGGGCTGGTTCGGCTAGACGAGAAGGTATACGCGATGATCGCTTACGGACCGTCGTCGACTGAGGGACTGGGAGCGAATTCCGGTTTTATCGTGGGGGACGAATCTGTATTGGTCATCGACTCGAGATTTTCGTACAGCCACGCGAGACAGCTCCTCTCCGCTATCCGTTCAGTCACTGACCTGCCCGTAAAATATCTCGTCAACACGCACTATCATCCGGATCATGTCTGGGGCAATGCGATACTCCGGGCCGAAGGAGCGATGATCCTCGCCAGGCCCGAGACGAGTATCGAGATGGAGAGATTCACCCCGATCTATAAGGATTACTACAGGGGGCGCAAGCCCGACGTATTCGAGATGGTCAAGGAGGTCGAGCTCGCTCTTCCCGACTCGTTCGTAATCGACGAGCTTCACATCGATCTCGGAGGGATCGAGGCGGTCGTGACCTTTTCGGGCCCGGCCCATACCGCAGGTGACCTGACTGTCTCCGTTCCTTCGAAGAAGATCGTTTTTGCCGGCGGACTTGTCAGCAACGGATACCACCCCAACATGGGTGACCAGGGGGCTGATTTCGCGAACTGGCTCGTCACGCTCGACAAACTGGAAGAGTCGAACCCGAAGATCGTCGTACCCTGCCAGGGCCCTGCCGGGGGCGCAGAGATGATAGGCTTCCAGAGGGATTATCTCGTCGATCTGGCCGGATTGACCGTCGATGCCATAAGACGGGGGAGGACCCTGTCCGAAGCGATCCTCGAAATCAGGGTTCCTGATACTGACGGATACAAACAGGATAATCTCCTTCCGTTCAACATCCAGGCGATATATCGAACGAGGGCCCTTGATGTCGTCGCCCCTCGCGTCGAGATGGATATCCCTACGGGCTTTGTCGTAAGTGACGCGGCAGGCGGACCGGAAGCAGGCATGATCCAGTGGATCGTCCAGTCGGATGATGGCTATCTCGAACTCGAGATGAGCTGGCAGCCGACAAGCAGAGGAGATATCATCCTCGAGGATATCCATGACAGGATAGCGAGGTACGGAGGATCGAAGGACGGCCTTTACGACATGACCGTGGCCGGTTCGCGGAAGCTGATCGTCGGCGGGGAGACGGTCCCCGCGGCATTCGGCAGCTGGAAGTACAGGCAGAGCACAAGGACGAAGGGTGGAGGGACCTGGTCGTGGACCATGTCGCTCAGGGACGGGACGGTCTATTCGATAAGGATGCTGACCAACACGGGGGACGACCAGAAACTGGAAGAGCGGAACATCACGACGATGGAACAGGTCGTCTCAACGCTCAGAAACAAATAGCGGATCACGCGCCGTGCTTCTTGAGCCTGCCCGCGTTGGCGAGGGCAAGTTCCATGATATCGACGGCGGGGAAGATCCCCAGCGCTCCACGGTCGCATTCGGCTTCGCTGAAAGCGGCCGTTTCGTCAATGCCGCAGAATTCCGACTTCAGTAAAAACGGCACCGGATGCCATGAGTGGCCCTTCATCGCGCATGGAGTCGAGTGATCGCCAGTTACGATCAGCACATCCGGCTCAAGGCCGAGAAGAATGGGCAGGTTGGCGTCGACATCCTCGATGACGCCTCTTTTACCTTCGAGATTTCCATCTTCTCCGTATGAGTCGGTCTTCTTGATGTGGATGAATATGAAGTCATGGTCCCCGCGTCGGAAGATCTCTGAGGCAGTCTCGAACTCTTCCTTGACCGAGAAGCCTGTGTCAGCGAGTTCCATTCCACAGAGCCTCGCGACGCCGCGGTAGAGCGGGTACGCGGCAACTGCCGCTCCGGAAAGACCGTACCTTTCGGAGAAGGGTTCGATCTCAGGCCTGCTCGAAATGCCGCGCATCAGGACGGCGTTAGCCTTTTCCTCGTTGGCGAGCACCTCGCCCGCCAGCGAAATGAAGCTGGCGATGATCGATGCGGTCCGCTCTGCCGCCGGAGTCATGGCCACCGGAGGCAGCGGCTTTTTCCCGGTCACCTGGGGGTCGGTCTCCTCTACGGCTGGCGAGAGGCCCTCTCCCCGCAGGACGACACCGAATCTGTATTCGCGAACGGGCATGATGATTATCTCGACCCCGTCGATTTCCTTTATTTTCTCTCCGAGTTTGGCGCAGATCCTTTCACCCTCTTCGTGGGGTATCCTGCCGGCGCGTCTGTCTGTGAGGACGCCGTCATTGTCGACCGTCGCGAAGTTGCCCCTTATAGCGACGTCTCCCGGAAGAACGTCGAATCCTACTCCGGTCACTTCCACGACCCCCCTTCCCACGTCATTTTCCGGAGCCAGCGGATCGTACCCGAAAAGAGCGAAATGAGCGGGGCCGCTTCCCGGTGTTATCCCGCGTGCTATCGGGAGCGATCTTCCACATATGCTGCCGGAGGCCAGGGCATCGAGGTTCGGTGTTGCCGCCGCGTCGAGAGCGGTCTTCGGGAACGCAGGTGTGCGTATCCCGCCGAGGCCGTCCATGATGAGGAGGATTATCTTTGAATCGTTCGCTCTGATAAGATGGCGAAGCATATCGTATCTCCTTTTTAATCGACTTTGCGGCATGCTGTCCCTTCCGGTCCCGCAGGAGTCGAGATTACAGCCGCCGGTCCCCGGTGTCAACCGGGCGATGAAGTCGGGGGGCTCAATCGGGTTGGGGATAGGACAAAAAGGTGTTACAATATAGTGGTAAAAATGACGCGAACGCATTCAATGGAGGAATGATGATCTTTCCCGGGACAGGAAGAAAAGTTACAGTTTCACTGCTCGCGATACTTGTTGCAGCCGCGGGGTGTGGGCAGAAATCCTCGGTCTTGTTCGAGGATTCGCTCAAGAACGTGGTAAAGACCGAGAGCAATTCCCAGACGCTCATGGCATGGGCGGATGCGGGCGTGAAGGCCGGAGTGCTCGTCCACATAGATGGAATGGACGACATGGCGGTCTTTCCTACCTCGATGCACGAGACGATCGAGAATACGGCCGATCATCTCGAGAGAAAGAACTCGGCAGTCGTCAACAGGATCGCGACGATCGTGGAGAATGGCGGCACCGTCAATATCGGCTACAAGGCCGGCATGTATGAACGGGTCATCTGGGTACTTCCCTCTCCGGGGTCGGTGACCGATCTTCCTCTGGATAACTTCAAGCAGGTACTGATGGCCCGGCGCGGTTATCCCGCTGCTGAACTCTCCGATTTCGCCGTTTCAGGGAAGCACATCACCGGTACGATATCCGGGATACCGCTGACGATAACAAGCCTCGAGGACCTCGAGGTGGAGGGAGAGATCGCGCTGCTCGATATCGACCTCGCGTACTTCTCAGGGCTTCAGGCCGTATCCTCCGAGTATGAGCCCGGGACAGGGGCCCTTCTCAATGTCCTCAGGGTCCTGAAACGAAAGAAGATCCCGGCCGTCATGGCAACGATCAACCGTTCCTCGCTGAACCAGACGGCGCCGCTCGATATCAGGTATTACGCCGAAATCATCGAAGAGACGCTCGCCGACCCGTCACTGCTTGCGGGGCCGGTCCCGGATAAATACAACCTGATGATGGAGGCGGAGAGCGCGTTGAAAGCTGGGAGATACAGTGAAGCCGCCGCCTCGTACGCCGGACTGGCAAAATCCCGCCCTTTCGACGCCGGAATACATTTCTCGCATGCTGTTGCCCTCGGATTCCTCGACAAGGGTGAAGAGTGCCGCGACGCGATGGTCAGGGCATACGGCATCGATAATGCCTACCTGAGGGGATTTTTCCAGCTGGCCAGGGTCCTCGGAGCAAATGGCCGGATAAGCGCCGGCGAGGCCCTGCTCGAGACCTCGGACCTCAGAAAGACTCTTCCGGAGATCGAGATGGAATACCAGCGGGCACTCTTCTATTCCCAGGCCGGCCTTCATCAGGTGGCAATACCTATCCTTATTGAAGTTGCAGCGAAGAGGCCGAAGGATTTCGCGATCCGGACGGTCCTTTACCGATCATATGAAGAGCTGGATGATACGAGGAGAATGTACCCCTTACTCGAGAATCTCGTAGAGCTCGACAGGGACAGGGTCACGAGGGATATGCCCTGGGCATTCAAGAAGCTCGGTGACCTGGCCTGGAGCTTCCACCTCGATCCGGCCGCGGCGAAATGGTACAAGGAATATCTTGAACTTGTCCCCGACGACCCCGATAGAGAGAAGATGATGGAGCTCATCGATAAGTGGAAGGGCAAGTAGCCCTCCGTCACGCACACATAGTGATAACCACGAAAGGGGCGGCTTCCAGCCGCCCTTTTTCTTTGGATGTGTAACAATACCGGTGGCATAAACGTATATGTCTATACGAGATGTTGATACGAAACAACCCACCTGTTCATGGCGGTGAGACATGGTTCGAGGAACGAAGAGGCGCGGAAAAAAGAAAATGATCTGGATCATCGTGGTTCTGGTCATCGTGGCTGCGTCGGTCACAGGCGTTGTATTGAAGAAACGCTCGGCGAATACCGGCGACCTCGGGCCGGTCGTCAAATGCGAGCGGGCGAATATCGTGGAGAAGGCGCTTGCCGTCGGCTCGATAGTACCGCGCAACGAGGTCTCGGTAAAATCGAAGGTCTCGGGTGTGGTGCAGAAAGTTTTCAAGGAACCGGGGGAGAAGGTCCGCAAAGGGGACCCGCTCCTCGAGATAAGGCCCGATCCTACACCGCTGGAACTGGCGGGGGCAAAGCGGGCGATCGAGATGGATGAGATCGGGCTGCGAAACGCTGAAAAGACGATCCAGCGCTCACGCGAACTCCTCGAACGAGGGTTGATATCCGAGACAGAGTTCGAACAGGCTGAAAAGAATTACGAACAGGCCGTGCTGCAGTTGAAGATCAGCAGCGAGCGCCTTGCCCTGATAGAAAAGGGCAGCACAAATATCGCCGGCATGCAGATCGAATCTATCATAAAGGCGCCTATATCCGGGTTCATCCTGGAAAAAAGCATCAATATCGGCGATCCCGTCGTTCCCCTGACATCATACCAGGCGGGAACGGTCCTGATGACGCTGGCCGATATGGACAACCTCCTTTTCAAGGGCACGGTCGACGAGATCGACGTAGGCAAACTCGATCTCAGGATGCCGGTCGAGATCAAGATAGGCGCGCTTCCCGACAAGAAGATCCCGGGCATTCTCGACAAGATATCGCTCAAGGCTCAGGAGGAGAACAATTCCAGGATGTTCCCCGTGGAGATCACGATATCCGATACGCAGCTCGCCGTGCTGAGGGCCGGCTACTCGGCTAATGCCGATATCATCATCAACGAGGTGGAGAGCGTGCTGACGCTGCCGGAGCGGGTAGTCTTCTTCTCGGGAGATTCGACATGGGTGGAGGTATCGGGAAGCGACGGAACGAGAGTGAAGGTCCTTATTGAGACGGGTCTTTCCGACGCGATCCGCATCGAGGTCAAATCAGGGGTCGAAGAGGGACAGGAGATCCTCGAGAAAGAGCAGAAGAAGATCTGATGAAAAGTCTCAGGGCGCTCATAGTGAATGTGATGTACGTCTTCTCCCTTTTCGGGGAGTTCGTACGCGACATGAAGGCGCAGAAGAAGCGCACCGCTATGACGATCTTCGGGATCATCTGGGGCACGGCCGCGGTAGTGTTGATGATGGCGGTCGGAACAAGTACCCGCAGGCAGAATATCACTAACTTCCGCGGCATGGGCGACAACATCATCCTCGTATTCGGCGGAACGACGACAAAACCTTTCGAGGGATTCGGAGTCGATCGAAGGATCAGGCTCGTAAAGGACGATGTCGAGATGCTTCGCCGCGAGATCCCCGCGATAGACCAGATAAGCGAAGAGATGAGTAACTGGAGGTCGTACCTGCGGGTCGGATCGAAGAACCGCAACCCGATGATCGCGGGTGTCGCTCCGCACTACTGGGAGATGAGAAATACGATCCCACGTTTCGGCGGAAGGTTCTTAAACGAAAAGGACGAAGCGGAGAAGCGCCGCGTCATCTTCCTCGGGAACAAGGTGAAGGATTTTCTCTTCGGCGAGGATGCCGACGCGGTCGGAGAGATGCTGTTCCTGGACGGCGTTCCGTTCCGCGTGATCGGAGTGCTGCAGGACAAGGTGCAGAACTCGAGCTATAACTCGCGCGATGAGGACAGGGCATATATACCGTCGTCCACTTTCATCACAATGTTCGG
>RCNF010000139.1_pt1 | contig 32851 bp, 32 predicted proteins | sample 2041311 | NCBI WGS metagenome assembly RCNF01 (sample SAMN09708228, study PRJNA481090) | Marine sediment metagenome, whole genome shotgun sequencing project. | biome: marine sediment; feature: ocean; material: sediment; isolation source: Sewage treatment plant 2 marine sediment (STP2) ...
CCTTCACCGCGGTCCATCGGGAGTTTGACCGTGTGGCCGTCGCCGCGGTGAAAGGTCTCGTACCGGTGGAGCACCGCTTGAACCACGTAGTCACCGGTCGGGAGGCCGGTAAGGCTCGAAATCGGGTAGCCGAAGACGGTGTCGTCGAAACGGACCTGGGCCCCGGGGGCCAACCCGTCGACGTCAACTCCGAAGACCTGAATCGCCTTGATACCGGGCCGGACCTGGAATCGGGGTTCGGATTCGTCGGAGGTGGCGATCAGGAGGAGCGCCCGTCCGTCGACGGCCCCGGCTTCGATACCGGCAGAAAAAGACACCTGGAATTCGATGGCGCCGACCGAGCCGGGGATGGCCAGAAAACAAAAAAGAATGGCGAATTTGAACGGTGTCCGCAACGAAAGCATGGATCCCTCCAGGGCGACTTGGGCCGAAGGTCAGGGTAACCGAGCCGACGCCCCGCTACAATTGCAGGGACCATCATGGATACGACTTCCGCGACCCATTTCCGGGCCTGCAATCTCTGTGAGGCCATCTGCGGCCTCGTCATCGAGGTCCATAACGGTGAGATTTGCTCCATCCGTGGGGACCGCGACGATCCTTTCAGCCGCGGCCACATCTGCCCCAAGGCCGTGGCCCTGCAGGACATCCACAACGATCCTGACCGCTTGCGGAAACCGCTGCGACGGACCGGCGGAGAATGGAAGACCGTGGGCTGGGACGAGGCTCTCGATGAGGTGGCTGAGAGGATCCGGGCGGTGCAGGGCGAACATGGGCACGACGCCGTCGCCGTGTACCTCGGGAATCCGAATGTCCACAATTGGGGCTCGCTCCTCTTCGGCCCGCCCCTGATCCGTTGTCTGAAGACCGTCAACCGGTACTCGGCGACCTCGGTCGATCAGCTGCCGCACCACGTGGCGGCGGCCCTGATGTTCGGCCACAAGTTGCTCCTGCCGGTTCCAGACATCGACCGGACGTCGCACATGCTGGTGTTGGGCGCCAACCCGGTGGTCTCCAACGGCAGCATGATGACCGCGCCCGGCTTCAGGAAACGCCTCGAAGAATTGGAGCGGCGCGGTGGCCGGCTGGTCGTGGTGGACCCGAGACGCACCGAGACTGCCAGCATCGCGGACTGGCACCATTTCATCCGCCCGGGAACCGATGCGTTTCTCCTGATGGCTCTGTTGCACGTTGTTTTCGACGAAGGACTCGAAGACCTCGGCGGTCTGGCCGGTCACGTCGATTCGCTCGACGCGGTTCGGGGGGTGGTTCGGGAGTTCACACCTGAGGGAGTGGCCGCGAAAACCGGAATCGGGGCCGACGCGGTGCGCGAAATGGCGCGACAGTTCGCGGCCGCCCCGTCGGCTGTGTGCTATGGCCGCATGGGGGTCTCCACCCAGGCCTTCGGCGGTCTCTGCCAGTGGTTGGTCCAGGTGCTCAACATCGTCACCGGCAACCTCGACCGTCCGGGCGGCGCGATGTTCACAAAGCCCGCGGTGGATCTGCTCGAAAACACCGGTCGTGGATCTCTCGGGCGGCGGCAGAGCCGCGTCCGCGGTCTGCCGGACTTTGGCGGCGAGTTGCCGGTGGCCGCGCTCGCCGAAGAGATCACGACACCGGGAAAGGGTCAGGTTCGGGCGCTTTTGACCGTCGCCGGCAATCCGGTACTGTCGACTCCCAACGGCGTCCAGCTCGACAAGGCCCTCGAGGGACTCCAATTCATGGTTGCGATCGACATCTATCTCAACGAGACCACACGGCACGCGGATTTCATCCTGCCGCCGACCTCGGCTCTCGAACACGACCACTACGACCTCGTGTTCAACCTGCTGGCCGTCCGCAATGTGGCACGCTATTCGCCCCCGCTCTTCGATCCTTCCGCCGATGCCCGGCATGATTGGCAGATCCTGGATGAACTGCGCCAGCGGCTCGACGACGGCGCGGTCGCTGCGCGATGCAGACGTTGGCTGAACGCCAGGCTTGGACCCAGGCGACTGCTCGATCTCGGGCTGAGAATGGGACCGTACGGTTCAGGTTTTTGGCCGTTCGGAGGGGGACTTGATCTCTCAAGGCTCGAAGCTGCGCCGCACGGGATCGACATCGGACCGCTGGATCCGTGTTTTCCGGCACGCTTGAAGACGGCCAACCATCGCATCGAGCTTGCCCCCGCGCCTTATCTTGAAGACGTTGTTCGTCTCCGAAAAGAGATGGATGACGGGCGGCCGGATGAACGCCTCCTGCTCATCGGTCGTCGCAACCTGCGAAGCAACAACTCGTGGATGCACAACGTGTCCCGCCTGATGAAAGGTCGGGAACGGTGCACGCTGTTGGTTCATCCTGACGACGCGCGCCGGCTCGAGATCGAGAGCGGCGATCGGGTGGTGGTGACCTCCAGAACGGGCCGCGTCGTGGTTCCCGTCCAACTGAGTGATGAGGTGATGCCGGGCGTGGTGAGCCTTCCGCACGGTTGGGGTCACAACCGTTTGGGGACTCGACTCGGCTGTGCGGAGGAACACCCGGGGGCCAGCGCGAACGATCTCACCGATGATCGGGGGGTCGATGCTTTGAGTGGCAACGCCGTGCTCAACGGTGTGCCGGTGCGGCTTGAACGGACCACGGATCAGCCAGAAACAGGTGGCTAACCGGTTGCCGAGGTGTACATCCGGTCGATGATTTCCCCATATTTAGCGAGCAATACCCGGCGTTTGAGCTTGAGCGTTGGGGTGAGTTCGTTGTCGACCTGACTGAACTCATCCGGGACGAGAGTGAATTTCTTGATCCGTTCGTAACGCGAAAACGCTGCCATTTTGGCTTCGAGGATCGCCTCGAAGTGGGCGTGCACGATTGGATGGGAGCACAGAGTCTCGAGGTCGCCGTCGATGTCGTTTTCGGCCGCCCACGGCTCGAGCACGTCAGCCTGAGGGACAACCAGGGCGCTGATGAAGTTGCGGCGGTCACCGATCACCATGGCCTGAGCCACGAACCGGTCGGTCTTGAGGGCATTCTCGATCGGCTGGGGAGCGACATTCTTGCCGCCGGCGGTGACGATGATCTCCTTGATGCGGTCGGTGATGTGGAGAAATCCGTCGCCATCGATGTGGCCGACGTCGCCGGTGTGGAGCCAGCCGTCGCCATCGATGGTCTTAGCCGTGACCTCGGGTTGGCGCCAGTACTCCTTCATCACGATGTCGCCGCGGATGCAGATTTCTCCTTCCGCGGTAATCTTGAGCTCGACTCCGGGCCCCGGCTTGCCGACGCTCCCGAAACGGAAATCCGCGTGCGTGTTGGCAGTCGCGGCTCCGGTCAGTTCGGTCATGCCCCAGGCCTCGATGATGCGGATGCCGACGGCGTCGAAGAACTCGGCCAATCCCTTTGCGAGAGGTGCGCCGGTCGAGACGTAGAAGCCGATATTGCTACCGGTGGCAGCGTGTATCTTGCTGAACGCAAGTTTCGATGCCACCCGATGCTGAAAACTTAGCAGAGGCCCCGCCCCACCGGTCTGAACGGCGTCGCGGAATCGCCTGCCGACTCCGACCGCCCAGTTGAACATGGCCCGCTTGAGGGGTGATCCCTGCTGGACACCGGCGTGGATCCGGCCGTGGATCTTCTCGTAGACCCGTGGCACCGCCACGATGTGGGTGGGTTGGATCTCGCGCAAATTGTCGCCGAGGGTTTCCAGGCTCTCCGCATAGGCGATCGTAAAGCCGTACAGGAGGGCAAAGGTATCCACCACTCTCTGCAGGATATGGGACAGGGGCAGAAAGGAGAGCAGGCTGTCGCCCTCCTCGCCCTCGAAGACCGGGTAGATGGTGTTGTACTCCGCCATGAAGCAATGATGGGTGAGGACGACCCCTTTCGGGTCGCCGGTTGTGCCCGAGGTGTAAACGATGGTGACGGTGTCGGTTGTTTCGACGCTCCGCGACATCTGGAGAAACTCTTCGTGAGTACCGCTCCTCCCGAGAGCCTTGAATGAATCCAGGTTGAGGACGACGTCGTCCTCGTCGAGATCGTCGGGATAGAAGACGATGACTTTTTCGAGCGACGGAACCTGTTCCCTGATCGACAGGACAGTCTCCAGGTGATCCATGGTGGAGACAAAGATCACTCTCGCTTCGGCGTCGTTCAGGATATAGGCGACCTGTTCCGGGATCAGCGTGGTGTAGAGGGGTACCGTGATCATCCCTGAGGCAAGGGCCCCGAAATCGGTTGTCGCCCACTCAGGGCGGTTTTCGGACAGGATGGCGATCCGTGTGCCGGGTTCGTAGCCCATGGCCCTGAGCGCGAAGGCCGTCTCCCGGACCTGTTGCATCCCCCAGTTGTAGGAGTAGCTCTCCCAACTCTCGCCGCGTTTGGCCATGAACGCGGTTTTGTCGCCCCTTCGTTCGACGATTTCGATGAAACGCTCGTTGAGCGTACCCGCCATCCAAGACCTCCATCGGTTTACTCAGGTGAGCATACGTAAGACAGTCGCGCACAACAATCACGTGACCGGCGGTGAGAGACTGGAAACGGGGTGGCTCCAGCCCCAAACCTTCGACACTCAGAACTCTCACTTCACCACGACGTACTTCACGACAGAACTGACCGGTCGCAGCGTGATGAGAGCTGACGGCCCACCGTGTCGTGACTTGAAAAGTGATGGTCGCTGCGACCTCGGAGTTGAAATGAAACGAGGCCACCGAGCCGGTGCCCCCCGGCCACTGAGCGATGCCGAGTTGGAGCTGATCGAGGCTCTTCTCGGTGCCGCTGGTATGGGAGCGGGACGCTATTTGGGCCAGTTGCCGAGGGTCCAGGTCGTTGGAGGGTGCTGTTGCGGCTGTCCCAGCATCGACCTTGCCGTGGGGGACAAGAGCCGTGAAGGCTCGGTGGCGCCGGTCATCGTCGCCGATGCAGAATCGCCCGAAGGCGTTTCCGTGGGGGTGATTCTGTGGGCCCGCGGTGGAGCACTGAGCGGTCTCGAGGTCCACCCATGGAACGGTTCGGACACTATCCGGATACCGGCGGTTGATTCGTTGTTGAATTTCAGAAAATAGACATCTTCGCCCTGATGTGCGTGACCCCCTGTTCGAGGCGGTCGGTGATGATCCGGTGGAGGGGTGTGGCAAAGACGTAGGTCAGAATGAAGCCTGCGACCGCGATCGCGCCGACGATGTCATCGGTGAGCCAGTGCCCGCCGCTGACCAGTCGTGGGGCGCTGAAGATCACGGTTGCGATCCATCCGATGACTGCGTATCGCCTCGGCAGATAAAAGGTCAGGAAACCGGCGCAGACCAGCAGTATCGTGGCGTGGTCGCCCGGGAAGACAACATAACCCACGTCCTTTGTCGGGATCTCCGGCACGAGTTCGGAAAGACGGACGGCGTCAGGAAAAACGAGGGTCGGGCTCTTTCGGTTGACCACCATCGCGAGGGCTTCGGCGATCTGTTTGGCGGCGACCACCATGCCAGTCAATAGCAGGCCCCGGGCGACGAAACGTTCCAGTTGATCTCTGCGATGGCGCCCGACGAAGTAGGTGAAGAGACCGACAAAAGTCAGAGCCGATACGACATCGAAAATTCGGTTGTTGGCGAGAGCCCAGAAATCTTGCCAGGCCCCGGCAGTCACCAATGAATGGTTCACCAGAAAGAAGAAGCGTTCGTCGAGAACCAACCACAGCGATCGAGTCGGTTCGATGAACCAGGTGGCAAGCAGGACCACGCTCGAGCCGCACCCGAGCGCGAACGCCAACGGATGCCAATCCTCCCCGTGAATCTGCTGGTGAGTCCTCATCGTCTTTCGCGCATTGTGGCGGCGCACACCGCGATGTCAAGGAGGATTGCCGTTACGCGGGGCTATCGACCCGCCGCCGTGGTATCGTGTGGATGAAAATCGAATACAAGAAGGGCTGAAGCGAAAATCCTTCGGGCCTCTCTTTTTTGAACCGGACTGGAAAAGGAGAAGCAGTCATGGATCTGACGAGTATTCTCGTATTTCTGATCATCGGTGCGATCGCGGGTTGGCTGGCAGGGGTGGTGATGAAGGGCGGCGGATTCGGTCTTCTCGGCGACATCGTGGTTGGGATCATCGGCGCATTTGTCGGTGGTTGGCTGTTTGGAGTGCTCGGGATATTTGCCGGAGGATTCATCGGGGCGGTCATCACGGCATTTGTCGGTGCGTGCGTCCTGCTGTTTGTCATTCGCCTGATCAAGAAGGCCTGATCGCACATCAGAAGAGATTGAAAGTCTGCTCGCGATCTGATCTGATGCTGGAGCGCAGCGAATCGATTGGATCCTGGAGGCGACATGGGTGAGAGTCATGCAAAGGGCTGCGGTTGCTGCGGTGGTGGGATTTTTGGCAGCATCGGTGCGGTGCTTGCGGCCCTGTTGAGTTGGAGCGTCAATCACAGTGTTCTGTGGGCGTTCTTGCACGCATTCCTGAGTTGGTTCTACGTCATCTATCACTGGGTGACGTACGGAAAGCTCCTGCCTTGATCTAGTTCACGATGCCCGACTCGCCGAGATTCTGCTCGGCGAATTCCAGGACGCGGTCGTAGTGCTCGTAATCTTGGCAGTGTCGCTGCAGGAGATGAAAAACGTCGGTGGCCTTGTCGACCTCACCGACGTCGCTGAAAGCGACCATCAACTGTTCGAGAGATTCGCAATCGCAGCGTCGGACGTAGGCGGCCGCCTCGGAAAAGACCACGCTGTATCCGGCCTGATTGGTCCAACTGAAACACAATGAGAGAAATGTATAAATGTGTCCGATGTAGGTCTCGTCGTAAACCTCGTGCATGTAGGGCAAGCAGCGGAGAAGAAAGGGGATGGCTTCGCCGTAACGGCCCTCGTCGAAAAGGATGACGCCGAGGGTGTAGCACGATTGGCAGTAGACGCTGAGGACCTCGTCGAAGGTCTCAAGGTAGGCCTTGTAGGATGTAACCGATTCTTCCAGGATTGTCCGGGCGCTGTCGATTTCTTCGAGGTCGTAGTGGATCGTGCCGATCAGGCCGAGCAGGAAGTTGCGCCAATTCACCTCCTGTTCGATTGAGGTCAGTGCCTGGAGATCTTTGATGTCCGAGTGATCGGCCATTCGGTCATCCATTCGCTCGATCGCCCGCTCGATCGCGGCCGCGATGCGGCCCGACTCATCGCTGCCGGTGTACCAGTCTGGAACTTGCATGATTCGAACCCCTCCGCCGCGGGGTGAGTGTAGCCTGAATGCGAAGCAATCTCCACAGTAGGAAGTTCACGGTTTGGTTCGTCGCCCGTCCCACACAGGAGGCGTTGGGGCTCTGACAGACTGAGATATAATCTCAAACCTCATGAGCTGCAAAAAGGGTGAATCCTCCAGCAAACCAAAGAAAGGCCGCTTCCGCTGCACGGACTGTGGAGCGGTAGCGAAGAAGAAGGACGACGTCTGCGATCCCAAAAAAATCAAAAAGAAATAGCGGTCCGTCAACTCCGGCCGGTGGAATTCAGGCCCCCTCACCTCGTGGCGAGTTGGCCTGAATTGCAAATCGGCGCCCATGCCCCCGTATCGCCGACTGATTCGACCACCCTTCGGTATGGCATGGGCGCCTTGATTGAACTCTCAGTATACGAATCCGCGGACTCAGCGCAAGAGTGTAATTGCAGCGATTATCGGCGTTCAGTCTCATGGATCGGAGGGTCCTTCATCGAGGACGAGAATCTGGGTCGGTCGCGGCTCTCTTTCACTCGCATCTGATGAAAGATCGGGTGGTGTTGAGAGGCGCTTGAGGTCAGATGTCAGCCTCTCCTCGAGGTCGGTCAAGATCGTGAGGAGCCTCTGCCGTTCAGTCGCGAGCTGGTCGTCGACGGCGGTGCTCCCCAGGCTCGTGCTCGCCTCGCCAACGCGCTGTCGCAGTGAATGAACGAAACAGGAGACCGCCAGCGTGTCCAGCTCAAGGGGATCGATTTGGTCGGTTTCGATCTGGCGCAGCCATTCGGTCTGCGCCGCCGGATCCAGCCAGTCCGGACACGCCGTTCGAGCGTCAGCCATCACTTACCTTTCGATTCCGGCTGCCCCGCAAGACCGGCAGCCGATTTCAAACGAGAGAGACTCCCTCAATATAATGCATCACGTGAAGTGATGCACCGCCGGGAAAGAGACCTCACGGAAAATGCGGGATATATTGGTCACTCCGGATTTGGTTTGTACAGGCGGGCCAACCGGGATCGGAGAGGCATGAAGAACAACCGGGTCGATATTCGTTATCGCGACGAGGTGCACCGCGTGAAATCCGGAATCAGGGTAGATGATTTTCTGCGTTCAACCAACGGAGAGATTCCCGATACGGTTCTTTCGGCGTTGGTCAATCGTCGCCAGGTCATGCTCGATTTTCCCTTGAGGGGGTTTGTCGATCTCGAGTTGGTCAAATATGGCGACCGCGAAGGAGAGTCGGTCTACAAGCGATCGGTCATCCTGATGTTCAGCGAGGCCTGTCGCGACCTGTATCCGGAAGCGAGGCCGGTGATCGGACAGTCCCTGGGCAATTGCTACCACTATCAGATTCGGGGTGAACAGCCGCCGCTGGATGAGATGGCCGCGGCCGTCGAACAACGGATGCGGGTGATCCACCAGGAGGCACGGCCTTTCGTGCGCAGCACTGTGACCATCGAAGAGGCCGAGAAGTACTGCCTTGCGAACGGGTGCGAAGACAAACTGTTGCTGTTGGCGACACGGAGGTCCTCGACGGTTCACACTTTGACCTGCGGGGCATTTGTTGATCTGGCATATGGCCCGAGCGCGCCACACACCGGGTGTTGTCCGACATTTGGAGTCATGCCGTTCGAAGACGGCCTGATGTTGCGTTTTCCAAGGCGTGCGGACCGCAGCCAGTTGCCCCGATTCACGCCGCGTCCTCTGCTGTTCAGGACCTATATGGAGGCTCGCCGTTGGAAGGAGCTTCTGGGTGTGCAGAACGTTGGCCAACTCAACCAGGTGTGCCTCGACGGCGAGGACAGTCACATCATCCGCATCGCCGAAGGACTGCACGAAAAGAAGATCGCTCAAATTGCCGACGAGATCTTGTCGCGGCAGCCGCGGGTCCGGCTTGTGACCATCGCGGGCCCGTCGTCGTCCGGCAAGACGACCTTTGCCAAGCGGCTCAGAGTTCAGCTCAAGGTCAACGGTATCGAGATGGTGTCGTTGTCGCTCGACAACTATTACGTGGATCGAGCCGAGACCCCCCGGGACGAGGAGGGGAAGTTGGATTTCGAGGCCCTCGAAGCCATCGACCTGCCGCTCTTTCACCAACACCTGGCCGAACTCATGGCGGGCGAGGCGGTTCTGACGCCCCGCTTCGACTTTGTCACAGGGTCGCGAAGACCCGAAAGCGAGTGGGCCCCGATGCAGTTGGAAGACAATCATGTGCTGGTTGTCGAGGGCATCCACGGCCTCAACGACCGTCTCACGCAATCCGTGCCGCAGCAGAAACGGTATCGCATTTTTATCTCTGCCCTGTCACAGCTGGCTATCGACGATCACAACCGGATCTTCACCTCGGACGTGCGCCTGATCCGTCGTATCGTGCGCGACCAGTTGTTCAGGGGATTTACCGCCGAGCGCACCTTGAACCTGTGGGACCGGGTGCGGCGCGGTGAGGGCAAGTGGATCTTTCCGTTCCAGGAACAGGCGGACGTCATGTTCAACTCGGCGCTGGTCTATGAACCCGCGGTTCTCAAGGTATATGCGGAGCGCTTCCTGCTCCAGGTCCCGCGCACCAGCCCGGCCTACACCGAGGCATTCCGCCTCCTCAAACACCTCTCGATGTTCGTGCCGATCTTTCCGGATGAGGTCCCACAGACCTCGATTCTGAGAGAGTTCATCGGCGGCTCCAGCTTCGACTATTGATGAGCCTGCAATCAAAGCGCGCCGGACGGATTGTCAAGTTGCTCTCCGAGGAGTACCCGGATGCCGCCTGCGAGCTCGACTTTCGTTCGCCGTGGGAGTTGCTGGTGGCGACTGTGCTCTCCGCGCAATCCACCGACGCTAGGGTCAATAAAGTGACGCCTGAGCTGCTCGACAGGTGGCCGACACCGGCTGATCTTTCACAGGCGCCGCAGGACGCGGTGGAAGAGGTGATTCGCTCGGTGGGTATGTTCCGGCAGAAAGCCTCGGCCCTGCGAAAGGCTGCGCGGATTGTCTCGGGAGACTACGACGGGGGCGTCCCGCCTCGAATGGACGCTCTGCTCGCGCTTCCCGGAGTCGGACGTAAGACGGCCAAGGTGGTTCTCGGCGAGGGCTTTGGCATCGCGGCCGGAATCACTGTGGACACCCACGTTCGTCGGCTCGCGCAACGTCTCGGTCTGACCGATCTCGAAGATCCGGAGAAAATTGCCGCCGAACTCGAAGATTTGATGCCGCAAGACGAGTGGATACGATTTTCGACCAGGCTGATTCACCACGGTCGTCGGGTCTGTTCGGCACGGTCACCTCGGTGCAAAGCCTGTGTGTTGGCGCCGGTGTGCCCGCAGATCGGCGTTTCAAATCTGGAGCGTTAGAAAGTAGAACGTTACAACGTTTCGGGTTGGCGCCGCCAGCGCCGGTGCATCCACACCCACTGTTCGGGATAGGCGCGAATCTGGCGTTCGATGGCGGCGGTGGCCGCCGCAGTCAACTCCAATACCTGATCTTCGGGTGTTTCGGCGCTCGGCACGACGAGGGGTGGGTGAATCTCGATTATGTGGGATCCGTCCGTACGGCGGTGGATAAACCCCGGGATGAGGGGGCACCGCATCCGAATGGCCAACGTGGCGGCGCCGGAAGGCGTCCAGGCGGGGCGCCCAAAGAAGGGAACAAAGACTCCGGGGACGTCTCGAATGTCCTGATCGATGAGCAAGCCACATGCTTTCCTTCGCGCCAGGCCGCGCGCCATTTGCCGGCCGGCCGCGGGTCCGCGTGGCACGATCTCAGTACCGAAGCGGGTTCGGGAGGCTTTGACCAGGCTGTCGAGGCGCGGGTCGGCCAATTCGCGAACCGCTGAAATCAGCGGCACGCCGGCCACCGGCAAACGAGCACTGAGAAGCTCCCAGTTTCCGCAATGCGCTGTGACGAACATGACGCCCCTGCCGTCCTCGAACGCACGGTGGAAGTGCTCGAGGCCATCGATCTCGCAGGAAGTCTCAACCTCCTCAGGTTCCGCCCGCCACAAGCGAGCGACCTCGGCGAGCATCAGACCGAAGTGGCGTGAGCACCCTCGCATGATGACGTCACGCTGTCTCACCCCGAGTTCGGGGAATGCGATCTCGAGGTGGGTTTGGATGCGGCGTTGAGTACCCGGCATCAATCTCAGAGTGGCGCCGCTGAGCATCGGTCCGACAGCTTTGGTCAGAACGAATGGAAGCCGCCCTCCGACGTCGAGGAACGTTCGAAGTGCAAAATAAAGGGCAGCCCCTTTGGCGGGTGACGGCATGGAGAAAGTGTAGCGCTTCCTTTTAGAAGCAGACCTCAACCATCCCACGCTTCGATGCGTGTGATGGTGGCCGTTCCCTCCTCGAGTTCGACCTCATCTCCCGCAGCGCAGCCGAGCAGCCGTTGCGCCAGATCCGACCCGTTGGCGTAAATCCTCTGGTCGAGATCGGCGTCCCAGGCTCCGAGGATGGTCATCGGTTCGATCGGAGCGCCGTCTTTACCGGTGAAATAGATCACAGTGCCGATATTGATGGTGGACGTGTCGGCGGCCCCGGGGTCGAGTATCCGGACGGACGAGAGTTCCCCCTGGAGCTTGGCCGCGCGCGCCGACTGCAGTTCCTGGCGGTCCCGCAACATGTGGTACTCGAAGTTCTCTCTCAGGTCACCCTCGGCGGCGGCCGCATTGATGCCCTTGAGCGTTTTAGGGATTTCCTGCTCAATCAGGACGCGAAGCTCTTCGCGTTTCGCGTTTGCTGCCGGACGGCTTGCAACCAGGACCGGTGCTTCGCTCCCGGACGGCGCCTGCCGTTGGTGTTGTGCGGCCTGCTCGATCAGGCGGACGCGCTGCGGTTCCACGGTTTCGATCCGCGAAATCCGCTGGCTGAATCGGCTGGCCTGCTGGTCGTTGGCCGACTCCATCAAAATCCGAACCGCGACCTTTCCACCGTCGAGGAGCCCCTTGGCGCGGCTGCGGAAGGCCGAAAACTCCTTTCGCGTGAATCCGTCGGGGAGCTTTTCGAGGAGGGAGGGCGTCATCCGGGCTTGAATGGATGTTGGACAGTCTTCTTCACTCATGATTTCGCAGGACCACACAAACTGTGCCGCATGATTGGCGTGATTGCGGAAAACGACATCAACCGCCTGATCAAAAAGCTCTGAATGGCCTTCGCTCTCGAGCCGGGTCGCGATAGAACGCAGGTTTTGCGAGCTTTCCTCCTGCAAAAACCAATCCGCCCACACTGCCGGCCATCTGTCGGTCGAAGATCCCGCGATGGCCTCGAGGGCATCGGCTCGGGCTGATCGGTCACCAATTCCCGAAAGAAGCGCCAGGTGGTTGCTGCCGGCCAACAGACGATCCCGGCAGTCCGAGGCGGGAGCCTCACCACCCGGCAATCCGGCGAGCACTCCCGCCGTCAACCAGGCAAGACCGGGCTGAGATTTTTCAAGTTCGGGCAGTGACTCCTCGAGAATTTTTGCGGCTGCAGCGGCCTGTTCCGGTCCGCGCTCGGCGAGTCGCTTGGCGATCACCGGGCGGAGGGACGGTTGCGCCGTCTGCAGCTCGTCGAGCAGGGTCTCGCCGGCGGCCTCGGCACTGTGGCTCACCTCGTATCGAAGCCGCGATCCGGAGCCGGATGAGAGAATCCGGGGGTGTTTTCGTGCCTTGCTCCACCATGAGGTCCAGCGCTCCGGTGGCAGCACGCTTTCGAGCGCTGCTTTGACAGAGGCCACGCTTCCGGGCTCCGACAGGCTCTCCAGGATCTGAACCAGGGCCTCACCCGGTTCTTCGATCACAAAGGTTGTGAGGGTCTCGGGATCCTCGACTTTTCGGCGGCGGAAGTCGCCCTCTGGGAGAGGCCGGAGATATCTGTTGGCGGCGCCGAACGGGACCGAGATGGGACGTTTGCCCGTCACGTCGACCTTGATGTTTTCGAGTTGGAGGTTGAGGTCGATCACGCGGCCAACGCCCTGTCCAATGACTTCGACAACCGTTCCCACGTCGTGATCAAGCCACCGTTCGACCGTCTCGAGCTCGTCGAGGGGACGGCGGGCCGTTGTGATGGCGTGGTGGTCGAGCACCGCGCGGAGCGAAGGACTGTCCTGGCGGCTGTTGGTAAGGCTCGCCGTCAGGCGTTCAAGCAGTGCCGACGAAGGTTTGGATTCCGCCAACCTGATCAATTCGCGGATGGCTGCGAGTGCATTGCCGGGCGAGTTCGAACTCTCCAGGGAATCCGCCAGCAATTCGAGGAGGGTCCTGGCCAGGTTCTTGCGGCCGGCCTGCCAGGTGAGGCGTCGTACCTCGAAGAGCTCGCGGGTCGGAATCGGCTTCTCCTCGAGAGCTTCCAGCCAAATCTCCTCGACGCGGTTCCATTCTTGGCCTTCAAGGGCTTCTACAAAGGTCGGTCTGATCTCGACGCTCTCTACCATTAACACTCCCTCAGCGGTCTAAGCGCCGAATTGTAGCAGCGATTTCCGATTGCAGCTGGGCGAGGGCTGCGGCGGCCGGCGAAAGTTCTCTTCGGATCAGCTGTGGGCATCAGAAACGGGGATCTTGAGCACATCTCCGGGGTAGATTCGTGTTCCCCTGAGACCGTTGGCCCGTTGAAGCGCCGATGTCGAAATCCCGAACTTCCGAGCGATGTCATACAGAGTATCGCCTCGCCGAACGCGGTAGGTGGTGCTTTTAGATGCTGCGTGCCGGCGCAGAGGCGCATCGCTTGCAGGATCCGGGATCCGCAGAACATCCCCGGGATGGATCCGGGATCCATTCATCTGGTTGGCAGTCTTCAATGCCGATATCGAAATGCCATGCGCTCCGGCGATATCGTAAAGGGTGTCGCCGGAGCGCACGGTATAGGTGGATCCGGTAGGTGTGGAGGAGGGGCGGCCGTCGACCGTCTTCGAGGTCGCCGCCCCATCGGGTATGCGCAGATGTTGGCCGGGACGGATGATCGATCTCCGTGAAAGGCCGTTGGCCGCGCATAGGCTGTCAACCGACACCGAAAAACCTCGCGCGATGTCCCAGAGGGTGTCGTTTCTCTGTACCGTGTAGGTGCCCTGGGCACTTGCGGTAAAGGTCTGTTTTGAGGCCGCCACGGTTGCGGTGCCAAAGCGCGGGACGATGAGGTTTTGTCCCGGATGGATGAGGCTGCTTCGGAGACCGTTGGCCTGTCGGATGGCGCTGACGTTCGAACCGTACTTCCGCGCGATCGTGTACAGGCTTTCTCCGCTTCGTACGGTGTGGATCATACGCGGCGCCCAATCGGATCTGGGGCTCGAGTCGAGCACGGACTGGGCGGCGTCGGCCGTTCCGGCGGGTAACCGCAGAGATGTGGTGCTCTTCGCCGGGGTCAGGTCGCGTCGGATGGCGGGGTTGAGTTCTCGGAGTTTCTCCAACGGGATGCCGGAATTCGATGCCAGGAACTGGAGATCCAGGGCGTCTGGGATATCGATTTCGTCATAGTTCCATGGCGTTTCAACCGGCGCCGTGAAACCAAATGCCTCGGGGTCCTTGGCGACAATGACCGAGGCAATAAAGGCGGGCACGTAATTCCTGGTTTCGCGCGGAAGGTATCGACGAAGGGTCCAGAAGTCCCGGCTGCCCGACTTGCGAATCGCACGGCGCACGTTTCCGGCACCCGAGTTGTAGGCGGCAAGGGCGAGGTACCAGTCGCTGAATTCTCCGTACAGATCGCTGAGGAATGCCGCCGCCGCCTCGGAGGAACGAACCGGGTCTCTGCGGTCGTCCACCAGCGATCCGACTTCGAGCCCGTAGTGGCGGCCGGTCGAGGAAATGAACTGCCACATCCCGTGAGCGCGCGCACGGGAGTATGCCGTGAGCGAAAAGGCTGATTCGATCAGGGGAAGGTACGAAAGATCGAGAGGGAGGCCGGAGGCCGCAAAGACGGCTCGGATCATCGGGAGATAGGCCCCTGCCCTCGAAAGACCCACGGTGATGCGTTGGTGGTATTCACCCTGGGCACTCATGGTGGCGATAAACTTCTCTACGGTCGGGTTGAGGACGAGTGGAAAGTCGCTCTTCGGCAGCCCGTTTTCATCGACGGTCTCTTCGATGTCCGAGGAGTCGACGACGATATCGATCGGCGGCAGGATCACCAGATCTTCTGCTGGGGTGAAAACCTCGTCAAAGGGCTGTTGCAGGGCCTCGATCTCGTCGCTCTCGTCGATGATCTCGGCGAGATAATCGACGTAGACCTGACGGATTGGATAGCCGGGAGGCGTGTCGAACACCATGCACAGAGCCTCGTTGGCGTACATCATGGCCTCGGTCACGTTGCCTTCGGCTGCCAGCCTTTGAGCTTCAGCCATGGTGTCGTCCGCCCAGTCACGGGTGGATTCCTCCCATTCATTGAACGAGGGTGGGGGCGCTGGTCTGGCAACGGTGGTAGTGATCGGATCAGGTGCCGAAGCACACGACGCCAACAGCAATGCTGTTGAAACCAAGAGCAGCAACCGGCCGGTCGAACCGATCGTGCGAGACGTCAACGAAGGTTCTCCAGATCCAGAGAGAGGTAAAGACTGAGTCTCTTGAGACCATCGGCACTCTCGATGTCGAGTGAAACCGGGTCAAAGGAGTGAATCGTCTCCCCCGCCTCGTCTTGGATCCGAATCGCGAACTGAACACCACGCATATTCCTGAACACATTGGAGTTAACTGACCGTTCGAGTCTCTTCCTCATCTCCCGGGTCGGGCCTAATGACGACGACAGCAGGCTGTCAAGATCGAGGTCCGGTGACGACCCGGAAAAATCCCGGTCGCGCAAACTCATCGTCGCCTGTTTTCGCAAACCGTCGAGCTCGGCGAGAATATCGACCTGGTTCGTGACCTGGACCCGCTTGACCGGGGGCAGGGTCTCGATCTTGCCGGATGAACCGTTTTCGAAGCCGACCTGAATCTCCTCCTCTTCATCCGGCTGAAAAGGGGATTCATCAGTGGGTTGAGCCGCCTCCTGCTCGGGCGGCGACCATTCGGCTGCCACCGGTTCCGGTTCCGCGCTGGGAAGGGCCTCTTCGACGGTTGGTGCTGTCGTTTCCTCAACTTCGTCAAACCTGACGTCAGGCGCTGCCTCAGAGGCCGTCACCGGTCCGTCAACGACGGTGGCGTCCTCGGGCGGAATCGGGTGATCACCGACGCCCTCTTCTGCGGCGCGCACCAACGATTTCGCAGAAATCGGCGATGCCGGCTGCGGCGATTTCACCGCTCGAACCGTCGTTGATGCAACCTGAGCGCTTCCCTCGGTCGCGCCACCGCTCGCATTCATACGTGTGCGAAGCTTCTTCAAGGTCAGTTTCGTGATTTCCTTGAGGGTCGTGATGACCCCGTCTCCGGTGACCGCAGACGCCTCGCAAAACAGGAACTCTCGCTCAGGATTGAGGTCCGCATCGAGTTCGTCGACGCTGAGGATGTTGGAGAGGTCGCGCTTGTTGTACTGGAGCACGATCGGAAGGTCGGAAAGCGAAAGCCCTAAATCCTTGAGGTTTTCTTTGAGCGTGGCAAAGCTCTCCATGTTCGCGTCGCGCATCGGGCGCTGGGAATCGGCAACGAACACAAGACCATCGACACCCTTCAGTACGAGCTTTCGCGTCGTGTTGTAGAAGACCTGGCCGGGCACCGTGTAGAGCTGAAGGCGAGTCTTGAAACCACCGATCGTACCGACCTCGATCGGCAGCAGATCGAAAAAGAGCGTGCGGTCGCTTTCGGTCTCGAGCGAGACCATCTCACCACGGGATCCGGGCGCAGTCTTAGCGTATATATAGGAAAGATTGGAAGTCTTCCCACACAGGCCTGGACCGTAGTAGACGATCTTGGCCGCCATCTGCATTGTTGCCCAATTGAAGAAAACCATGGCCGAATTGCGATCCCGTCCGCAAATCCCAACCTAACATAACGACCTGCAACGGTCAATTTTAACAATCGGTTGCGTCTTTTCGGGATTTCAATCGAGAGCCGGGATGGAGGTCGTGCCTGGCTGGGCGGGATCGCCGACGATGCTACAATAAATTGGGTTTGTCCGATCGCCCATATCCATTGGGATTTTATCGTTTTCCCGCATATGGCGTTGGACTATTCAGCCCGGGTTCGACGGGAGTTATCGATGGAATTGAGCAAGAGAGCGTTGTCCGTTCTCTGCGCCATTGTGGAATTGTATATTCGCTCTGGCGAGCCTGTGGCGTCGCAGAGGGTTGCCCGCCACAGCCGGCTTGGACTGTCCTCCGCCACCATTCGCAACGTCATGGCAGAGCTCGAGGAGGGTGACTTCCTTACAAGTCTCCACAGTTCAGCCGGGAGGGCCCCATCCGACAAGGGATTCCGCCTCTATATCGACAACCTGCCCCGACGCACCGCGCCGCCTCCGGCTGTGAGAAACGCTTTGGCCAGCCAGATTCTGACGATGCGGCGCGAACTGATCGAGGATATTGAATGGGTGGCGCAGCTTATCGCACAGGTGACCAATGAGGCCGGGGTGGCCGTTCGCCCGCTGGGCGAAGGCCCGGTGTTGGAGGCAGTTTCCCTGGTGCTCCTGGAACACCGTGGGGTGCTCGGCCTGGTCGTGGGGAGTGATGGAAGTGTCGAAAAGAAGGTGCTCGAGCTCGATGACACCCTCTCCCGAGATGATCTCCAGCAGCTGTCCAACTTCATGACCCGTCGCCTCTCAGGTGCACCGCTCCAGGACACCGATGCGTTTCTGGCGCGTTTGGGTCAGGATGAAGAGCCGGGCCCCGACGGCGAACTGCTGGCCAATGCGCGATCGGTTGTTCGGCAGCTCTCGTCGATTGACGAAAGCGACATCGAAGTTCGCATCGCGGGCACCGAAAATCTTCTGCTATCGACCGATTTTTCAGAAATCGAACGGGTCAGATCGTTGTTGTCCACCCTCGAGGATCGAACTCGAATTGCGGCCGAGTTTCGGCGGGCATTTGCCCGCGGCCGGACCCAGGTCTTGATTGGCGGTGAGTCCGAGACGACAGCTCAGGGTAATCTGGGAATTGTCGCGACGCTGTACTTCCGGGATCAGCGGCGGGTCGGGGCGGTCGGGGTGGTCGGACCGAGGAGAATGGACTATCAACGGATCGTACCGGTGGTGGAGTTCATCGGAGATTCGCTGACGCAGATGCTCGAGACGTCTGGAGCTGACTATGCATGATGAGATCGACTTTCCGGGACAGCTTGGGGATCTCGGTGACGACGAGATCGAGATTGAATTCGTCGATGGCGAAGACGATCAGACGGTGACCGAGCCCGAGCCCGATCCCGAACCCAAAACTGAGAGCAGCGGCCAGGCGGACGTCGCTCTCAGCGAGGAGGCCGGGTCCCAGAAGGCTCAACAACTGCAGGCTGAGCTTGATCATGTGCGGGATGTCTATTTGCGGAAGCTGGCCGAATTCGACAACTTCCGTAAACGGGTTGATCGTGAACGAGAGGATATCCGACGGGCCGCCCAAGAGGATTTCATCCGCGAATTGCTGCCGATCATCGACAATTTCGAGCGCGCGCTGCAGCACGCCGACGACGACAGTGGCGCTTTCCATCAGGGTGTCGAAATGATCGCCAGACAGCTGCACGACACTTTGGAGCGCAAGGGCGTGACCGAGATCGACCCGGTAGGCCAGATCTTTGATCCGGAGGTGCACGAGGCGGTTCAGCGTGTCGAGGGCGGAGATCACCCGCCCGGTACCGTTGTCTTCGTGATGCTCAAAGGCTATAGCCTTGGAGATCGTCTGATTCGGCCGGCAATGGTGGGAGTCGCTGTCGATCCGGTAGCAGGAGACGGCGGCACCGGAGGCGAGTTGTGAGCAAGATCATCGGTATCGATCTCGGCACCACCAACTGTTGTGCAAGCGTCGTCGACGTCACCAAACCGGTTGTTATCCCAAACCGGGAGGGCGCTCGCACGACCCCATCCGTCGTCGCGTTCACCGCGGCTGGGGAGCGGCTGGTCGGCCAAATCGCTCGGCGCCAGTCGATGACCAACCCGCAGAATACGGCCTATGCGGTAAAGCGTCTCATCGGCAGGCGTTATGATTCCGAGGAGGTTCGGTGGTCGAGGACGTTGGTGCCATACTCCATCGTCGAGGCGGAGAACGGTGACGCGAGCGTCAGTATTCTCGACCGGACCTACAGCCCACCCGAGGTTTCTGCCCTGATTCTCCGCGAAATCAAGGAATTCGCTGAAGAATTTCTCGGCGAGGAAATTACCCAGGCCATTATTACGGTCCCGGCCTATTTCGACGATAGTCAGCGTCAGGCCACCAAGGACGCTGGAACCATCGCCGGCCTCGATGTCGTTCGGATCATCAACGAGCCGACTGCGGCCTCGCTTTCCTACGGCTTTGGCAAGGATAAGAACGAGGTCATCGCAGTGTACGACCTCGGCGGCGGAACCTTCGATATGTCGGTCCTCGAGATCGGGGACGGCATCTACGAGGTCAAGTCAACCGCCGGTGATACGTTCCTCGGTGGTGAGGATTTTGACTCGAGGGTGATGGAGCATCTGCTTCAGGAGTTCAAGACCGAGACCGGCCTCGACCTCTCAGAGGACATGATGGCGATGCAGCGCATCAAGGAGGCAGCTGAAGCCGCGAAGTGTGAGCTGTCGACTGACGAGGAGATCGAGATATCTCTGCCGTTTATCGCCGCAGACCACACCGGACCCAAACACATGCAGGTTCTGTTCACCCGCAGCCAACTGGAAGGCCTCGTTGCGGATCTCGTTGAGAGAACGCTCGAACCGTGCCGGAATGCCCTCGAGGCGGCGCGCCTGGAGCCGGAACAGATTGACGAGATCATTCTCGTGGGTGGCCAGACCCGCATGCCCATGGTGCAGCGAACTGTGAGCGAGTTCTTCAAGCGGCAGCCGAATCAGGACATCAACCCGGATGAGGTGGTTGGAATCGGAGCTGCAATTCAGGCGGGTATCCTCCAGGGCGAGGTCAAAGACTTGATCCTCCTGGACGTGACGCCGCTGTCACTCGGCATCGAGACCCACGGTGGGTTATTTACAAAAATCATCGATCGCAACTCGACGGTGCCGACGAAGAAGTCGATGATTTTCACGACCGTTAGCGACAATCAGACGACGGTGAATGTCCACGTTCTCCAGGGTGAACGCGGTATCTCGAGCGAGAACCGGTCCTTGGGTCGTTTCGACCTCGTCGGTATTCCGCCGGCCCCACGCGGTGTTCCACAGATCGAAGTGACGTTCTCGATCGATTCCAACGGAATTGTCAACGTCGGCGCGCGCGACTTGGCGACCGGCAAAGAACAGAGCATCGAGGTCAACCCGGCAGGCGGCCTGTCGAAGGAAGAGATCGATGCCCTCATCGCCGAGGCTGACAAGTATCGCAAGGACGACCGTGAGCACCGCGAGATCCGCGAACTGCAGAATCGTCTCGATGGCCTCCTTTATACAAACGAACGGGTGGTCAAAGAGTTTGGCGCCGGTCTGTCACCCCAGGATCGCGAGGAGGTCCGGGCGACGTTGAATCGCGCGCGAAAAGCGACGACCAGTGAAGAACGGTCGGTGCTCGAAGAGGCCATCTACGCGGTGCAGGATGCGGCACAGATTCTCACTCAGGTCATCATGCTCGACCCGATGGCCGCGCTCGGCGGCCAGATGAAGATGGCGCCGGACGTGCCCGGCGATGATCGCAGCGACGATACCGAAAGCGAGCACTAAACCTCGATGCCCACTGATGATCGGCGAGATTACTACGAGATTCTCGGCGTCGGGAGAGATGCCTCTGCGGCCGAGATCAAGACCAGCTATCGCGGTCTGGCGGTCAAGTTCCATCCCGATCGGAACCCCGACCTCCCGGATGCCGAGGAGAAATTCAAGGAGGCGTCCGAGGCGTACGCCGTGCTCTCCGACCCGGACAAACGAGCACGTTACGACAGGTTCGGACATGCCGGGCTAGGCGGCGAGGGCTTTACCGGTTTTGACCCCAATTCATTCGGCGATTTCGCTGACATTCTCGGTGATCTCTTTGGTTTCGGCGACATGTTCGGATCGCGTCGCCGTCGGTCGGGCTCGAACGCGAGGCGAGGACACGACCTGCAGTACACCCTGAAGCTGACCCTCGAGGAGGCGGCAACCGGGATCGAACGGTCCATTCGCGTGCCCAGATTAGAAGGCTGCGAGCGCTGCTCAGGGTCCGGGTCAGAGCCCGGAACAACCCCCGAAAGCTGTTCGACCTGCCAGGGAGCGGGGCAGGTTGCGTACCGGCGGGGGTTCCTTTCAGTAGCCCAAACCTGCCCTTCGTGCGGTGGTTCGGGTCGGGTGAACCGCGATCCGTGTTCCGACTGTGAAGGGCACGGGAGGATCGAAGAGGAGACAACCCTCAAGGTGACGGTTCCGGCGGGGGTCGATAGCGGGATGCGACTGCGGCTCGCGGGGGAAGGCGAAGGCGGTACTTTCGGTGGTCCACCCGGCGACCTTTTTGTGGTGATGGATGTCGAACAACACGATCTCTTCGAGAGGGAAGGCGCCGACCTTCATATCGAACTGCCAGTCTCGGTCTTCCAGGCCATGCTCGGGGTCGAAGTGCCCATCACCACGGTGCTCGGAGAGCCACGAGAGGTCGCCGTTGACGCCGGTTCGCAACCGGGGGAGGTCATCCGCCTGAGCGGAGTCGGGATGCCGCATGTCAATGGGCGGAGGCGTGGCGATCTCTTTGTTCATCTCCGGGTCGTGGTGCCCAAAAAGCTCTCGCACGAACAGCGCCGGCTGATCGAGGAGGTCGCCGATATCGGCGGCGGACTCGAACCGGAATCGGACGGTGGTTTTTTCGATCGTCTGCGGCGGGCGTTCGGCGGCGATTGATCTGCGAGCTGGCTGCCATGGGTGCCTTTCTGAGCATCAGTTGCTCGCTACCGGTGGCACTCGAAGAAGAAATCCCAACTCTCCTTTTCGAAATACCTGTTCTGGGCACCGAGATCAAAAACCGGCGCGACGATCGCATCGACGTCACGGTGTTCCTGGCAGATACCGAAATCGACCGGACCGTCGAAGTGCAGAGCCTGATCGCGGCGGCAGGTGGCGACCGTTTCGAGGTCGTAATCGTCGAAGAAGAAGACTGGATGGAGAACTACCGAAGGGTGGTGCAACCGTTCGAGGTGGGCTCGACGTGGTGGGTTGATCCACGTCCGGACACGCCGACCGCTGCCCCTGAGGGCCGCAAACGACTCGTGGTTCCGCCGCGGATGGCCTTTGGTTCGGGCAGCCACGAGTCCACGCGCCTCATCCTCGGCTCCCTGGAGACCGCTGACCTGCGCGGGAGGACCGTGCTCGACGTGGGAACCGGTTCGGGGATTCTCGCCCTGGCCTCCGAGACGATGGGGGCCCAACGGGTGCTCGGTGTCGATATCGATCCGGTGGCAATTCGCATTGCATGTCAGATCCGCGATCTCCAGGAATGGCAGCCGCGTGTCCATTACGTGACCGGGTCTGTAGGTTGTGCAGCTCCTGCACTTTACGATTTCGTCCTCTGCAACATGATCTCCGCACATTCCATCCCTCTGCTCGACGCGATGACCACCGCCCTCGCTCCCGGCGGGATTCTGGTGCTCGCGGGGCTGCTGGTGGAAGAAGTGGAAAGCGTCACCGGGGAGCTCGAGCAGCGTGGGCTGATGACGTCACCGATGATTGCACAAAATGAGTGGGCGAGCCTCAGCGCAGGATGGTCACGATGAAAACGCCGCCATGGCTGCTGGTGTCTCCAGGCTCGATCCATGACAAGGCTGTTGTCTCCCTCGATGACACGGAGGGGCGCCACGCCACCGGTGCACTGCGTCTTCGCAGCGGCGATGAGGTCGTTCTTACGGACGGTTCGGGTTTGACTGCGGCGGCGCGGCTGGCGATCGCCGGGAGGTCGCGAGTGGACGCCGAGGTCATGTCCTGTCAGGTCATTCCCCAGTCGCCGGGAGAGGGTGTCACGCTGGCCCTCGCAATCATCGACTCCAAGGCCATGGACTGGGCGGTTCAAAAGGCGGTTGAAATCGGTGTGCGTCGGCTGCAGCCGATCGTCACGGATCGCACCCAGGCGGGCCGCCGCGTGAGCTCTGACCGATCGGCCCATTGGCAGCGGGTTGCCCGTCAGGCGCTCAAACAATGCCGGCGCGCCTGGGCAATGGAGATTCCGGAAGTGCAGACCCTGACATCCCTGGTTGCGAGTCAAGATGCAGCGGGAGTCGTGGCTGACCCCGGTGGAGTAACCGTTCGCAGGTTGCAGCTGCCACGAAGCCGCGTGCTGGTGGTCGGCCCGGAAGGTGGATTCTCCATGGCCGAACTTGAGATGTTCACGGATCGCGAGTGGACCCGCCTCCGTCTGGCCGCGCATACCCTGCGGTCGGAGACGGCCGCCGTCGTTGGCGGAGCGATGATGGTCGCGTGCGACGAGGACGCGTAGAATCACCAGATGAATGAAACTACCCTGTGGATTGACTCCCACGCTCATCTGACCATGTTTGGAACGGATGAGCTCGCGATCGTGTTTGATCGTGCGGCTGAAAAAATCGTCGGTGGAGTTCTTGTTCCCGCCACCGGGCCTGGGGATCTCGAAGCGACCATCGGGTTGGCAGAGGACTACCCGGAAAAGGTGGTGGCTGCGGTTGGCGTCCATCCCCACGAGGCGTCAGCTCTTGATGCCGGCTTGAAACGGACGCTCGAGGCGGCCCTGGCTCGGCCAGGGGTGGTCGCGCTCGGCGAGATAGGCCTGGACTACCACTACATGAATTCCCCACTTGAGGATCAGCTGGTCGCCCTTGAATGGCAGCTTGATCTCGCTCTCGAAACGAATCGGCCGGTGATCCTGCACAATCGGGAGTCGTGGTCTGATCTCGAATCGAGGCTGAGCGCGAGAGCGGGCCGGCTTCGCGGGATCTGCCACTCATTTGCAGAGGGTCCGGATGAGGCCTTGAGAGTGATCGAACTCGGGCTGATGGTCGGCATATCCGGAATGGTGACATTCAAAGCAGCCGACAATATTCGAGAGATGGCCGCGGTGCTTCAACCCGAGATGGTTCTCGTCGAAACTGACAGCCCATTCCTCGCCCCGGTGCCGCATCGGGGTGAGCGGAACGAACCGTCGTACGTGCCGTTGGTCGGTCGCAAGCTGGCTGAGGTGTGGGGGACAACGGTGGAACGTGTTGCGGAGAGATCGACGACAGGTTTCAGGACATTGTTTGGCGTCGACGATTCGTGGCCTGTCTGAGACACTCGTCTCAAAGAGCATTTACTTCTGACGATTTGCGGGGTCTTCCAGAGATACCGCGTTCTGGATTCTACGCAGGTGGGTGGTGTCTCTCAGGTCTTCTTCGGACGGCGGCCGCGCCGGCGCTTGATATTTTTGAGGCTGATCGTCAGCATCTTGGATGACGGGTCGCGTCCCACATCGAATCGTTGTGCCTCGTCAAAACTGAGACCATAGAGATCAAAAAACTGTGGCGCTTTCAAGCTCACCGAGCGTCGCCTTCTGGAGAGTTTCAGGGCACCGTCATCCTTGCCATTCCCGGTGATCTGAACGCCGACGATCTTGCGCGTTTTGTCAAAAAACAAGACGGCATATGATGCCGAATCGAGTCCAAACGTCTCGACACTCGCGGCGTCAAATGAGATCAAACCGCTCGGCCGAATGGTAGCCCTGGGCCTTACTCCCGAAGATTGTGGAGGGATGAATTTTTCGAACGCCATAGGTTACCTCCCAAAGAGACTGACGCCAGAATACGGAAAGGAATCTCGAGAGTCAAGGAATTCTCAACAAATTTTGATCGTTTTTTGTACGAAGATTTGACCAAAGGGATTTCACTATTAGTGCATATTTTCTGTTGGAGCGATGTGTCTTTTTTATGAAAAATTGGAACAAATCTTTCAATTTCAATGAAATACGATTCACCGTCGTTGCGAATACACCCGGATATTTCACCTCTGGATACAGAATACTCGGTCGACCGAGTCGCAAGATATGAAGGATTTGCTGATCCATCCTGACGTTGGTGGATGGTCGTAGCAGTGTCCTGGGATTCACGATAGACTTCGGTCGTGGATATATTCGACGAAAATGTCGTGCTGAGAACAAGTGCCGATGAATCCGTGGGTTTTGGGCGCACCACGGCGGCTCGAACGCCGAGGCAATTCGCAATAATACCGGTGGGATACGCAGATGGATATTCGCGGTGTCTTGGAAACAGGTCCAGGGTCCTCATTCATGGGCGCTTTGCACCGGTTGTGGGGCGGGTATGTATGAACATCATGATGGCCGATGTGACTGACATACCTGATGCAGAGATCGGTGATGAGGCTGTTCTGATCGGCGGTCGGGGAGACGACCGGATCGAAGTTGAAGAACTCGCGATGCTCAACGAAACCATCAATTACGAGTTCCAGGCTCGTCTGTCACCGGAAATCCCACGGGTCGTCGTTTGATGCGGGCCAGCGTTGTCATTCCCACGTACAACAGGGTGGGGAAACTGCGAAGGGTCCTGGATGGGCTGGCGGCCCAGGCCAGATGCTCGGATGTCGAAGTTGAAGTCATTGTCGTGGATGATGGTTCAGAGGACGAAACTGGGCCGTGGCTGGCGGAGGTCGGTGTTGAGCAGGGTTTGATCGTGATCCGGCAAACCAATGCCGGCCCGGCAACTGCGCGGAATCGCGGCGTCCGCAAGGCGACGGGAGAGATCGTTCTCTTTCTCGGTGACGATACGATTCCGCAGCCGGGCTGGCTGATGGCCCACATCGAGGAACACCGTCTCTTCGGGGGAACGGGACCGCTGGCGGTTCTCGGCCACACGTCCTTCCCTCCAGACGCCGAGAGCCCGTTCATGAGGTTTATCAACGAGTACGGAGCTCAGTTCGGGTACTCGATTATCGAGGATCCGCGTTCGGTGCCGTTCAATTTCTTCTACACTTCGAATGTTTCTCTGCCGAGGGACGAACTGATCCGTCACGGCGGCTTTCGGGAGGATTTTCCGGCCGCCGCATGGGAGGACATCGAGTTCTCCTATCGAGCGCAGAAGGCCGGCCTCAGTCTTTGCTATCAGCCTCGAGCCAGATCCATACATGAGCACTGTGTTCGACCACGGACGTTTTGTCGCCGGCAGAGGACATCCGGGCTTTCGGCCGCGATTTTTCAGAATCTCCACCCTGAGCTGACGAGTCTTCTCGGGGTAGCTAAGGCGAGGCAATCAGTTCCTTTCGAGGGCCTGAAACGACTCTGTCTGTTGGGTTTGATCGAGGTCGGAGAGAAAATCGACGGTCTCGTGCCGGCGGCGGCCTACCAGCAGTACCTCGACCTGTGTTACCGCAAGGGGTTGGCAGCAGGATTGCATTCTCTGTGACCGGAGGTGCACGATGAAGACGACGTGGGGGCCATTGGTGGTGCTGCTGCTTGGCAGTGGACTCGGGATTGCGGCGGCCCAGAATGGCTCACAAGTGACCGCGAGTGGGAGGTCGGATCAGCCACCGCCAGGGGCGGCAGTGCCATCCGCAGGCTCTGAGGGCGTTGACGCGAGCTCGGTCATGTTGCCGTGCATACCCGTGGCCGCCTATTGGACGGGACCCCCGCAATCAGCAGGGATGCCTCCCGGGCCAGAGTTGGCGATCGTCAGCACTGATGTCAGGCCCAAAGATGCTCGGCTCTATCTCGACGACAGGTTTGTGGGCCGTGCACGGTACCTTGATGGGCGGCCGGGTTATCTGTACCTGGCCCCCGGTTCGTACCACGTCGAGCTCCGTTTGGATGGATACGAGACCGTCGGGATTGACCTCGTTGCAGAGGCGGGGTGTCGTTTTGATCTCAAACACAGGCTGCAGCGGGTCAAGGGAACGCCAAAGGAAAAGAAGGCGGACAACTATGGAAAGGGCAAACCCTTCAACCGTGTGTACGCACCGCCCCAATCAGCTGCTGAAAAGCACGTGGCAGCGCTCCGCGGTGCCCCTGATCCCGGTTTGAGGCCCGACCTCGGGCGAACTGACTCGGGCAGCGCAGAAAAGCCCGCGGCGGGAGCGGCGCTGAAGCTGAGCGTCATTCCGGCCTCCGCCTCCATTGCAATCGACGGCAATTTCGCAGCCACCGCTCAGGAATTGACGCGCATGGAAGGGCCGTTGGCGCTTCCTTCCGGGAGCCACCTCATCGAGTTCTCGGCCCCCGGTTATCAGAGTCTTTCGCGGAGTGTCGACCTGCAGGAGGGCCAGGTCCTCGAGCTGTCCGTGGAGTTGACACCTCCTGGAGAAAAGTCGAATTGACCGGGTCGTTTCATCTCGCCCTGAGAATGAAACTGACAATCGCAATACGGTCGGCAAATCCGTGATTCTCTTGAGTTTTGTTGATCCCTTTTTCTGGACATCGCCGACGGCAACGTGGTAGGATGAGGCATTATTTGAGAAAGGGAGGGGTTCGGGGACGCTGACCACCTTGTATGCCTACCTATAATAGGCCAACCTTAAAGGCCTGCCATAATTTCCTATCGTTTTGATCCTACCGAATTGGCAGAACCGTCCCTCCCGATTTTACTCAGCCCAGCCTCACGGCTGGGTTTTTTGATGCGTGGAAATCTTCAGCTCGGTTGGCTGGAACCGGAGTCCACCAGGGTCCCGGGCTCGATACCGATCGATCTCAAAGCTGCTGCCCATCTATCGGCGGCGGGAACATCAAAGAGGATGTCGCTATCCAACGGCGCGACCACCCACGAGTTCTCTTCAATCTCAGTTTCGAGTTGACCTGGAAACCAACCGGAATAGCCGAGCAGGAGGCAGTACCGGCTGTGGGTCTCATCGAGAGTCAACCGGACCAGCATATCGGTATTGCCGGACACGGCGAGCGAGTCCGAAATGCTGATGTCGTCCTCCGCCGGCTGGTGTGCCCCTCGCTGAAACAGGACGAAACCCTGGCTCGGCTGGACCGGCCCGCCGGCCAGCACCTGGGGTAATTCATGGTCGACCTGTTCCTGGCCGAGTTCGTTCAAGATGTCGTGCATATCGATGTCGAGTGGGCGGTTGACAATCAGACCAAAAGCTCCGTCCGTATCGGAGTGGACGCCGAGCAGGACCACCGATTGCCAGAAGTTGGGGTCAGCCAGGTTGGGCATCGCGATGAGCAATTGCCCTGCAAGTGACGGGGACGAAGCATCCACAGCTCAATCCTATCAGGGAGGCAAAGGGCCGGCCGCAAGGTGGAGACTTCTAATCATTGCGGCACCTTCGGGAAGGTCCGGGGGCCTCGAGTTCCCGGGCTGTCCGAAGGTCATTCTGAGGTTGTGGGTCCCAAAATCCCAATCAACGATGAGGCTGTTGTCGCTGTTGGTGCGGATTGATGCCGGTGGACCCCATGCGGCGATGGCCGCCGCCGGGGTTGCGGTCCAATCGATGCCTGCCGCAAACCGAATGCGATAGGGCGTGTAATCGAGCAGATTCCCGGCGTAGAGAACGATTTCCGTCAGGTGCTGTTGGGTGTCGAATGCGAAGGCCCAGATCACTGCAGGCCCCGCCTCCGCAGTCAGTGTTCTGGCCGACGGATCAGCCGACGCCGCTTCGAGGCTTTCGATGACAGAGTCGTGACTCTCACCAAGCCTGACCCCCATCGCACCTGCCTCCCGGACATCCACCTCGAGCGGCGCGGCAAACTCGGCGAGGAGTGACTGCACTTCGGGCTCGGCGAGGAATCGCCGGCTGCCGGGGAGGGTCACGGCGAGGTAGAGGTCGCGCGCCCCGCTTCTCAGGAGCTCTTCGAAGATCAGGTAGGCCTGTTGAGTATCGCCGATCAGGTAGGAAGAGGCCTCGAGGTAGATCGCGGTCTCGGGCTTTTCGGGGTGGATGGCGACCGCCTCCCTGAAGGCCCGATTCGCGGGCTTGTACCGGCCGAGGTGGAAATACGCCCTCCCGATTTCGGCGGTGGTGATGTATTTGATTTCCGGGTTGTCGGAGTCGGCAAAGGGCGACAGGATCTCAATGGTTTCGGCGTAACGGTGGCGTTGTGCGGTCTCGCGGGCGCGAGCGAGGGCATCGTCGAAGTCCTCGCACCGGCCGATCCCTCCCACCAGCACGATCGATACCACGAGATGCCAAACCTTGAGCTTCACGAGTCAAGGCTACCCGGAAAAGCCCGTGGGCGCCAATCGCTGCTGTGACCCATCGTGGGGTATCGGCTATATTCCAGGAATGAGCCAAACCGACCACCGACTTCATATTTCCCCACCTGTTCGGCCGCTCGACAAAGAATCGGCGGAGTTGCTGCGTTCGGCCCTTTCCGCCTGTCCCGATGTGGCCTTTGCTCATCTGGTGGATGTGCAGGTCGAGGGCGTCCAGGAACAGCCGAGCCTGTCACTTTTCGTATGGCTCGTCCCTGCCGGCGTGAGGTCCCTGCGCGGCTCTCTCAATCTGGTGTCCGAGACGGTTGCCGGCGCCATTCCCAAGGATCGTTATGTGGATGTCTTGATTCTCAACTCGGCGCCGGAGTTGCTGGCAGATGTCGAGCGTGCCGGGCGTCTGTTTGTCGAGCGTGACGCTGGGGAGCGAAGAAGGGCCCTGGAAGCAGTGGCGCAGCCGCATGGCGAAGCGTGACGGTGAGTTGACCGTGCTCGATAGACCGGGCTGATCCGTGGTCGCTTCTCTTCCTCGTGCGAGGGTAGTTTCGAGTCATTGTTCAATCGCAGTTGTTGCGCTGCGAGCGAGGCGACCCGTACAATGGGCTTCCCGGAGGCCGGAGCGTCGCCGGGCCGAGGGGCCCGGGTGGCGGGCCGACAGGGACCGCAGCGGTAGCTTTCCGGGCGCCGAAGGGAAACGGCATGGAAATCGACAGTTCTGAAATCGATGGCGTGACCGTGATAGCAGTGCGGGGAGTCATAAATTTTGGTGAGTCCGCACGCCAGTTTTCCTCGTTTCTTCAAGGCCTGCTCGATTCCAGGGTGCCGGCGGTGCTGGTGGACATGTCCGGCATCGACAACGTCGACTCGACCGGTCTTGGCGAGTTGGTGGGCTATCTCCAGCGTTTTGAAAAGGAGGGCCGCCGGTTGGCCTTGCTGCGGCCCCACCGCAGGATTTTGAGTCTGCTGAGATTGACCCGGCTGGATGAGATTTTCCCGGTCTACGAGGACCGGGAGGGGGCCATCGCCGAACTCAGTCGCTGAGTTCGTGCAACCAGCCGAACGAGTCGTCGCGCGCCCCGGTCTGGATGCCGACAAGGGCGTCGTACAGTTGCTGCCACCGTGGATCGAACGGGTACTCCCAGCGCTTCTCACCGTCAACGATGGCGGATACCCAGGACAACACGGCGGCGGTGCCGCAGCAGGCGGCGGCGTCAAGGTCACCGAGCTCCTCGATGGCGATCTTGCGTTCTTCGGTTGGCCAGCCAAAGATCTCCGAGGCGATCTCCATCAGTGAGACCCTGGTGACGGATCTGAGAATGCTCGTCGATGACGGAGTCAGGAGGGTCTCGCCCTTGAAACCGAGGAAATTGGCGGCCCCGATTTCCTCGATATAGCGATGGTCAACCGGATCGAGGTAAATCGCATCCACAAAACCCGCCTCTTTGGCCTCACTCCAGGGAGCGAATGAAGAAGCGTAATTGCCGCCTGTCTTGATGTGTCCGGTCCCCTGCGGCGCGGCACGATCGCTGCGGCTGACCATGAAACTATTGCCCTGTTCCGGACCGAAACCACCTTGGTAATAGGGGCCGACCGGACTGACAAAGATCCGAAACACATACTTCGTCGCCGGTTTGACGCCGATGTTGTCTCCGACCCCCAGGTACATGGGCCGCAGGTAAAGCGCCGCTCCGCTGCCGTGCGGCGGCACATAGGGCAGATTCGCCCGTGTGACCTCTTCGATGCCGCGCAGGAAGAGCTCCTCGGGGACTTCCGGCCCTTTCAGATAGCGGGCTCCAAGATTCATCCGGCGCGAATTTTCCAGCGGCCGAAAGGCGTAGACCCGGCCGTCAGGCCCGCGCTGTGCCTTCATTCCCTCGAACAGCTGTTGCCCGTAATGAAGACACTGGCTGCCTTCGCGCAGATGCATTGTCGAGTCTTCCAGAATCCCGCGAACCCGCCACACCCCGAACTCGAAGACGGCTTCGAAACGGTAGGGGCAGGCAAGGTAATCGAATCCCAGGCTGGAGAAATCGAGATGTACCGTATCGCGATCATCGATGAAGTAGTATCTCGGTTTCTCCATGCAGGCCTCCTGAGCTTTTGATGGCTTCGGTTGTGAACCGCATTGACGACCAGAGGCCCGTGCAGTCGGTCATACCGACACCACGGACAGGATACCCGGTCCCACCCGCGTTGCGCTACTCGACATGGACTCGGGATTGAGCGAGAATGACCCGTCATTCGAATTTGCAGAGATGTCATCCCGAGGTGACGTGTCCCGCGGTGGGTCACTATGAGATCGAGTTCCAACTTGGCACCATCATTGCTTTCGAATGGAGAGACAAGCAGAAAGGGGTCTTTATGAAATCAGCGTCATTGAAAACGATCGTTACCTTGTTCGTGGTCGTGGGTGTTGCAGCGACCATGATGAGTTGTTCCACCGGCACGCCCACCGACACGCCCGGCGTCGAGCGAATGGGCCAGTACATTCTCAAGGAGTTCGGGCCGGAGCTGTGGACCGTTCTCGGCTATCGATTTTCGAACACCCAACTCGGCGAGGAGTGGATGATTCTCGAGGTGGGTTTCAGCTCGCCCAACGGCCAGACCGCCACGGTGAAGCGGGAGAACGTCTTTCTCCGGTCACCTGCTGGCGACACGATTCAACTGCCCTCGCAGAAGGAGTTCAACGAAGCATATGGGCCGTTGCGCCCCGTGATCGCGAAGGCCAACGTCGATCGCGACCCGTTGGACTATTTCCCTCCGAGCCGGCTCGAGTGCTCGGTCCAATTCTATGTCACACCCGGTGCAGGCGTGTCGTTTGACGAGGTCACCGTCAGTGACAGACGCGGCTGTTACGGCCGTCTCTTTGTCAACGTCCCGGGCGGTATCCAGAGCGGCAGGTGGACTCTCGGCGTCGACCTGGAGGAGAGCGAGATCCGGATCCCATTCGAGCTCGGGGAGTAGGGCCTCTCGGATCCAGGATGCAGGATGCAGGGTGCAGGGTGCAGGACTCAGGTAACAGGTTCCAACACGCCGTCTGTTGTGTGGGCGGTCCTGAATCCTGAATCCTGAATCCTGTGACCTGTGCGCTAGGGGAAGATCCCCCGGTGCTGGTAGACAGTCGCGATCTTGTTGATCGCGCTGATCATCGATGCGGTTCGGAGGTCAACTCCCTGATGCCGCTCTTTGATCTCCCGAATCTGGTGGTAGGCCTTGATCATGGTCTCTTCGAGACCCGAGTTGACGAGGTCGATTTCGTCGGCGCCGCGGGCGAAATCGCTGATTTCGGACTCGGAGTACGACGTACCGGTGGCCTGCTCGATGGCGTTGAGAATCTGCCGCGAGGCCTTTTCCTCGAAGCGTTTCTCCATCCGGCCAAAGCGCACATGTTGGAGGTTTTTAAGCCACTCGAAGTATGAGACGGTGACGCCGCCGGCGTTGATGTAGGCGTCAGGTACCACCATGACTCCGCGCTGGTGGAGGTTTTCGCTGGCTTCGGCAGAGACCGGACCGTTGGCCGCTTCGGCGATGATCTTGGCCTTGATCCTCGGGCCATTTTCCATGGTGATGGCGTTCTCGAGGGCCGCCGGAATGAGGATGTCGCAATCGAGCTCGAGCCCAATATCGCGG
>RCNF010000140.1_pt1 | contig 32813 bp, 30 predicted proteins | sample 2041311 | NCBI WGS metagenome assembly RCNF01 (sample SAMN09708228, study PRJNA481090) | Marine sediment metagenome, whole genome shotgun sequencing project. | biome: marine sediment; feature: ocean; material: sediment; isolation source: Sewage treatment plant 2 marine sediment (STP2) ...
GTACATATCTTTTACTGCTCGGAGTCAGGAAAACTTGCAAGCACCTGGCATCCGAGAGTCTCCTCGGCCTCGGCCACGTTCTTGATAGAGTGGTCGAGATTATCAATGAAAAAGGCAAAACCCAGAGCGACGACCAGGCTGAACAACGGCCCGAGAGCCATCCTCACATAATCCTTGGTCTTCTTCTGGTAGCCTGGCGACGCGGGTGAAAGGATAGTCACGTTCCATTCCGGATTACTCGCTATCGATATCTTCGCGTTCATATGCTGCTTTGAGAGTTCTTCATACTGTTTCTCTGCCTGGGCAAGCTCGGTATCTATCCTTCGGAGCTCAACATCCATCTCCGGATACAGATCCTTCTCCGTCTCGACCTGTACAATGAGAGCGGCGAGAGATTTTTCCCTCGATTTCATGATCTCAAGTCTGGCCTGGCTCACCGTCGAGAAGGAATTCAGCTCCTTGTCCATGTAGAAATAGAGATCCTCGATCTGCCGCCTGACCTGTTTAAGGTCCTTATGCTCCCCTGTGTATTTTACGGCAAGTTCGGACTCCTCCATGCGCAGGTCCATCAACCTGTTTGTATATCTCTCGATCGCTGTCTGCTTGGTACCTTCCTGGGTCAACGTGTTGGACAGCGCTGCCTGTTCGTCAATATCGAGTTCCCTGAAACTTTCAAGCTTTTTAATAATCTCTTCTTTTTCCACGATATCGTTATGTACCTCGTCGATCTCGATTCGGTATCTTTCGAGCCTGTTCAGGGTCGTACGCTGCTGGTGCTCCATATCGACGATACCCCATTCGGTCCCGAGTTTCGTCTTCCTCTCGCGCAGGTGTTCGATCCTCTGCTTCAGGGAGGACAATTCCTCCATGAAGAAGTCTTCCATCTCGGGAGGGGTCCTCGCGTTCAGGTAATACTCCTTGTAGGAGTTGAGGACGGCGTCTGTAGCGGCCCTGCAGAATATGGGATCACTCGAAATGTATGCTACCCATAAAACGTTCGATGTACCGATGACCCCTGATTCGACCCTGCCGACATGAAGACGTTCCTCGGTCGAATACTCCCCGGGGAAGAGCTCCGTGATCATCTCCCTTGCCCGCCCGACGACTACCTCTGATTTAATCATCTCGATCTGAGAGGCGATCTCCTCCTCCCAGGACAGCGTACGCGCATAAGGGGTGAATACACCGGTAGCCTCTCCACGCTGGACCAGGAGTCTGCCGGTCGATTCGTATACCGCGGGCTCACGCATATTGAGTACGAATACGATCACAGTCGCGATTACGACTATGCCGATGATCATCCATTTTCTGCGGAAGATCACCTCGAGGAAATCCTTTATGGTCGATTCCTTACTTGTAGTCAGGTTCTGCTCGACCATACCTTTAATTCACCCCCCTCGAGTAATATTCGTAAATTACCTCGGCGTTCGCTATCTGCCAGCCCTTAAGGTAGATATCCATCGGTCTCCCGACTATCGTCCACAACCTGTCGATAAACTGCTCTGTTGTCGCTATCCGCGACATCGGCACATAGATGATGTCGTACGGCTGCAGCGGTACATTCATGGAAAAATCGCTCTTGCTCAGTACCGCGTCGATGTTGACCTCGATCCCGACGACGCGGTTCTCCCCGACACGCCGTATTACCAGCACATTGCTCTTCCGGGCATCTCTCGTATACCCTTTTCCGACGGCGAGTGCCTGCATCAGCGTCATATTACGGACATAATCATAGCCGCCCGGATTACCCACCTCTCCGAGGACGTAAACCTGTTGGGGAGTAAATTCCCTTAGTATGACGGTAATAAATGGATCGACTACGATCTCGGCGAATTTTTCGGTCAGCACCGAGTCCAGGCGGGTTGGAGTCATGCCTGCAACGAATATCTCCCCGGCGTAGGGATATGTTATCCTGCCATCCGGGCGTACCTTCAATGCTTCCCTGGAATATTTTGTCTCGTAGAGGAAGTTCACGTCGAGCACATCGCCGTAGCCGATATAGTAACTGTCGGCTTCGGGAATAGCCGGTATGCTGTCGGTATCCAGTTCTGTCGCCCTGGACATCTCGCCGCCTACCTGGTCGTAGAGACGGCCCTTGTTTCCACACCCGTACGCTAGCGTCACTGCCAGAAGCAGGACGGCCGAAACGCCGTAAATAAGATTTTTTCGACCCTTCATCGTATCGACCCTTGCAGAGGGTCCCGCCAGAACCCGGTAATCAGGTTAACCGGCGAGAAGTTAACCCCCTTAGACAGTATATGTCAAACATGTTTTAGGGCAAGAATGATGCCAGACTGGAATTAATAGGCCCCTTTCCTGGCTATTACGGCGGGGATGGTTTTGAGCATGATCTTGATATCCGTAACAAGGCTTCTGCTGCGGATATATTCGAGATCGAGTCTCATCCACTCCTGGAATCCGATATGGCTCCTACCGGCGATCTGCCAATAGCATGTGATTCCGGGAGTTACATCCAATCGCCTTTTCTGCCAGGGAAGGTATTGTGAGACCTCAGATGGGAGATTGGGACGCGGACCTACTATACTCATGTCGCCTTTGAGCACGTTGAGAAGCTGCGGGAGTTCATCCAGGCTCGACCGTCTGAGGAACCTGCCCGTGCCGGTGATCCTGGGATCCTCCTTAATCTTGAAAACGGGCCCATCGACGCCGCTGAGGGGCCTGAGAGACGCTATGACGTTCTCCGCCCCCAGATGCATCGAGCGGAACTTGAAGAAATCAAACTCCCGTCCGTCCTTGCCTACCCTCTTCTGCCTGAAGAGCACGGGGCCGGGAGAATCGAGCTTGATAAGAATAACTATTACGGGGATCACCGGCAAAACCAGTAGCAGGATCAACGTAGCGACGGCGATGTCCATAAACCGTTTGAAAATGTCGAAGGTCCTCTTTCTCTCGACAACGAGGCTGTCAGAAGGATCTTCGACAAGGGAGCTCGCGGGCTCTGTGATCAGTTCTTTGAGTTCGGGGTACCCAGTCATTGCTCCTCCAAAAAAACCCGAGGCTGGTATTCAGCTCGGGTTCTGGCGCATAAAAAAGCTGCTGCAGAATCTCACTTCACGTCACTCGTGTTGCGTAAGCTGAAGTAAATACCTGTAGCAGAATTCTCTGAGTACACCTCCTGTATAATTCGTATAGTAGCACGAAATATACGTCATTGTCAACAGATATGTTATAGGTAAAAGACCTGATTTCCGGAGGTTTCAGTCTCTCCGGGTCACGAGAGGAGTGCCGAGTAGATCAGGGGGATCATTATCTCGTGATGCCCGGTCAGGGATATCGCCTCCCCGCCGAATGCGGAGGGACGCGACAGGACATTCTCGCCCGGCCTGTAGTGCCCGATCATGTCGAGATTACACGCCGTTATCCCTTCAAATCCAGCGCCGAGATTTCTCCCGACACTCAGGGCCTTGAGAAACACTTCGGGAAGGATCACCGCGGAACCTACATTTACAATGACACCACCGTTATCACCGAGAGCCTTGACCCGTGCAGCGAATATCCTGAAATCCCTGGCGGACAGTTCCCCCCACAGGGCGCCGTCAAATCCCGGATGCTGAACGACGATATCAGTGCCTACGGCGACATGGACCGTTACTGGAACCTTCTCCAGGGCCGCCCTGGCCGTGATGCTTGCGTCCCGGTGTGGCGCGTCGCTTTCGAGGATAAAGTGCCCGACAGCCTCTCCAAGGCCGAGGCCCTCCTTCGCACCGCTCCTGACCGCCTCGAAAAGGAGCTCGGCAGTCTCCCGGGAGAATCCGAAATCGCCCTTTTCCAGCTGCGATCGGACATCTTCCGAGGTCTTCCCGAAGAATGCCAGCTCGAGGTCATGGATTATTCCCGCACCGTTCAGAGCAAGCGCGGTACAGTACCCTTTTTTCATAAGGTCTGCGAGGTACGGTGACAGGCCGCACTTGATCACATGGGCGCCCGTCATCCAGATCAGCTCGCGTCCCTTCCCCGAACGGGCCCTTCGCATAGCGAGTGTCAGTTTCTTCAGGCGGCTTACCGCCAACTGGTCTGGCAGTGAGTCGAGCCATTTACGGAAACCTTTGCCGCCCTTGACGGGGGTACCCATCATGTCGACGGTGACCTTGCTCTCTCTTTCAGAGATGGGCGTGGTCCTGACCTTGCTGAGATCGATCTCTTCGTATCCGCTTCCCATCAGGGGGATGAACCTTCCTTTTCAAGTATGCGCAGCCCTTCGGGGGCGAGCGTGAATTCCTTCAGGACCGCCTCAAAAGATCCGACGGCCACCTTCGACCGCATGAGGACGGGCATCCGGAAGTTATCATCGGTGATCCATATTGTCAACTTTCCCGTATTCTCGAAGATCGCGCTGGTCTCCAGGACAGGCTCGATGACGAGGCAGTCGAACTTGCCCGCCTGTACCTCGATCTGTTCCCTGCGCAGGACCTTGATGAAGATCGGATAGTTATTCCCGTCCGAATGGTTGGGCATCCAGATCGCCTGGCCCGGCTCGAGGGGAACGGTCCTTATGTAATAGAACGCTGAGATAAAATCATGGGTATTCGGGGGTATACCGACTTCCTTGTCGGGATAGATCGCGACATGGTTGACCTGATCGAAGTCGACGACCTTGTCCCTCCTGAACTTGCCTTCCCTCAGATGCTTTTCGAATCTCACTGAATAGAGATGCTCCATATCCATGTACGATTCGTGCTTGTCCCTGACCTTGTAGACTACATCGAAGGTGCCGTTCGTCCTCGCGACAGAAACGAGATGATATGCCGGCCGGCCGTTGATCTCCGCGTTGCTCCTGACCTCAAGAGTGGCGTCGCCGGCGTAGATCAGTCCGTACTGGATCGCGAACAGGAGATACTCTCCCTCGGCAAAAGGAACGATGTCGGGAACGGGATGGACAAGTTCGAATCCCTCGATCATCTCGTACCCATGGTCGGCACCGCTGTTCGTCACCACATGAGCGGTCTCCTGAGCTCCCAGATCACTGCAGAATCGCCCCGAAAAGAGGACACAAAGTGTAATCAGGAGGATGATCGGGGCCCTGCCTTGCTCTCTTTGTTTTCTCATATCATTATCCTAACATGTTGTCATCGAAATACATAACGCTTCATTTGTTATCCGGCTCCAGACCGGTTTCGATATCAGTAGTATGATATTGCAATTGCCGTGCTCGAAATCAGGTTCTGTATCTTTCGATGACTCTTTCATATACCTCGAGGGTTCCCTCCACCATTTTTTCGACATCGAACAGGCCGGATCTTTCCGAACCTGCCGCTGACAGGAGTTCCCTCTCCAGCGGATCGCCGGCAAGTCTTTCGAGAGCATCTGCCAGGGCCACGGGGTCTCCCGGCTCTACGAGGATCGCGGCATCCGGCCCTGTCACCTCCGGTATCCCACCCGTTCTGCTGGCGATGCATGGAAGCCCCGATGCCATAGCGGCCATCAGCGCTGTCGAGAGGCCCTCCTCCAGCGACGGAAGGGTATATATGTCGAGCCTTTCTAAAAATTTTTCAAGGGGCAGATCTTCACTGATGCGATGGATCTCGAGGTCCAGCCCCAGGGCAGAGGCCCGGGCCGCTATCCTGGCCTCGAGTTTTCCCTTCCCGGCAAGGAGGTAACGCATCCTGATGCCCCTCGCCTCGAGTATTGCCGCGGCAGCAAGCAGGACCCTGTGTCCCTTCTCTTTCTCGAAGGCCGCCGCTGTTCCCGCGATCAGCGGTTTCGCCGCTGCCCTCTCTCCTGTCCTGGAAGCGAATCTCTCGATATCGATACCACTGTGGACGATTGTCATCTGCTCGTCCGGGACGCCCCGCGACCTGAGGCTGCGGGCCGCGGCCTTAGATATAGGAATATAATGCGCGACTCCTTTTCCGTACTTCAGGAGGGAAGCCAGTCCCTTGCCTCCTCTGAATGCCGTTCGCCTGCTGACTACGAGTGGAACCCTGCCGGCACATGCGATGCGCGCGTATGCATGCGCCTTGGAGGTCTGAGCATGAACGATATCCGGCCCCCAGCTCTTGATAAACCTTCTGATATGAAAAGGTGTCAGAAATACGGGGGTCTCGAACCTGGCTCCGATCGAATCGCTGCCAGGCGGCAGGGCCGCTTCGAGTTCCGAGCCCGCTCTTACGGCAAAGGCCGTCTCTATTCCGCGGCTTCGAAGACGGAGCCCGAGTTCAAGGGTCTGGCTCTCTCCGCCGCGCATTACAGATGAACTGTTTACCAGAAGCACTTTCACCCGGCAGCCTCCCTTTCCAGAAGGCCGAGAAGCCTGCCGGCCACCTTTTCCGGATTGTACTCCTCCCGGACCAGCCGTCCTCCCTTTTCAGCTATCGACGCAGCGAGCTGCCTGTCGTCCCTCAACCGTTTCAGCTGTGCAGCGAGAAGTACGGCATCCCCCGGCGGCACGCAGATGAGATCTTCTTCGGGTGTGAAGATCTCCCTTATAGCCGGGGTATCCGCAGTGATCACCGGCCGGCCGCATGCCATTGACTGATACACCTTGTTGGGGATCACCAGCCTTGTCTTGGGCGTTGTTCCGAAGACGCCGAGGACCGCGTCCGCTCCCGCGATTAGCCCGGGGAGATCAGCTTCGGGCACGTTACCAGAGAGCTCGATCCTCTCACTGTCTATCCCGTCGGCGCGTGCCCTGAACTCTTCCATCGTCTGCCCGCTGCCGACGATCTTGAATCTGAACCCGTCGTCGAGAAGCCGGGCCGCTTCTACGATAACATCGGTTCCATGAAGAGGCAGAAAGGATCCGTAGAAGAGAACACGAAAGAACCCGTCAGGCTCACGGCCGGGAAGAGTGCCGAACACCGTATCATCGTAACCAAGATAAAGTGTTTTCACTTTCTCTACATCTACATCGAATTCTTCGATGTAGAATCTGGCGTGCGCGGCAGAATCGGCAAGGACCATGTCGGACATACGCATGGTTATCCTGTCTATGTTCCAGTTGTACTTCGCCTGAGCGGAGCCTTCCTCAGCATCGCCGCGGTCCAGCACCCTTGTCTCGTAACGTGAGACTAGCGGATCGAATATCAGTCTTCTCCGGGGCAGACGCGACAGCATCCACGCGAGTGGAACATCCTTGTGTCTGAAATCGGGAACGAAGAGAGGGGATCTCCCCCCCAGGAAGGAGGCGGCATACCTGGCAAGCAGGACCGGATAGCGGAATATCGCCTTGCGTGTACCGTCAGCCTGGCACGAACGCACCTGGACACCGAGCCTTTCGAGCCCTTTCCTTATGATGGCGTTTCTAGGATAGTCCGGATCGTAGCCGCCGAAGAATACGATCTCATCCGGCACGGGACTCATCGGCTATCCTCCGGTGAGCCTCGTGAAAGCTCTCTCAGCCAGGCGTATTTGAAGAAAACACTCGCCGCGGCCATGGCGCAGAGCATCAGTCCCGCACTTCCGTCAAGGAAGCCCAGCTGAAGAAGATACATCCTGATAAATCTCGCCGACGGCCTGAGTACAAGACCGGGAAACCAGCGCCTGCCTTTGCTCCGCAGTTCGACGGCTCCCTTCCGGCTGTAACTTTTCAACCGGTCCATATAATCCTCGAGGTCCCGGTATGGAATATGATCCAGTCTCTCGAGAAATCTCCCCGCGTTTCCATCCAGATCAAGGCTCTCGTGGACAGTGCGATCCGGGTATCTGCCGCGTCCCCGCCTGAAGAGCCTCAGAACCTTGTCACGGTTCCAGCCGCAATGGCGGATCGTAGTACCGAGGAACCTGTTTCTCCTGTATATCCAGAATCCGTTCACCTCTGCCGACATGATAGATTCCGCGATCTCATCACGAAGCTTCGGGGAAAGATATTCGTCAGCATCTAGTATCAGTATCCATTCGAGTGTCGCCTGCCCCATCGCCCAGTTCTTCTGGTCGGCATTCGAGACGAACTCCCTCGTAAAGACCCTCGCTCCGTACTCTCCGGCGATACGCAGGGTCGTATCGGTGCTCATCGAATCGACGACGATGATCTCACCAACTCCGTCGGCACTATCGAGGCACCTGCCGAGATTGTCCTCCTCATTCAACGTCGTGACGATAAGGGATATTCTTGCCAGTTCGATCTCAGTGCTCATGATTCACCGCCAGTCACTTCTCTAATCTCGGAGAATACTTCATCTACCGTTATCATATCCATGCACCTGTTCGGCATACATTCCTTATCCCTGCACCCCTCGGCGCATTCAAGGCCTTTCCACAAGACCCTGTGAAGTCCGTTCACGGGATCCCATATCCGGGGATCGGTCGGGCCGAACAGAGTGACTGTCGGCACGCCGAGCAGGACAGCTATATGTTTCGGGCCGGAATCGATGCCCGTCAGAACCTTCAGCCTGCCTATGAGAGCGCCGGACTCAGCGATCCCTGTCGCTGGAGGAACGACAGTTCCCGGAACGGCCCGTGCTATCTCCCCGGCAAGTCCCTCTTCTCCGGGGCCCCACAGGATCAAAGGCCTCATTCCGAGTTCACCTGATATCCTCTTCGCCAGTTCGATGAACCTTTCCACCGGCCACCCTTTGGACGGATAGGTCGAGCCGGGAACGATCCCCGCAAGACCCTGCCCCGTATCTCCCAGTGAGCCAGTAAATGAGTTCGCCCATTCGACGGCTGTCTCCGCAGCCGGGAATCCGTAGGGCTTGTCATCTGTATCGGTACCGCAACCGGTCCCGAGTCCGGTCAGCCCGAGCATCCTGCCGAGCTCCCGGTTCGATTCGATAGTGTAGCACCTGACGCGTTTCCCGTCCCGGTATATGGCCCTCGGCAGGACCTCATGATAATACCCGTTGCGCCGGCCGGTATCCATCCCGATCCGCAGTCGCGCGCCGCAGAAGCGTGTCAGGAGAGCGCTCCTCGGCGAGCTGAGCAGATCGACGGCGACAGACGGCCTGATCTTTCGGATGCGCCTTACGGCGGACAACTGGCCGGAGACCATACCGGGGAGCGTGATCACTTCGTCCAGACCGGTCACGCCTGAGAGACACTCGGCGAATCTGTCCCTGACAAGATATCCTATCCATGCATCGGGGAATGACTCACGCAGTTCCCTTACGAGCGGCAGAGTCAGCACGATATCGCCAAGCGCAAAGAGTCGTACCAGAAGGATCGAATCGAGATCCTTGACCTGTTTAAGATCGATGACAGGCGAGTCACTCATCATCTACCATCCTGAAACCCTTCCGAGTCCATCCGCCACCTCATCGACCGATATATCATTCAGACATTTCATATCATCGCATTCGTGCAGATGGCACGGGGCGCAATCCGCACCGCTGGTTATCACATCGAACGGCCCCATACCGGAGTACGGGAACCACATGTCGCGTTCTGTAGGGCCGAATATCCCGACGACAGGCATGCCGAGCGCGACTCCGGCATGCATGATCCCGCCATCGTTCGCTACGAGGGCATCACAAGCAGAGATCGCCGCGGTCGCGCGGCGGATCGGAAGTACCGGCATCACTACAGCGTTCCCGCCTGAAAGGGAAGCTGTCTCTTCCGATATCGACTCCTGCCCGGGCCCTGTGATAAGAAGGGTCCTCGCTCCGTACCTTTCCTCGATAACAGCAACAAGCCGGGCGAAAGATGCGGCTGGCCATCTCTTCGCCGGCCATGTGCCTCCCGGCATGATCGCCGCCACTCTTTCCGGCATCTCTCCACCGAATGCAGTCTCGACAGATTTTCTCCCTGACTTGATTTCCTCATCGGTAAGATAAATCCGCGGACGCCGGACTTTTCCTTCACATCTGAGCGCCTTGAGGGATAAAAGGTGCTGACCGATAGCGTTCCTCAGGCCGATGTCCTTATCAGCGATATGTGTGTACAGCCGCTTTCTCCATCTGCGCCCCCCTCCTATCCGGACCGGGATCCCGGAGAGCCTGAGGATGTTCGCGCTTCGCGGATTGTAGAAGAGATCTATCGCCGCGGCAAACCGCAGCTTCCTGATCCGCATGATAGTCGAAATGGTCGCCGGCACTCCCCTGCCAGCTTCAATCACTCCGGCAAGTCCGGGGTGATTCTCGAGTATCGATGAATGGGGAGGCTCGGCCATGTACCATATCTCCGCTTCGGAAAAACATTCCTGCAGCGAGTCGATCACCGGGGTGGTGAGGATGACGTCTCCGAGGTAGCGGAGCCTCGTCACGAGTATCCTCAGCGGGACACCCTTACGAGCTGAGAGTGCGGCATGCACCTGTCTAATCCTCCTGCTTCATCCGGGCTATGATCTCCCTGCTCGACCTCTCCTTCGGATCGCCGGTGATGACTGTGACGCACCCTATCTCCCTCGCCGTCTCTATTTCCGGGACTGTTTCGACGGTGTAGTCGGTCCCCTTCGCATGAACATCAGGCCTTACCTCTCTCAGGACCGCATCGACCGTGTCCTCGGAAAATATCAGCACGTAATCAACAAAACGAAACGCCGCCAGTATCTCGGCTCTCTCGACAGCCGACATCATCGGCCTGCCTTCCCCCTTGAGGCGTTTCGTGGAATCGTCGTCGTTTATCGCGACAAGAAGAACGTCACCGTGCTCGGCGGCCTCTTCAAGATACCGGACGTGCCCGACGTGTATGATATCGAAACATCCATTGGCCAGAACGACCTTGGAGCCGCCTGACCTGAGCCCCGCAAGAATTCCGGCCAGCCTCCCGGTGTCAGTAAATATTACTTCGTTCATTCAGGCATCCTCCCTCCGCCGTCCAGAAGGGCGGCGAACTGCTTCGACATCGTATCACAGACATTTTCCCAAGTAAATTCGAGTATCCCCGCAACCCCCTCACGGCCCATTGCCGCGGCAGCTTCCCTGTCATCGTACAGTCTTTTGAGAGCCCGGGTAATAGCTGCCGAATTGCGTGACCTGAGCACAAGAGCGGTGCGACCGTTTACCGCGAAATCCTTCGTACCGCTTCCGGTGCAAACGAGCGGGAGCCCGCAGGCCGATGCTTCAGCGCACGTATTGCTCCAGCCGGCCCTGTGCTCTGCAGATACGAACACATCGGCGGAGGCATACATGGCAGCCATACTCTCCTGGGGAAGATCGATATAGAACCGGAACGGAAGGCCGGGATCGAATTCCGTCCGCGGATCCTCTGTTCCCGGTGTCATACTGTCGAAGAGGAGCAGTTCGATATCGTAACCGTTCCGGTACATCGATTCGACAGCCTTCAATACGAATCTCGTCCCTTTGCGTGGCCTCGACAGCCTTCCGTAGCACATCACGCGAAAAGGCGCACCGGGAGCGGCCTTTTTTTCAGATGAAGGATAAAACAATTCCGGGTTTATCCCTCCACGGCCATCCAGAGCCTTAACGCCATATTTTTTTCGTACCCTCTCCATCAGGCCAAGTGAGTTGGCCATCACGCGTATATCACCGGAGCGGATTATCTCGTTTTCACGGGCCACATTCTCGATTTGTAGATAGAATACCTTCAGCCGGGCGGGCAGCGCCCTCAGGTCATCGAGGTGCTCGGGAGCGCCGGTGATCAACACGTCATGCTCAGCCGAGGCGGCGTCCGAGAGCTTCCGGCACTCGCCCTTCAGTCTGGTCCAGGACGGACCTTTTCCTTCGGGTGTGTATATGATGAATTCGTGACCGCTCGAAGTGAATGCCGCCGATAATTCGACGTATCTTCTCACTCCTCCGAAAAGCAATGTATGCGGCAGGATCGTTGCTATCCTCAACTGCCGCCTCCCCCTCTACCTTCCATCATCGTATCGAGCGTTGAAAGGATCTCGCCAGGATCGGTGACTGCCGTGCCCCTCTTCATCACTACGATGGAAGCGGCCACGTTGGCGGCAAGCATCGCCTCGCTCATCGTGCCGCCGGCGGCCAGGGTCAGCGCCACCGCTGACACCACCGTATCCCCGGCACCCGTGACATCGGTAGCCTCGGGGCTTCCAACCACTCCGGCTTTGAGTGTCTTCTTTCGCGGGCGGAACAGGGCCATCCCGAGCCTTCCCCTCGTTATCAGCAGGGAGTCTGACTGAAGCGCCTTGAGCAGTTTTCTTCCTGTCCGTACCAGAGCGTCATCCGAGCCCGGTTCTATCCCGGCTGCTTCAGCCGCCTCTACCTCGTTAGGGGTAGCCGTAGTTATCCCTTTGAAGCGGGTGAGTCCGAATCTTGAATCGGCGATCACGGGGATACCGGAGCCAGAAGCCATCCTGATAACAGCCTTTGCGATCTCATCCGAGAAGACGCCCTGTCCGTAATCGCTCAGTATCAGCGCGCCGCATCCCGGCAGGCGCTTCTCGAGCGAACGCAGGAACCTCTTCCCGACCGCCTGTGTCAGTGATGCGCCGCTCTCCCTGTCAATCCTCACTATCTGCTGGCGCTGAGCGTGAAAATCGCCGGCAAGCACCCTGGTCTTCGATGTCGTCATCGTTCCTGCCGCCGCTATGATCCCGCCGGTATTCACGCCTGAGGAACGAAGCATCACTCCGAGTCTTTCTGCAGTATCGTCCCTGCCCGTCACTCCGGCCGCAAAGGCCCTTCCTCCGAGCGACGCGATATTGGTCGCCGCGTTGGCTGCTCCGCCGGGACACCACGAGCTTCCATCATATCTCACGATGACCACGGGAGCCTCCCGCGATACCCTGTCCGTTGTACCGTAGAGATACTCGTCCAGTATCATGTCCCCGGCGACGATGACCTTACGGCCTTTCCAGGAAAGCACTGTCTCCTTCACACTTCTGTAATCATCGATAGTTGTCTCGTTCACGCCTCGTTCTCCCTCATGATTTCCATGGCAGCGTCGAATACATCATCGACACCTATATCCCGCAGGCAATGCGTGTCGCCTTCGGGACATTCCTTCCTGAAACACGGCGAACAGTCAGCGCCGGAAGTCACAATCCTCGATCGCGGGCCCTGTGGAGATGTCCAGACCGGACTGGTCGACCCGAATATCGAGACGGTAGGCACCCCCATAGCCGCCGATACATGGACCGGCCCGCTGTCGTTTCCGACCACGAGATCCGCGCCTCTTAAAATAGACATCAGGTCGCCGATCCCGGACTTCCCGGCAAGGTTGAGAGCATCATCAACCGGTGCAGTGATATTTTCGAGATATTTCTCTTCCTTCGCGGAACCGACAGTAACTGTTCGCAGGCCCTTCTCATACTTCAACCTCTTCGCCAGGGCTGTGAATCTCTCGTGGGGCCACACCTTTGCCGGACCATATGCCGCACCGGCGGCGAAGACCACGTACCTTCCATCGAGGCTATAACCAGTGAGCCTCTCCTTCCAGTCGTAGGGTGGGATGATACATGGCGCCGGCATCACATCCTCTTCCCTCCCGCTGTACAGCCGCGCCAGGGCGGCATACTCACGTGAGAGATGGATCTTTCTGTGATCATCCGGCCGCAGCCAGTCGGTAAGCATCCAGTCCCTTCCACTGCCCCTGTATCCGAACCTGCGAGCCGTTCCTCCCAGATACGCGATCAGAGCGGAAGAAAACGACATGGGGAGGATGAATGAGGCGTCCCATCCCTTTTCGGGCCGGCCGCCTCTCAATGCGATGATCCCCCTCCTGACTCCCCCGTCCCTTCTGTACCTGATCAGATTATCGATAAAGGCGCTTCTACTGAGAAGCTCCGAGACGTAATCCCGGCAGAGGACAGTAATAAAATCGTCGGGGTTCTCTTTCCGGAGAAGTGTAAGGAAAGGGGTAGCCATAACTACATCGCCGATCCAGTTCGGAGCGAGTACGAGGAGTTCCTTACGCCCTGATCTGCAGGCTGTAGAGTTTCCGGTAGATCCCTTCCTCACCGATCAACTCCTCATGTGTGCCGATCTGCCTGATCCTGCCCTCATCGAGGACAACGATGCGGTCGGCGTTCTTTATCGTAGACAGCCTGTGGGCGATCACGAGCGTTGTCCTGCCGCGCACGAGCCTGTCTATGGCCTCCTGGACCAGTGCCTCACTCTCTACGTCGAGAGAGCTGGTGGCCTCATCTAGTATTAGTATCTGCGGGTTTTTAAGCAGAGCTCTCGCGATGGCGAGCCGCTGCCTCTGTCCGCCTGAGAGCTGCACGCCCCGGTCGCCTATGATCGTATCGTACCCTTTTGGCATCGCTTCGATGAACTCGTGAGCGTTTGCCGCGCGGGCAGCGATGATGACATCCTCCTTCGGATAGTCGGACAGACCGTACGCGATATTATTGAAGACCGAGTCGTTGAACAGGATCGTCTCCTGGGTCACGATCCCCATCAGGGAGCGAAGCGAGGAAATCGTGATATTGGATATATCCCTGCCGTCGATCGTGATCTTACCCGACCCCGGTTCATAAAATCTCGGAAGCAGATCTGCCAGTGTCGATTTTCCCGAGCCGCTCGCACCTACCAGAGCAACTACCTCGCCCCTGGCTATCGTAAGCTCTACATCCTCCAGTACCGGCGTCTCACCGTCATAACTGAACTTCACATCCTCATATCTGATCGCCTCGGATACCCCTTCGATCGTCTCGTTCCCCGAGATCTCTGCCTCTGTCTTGATATCAAGTATCTCGAAGACCCTCTCCGCGCACACGAGACCCTCCTGGATGAGGCTGTTGAGCTTGCTGAGAGCCTTGATAGGATTGACTACCCATAGCATCGCGCCGATGAACATCATCAGGCTGGCCGGAGCGAGCTGCTGTTCGACAACAAGTCTCCCTCCATACCACAGGATGACGACTGCCGCGATGATTCCCAGGGTCTCACTCATCGGCGATGCGAGGTCGGCGATCCGCCTCATCCTCGTGTACTCGCCGAAATACATCCGGTTGAAATCCCCGAACTTTATCTGCTCGAACCTCTCCATTCCAAACGCCTTAACGACGCGTACTCCAGATATCGTCTCCTGCAGGATGGCTGTCATGTCGGCCATCCGCTCCTGGGCCCTCCTGCTTCCTTTGCGCAATTTCCTGCTTATAACCGCGATAAGGGCGATGTTAACAGGGACCAGAATGATGGTCAGCAGGGAGAGCTGCCACGATGTATAGAAGATGATGGAGATCGCTATGATCGTCATCAGCCCGTTTCGAATAACGCTGGCAAGACCGCCGACGACGGCGCCTCTAAGATTTGTCACGTCGTTTGTTATCCGTGAAATGAGATGTCCGGTTTTCTGTCGGTCGAAGAAAGCCATCGGAAGCATCTGTATCTTCCCGTAAAGCTCGTCTCTCATTGACATGAGGATCTTCTGTTCGAGATAGATCGTCAGGAAGGTGCCAATATACCCGAAGACGTTCTTAATGAAACTCAGCAAAAAGAAGATCACGCAGAACCTTGCCAGCCGTTCTGTGGGTGTTCCCTCGTAGATCAGAGCCGCGGCCTGCTTTTTCAGCCCATCGATTCGAGTTTCGATCTCGTCAGGGATAAGGGGTGAACCGTGATCACCATCTTCCCTCTCTTCCACGGGCGCCGGATCAGTTGAGAATACTATGTTGAGGAAGGGCGGGATGAGAGTCAGCGAGACTCCGCTCAATGTCGCGAATACACTCGTACATATGAAGAGGATGACGACCTTCTTCCACCACGGCTTGAGATAGCCGAGCAGTCTCATATATGTACGCGCAGGTCCCTGGGCGCTCATCGTTCTGACTCCGTTTTCTTTCTAGACGGTAAGTTCCTCGCCGGTCGCGAGGACCTCTTCCACCTTGCTGAAGAAACTCTTCAGAGAGAGTTTCTCTCCCTTTGTCCCTTTGAAGATCCTGACGTTGGGCATCTTGCCCGGAATCCAGGTCTTTCCATCATATTTCGTAAAGAGTCCTATGGTAGGGACCTTCAACGCGGAAGCGAAGTGGAAGAGATTGGTATTTCCTGCGAGGAAGATGTCGCACTGAGACAGGAGAGCGAGGGCCTCTCCCGCGTTTGTCGGGACAAGATCGATGACCTCGCCCTTCAGTTCTCCCGAGATCTTGTTAACAAGTTTCTCATCCCATGGATCTGTCAGCACGAGGAACTTTACCCTCCTGCGTCCGGCCAGGTTGTTGGCCAGGTAGGCTATTATCTCGGGGATTACCCGGTGCCGGCTCTTGCTCCTGCCCGGATCGATGCCGACAGTTATGACTCCTTTTTCAGGCTTCCGGAAATGAATCAGCTGCCGTGCGTGATTGAGGTCTGCCTGCGGCAGAACGACGTCCCGCTGTACTCCCCCGGTCGGCAGTCCGAGCGATTCGACAAGCCTGATCATCCTCTCACCTTCGTACCCCCGCGAAGACAATCTCACCTCGAGGTTGATGAACGGATGTGCCAGCTGATGGTGAAACCCTATCCTCATCGGCGCTCCAGACGCAAAGGCGAGGGTGTGCCTCTCCATCGATATCCCCTTGCTGAGCAGGATCACAGTATCGAGGTGCTGCTGCCTGAGCTTGCGGATGAGGGCATAGTAATCAGCCGTGAAGAACCTCAGCTGTTTCTTGTTGTAGGTCAGTATCGAATGGACCCTGAATATACTCCTCGCGATATCGGCATCGATGGAATTGACCAGCAGGGTCGTTCTTATCCCGGGAAAACGCTCGTGGAACCAGTTCGCGACGGGAGCGGCAAAGAGCAGGTCGGTCGTATCGCCTGAATCTATGAAGAGCAGCCTTGAGGACTCAGTGATCCCGGCTGGAAGGGCGAACGGCTCTTCTTTCCCTGTATGCTTGAGGAAATACGAGACCATCTTCGGCACCATCTGTTTTTCGCCGCTATCTCTTCGCATTTCTTCTCCCGGCCTTTCCGCCGTCACCGGCGAGCGCTATCGATATTCCCTTGTCAACGCTATCGATGAAATCAAACTTTATATCTTTCCTGATGCCCGCGGGGATCTCGCTGATATCCTTCCTGTTGGACGAAGGCAGGATCACTTCCCTGATCCCGGCTCTGTGAGCGGCGATCACCTTGTCCCTTATTGCCCCGACAGGCAGAACTTTTCCGGTCAACGTTATCTCGCCTGTCATGGCGATATCGTTTCGTATCTTCTTACCGGTCGCCAGAGAGGCGAGCGAGACCGCTATCGCGACCCCGGCGCTCGGTCCGTCCTTGGGAACTGCCCCGGACGGAATATGCAGGTGAAAATCAGAGTTTTCAAAGAATTTCTCATCCTCCATCTCGTCAGCGAGATTCGCCCGGACATAACTCATAGCTGCCTGGGCCGATTCCTTCATGACATCGCCGAGCTGTCCCGTCAGCTTGACGCCCCCTCCACCCTTCATCCCAAGGGCCTCTACAAAGAGTATGACCCCTCCAGCAGCGGTTTTAGCCATTCCGGTAGCTACACCCCGTTCAGGACGAACCAGCATCTGCTGGTCTGAATACCCCGCCGCACCGAGCCAGCTGTCGAGGTTCCTCGCAGAGACCTTCCACGGTCCTCTCGCCCCCTCGACCAGCTTTCTGGCCGCTTTTCTCGCCAGGGTCGATATTTTCCTCTCGAGGTTCCGCACTCCGGCTTCCCTCGTATGACTCTCGACTATCATCCTCAGCGCGTCGTCGGTAACATCCAGCCTGGATGCAGAGATGCCGTTCTCCTCGAGCTGCCTCGGCAGAAGGTATTTCCTCGCTATCTTCACCTTCTCAGCGGTGATATATCCGGACAGTTCTATCACTTCCATCCTGTCAAGCAGGGCGGGCGGTATCGTATCTGGTATATTGGCCGTCGTGATAAACATCACCGCCGACAGATCGAACGGTGTGTTGATATAATTGTCCTCGAACGAATCGTTCTGCTGAGGATCGAGGACCTCGAGAAGGGCCGATGCGGGATCGCCCCTGAAATCCTTGCCTAGCTTGTCGATCTCGTCGAGCATGAATACCGGATTCCTGCTGCCGGCGTTCTTGATACCCTGGATTATTCTTCCGGGCAGAGCGCCGATATATGTCCTTCTGTGCCCCCTGATCTCCGCCTCATCCCTTATGCCTCCGAGAGAAAGCCTGACGAACTCCCTGCCCATGGCGGAGGCGATGCTCATACCGAGTGACGTCTTGCCCACACCCGGGGGGCCGGTAAGGCATAGTATAGAACCTTTCGAATCCTTCTTCAGTTTTCTGACCGAAAGATAATCAAGGATCCTTTCCTTCACATGTTCGAGATCGTAATGGTCCCTGTTAAGTATCCGCCTCGCCTTCTTTATATCGATCGAGTCTTTTGTTTGTTCCATCCACGGCAGATCAAGTATCCAGTCTATGTAGGTCCTCGACACAGTGTATTCCGCCGACCCGGGAGACATCCTGGAGAGCCTTGACCATTCCCGCTCCGCGGACGCCCTCGCCCCTTCGGGCAGTTCCTTTTTATCTATGCTGTCCTTAAGATCCTCGATCTCCATAGCCGTATCGTTTTCGCCAAGCTCGTTCTGTATAACCTTGATCTGCTGGCGCAGGTAATACTCGCGCTGCTCCCTGTCCATCTCGTGCCGGACATCCTGCCTTATCTTCTCGCCCATGCGGGCGATCTCGAGCTCTGCGTTGAGCAGGCCGTAGATATGATCGAGCCGTTTGAAGGGATCGAGCATCTCGAGCGACGCCTGTTTCTCTTCGATATCCGTATTGATGTTCGCCGTCACGAGATCAGCCAGCCTTCCAGGCTCCCTCACGCCCGCAATCACGCCTTTCAGCTCATCAGGATAACTCTCCGTAGAATCTACAAGCCTCGAGAAGGCATTGACGACATTCAGCATCATCGCGCGGGCCTTCCGCCTGCCGCCGTCCTTCTCCTCCAGGAGCTTCACTGAGGCACGCATCATCGGCGGACCATCTATGAACTTACGAGCCTGAACACGGGCCAGACCCTGTCCGATTATCCTGATGTGGCCATCGGGAAATCTCGCCATCTTCTGGATAAGCATGGCGCACCCTGTATGATATATGCCTTCCGGACCAGGTGATGTCTCTGACGGATCTTTCTGGGTGAAGACGCCCACGATCTTGGTCTTACCTAGAGCCTCATCGATAAGTCCTATCAGGTTCTCGTCGGTGAGAATAAGCGGCACGAGCATATACGGGAATATCACGCCGTCATTGATCGGGATGACCGCCAGTTCCCCCGGAATGTTCCTTACCGGATCATGCTCTCTCGATGAATCGTTCAGCTGAAACGCCCCCTATTCTATTTCGACTTTCCGGACCCTGCTCGCTGGATCGGTCCGGGCGATCCTGACCTCGAGCATTCCCCGGTCATAACGTGCAGTCGTCTTTTCCTGATCGACAGGCACAGGGATTTCGACCTCGCGGAAAAACCTGCCGATCTCTATCTCTATCTGATTGTACTGTTTGCTTCCCTCGCAGCACGAACTGCCTCTCACGCCGCCTATTCTCAATTTGCCGCCGTCTGTCACGATATTGATCGTGTCGCTGTCCATCCCCGCGATCTCCAGGACCACTATGACTTCCGTGTCGGTCACTATGACATCCGCGGGCGGTTCCCATGACAGGTCAGACGGATACCTCATCCGGGCATCCTCTTCACCCGAAAAGAATATACGGGTCTTCCTTCCGCTTTCACGGTCGTTTCTCATTGAAGCGCAATACCTTTCGTTTTCCGGGCTGAATCATATCCGGACGTTGTCGAGGATAGAAAAGGCTGGTTGTAAAGTCAATTCAAAAGGGTGGACAAAGGAAGACGGGCCGCCCTCTTACCCCTGTCCCTTCATATGGTTTCAGTCATATGGCTCCAGGTACGGATCAGCGGGCAACCCGTCATCAGCGCTCTATTTCTTGCCTGTGTCTACGGTGGGGGCATTCCCGTGATAAACAGGCATTTCGTCGAAACCGACGAGACTGTAGCTGGAAAGCCTTTTCTCGTCGATATCCCAGTCGTAAAGGATGTTGTCTGAGTCGAAATCAAGCATATAGACAAGGACCGAATTCGCACCCCTGTCCTGGATGTAGTAGACGAAACACTCCTCATCCCTCTCTCTGGAACTCAGGTATACGTTCGGCATACCCCAGGATGCAATGACCTCATCCTCGTTCATCCCCCTGATTATCTCGCCATTACGGATATTTTCCTGAAAAGAACTCTCCGGATGCCCCTCTATGAAGATCTCCCTCGCATCACTGGAGGTAAAATCTTCTCTTTCTATCTGGTTGGTGCAGGAACATCCTGATGCGAATATCAGCAGCGGCAAGACGAACAGAAGCAGCAGGTATCTCATAACGCTCCCTCCTTGATGTTGGGAGACTACCTCACGGGGAGTGACCGCATAAAAAAACACCACGTCCCTTTCGGGGTATGGCGCTCCATATCATAATCCGGACAGTGGGGTCTTATCGGACATGGCTCACCCCCGAGTCAAAACACTCTACACTATTGAGTATATTTCGATTTCAGGGTGTGTCAACGGGGCCGCGAACGGCCTCGTACAGAATCAGGGAGACACCAGGCAACTCGAACTCTTCCGAAAGGTTCATCTCCGCCTCGATATGCCCGGCTATATGTCCCTCAGCGTCGGTGTCCCAGGTCCTGCATTGGAGCAGCCAGACTCTCCTGCGCCCTTCGGTCATACTGTCGAGCTTTCCCGCTATGCCGTCACGGTCAAGATGCGCGGCATAGATCGATGCCACCGGGCGCGCGCCTTGATAATAGTGTCTGACGACAGGTTCCATTCCCGGAGCCAGGATGAGATCACCGGGCTCCGAGTTTTCCGAAATGATCCGGACTGCGTCCCTGATATCGTCCCGGAAGTAACGGGGTGTGAAGTGGTAGTTCCAGACCGATATGAGCATCAGCGCGCACAGCGCCGATACAGACACTGCCGCCGCGGCCCTTGCCCGTGGAATCCCGTGGGCGATCACCGCGATGAAGATGGGGAACGCGCACATGAGGTAGCGGACATTAAGCACTTTTATCTTCAGTATCGCTGCTACAGTGACAAGCCCTACCGTCGCGGCCAGGACACAGAGGTAGAGAGCTGCCCTTCTTTCCCTGAAGAGTCTCGCCAGACCCGCGAAAAACGCGGCGCCGAAAAGAAACGCAGCCGCGGCTATTTGTGTGCCGTACCGGCTGAACATGGCACCGATAGAACCGGCCTCATGGAGTTCCCGCAGGTCCGGTCCGTAAGAGAATCCCATCGCGAAAGCGAACAGGCCGTATGGATATGCCATGAGAGCGGACGGTCCGGCCCCTTCCATCCTGTAGACCACCGGGCGCCTTGCGGCCTCGACGGCCCGGATTCTCTTGAGGAAAAATAATTCCCTGTAGATCCAAGGAGACACGATGACCAGCGCCACAACCGTGGCCAGGGCAAAATACCTGAGGTGGTCCCCTCTCATCCTCCCTGTCACTATCATATATAGAGCGAACCCGGCACAGAGAAAGACAGCCATGAAATGCGACAGGCATGCGAGGCCGAGAGCGAGGCCGAGGAGCAGTCCGTTGCGGAAGTCAGGCTTCTCGTCGAACCGGCTGAAGGCCAGAAGAGAAAGCACCACGAACATCGTCAGGAAAGAATAGAACCGGAGTTCCTGTGAGTAGTAGATGTTGAACGGGTTGAGCGCCATCAACAGAGCGCCGGTCAACGCGGTGCCTTCATTCGATTCGCGCCTCAGCCAGAAATACATCAGGAGTACCGTGATGACGCCGGCAGCGGCTCCCGGTGTCCGCAGCCAGGCTTCTGAGGAAGAGACAGCGGACCAGAAGTGCATCACCAGCGAATAGAGAGGTCCATGGACATCCCACATCACCTTGACTCCGTAAGATATTCCTCCAGGAGGTGAAGTATACGACCCGATCGTAAGGATCTCATCGAGCCACAGTGACTGGTGGCCGAGCCTGAAGAACCTCAGAAAGGCGGCGAGTATGGCTACCGCCGTCAGCGCCGCGAGTCTTTTCCTGTCTGCCTGTAATTCCATCATCTTCGTTCTTATACCCCCGAAGCGTTATTTTTTCCAGTTGAAAACGAACAGACCGGAGTCGATACTCATTTCATGGCAGCACCTGAACAAAGTAAAACCAGGATCTATATCGGTCCGGCGGGCTGGTCATACGCCGATTGGGAGGGTCCTGCCTACCCTTCCGGCACCGGCTTTGACAAGCTGCTGTACATCGCCGGATACTTCAAGGTCATCGAGCTGAACAGCTCTTTCTACCGTATCCCTTCGATGAAGATGGTCTCGAGCTGGCTCGAGCGGCTTTCGCCTCTGCCCAACTTCAAGCTCAACATCAAGGTCAACGGGAAGTTCACTCATGAGAGGGTATACTCACCTCCGGAACTGAAGGAATTTGTCGACCGCTTCTCACCGCTGCACGAAGCCGGGATAGCCGGTCCCTTTCTCCTGCAGTTTCCCTGGTCGTTCAAGGCTGTCCCTGAATCGAGAGAATACATCGAGAGGCTCGCGCCATTTTTTGCGGACCATCCCGCGGCTGTCGAGCTCAGGCACGGCTCATGGGCAGGGCCGGAGACCGGCGAACTCCTCTCGAAATGCGGTTTCGCGATCTGTAATGTCGATCAGCCCCTGATCGGCGAATCACTCCCTCCGTCATCACTGGTAACAGATCCCGATACTGGGTACATACGCCTCCATGGCCGCAACACGAAGAACTGGTTTCGCAGCGGAGCGGGCCGGGACGCGAGGTACGATTATCTTTATTCCCATGAAGAGTTGGAAGAATGGTCGAAACGGGCCGGTGAGATGATAGGCAGGGTCGGTTCGCTCTTTATCATAACGAACAATCATTTCGGGGGGCAGGCTCTGGCAAACGGGCTCCAGCTCAGGTCGATGCTCGAGGGAGGCGTTATCAAAACTCCCGCCTCACTGATTAGAGCATTTTCATCTTTAAAGGATATCGCCTCTCCCCCGTGCGGTGAAGAGGAACTCGACCTGTAGGAGTTCTGTCGCGGAAGTTCTACCTCGACAGTATTCCCAGAACAAGTATCACGACTACAATCCCGATATACAGAAGCAGCCTCTTTGGAGCTACAAGTTTCCCGCCACCGCCGGTTTTCAGCACCGACTTGATATTGCGAGTTTTTGGCCCTGCAATCGGTGTATGGCAGAACTGGCAGAACTTGTCATCTTTCTTCAGAGGGAAACCGCATTTCAGACAGCTTGTCTCTACGGAGTTGGCAATCGTCGGCTCTTCCTCTGCGATCTCGACCTTCGGAGCCTCTTCGGGATTCAATTCCTCGATGAGACCGATGCCGCCGGCCTCCTCTATCAACTCGAGTGTACCGCGAGCCTTGGGAGCTGACTTTGTCTCGACAATCGTCTTGGGCAGATTGCGAAGCATAAACTTTATTCTTGTGACGGGTGTACTGGTAAGTATCCCGTACTTGATAGCGAACGAACCGGGAGTCTCGATCTCGCTTTTGATGCCTTCGAGTATGACCCTGTAGATGGTCTTGTTTTTCACTTCAGTACCGTCTTCCGGTACGGCGGATCTGTATGCGAAATTCTGTATGGACATAACTCTGCCTCCTGCCCGAATTTAAAGCATTATCCGTGCCACAGGAGGCTGCATTTGAGGGAGAACGCCCATACGATGGGAAACGAACATCAAAAAAAGGGACCGGATTGAGATCCGGTCCCTCGATAGAATCATATGAAATGACAGCCGTAGCAGTCACAGTGTGGATTACCGCGTATTTATAACGGCACACTCCTCACCGGTTCTCCACCCCTCCATACCGAAGGTATCGACTGCGGAGACCTTGTAACAGTACTCCACGTTACCGACGAGTCTGGTGTCAACATATGTAAGGGATGTTGTCGTGCCTGCCAGTTCGACCACATTGAAAGCTGGGAAATAGTAATAGACCCTGAACTCTTCAAGGGTCGCCATATCCTCAGACGGATAATCCCAGGCTACCGTCGCCTGCTCAGAACCGGGCGTAACCGTAAGATCGGTCGGCGCCGACGGGGCGACCACGTCAAATGGCGCGGGTTCGGTCCCGTGGTCGTTCGAGCAGGAGATGAGAGCGGCCATCGCGACAACCGTCAATACTATCATCGTATTTTTCAGCATCGTCATCGCCTCCTAGAACGAAAAATTCTTTACGAGCATGAATCCATCCGGCCTTATTTCCATGGAGACCGGCGGGATCTTAGCCTCTGGGCCCAGTGTGATATCGAGAATACTCCAGATGTACATGCCGGCGAGGACACCGAACCCGATATTGCGGTACTTGTAAGTGTTATCGGCATCGCTCCAGCTCTGTTCCATCGCCGCATAGTACTCGGCTGCTTCCCCGATATAGGTGGCCTGCGCGTATCCCTTCGACGCGTCCTCATACGAGTCGATATGGCGGTTATACTGCAGGGTGAGCCCTCCTATTACACCGAGCGTAAGGAGCGAAGTCCCCATCATGATGGAGCCCCTCGTATACCGCCCGGTGGAAAACTGCCCCCAGCCCGGGAATACGCACGACTTGATCACATCCTCGGTCCTCTCGGCAGCGGAGGCCGCGGACGTTAACAGCACCAGCGCTATCAGCGCTGTCACTACTGTCTTTCTCATCCGGATTCCTTTCTCAATGTCCTGTCGCTCAATGCTTATATACCGTTATTACGGATTTCGTGCGAAATTGTTACATCGCCATACTATAACCTCTTGAGGACTGGAACAATAGCCGATTGACATGTTTCGTGAAAGCCCTTAGTTTTAGGTACGCTGGGCGAAGGGACTTACGGCAGGTCGTTATGCGGAGGAACGTTTTGATCCGGGTACGGGAACTATCTAAAAATTATGGGATTACGAGGGCGGTCAATAATCTCGCCTTCACCGTCGAGAGAGGCGAGGTCCTCGGATTCCTCGGGCCCAACGGCGCCGGCAAGACGACGACGATGAAGATGCTCACGTGCTATCTTCCCCCCTCTTCCGGTACCGCTGAGATCTTCGGATTCGATATCCTCGAGGATTCGATGGAGGTCCGCAGAAGGATCGGCTATCTCCCGGAGAAGAACCCACTCTATACCGACATGGACGTAAGCTCGTTCCTTGAACTTGCCGCCAGACTGAAAGGCGTCGAGAAAGATGTCCTCAGGGGTTCAGTCAAGATGGCGATCGAGAGATGCGGCCTCGGGGATGTAAACAGAAGACGTATCGGGAACCTTTCCAAGGGATTCCAGCAGAGGGTCGGTATTGCCCAGGCAATCGTGAACGACCCTGAACTTCTTATCCTCGATGAACCTACGATCGGCCTTGATCCCAGCCAGATAATCGATATCAGATCCCTTATCAAGGATCTAGGCAAAGACAGGACAGTGATTCTCAGTTCTCACATACTGCCCGAAGTCAGCCAGGTCTGTGACAGGATAATAATCATAAATAACGGCCGACTGGTGGCCATTGACTCTCCCGACAATCTCCGTGACAGGCTCAAGAGATCCTCGATGACGAGGGTGCGGATCGGTGGATCTGTCGATATCTCGGAGGCTGAGAGAGTCATAGCCTCTATCGACGGGGCCAGGGTCATCAGCACCGGAGAGCGCGGCGGGGACGGATCCTCCCTTTTTACGGTCGAGTCGGCATCCGACTCCGATATACGTAACGGACTAGCCAGAAGGCTTATAGAAGCTGATATACCCCTGCTCGAGATCTACAGCGAGGAGCTCTCACTCGAGGATATCTTCATAAAACTTGTCACCGAGGAGGGCGAAGCGTGAGCAAGACCTCGGCGATATACGGCAGGGAACTGCGCTACTTCTTCCAGTCGGTGACGGCTTACGTGGTCATATCGATATTCCTCGTCATATCCGGCTACTTCTTCTTCAGTGGTTTCAGGTATTATAATCTTCTTTCACTGCAGTCGATGCAGAGCGGATTCGCTCCGGGCGGACTTAACCTCATCGACGGTGTGATGCGCCCTCTGCTCGGTAACATCAGCATCATCATCCTGCTCCTTCTGCCTCTGCTTACGATGAGATTGATGGCCGAAGAAAAAAAGCAGGGGACCTTCGAGCTCCTCTCTACATATCCGGTCTCCGACATCGCCACAGTCTCAGGCAAATTTCTCGCGGCCCTGACTGTCTATGCGATCATGCTCGGATGCACGCTGCTCTACCCCGGGATGCTCTTTTTCTTCGCCGAACCTGAACTCACGCCTATTATCACGGGGTACATCGGGCTTCTGCTGATGGGTGCCTCTTTCATTGCCATGGGCACATTCTTCTCTTCAATCACGGATAACCAGGTAGTAGCCGGCGTGGCTACTTTCGGGGCCTCTCTCTTCTTTCTTGTAATAGGCTGGGCCGCTCCCTTTGTCGGGCCGAAGTTCGCCGCCGTTCTGGCGCAGATATCGATACTGTATCACTTCGAATCATTCTCCAAGGGAGTGATCGAAACCAGCGACGCGACATATTATATCTTCCTCACACTCTTTTTTCTCTTTATGACGATGAGGTCTCTCGAATCTACGAGGTGGAAAAGCTGATGGGCGGTTTTATCTATAGATTGCTCGGCGGCGCGGGCCTCATCCTGATAGTCATCGGGGGAATAGTATACGGCATATACTATACGAGCGGATGGCCCGCTATCCTTCCCCTCGCCCTCGGCCTCGCGATGACAATAGGAGCTTTCGCCGGCGGGTACAGGTCGGAGAAATCTGAGGGTTCACGGCGCACCGTCAGGTATGGCATTGGGGCGGGGCTGTCTGTAGTGGCGGTCGCCGCTATTCTGATCTTCCTGCAGACGCTTTCTTACAGGCACACCTCTACTATCGACCTCACAAGCAACAGGCGATTCTCGCTCTCCACCCAGACAGAAAAGATCCTCGACTCCCTCGAAACGCCGGTCCATTTTACATGCTTCTACAAGGAGACGAGCCAGGACCGGGTAGTCCTGCAGGATCTGCTCGAAGGCTACTCGGCCCTCAACCCGATTGTGACATTCATCTTCATCGATCCTGACAGGGAACCCGTGATGGCCCGGAATTACGGTGTCACCAAGACCGGTATCACATTCATCGAATCGGGGCAGGCGCGCGAACAGCTTGAAGATCCTGATGAGAAACAACTGACAAACGCCGTTGTCAGGGTGACATCCGGCAGTGTCAAGACTGTCTTCTTCCTTACCGGGCATGGCGAAAAATCGATTCGGGAGACGGGGCCTCACGGCATGAGCAGTTTTATGGAAGCGTTGGAGACAGAGAACTTCGAGGTCCGTGACTTCACCGCCCTGAGCCTGGAGCGCATTCCTGATGAGTGCGATATCCTCATCGTGGCGGGGGCCGAAAAGGACATCGTCAAGCATGAACAGAATGTGATCCTCGATTATCTGACAAGAGGCGGCCGGGCTCTCTTTCTTGTAGATCCAATGACCGAGATCGCGAACATAGAAGGGATACTCGCCGCTTACGGGATCATTCTCGGGAACGACGTGATCGTCGACAGGCAGGGAAAACTCCTGGCTGGCAATTACCTCACACCTGTAGTGAACAGCTATGGAGATCATCCGATAACGGACGGCTTCAGGCATTTCACATTCTATCCGCAAGCACGGTCGATCGTCGTACTGGCGGATACCCCCCCGTCCCTTTCAGTGACGGCCCTCGGCAAAACAAACGAAGGCGCCTATTCCGAGACCGATATGGCGACCCTTCTAGAGGGCCAGACACAGTACGAACCTACAGAAGACGGCAAGGGACCGATCGACATCGCGGCCGCATCGACGATGGGATTTATCGCTGATTCCACATCCACCGTCATCGAGTCGAGGGTGGTTGTTTTCGGTGACAGTGATTTCGCCGGAAACTCGAACCTTCGTCTTTCCGGAAACAGGGACCTGCTGCTCAATACTGTCCACTGGCTCGCCGAGGCCGAAGACATGATCGCTATCAGGCCGACTGACGATCTTCAGCAGCCAGTCCTGCTCACAGCTACACAGGGCCGTTACGTCTTCTGGATCCCGGTCGTCGCCCTGCCCGCGCTTGTGCTGCTTGCCGGAACGTTTATCCTCATGTGGAGAAGAAGAACCGTCCGATAGTGGAGGTCCCCCCTTGAAGGCACGCAGCCTCATCATCATCGTTGCTCTTCTTGTTCTCGTTGCCGGATATTTCTTCTTCATCGAGGAAAGGCAGCGCCGGGATTCTGACGAAACGAAGAGAACATCCAAGATGCTTCTCCCTTACGGGCTGCTGGACATAGACTCAGTCGCATTTATCAATCCTTACGGCGAGACTATCATGTGGGAAAGAGACGGCGATGGCTGGCGGATCACATTTCCTGTGAATGATATAGGTGAGAAAAGCACCATAGATATGTTTCTCGGGCAGATCGCGCCAGGACAGAAGATCGAAGAATTTGCCGGCGCATCGAACCTTGCTCAGTACGGCCTCGCCCCTCCATATGCCATTGTGATCCTCGAAAGTGAACGCTACGGCAGAACCGATACTATCTTTGTCGGTGAGAAGACTCCTACAAGTTTCAGAGCGTATGTCACACTCGGCTCCACCGGTGATGTTGCCGTCACGCGTGGCCTTGCTCACAACGTGATGCAGAAAAGGCTGTTCCACCTCAGGGACAAGAACTTCATCTCTCCGGATAAACGTCACATAACCGATTTCTCACTCATCTCGGAAAACGGCACAATCTCTTTCCAGAGGTCCGGTAATTCATGGAAAGTGATGGGATCGACTCTGACTGTCGACCGTGAAGTGATCGAACCATGGATCTCCGGTCTCGCAAGTGCGCTCGTCTACGAGTTCGCGGCAGAAAGTGTCACAGACACTCTGAGTTTTGGTATTGGTGCCCCGCACCGGGCGGCTGTCCTGAGGAACGCTGAAGGAGACACTATCAGGATATCGTTCGGCCAGCCAAGAGATTCACTGGTTCCCGTTGTCAGGACCGGACGCGACAAGATAATGATGCTGGAGTCCCGGTTCCAGAATGCCTTCTTCTGGTCCGATGACCGCCTCATCGTCATGAACCTTAGCCTTGTCAAGCCAGGGCTGGTCACGGCCCTTCAGTGGGAGACACCCGATACGGTAGCATCCTGGAAACTGGAGGGCGGAATCTGGATGACGGGCGGTGCCGACCCTGAACCTGTGGACCAGGAATCGCTCAAATACCTGTTGATGTACCTGCGTTCCACCGAGTACAGCAGCATTGTATCCGATCGCGAGCTCGTTTCCGCAGCGAAGCCCGATGTGATGATAACCCTTGGTGACAGTTCCGGCGAGGTGCTCGATATCATCTCACTTTTCCGATTCGAAGACGGAACTATCGGCGGGATCTCGATCTCGGGCGGAAACGCCGGCCGGATCAGTGAAGGAACCCTTGCCGAAATACATCGTGCCTACCAGCAGATCCTCTATCGGTAGCTGTACCAACTTCAGTGAAATTCTGCTATATTCAGCTCATGAAGAACGATTCCCGAGCAAAGTTATCAAGGAGGGATTTTATTACCCGCACGGCGGGACTTGTCGCCGCCGGCACGGTTACGGCTACGGTCGCGGGTGGGTCTGTCTTTGCCGCGGACGACGAATTGCGAAAAGCGGATTTCTGGGAGAAGGCCGAAAAGGGCCGCGTGAGGTGCACGCTTTGCCCGCACAGATGTTCTATCGCCGATGGCAAACGCGGCGTCTGCAGGGTCAGAGAGAACCGCGGCGGAACTCTATATACTCTTTCCTGGGGCAGGCCCTGCGCGCTTCATACCGACCCGATAGAGAAAAAACCGTTCTACCATTTCCTGCCGGGATCGATCTCACTCTCCATGTCCACAGTCGGATGCAACATGAAGTGTCTTTTCTGCCAGAACTGGCAGATCTCACAGTCCTCGCCGGAAGACTTGGAGACCGAGATCGTAAATCCCGGGTTCTATGCAAAAAAAGCGGTCAGCTCGGGAGCATCATCCATTGCCTTTACGTATGGTGAGCCTGTCGTCTTTTTCGAGTATGCGAAGGATATCGCCGAAGCGGCAAAAGATTCCGGAATCAGGAGCGTTGTCGTCTCCAACGGCTATATCGAACCTGAACCACTCGCTTCACTCTGCTCCTCTGTCGATGCGATCAAGATCGACCTCAAGGCTTTTGAGGACGGATACTACAGGAAGATCTGCGGCGCCAGACTTGATCCCGTTCTTCGTTCTCTAGCAGATATCCGTGCACGAGGCGTCTGGCTCGAGATCGTCTACCTCATGGTACCGACCCTTAACGATGACGCGGAGACGATCAGCAGGATGGCCTCGTGGATAATGTCCGAGCTCGGCCCGGACGTTCCTGTCCACTTCTCTCGGTTCCATCCGGCATACCGGCTTCCGGACCTCCCTCCTACACCGACATCATCTCTTGAAGAAGCAAGAGACAGATGTCTCGATGCGGGACTCAACTACGTCTATATTGGTAACGTGGCCGGTCATGAGGCCGACTCAACATACTGCTGCTCGTGCTCGAAGAAAATCATAGAAAGATCCGGTTACAGAATAAGTTCGATAGAGATGGACGGAAACAAGTGCAGATTCTGCGGCACTGTTCAGCCTGGCATCTGGAGGAATGACTCATGACGATACGTGCGGCGACAGGAGGAATCATGCTTTTTCTGACCCTCGCCGCGGCTGGCACATCAGGAGCTGGCCTGAAAGGAAACAGCATGGAACAGTCTATCCGGAAACCGGCTGTCGCCGGCCAGTTCTATTCTTCCGATCCGGTAGCGCTCCGCAGGGAGATCGAGGACTACATCAGGAAGGCCGATCCGCCGGACATTACGGGCGACATCCTCGCACTTATCTCTCCTCACGCAGGGTACGTCTATTCAGGACAGGTAGCAGCATCTGGCTACGCTCTTCTTGAGGAGGGCCAGTTCAATACGGTAGTCGTCATCTCGCCCTGTCATGTCGAGTACTTCCGTTTCGCTTCAATATATGACGGTGACGCGTACGAGACGCCTCTCGGCCTCGTGGAGATCGACAAGGAACTCGCGGAGAATATTGCCTCACATAGCGACTTGATCAAAATCGCCCCTGACGGCCACGGCATCGGTCCCCGAGGAAGAGGCGAACATTCTCTCGAGGTCCAGATACCTTTCCTGCAAGTCGCCCTTGGTGACTTCAAGCTGGTTCCGATAGTCATGGGCGACCAATCTTCTGAAATTGTTGACGCCCTCGGAGCTGCTCTTGCTGAATCGCTTGCCGGTCAAAATGTGCTGGTCGTCGCCAGTACGGATCTCTCCCATTTCCACGACGACGGCACAGCAAGAATTCTCGACAGCGAATTTATGGAGAAGCTTAAAGCATACGACATCGATGGACTCAAGAAATCGATCTCTTCCGGAAAGACCGAAGCATGCGGTGGCGGCCCCTCCTCTGCGGCCATGATCGCAGCCTCCGGCCTGGGCGCTGAAACATGCACCATACTGAAATACGCAAATTCGGGTGACATCTCGGGTGACCGCGGAAACGTAGTCGGATACGTGTCAGCAGTAATATCTGGAGACCGCGAGAGTGGATCATCGTGTATCAGGGGCGGCAGCATTGGAGAAGACGTGGACAGGGACACAAGAATATTCCTTCTCCGTTATGCCAGGCACCTCATCCGCGAGAAGCTCGGCATGGAGACCGAAGATATCAAGAGACCAGATTCGCCGATACTCGATGAGAAGCGCGGTGGTTTCGTAACCCTGAAGAAGAATGGAAGGCTGCGGGGCTGCATCGGGTATATCGACGCAGTGAAGCCTCTTCTCGAGACAGTAAACGAGATGGCCTACTCGGCTGCTTTCAACGATTACAGATTCGAGCCGGTATCAAGGGAAGAAGTCGACGATCTGTCCATAGAGATATCTGTGCTAAGTCCTGTGCGGGTTACCGAAGATCCTTCCGAGATCGTAGTCGGAAAACACGGAATCATAATCTCGGCTGTCGGGAAAAGAGGGCTTCTCCTTCCCCAGGTAGCTGTCGAATATGGCTGGGACAGAGACACCTTCCTCGACCAGACTTGCGTGAAGGCCGGGCTTCCGAAGGGCGCCTGGAGAAAATCAATGACGACGATAGAGATATTCAGCGCCGAGATATTTTCGGAGGAAGAAATGGGTTTGCGCTGAATCTCTATGTTTTATCGTATCAATATGTTTTAGCGTATCGATATTCTGCGTATGACAGTACTGTGGACTTTGTTCATTTGAGTACAACGTTCCGTATTTCTTTACATACTGATCGATACGCGCCCTGGCATAGTGCCCACCGGCCTCTTTCACATACTGAGCGCCGCGTTCCTTGATGTAATGCCCCCTATGCTTTTTCGCATGATTCGCCATCTTCTCTTTCCCGTAGACCCTCTCGGCTTCCAGCCTGTTGTGCTTCCCGCAGAGCATCCTGAGGTTTGACGGCGAGTTATCCCCGCCCCTGGCAAAGGGCACGATGTGGTCTACCCGCAGGTCCCATGTCGATCCACACCGCCTGCCACCGGGTGAGACATAAGAGCACCGCCCTTTGTCACGTGCGTGGACCTCATCTCGGACCTTCTGCGGGATATAGCGCGAGTCTTCTTTCTTGCCAGGCTTCTGCTTTGAGTCAGACTTTGGCGCCTCAGAAGTCCTGGTAGCCTTTCTCTGCTCCCGCTTCTGCTTTCTTTTGATCCTGCCCTCAGGGCTGTGGCGTTCAATATACTCGTCCATCGCGATCATGAAGAGCTCCTCGAACTCGTGGTGCCTGTGATGCTTCGAGGACAGCAAGGAACGCAGGTGGTCCATCTTGTCCAGAAAATCCTGACTTGCTCCGAACTTGATCTCAAACCTCTCCTCGAGGACCATTACAGCAGCGTCCCCTGAGGCAGCGGCCTCGCTGCCGCTCTCAGTGGCGGCAGCAGGCCTGCTGCCAGAGAACATATCTACAGTTTCTGGGGAGTTGGGGGATTTTCCACTCCCACCGGTGGGAGTGGTTGCGGCCCGTCGGTCCAGGCTTTTTGAGGTTTCGTT
>RCNF010000228.1_pt1 | contig 32577 bp, 26 predicted proteins | sample 2041311 | NCBI WGS metagenome assembly RCNF01 (sample SAMN09708228, study PRJNA481090) | Marine sediment metagenome, whole genome shotgun sequencing project. | biome: marine sediment; feature: ocean; material: sediment; isolation source: Sewage treatment plant 2 marine sediment (STP2) ...
CGGAGCATCGTCTGTTCGTGGTTGCCGATGGCATGGGCGGCCACCGCGCCGGCGACGTGGCAAGCCGCATGGCGACCTCCGAGATGACCGCCTACTTCGACGCAAGCAGCGTAGATGGTGCAGGCGTCGAATCGCCAACCAAAGACGACCCACGAATGACGCCCGACCAAAGCCGCCTCATTTCGGCGGTGAAGCTCGCCAACCAGCGAATCTTTCAAACGTCGATTCGCAATCGTTCTGTCCAAGGGATGGGCACGACGGTCGTTGGTGCTTTGTTCAACCGGGATGACCGCAAGATAAACGTTGCGCACGTTGGTGACAGCCGGGCCTATCGTGTTCGCGCCAACGACATCACTCAGCTCACGCGGGACCACTCACTCCTGAACGACTACCTGCTCGTCATGCCAAACCTATCGGATGCGCAAAAAGAGCGACTTCCGAGCAACGTCATCACGCGCGCGCTAGGCATGCAGCAGGCGGTCGCGGTCGATGTGTCGGTCGCGGACGTCGAGTCGGGGGATGTGTACCTGCTCTGCTCCGATGGCCTCAACGGCATGGTGGGAGACGAGCGCATTCGCGAAATCATTCGCGACGCCGGTCGGGACGTGGAAACCGCGGCTAAAACCCTGGTCTCTCAAGCCAACCAGAACGGAGGCGAAGACAACACCACCGTCGTCGTCGTCCGAATAGCTGAATAATCATGCCCAAAAACCTCGCCATTCATCAATTGCTGGACTGCTCGGAACAGGAATTCTGGGACCGAATCTTCCGCTGCGAAAAGTTCAATGAGTACCTGTATGAGGGCCTCGGCTTCGAGTACGAGCTCGAGGAATGGAATCCTCAGACCGGCTACCGACGCGCCAAGGTTCGGCCTGCGCAGCAGATGCCACGTGCGGTCGCAAGAGTTCTAGGCGACCGCTTCAGTTACATCGAAGAAGGCAACTTCGACTCCCTGACCGCGACCTACCGCTTCGTCGTCATTCCCTCGACCATCCCCGACCGGATTCGAGTCAAGGGAACGGTGAGTGTCGAAGCGGTCTCGCCGCATCAGTGCGAGCGCCGCGTGACTCTTGAAATCGGTGCGGACGTTCTCGGCTTGGGCCGTTTGATCGAAACGTATTTTGCGGCAACGACTCGTGCACAGTACGCCAAGAACGCGGCGCTCGTGAACGATTACTTGGCCAACTTGAGCTAGCGGCCGGCTGGGCGTCCACCTTTCCGGGGATCGCTGGCGGCTTCGAGCTTACGCTCGGCGGACTGATCGATGTAGATCAATTGCACGTTTGCAACGTTGTGAATCGGCTCGACTCGATGACCGAGCGCGACGAGCGCGTCTTGGAGGGCCGAGTCCAGAGGAGCGACTTTCTCTACGCGAAGCGTTTCGGGAACCCCCTGGTGGTGAATGCGAGGCGCCGCCACGGCCTCCGCAGCGCTCATGCCGCGAAGCAAGACGTTCATCGCGACCTGCTGTGCTGCGGTCACGATGCGGCTTCCCCCAGACGCGCCCACGCAGAGAACGGGCTTGCCTTCATCGAAAACGATGGTCGGGGACATCGTCGATACCGGACGCTTCCAGGGCCCGGGCAGGTTTCGGGCCCCCCCTACCAGGCCAAAGGCATTGGTCTCGCCGATGCCGCTGGCGAAGTCGTCCATCTCGTCGTTCATGACGATGCCCCCGCCTGTGAAGCGAGCTCCGAAGGGAAGATTCACCGTGGTCGTCACCGAGGCCACGTTTCCTTCGGCGTCGACGACGCAGAGGTGAGAGGTCCCCGCGTTGTCAGGGGCGACGATCTTGGTTCGGGTCCATTCGATTGGAAGGTCGTAGTCCGCGCTTGGGTGGGCCTTGCCGTCCGCCACGAGCTTGGCGCGCGCGTCGATCCGGGAAGAATCCATCATTTTGTCGAGTGGTAAGATCAGCTGGTCCGGGTCACCGAAATAGCGCTGCCGATCGAGAAAGGGCCCCTTCCAGGACTCTGCCATCGCATGCAGCAGCGGGGCGCCGTAGCTCGGTCTCGGTCCGACCGCCTGCTCGAGAATGGAGAGGCTTTGGATCATGGTGAATCCGCCTGCGCTCGGCGGAGGCGCCGTCACCCAGCGGTACCCGAATGCGTTCGTCTCCAGCGGCTCCCGCGTCCGAACCCGGTAGGCGCGCAGATCCTGCAACGTCATGATGCCGCCATGTTCTTGAACTGAAGCGGCGATCTCCTGACCGATGACCCCGCCGTAGATCACCGCCGCACCCTTTTCGGCAAAGGCACGGAGCACGCGGGCCAAGCTCGGACGGCGTAAGGTCGTGCCTGCTCGCAGATCCCACGCCGCCATGACCGGGTCCTTGCTCAATTGGATCGAGAATGCGCTTCCCATCGCGCCGAGCGCCTTGCTCACCTCGAAGCCCTGCTCGGCAAGGCGAAGGGCGGGCGCGATGACCTCGCGCAGCGAGAGCTTCCCAAATCGTTGGACCAGGGCCTCGATGCCGGCCGGCTCTCCGGGAACCCCCGCCGCGAGGCCACCCAGCTGTGACGGAGAGCTCGCTGGGCCTTCTGCGTCTTTGGTCTCGACCTCGAACATCGTCCGGCTCGCGGCACGGGGCGCGCGCTCACGGAAGTCGAGGAAAGTCAGTGAATGGTCGCTTGCGCGATAGAAAAGGGCGAACCCGCCGCCGCCAAGTCCGCTGCTCGCCGGATTGACCACGCCGAGGGCCAGCATGGTCGCGGCGGCGGCATCTGCTGCGTTTCCGCCCCGCAACAGGATCTCGGCGCCCGCCTTCGACGCCTCGGCATGATCGGACGCAACCGCTTCACGGCTGTAAACAGCAGCGTGCTCCGTCGGGAAGCCGGCGGTGAGGCCGGTGATCAGGAACGCCGAAACCCAGAAAAGCAACATCGAAAGCCGGCGTTTCATCTCTCCCACCTTGCCTCCAAACCAGCGCAGATGCTACCGCACACTCTCATGCATTTCGTCTTCGTAATGGATCCGGTGTCGACGGTGATCGTCGACGAGGACACCAGCTTTGCCCTGATGCTCGAGGCGCAGGCGCGGGGCCATCGCATCGATCACTGCTTGGCTAGCGACGTGGGGCTGCGGGGTCGCCGAGTCGTAGCGCGGGTTCGCCGGGCGACGATGCTGCTCGAGGCCGGTGAACCGATCCGCCTAGGCCAGCCCGAAGACATCGACCTGGTGGATGTCGATGCTGTGTTCATCCGAAAAGATCCACCGTTCACCGATGCGTACCTCTGGTTGACGCTGGTCCTCGACCACCTCGAGGGCACGACCCTTGTGGTCAACCACCCGCGAGGCCTGCGCGACGCGAACGAGAAGCTCTACGCGCACCACTTCCCGGAAATCGCCCCGGCGACGATCATGACGAGCCACAAAGACGAGATCCTTCGGTTCCTGAGCGACATCGGTGGAAAGGCGGTGATCAAACCGATCGACGGTCACGGCGGCGAAGGGGTGTTTCTACTGAGCCAGGGAGACAGCAATCTCAACGGCCTCATCGAATCGGTCACCCATTCGGGCGCGCGAAACGCAATCGTGCAGGCCTTGATTCCAGAGGTGTACGACGAAGGCGACAAGCGAATTCTACTCGTCGATGGCGAGCTTCTCGGCGCCGTCGGACGCGTTCCGAGCAAAGGGGACCTCCGGAGCAACGTGCACGTCGGTGGGTCGGCCGCACCTGCAGAGGTCGGTGATGCGGATCGGAAAATCATCGAAACGATCGCGCCGCGCCTGCTCGCCGATCGGCTCTTTTTCGTTGGCCTCGACGTGATTGGCGGCAAGCTGATCGAGGTGAACGTGACTAGCCCAACGCTGCTGCAGCAGATGTCACGGCTCGTCGGGGAGAACCTTTCCGCGGTCGTCATCGACCGGCTCGAACAGAAGGTCCGCTCCTACCCGAGCTGAGGTTCAGGCTCAGCTGGACGCAATGCGCATCGCTGCCGAAGCTCCCGCGCCGGCAACCGCCCCGACCGCGATCGCCACGACGAGTGCGACCAAGGGGCTCATCAGGTCGAGCCCATCGAGAACGAGCCCGGTCATGCCGAAAAACGAAACGAAGAAGGTCCAGAACCTTCGCGATCGCACGGTTCGCGCGAAGTAGTCGCCACCGGCCACGCCGTCGAGCTGCCCAAACTGACTTGCACGCGTCGTGTCGTCATGCGCACGCGTCTGGTCGTCGGCATCGACGCGTTTCTCGCCCAGGAAGAGCGAAGCGCCGAGCAGTACGGCTCCAAGGACGAGCGACAGGATATAGAGATTGATCAGCATCTAGGCTTCCTCCCGTCAACAGGCCTGCACGCCGCTTGCACCCCAGGAGACGTCGATAGGATGCAGCCCTTCGTCTTTGCAGGCCAGCTCAAAGCTCTTGGCGGCATCCAGCTCGATGAAGAACGCGACCGCAACGTCTCCGCCGCCTGCACCACATGGCTTTGCGCTCCCAGAAAACCCTGCTGCGAGCTCCGCCGTGCGCTCGAGGCGCAGTTCGAGGATTGGAGCTCCAGCTGCGTTTCCCAGCGCTTTCATGGCCGCACAGTAGGCAGAGGCCGCCGCGACGACGTTCGGCGCGTTTCCAGCCTCGAAGGCGGACGCGAAACGCTCAGAGAGCTCGACCAAACGCTCCATGCAAACTCGGTACAGGCTGGAGTCGTTGCGCCGAAGTGCCTTCACCTTCTTCACGAGCTCACTGGTCCGCGCGGCTTGACCGGTCCAGATCAAGCGGATGTGCAGCCCGTTTGGTGGCTCGAGCCTACGCGTGTCCACCCGATCGTCCTCGCGCTCGAAGCGCAGAAAACCTCCAAAGGTCGACGCTGCAACGTCGACGCCACTGCCCTGCGGCGCAATGGACGCGTGGCCTTCGAATGCACAGGCGAAGATTCGCTGCAAGGTGCCTCGATCCCTGAGGTCGTGCCCGTGGTAGGCGAATACGGCGCCGGCCGCTGCAGCTGCTGCAGCCGCGGATGAGCCGAGGCCGAGCTTGATGCGATCCTGATGTAACTCGCTCGCGTCCACGTGGAGCGAGCGCCCTGCCGGTCCGAGCTCGGCCTGAGCGCGGCGAAGCGTGGCCTCGACCTCCGGGGACATCGTTTCGCGCTCGTCGGCCCATTCGACCCTCACGCGCCGACCGACTGCCGCGACGACGGCCGGCGCGCCTTCGAGCACCGCATACTCTCCGCAAAGGAGCGCCTTGCCTGGGGCGCTGGCGCCCGTCGGCGTCACCGATGCACCTCGATATCGGGGCCTGGCTTGGCGACCCAAGTTCGTGTCACACCCTGCGTTCGGTCGAGCGCCTGGCGAACACGGCTCGCATCACCGACCCCGCAAAGCGCCTTCACATGCGGCCCAGCGTCCATCGTCGCCCAGGCCGAAACACCGCGTTCCCGAAGCCCACGCACAGTGGCGAGGGCGGCCAGCGTTGCAGGAGCCCAGTAGAAGATCGGCGGACTGGACGTGATGGCGCAGCAATGAAAGCCGAGCGTACTCTGCTCCATCGCTTCACCAAGCGTGTCGAGCTCGCGCTCCTTAATGCGTGACAATTTTGGGGCCTGGTCGAGCCAGGCTTGATAGTAAGGCGAGGTCTTTCGCGAGCGCTCCATCCCTTCGGTGGATCCAACCTTCTTCTTACCTGGATCGGTCAGTGCAACGACCAACCTCAAATTCCAATACGCAGGAGGCGCGATAGGCCTGGCTGCGAGGTCGGCATCGCCCCGATGGCCTGCGGGAAGCTCGACGAAGCCACCGTAGATCGAGCGAGCCGCCGACGCACTCGATGCGCGCGCCAACGCGCTGAGCCGACGTGCGCTGAATCGTATCCCAGCGGCCGCCGAGGCCGAGGCGGCAAGGGCGGCGAAGCCGGAGGCGCTCGAGGCGAGTCCTGCGGCCGTCGGAAAGTGATTGTGGCTGCTGACCTGCGCCTTCGCCCGAAGCCGCGCCTCTCGGCGAACGCGGTCGAGCATCGCTACGACCCGAGCGGACTCGGCCTCGGTCGCGCGTCTTCCGTCGAGCCTCACGAGGTCCGACGAAAGCGAAGGATCGAAGCGGACGCGGGTTTCGGTCACGAGCTGGTCGAGCGTGAGGGAGATGCTTGGCACGGCCGGGATGTTTCGCTTTACGTCGGCCTTCCCCCAATACTTGGCGAGCGCGATGTTCGCGCATGCCCGGGCGCTTGCCTCCAAGGTCGGCCCGCTCACGCGTTCACCTCCGCCACGAACGCGTCTGGCCCGAGCACTTCGCAAAGGCGCAGCGCCTGCTCCTGCTTCGCCGCCAGCGCAAACATGCAGCCTCCACCGCCCGCACCCGTCATTTTCGCGCCCAGGGCTCCCGCCGCCCTCGCGGCCTGACACATCTCATCGAGCTTGCTCGTGCAAAGCATCAGGGAGCTGAGGATCGTGTGATTCAAATCGAGCAGTTGCCCAAGCGCGACGTGATCACCGGCCTCGATCGCGAGCTTTGCGTTGCGCACCAGCACCTCGATCGCCTCGAAGGCCTCGTTCACGCGCTTGGGGTCCTCTTCGAGTTGCCGCGCCACCGACGCGACCATCTCTTTGGTGCTCGAGGACGCGCCGCTGTAGCCGATCACCAAATGAAGCGGCTTGTTCGCGCGAAGAGGCTGCAGCGCTTCGCCTTTGCGATAGAGCGCAACGCCTCCGACCGCCGACATTGCATTGTCGATCCCCGATGGATTCCCGTGGAAGATTCTCTCCCAGACGAGTGCCGCCTCCGCCAACTCCGTTCGAGAGCGCTTGACGCTGAGCTTTTCATCGAGCGCGTCGAGCACGGCCACGCCGATCGCTGCGGAACAACCGAGGCCAGCTCCGGCCGGAAGCTCGACCTCCGCGCTCACCTCGAGCCGGGGACACTCCGGATAAAGCGCGAGGGCAGCCGCAAAGGCGCGCTCCAAAGGCTCGCTTCCCGAGGGGTCGGGCTCGAGCGCCAGGCCCCAGGGCGAGAGTCGCAAGATACTGCGCTCGGCTGTGCTGGCCTCGGCGGTGACCCCCCGCTCGATGCCGACCGCGATCGCCGGACAGCCATGAACCACCGCATGCTCGCCGAGCAGGATGACCTTGCCTCTTCCGAAGCCCATCAGTTCCCCCGATCGGTGAGCTGCCGCGTGACTTCTCCTAGGACTTGCTTGCCTCGTTCGTCGAATGGGCTCGCAGCCAACGCGCTCCGGGCCCCGTCGGCAAGGAAGCCGAGTCGCGCCTCCACCTCGGCTTTCGCCTCGACGAGCACCTCCGCCGCGGATGCGATTTCTTCATCGCTTGCGTCGGCGCGTCCCCAAACACGCTGCAGCAGGGCTTGCTCTGTCGCGCCGGGCTCCAGCCGACGAAACGCTGCGACGACGGCGTTGTGCTTTCCGTGCCGAAGGTCGTCGCCGGGCTTTCCCGTCTGAAGCGCGCTTCCAAAGGTCCCAAGCAGGTCATCGCGAAGTTGAAACGCGACCCCGAGCGGCGTCGCCCAGTCGCGGAGCGCTTGCATCCCCGCTGCGTCGGCGTCGGCGAGGATGCCCCCGAGCTCGGCGGGCCCGCGCGTCGTATAGCTCCCCGTCTTCAAGTCGTGCATGCGCTCGACGTCTCCGTCCGTCATCAGGTCGAGCTGCTGCCCCGCAAATACTTCCTTTTGGATTCTCACGAAGAGCGAAAAGCCCTCCTCTCGTCGTCTCTCTGGAAAGCGACCTTCGAGCAAGAGCTCCCATCCAAAGGTAGAAGCCAAATCCCCCGCCAGGATTCCGAGGCTTGCACCGAGGTGGTCGTGCCCGTGTTTTTTCTGGAACGCGTAGTGGACAGCGGGCCCACCGCGACGTTCGCGGTCTTCGTCCATCCAATCGTCGTGAATCAAAAGATAGGTCTGCAGCAGCTCCAGCGCTGCGCCGACCGCGAGCGTAGGGCCGACGTCGCTTGCTCCGCTCGCCGCTCTGTAGGCAGCAGCCGTCACAATTGGCCTCAGCCGCTTGCCTCCGCGCATCGTGAGGTCGCGAACCTCAGAGACCAGCTCGATCGCCTTTGGGGAGAGCAGCCTCGCTTCTTCGCACTTCGCCTCGAAAAACCGTTCGAGGATGGCATCGACCTGCTGGCGAATGCCTCCCATCCAAGCCTCGAGTTCCATTTGCCCTTGCGCCACGGTGTCAGTGTCCTTATTCCGAGCTACGTACACGGCGGGACGCCGCCGAGCAAGCAATGCGATGAGCGCAGACATTGAGCAGAGAAAGGCCGATCATCTCGATCTGTGCGCGACTGACGAGGTCGCGTTTCGGCAGCGCACGACACTTCTCGAATGTGTTCGACTCGTGCACCAATCACTTCCCGAAACGGGCTTTGATGGGATCGACACCCGGGTCCGATTGCTCGGAAAGGAGCTTCGCGCCCCACTGTTGATCGCTGCGATGACCGGCGGCCATGCGCGCGCTGCCGAAATCAACCAGGCCCTGGCATCGATCGCCGATGAGCTCGGCTATGCGTTCGGCTTAGGAAGTCAGCGCGCCATGCAGAAGAGGCCGGAGACGAGTTGGACCTACCAGGTGCGCGAGCATGCGCCCGATGCGCTGCTCTTTGGCAACGTAGGGGTGGTTCAGGCCCGCGATCTCTCGACCGACGCGATCGCCGAAATGCTGGCCGAGGTCGGCGCCGACGCTTTGTGCGTACACATGAACCCGGCCATGGAGCTCGTTCAACCCGAAGGCGATCGCGACTTCAGCAGAGGCCTCGAGACCTTCCAGCGGCTCTGGGCAGAGCTCGGCGTGCCCGTCATCGCCAAGGAAACCGGCAGCGGGATTAGCCGGGAGGTTGCAGCGAGCCTACGAGCGATTGGCATTCGTCACGCGGATACATCGGGAGCGGGCGGCACCTCCTGGGTCGGGGTCGAGACCTTGCGTGCGGACGCCGACGGCCGGGCCCTCGGCGAGGCGCTCTGGGACTGGGGTGTTCCGACGGCCGCCTCGGTTCGGTACTGCGTCGAGGCCGGAATGACGACGATCGCCACCGGCGGCATCCGAACCGGCATGGACGTCGCGCGTGCCGTTGCCCTCGGCGCAAGCTGCGCCGGAATCGCGCGCAACGTCTATCAGGCCTTTCTCGAAGGTGGCGTGAACGGCGCCCGCTCGTTCTTGCAGCGCATCGAACGCGAGCTACGTTCGATCATGTTGCTCTGCGGCGCCAAGACGATCGAAGAGCTTCAGCAGGCTCCGCGGGTGGTCACCGGCGAGCTACGCGATTGGATCGCTTGATCCGCGCTCCCTCAATCTTTGACTTCGATCTCGGCCACGGCTCCGGGCTCGTCCAGGATGGGCGCGGTCTCGCCGTCTTTGGGCAGGGGCTCGTGGCGTAGCAAGTCCTCCACGCGCTCGAGCAGCTCACCTTCGAAGTGCACGGAGAAGCGAGGCTCCAGCAGCTTCGTCCGAACACGCCAGACGATCGGATCTGCGGGATCACGCAGAACAACCGGCGAGGCGCCGGCGAGCACCCAGGGCGAGCTGAGAATCGCATCGGTGAGCGCCATGCGCACCTTGCCAGCGTCGCGGTAGCCTTCGAGCCGCACAACCACCTCGTGCTCGGCGTCAGCGCCAGCGTCGTACACCATCGGCGCCCCCACCATTGCGCGATTGGGCACTGCGATGCGGTGGCCTTGTCCGTCACGCAGCCAGGTCGCGCGAAGGGACCTGCCTTCCACCGTCCCTTGAAAGCCGTCGCCGGAAACCCACATCCCTTTTTTCACGCGGCGCTCGGCGGCCAGGATCGCGCCGGCGACCAGATCCGCGAACAGATCCCGAACGGACCAGCCGACGACGAGCGCGAGGACCGCCAGCGTCCAGAGAATCCAATTTTGGCCGCTTGGGACCACGGCGAAAACGATCGCGACGAGCAAAGAGAAGACCGCGATACGGAGAAGGAATACCAGCGCGCCCAGCGCACTCCGCAGCGGAATGTTCTTGGTAATCCAACTGCGAGCGCGCTCCGCGATGAACAGAACCAGGCACACAGCGAGCAGCCAGATGAATAGGGGCAGCGCTGGGCTGCGTCCTTCTCCCGCTGGGAGCGCCCTCTCGCTCGCGAGCCCATCCGATGGACGCGCGGCCATCGAGCTGGGCGGGTCCTGTGAAGGCGGTTCGGCCGAGGCTTCGGGCTGCTGCGCCCCAGTAGGGGATTCCGACTGCGTGGTCGATTCGTTCGTGCGGTCGAGGGGCTGCGCAATGCCCGGCGCCACGGCCAGGGCGACCAGCAGAAACGACAAGCCGTAGAGTGCCAGCCTCGAAATCACAGCACCCAGCCCCGTTCTGCGAAAACGCGCCCAAGGACCCCTCGCAAATGCACCGCGATGACGAACGTACCCTCGCTCTCGTCGAGCAAACCCAGGTGCGCCAGCCTGCTGAGCTGCGCCTGTGCGGTGTTCACGTCGAGCCTGAACAACCTCGCCTGACCCGCGGCGTCCATCCAACCCTCACGGGCAATCTGGTAGAGGTTGACCACGATGTCGTCTGGGAGTCGCCTGACCCGCGTGTACGAAGAAGCCGGAATCGGACCGACGTGCACGATGTCGTCCTGGATTTCCCGGATGGAAGCTAGCCAAAGCCGAAGCGCATCGCGTACGAGGCCGCCCGTCGCTAGGTGCAGCTCGTGAAAGTACTGATCGTAGGGCCGTCGAATCCGAGTTGCGCTCCTTGCGAAAAGGCCTTCGATCGGTGAACCGTCCCCGCGGTCGAAGGAGTGTTCAAAACCGCTCAAGCGGTGCCTCGCAATGACGGCGGCTTGGAGCTCCTCCTCGCTCAAGGGATCGAGCCGAATTAGCTCCGGAAACGCGTCGCGAAGCGGCGCAACGGTCGAGGCGAAATTCCAAAAGAGCACGGCTCCATGCGTGAGCCAACGCCGCCGTCCCCCCTCCTCGATGATCCCTTTGACGAAGCGTCGAAGGGGGTCGAAGCCTCCTGGGGCCATCGACAGCATCCAGTGGAGTCCGTCCACGACCACGAGCTGACCTTCAGGAGAGTCTTGGAAGATCGCGTCGACATCGGCGACCGTCACCGGCTCGGTGAAGACCACGCGCTTCACGTTCTTCCAGCGACGACTTCGTACGATCGCGCTCGAGACCGCCACCTTTCCAACGCCATCGACACCGACGAGCGCAACGGAGCGCAGGCGCCCTTTGACCTCACTCGAGAGTATCGATTCCGCACGGCGGATTTCCCGGTCGCGGCCAGTGAGCACATCGCCGGCCTCCATCGTGTCGGCCGCGAAGAGGCGTCGATACACCAGCGGAAGCTCGGTCCCGACGTCGGGTGCCGCGAAGGTCCCTGCCGATAGCTCTTCGGTCGGCAAAGCGCGGGTCAGGCCAAGGCGCTCGCTCCAACGCTCGAGCCGTTCCTCACCGAACAGAGCGCGGAGACCGCCCCGCAGCTGCGCCTTGAGCCTCTTCATCCGGGGCAATCGCTCTGACTTGCTGATGATTCGAAGTCCGCTGGCTGCGCGACGCATCGCTTCGAGGCGTGACTTGCTGAACGACCCCTCGGCTAGCTCCCCACGAAGCGTTTCGAGCGTTCCGAGCGCCGCGTCACGCATCTCGCGTTCGATCATCTCCGGCCAGCCGGCCGCTTCGGCGCGAATCTCTTCGAGCGAATTGTAATTTCGCTCGAGCTGCCCGTAGACCATGTCGCGAAGCAGCGTGTGCATCTCTTCGGGAATCGCCTCGTCGTGGACGACCTCGAGCTCTGCGGTCGCCAGCTCCACGTTGAACGCGACGACGCGTTCGAGCTCTTGCAGCACATTGGCCAATGGCTGAATTCGTTCGGCCAACTCTTGCCGGCTGGCGAGCAGCTTTGGAGCCACACGGCTATCGATGTACGTGAGCACGACTTCCCGGAACGGGACTTCGACCTCTGGGAGCGCAGCCGGCAGGCGCCACTCGCCGGTTTGACGCTGACCCACGGTAACTCGGTAGCGCGGTGTGAGTCCGCGGCAGGCGTCGACCAAGGCATCGAGGAGCGGGGCGACTTTCGTGTCATCGCTCAAGTCTTCGTAGAGCTCGGTGGTGACGCGTGCGGCTTCGCCGGCGGCCTTGCTCGTCGGCTCCGTCGACGATCGCAGCGCGGCCGCCAGCTCTTCTCCGGAGTAGTCGCTCTCGAGCTCCTTGTTCAGTAGCGTCAGCGCCTTCTGAAGGGTGTCGGCCACTCGTTCGACTTGAGCGGTCGCACGGCGTTTTACCGTATTGGTCAGCCTGAGAACGTAGTCGGTGACGCTATCTTTAATTCGCGCTTCGAGCCCGAGCAGCTCGAGCTCCATGGCGAGAGAGGAGTACTCGGCCGAGCTTGCCTTCCGAAGATTGGACACGTCCTTGGTCAGCGTCTCCATGGCGCGCATGCGGTTTGCGAACCGACGGCTCGTGCGTCGTTCCCCGTTGCGCAGGTCGAGCGTTCCGAACGTTGGCAGGTCTTTCTTCATGTCGACGAAACCGGTCGCGAGGGCTGTCGCGGCGCGATGGGTCCCGTCCCCGGTGATCCGGACGGTTTCGTCGAGCGCCAGAGCGAGCTCCTCTTCGACGTCGTGACGAAGGCGAACCAACTGACCTTCGAGGTCGGATTCGGGGTTGGCGGACATCTCTACGATGTCGTCGTACCCAGCGATCACACCGTCGAATAGACTGCGGGTACGAGCCGCCAGGTGTCGATCCGCTTCGACAAATAACGCCGCGAGGGCCTCGAGCCGAGCGGGCGCATCATACGATAGATGGAAGCGTCCCAACGCGCGCAGTCGAACCTCCCGGGTCGGCTGGCTTTGCCCAAGCGTCTTGCGCCAACCTCGCCTGAGCCGAAGGAACCCACGCTGGAGCGTCTTCCGGAGGGAATCGTCTTCCTTGGTTTGGTAGCTGGCGCCTTCATAGGGCGCCATGACGATCAAGGGAAGCTCGTCGACCAGGCCATCGACGTTGTCGAGCATCGTCTCGGGCGTCCAGGTGAGCTTCGCGAGCGTGACCGACCTGCCGAGGACGATCCCGCGCCAGTGCGCCGCCAAATCGGATTGGGCCGAGCGAAGCATCGTCACGAGCTCATCCCGTTCGGCGCCGTCTTCGGCGCGCGCTTGAACCGTCAAGCGCCGGTGATGGCGGAGAAACTCGCGTCGTAGGTCTCGGAGGTACTTCCCAGCGTCGAGCTGGAAATCTCGCAGTGGTCCGGTTGACACCTCACGAACGATGCTCTGCAGATCTCCCCCCAGATCCTGCACGCGAGTGTTGATCTCCGCGCTCTTCAACTGCGGCGGATCGCCCCAAAGGTTCTTCGCACCGACGTGCTCGGGCCAAGGCTCGAGTTGCTTGGCCGCGCCCTCTTCGCTTTCGGGTCGCATCGAAGGCGGCCTCACGGACAAGTGCCTCGCCGGGCTGATCGACTTGCGGCTGGCCCGAGTTTCGCCCGCGAGGCTCAGGCCAAGCTTGAGCATCACCGGCCCGGCGAGCTCGTTGATCGCAACGCCGCCAATGATCAGGGTCTCGAGGGAGCGCCCGAGCTCGCCGAACGAATTGCCAATGATGGCGGCCAGCAAGATCGACACCCCAGCTTGGGAGACGAAACCCATCCAACCGAAGTCTCGCGTCGCCTCATCCGCCTTGCCGAACCGGGCACCGATCTTCGTCCCCGAATAGATCGCGAACCCGCGGACGGCGACCAAAGCGATCGCAAACAGAGCGACCTGGCGCAACTCGTCCAGGTGGAGCTTGGCGCCGGCCAGCGTGAAAAAGACGACGTAGACCGGGAGCGACAGGCGCTCGACCGTTTCGATGAGCCGGTGTCCGGTCTTCGAGAAGTTCGAAACGCCAAAGCCAGCGGCGAGGAAAACGAGCACCGGATCCCAGCCGAGCTGACCGCAGATGAAGGCGACGAGGTACACCACGCCGACGACGAAGATCAGAAGCTCCTGATTGACGTAGCGGATGTAGAGCGCCATCAAGCCGCCGACGACCACCGCTCCGAAGACAATCGAGATCAGGATGTGCTGAAGGAGGTAGGACGCGATTCCGCCTTCCAAAGCCCCCATGCCAACTTGGTGGGCGACGATGACCTGGGCGACGGCGAACGCCACGACGACGATAACGTCTTTTAAAACGACGGCAGACAGAACGTTGCGCGTCATCGGGCCCACCGCTCTCGACTCCATGATGACGGCGATCGTTGCAGCGGGAGAGGTAGCCAAGGACACCGAGGCCACCATCGCGCCGACGGCGAGAGCTGTCGCCATCGGCAGGCCAGCGATTCCCGGGAAGCCGATGTAGGGGACAGCGCCCGAGATCAGCCAGAAAAACGCGGTCACGAGAACGCCGATCGACACGACCTGCGCAGCGAGGATCGAGCTGATCGCGCGGAGCCCCTTCTTGAGACCTTCGAGCTTGAGCTCGCCGCCTGCAGTGAGCGCGATCAGGGCGACCGCGAGGGTGTCGAACAGGCTGAGCTGTTCGATCACCTCGTCGTTGAGGATGCCTCGATCGAACGGCGCCGGGAGGCCCAGGCCGCCCAAGACCTTGGCCAGTGAAGGACCGAAGACCAGGCCTGCGATCAGGTAGCCGGTGATGTGCGGCAAGCGGATTTGACCAACGAGCCCGCCGATCGTGTAGCTCGCGAGGACCACGAATCCGAACGCGAGCATCCCGCTCGGATCGAAGGGACGCTCAGCAAACTGCTCGAACTGGTACAGCGCCACCATTCCGAAGAGCAACAGCACGATGACGCTGATTTGCCGTCTCGCGTGTGTCTCTTCGCCGGGTGACGGCAAACTGTACGACCCGGTCATCAGCGCCTCCAAAACCCTGGCAAGATGAGCGCAAAGAGCGTGAAGAATTCGAGCCGCCCGAGCAGCATGGCCATCGAGAAGAACAATTTGCTACCGGCCGAGTACGCGGCGAAGTTGTCCGGGCCCACGTGAAAGGGTGCGGGACCCATGTTGGACAAGCAAGTCAGCATCGCCCCAAACGCCGTGGGCAGCGGCACGCCTTCGACCAGCGTCACGAAGAGCAGACCGACGCCGATGCATCCCATGTAAATCAGAAAGAAGGAAGCGACGTCCGAGAGCACCTGGTTGCTGATTGAGGCCCTTCCCATCCGGACGAGCTGCACCGTGGCGGGCCGGAAGCTCTTTTGGATTTGCGCCACCGCCTGTTTGCCCATCAAGACGGCACGCTCGATCTTGATGCCCCCCGCTGTCGAACCGGAGCATCCCCCGACGAACATCAAGAGGATCACGATGGTGAGCGCGGTCGAGCTGTAGACGCTGTAGTCGTCCGTGCCATATCCGGTAGATGAGACCGTGGTTGCCACCATGAAGAACGAGTAGCGGAACGACGTCAGAAGCTCGTCGTGCACGCTGAGGTTTAAAATCGTCAGTACGACGACTGCAACCGAGACGATCACGACGTACCAGCGGAACTCGATGTTTCGCACGAGCGACCGCCAGTTCCCCGTGCGCAAGAGGCCGTAGTAGAGCCCGTAGTTCACGCTGCCAATCAACATGAAGCTGGCGATCACGTACTCGACGGCGGCGCTATCGAAACCGCCCACCGAGTTGTCGAGCGTCGAGAAGCCACCCGTCGACATCGTCGTGAAGGCGTGACAAACGGCGTCGAACAGGTCGAGGCCGAGGATCTTGAGAAGGGCGATCTCGATGATCGTGAGCGCGCCGTAGAGCTTCCACAATGCAAATGAGGTCTCGGCGATGCGGGGCCTCAAGCCTTCGGCTGTGGTCCCTGGCACTTCTCCCCGGAACAGATGCTTGCCGCCCGCACCGAGGTTCGGAAAGACTGCGACGAACAGAACGACGATGCCCATGCCTCCAAGCCACTGGATGAGGGAGCGCCAGAGCAGCAGCGGCCGGGACAGTCGCCCCTCGATGTCTGCGATCACCGTTGCGCCGGTGGTGGTCAGGCCGCTGACCGATTCGAAAAACGCATCGTCCACGGACATGCCCGCTCCGAGGATGAAAGGAACGGCCCCGCAGGCTCCCGCGGCAATCCAAATCAAGCTCACGGCAAGGAGCGCCTCGCGACGCGAGATTCGTTCCGACACGAACCGATTTCCGTAGAGAAAGGCCACCAGGCCGACCGTTGAAACGATGATCGCCGAGAGCGCTAGCTCGGCGGCGCCGCCCTGCGGCCGGCTGGGGTCGGGCGCGAACTGGTCCCAGACCATGCCAACCCCAGCGCAAAGAGCGATCATCACGCCGATTCCGAGCACAACGGCTCCGACGGGTCGGATCACGCCACGAAAGTCTCGCGATTGCGCGCTCACTCGCCCCTCGGTCGAAAGAGCCGCTCGACGGTCGCCCGCGATTCCTTGGTGGTCATCAGGATGACCCGGTCGCCGGGGTGCACGACGTCTTTGCCGTGCGGAATGATCACATCGTCGCCGTGCACGATCGCGGCCAACAGCGACCCGCGGGGCAGATTCATGCGGTGCAGCGGTTTGTTCACGGCGCGGCACTTGGGGCTTGCGGTCAGCTCGACGACCTCAGCCTGGCCGTCTTCGAGCACGGTCAAGCTGTGAAGGCCCCCGCCTCGCGAGAAGCGAAGGATCTGGTCCGAAGCCACGGTGCGGGGCGAAAGAACGATGTCGATACCAAGCTGCCGATAGATCGATGCGTAATCGGCCCGCTGCACAACCGTTGCGGTTCGCTTGCAGCCAGCGCGCTGAGCGAGGAGCGCCGCCATGAGATTGATTTCGTCCTGCTTGGTCACCGCGGCGAACAAGTCGTAGGTGCCGACCTCCTGTTCGTCGAGCAGCGCTCCATCGGTTCCGTCGCCGTGCACGACTTCGATGCCCTGAAACTCGGCGCTGATCTCTTCGGCCACTTCGAGATCGCTCTCGATCATCATGATCGTCGCCTCCTGCTGCAGCAGCTCGCGCGCGAGCGCCTTGCCGACCACACCTCCGCCGACGATGCATACTCGACGCGCTTTGCGTTCCTTGCTGAAGAGCCGCTCCGCGGCAAGCACGCCCTCCGGTCGGCCGATCAAGTACACGCGGTCGCCTTTGACCAACACGTCCGCCCCACCAGGAACGAAGAGCTCTCCGTCTCGGACCACGGCGCTCACCAGGGTGTGCGGTGGAAGCTCGAGCGAGGAAAGGGGCTTGTTGAGAACGCGGGACTCGTCGAGGTCGATCTGAACGAGCTCCACCCGATCTTGAGCGAGGTCTACGACATCCGACGCACCGTAGGACCGGGCGATCCGGCTGAGCTCTTGCGCGACGAGGACACGTGGATTGATCACGACGTCGACGCCGAGCAAGCCGTAGCGAATGCCTTCGGTCCACTCGGACCAAGCCGTACCCTGGACGCGAGCGACGACGTGCTTTGCGCCCAGCTGCTTGGACGCCAGTGCGGCGATCAGGTTCATCTCATCGTGGTTCGTAACCGCAACGACCAGGTCGGAGCGACCCACGCCGGCGATCTTCAACAGAGTCTCGCTCGCGCCGTAGCCGATGATTGACGCTACGTCGTAGTGCTCCTCGGCGTATTGTACGGCTTTGGCGCTCGAATCGACCGCGATGATGTCGTGACCTTCCTTGTCGAGGACGCTCAACAAGTGACGACCGACTTCTCCCATACCTATGACGACGATGTTCATTTGGCACCCACCTCGACCGATGTTTGGGTAGCGTTGTCCTTGAGCTCGCGCTGAATTTCGCCCTCGTCCGCGAGCAAACCCCGGAGAAGTCGAGGTGCGATCAGGTCATTGATGATGACCGAGCCAAGCACCACGGAGTAGGCGAGATTTGCCGCCGCGCCTTCATAGACCAGTCGAAAAGAGACAGCCATGGCCAGCGTGACGTCGCCGTGGGCCAAGAGGCCACGGAACAGGTCTTTTCTCAAACTGGTACCCCAGCCTGCGATAAGGCTTGCGATCCACTTGGCCCCGGTGCGTGCAGCCAGGAACCCGGCGAGCGCGACCAAAGTCGGCACCAGCGGGGTGGGTTGCCAAAGCGCACCAGCAAATATCAAAAGCACGATCGCCATTGGGCGCTCGGTCGATTCGAGCGTCGTGTGCAAGAGCTGGCCGCCGCGGGCGAAGTTCACCAGCACGAAGCCCATCGAAAGATTCACGGCCAAAGGCGAGAGCTCCAGGAAATACGCGCCGCCCGATGCAAAGGCGATGATGCCGACCAGTGCCAGGAAGCGAGAGTTGTCCGATTCGTCGCCTGCCAAGAAGAGCGAAAACAGGAAGCCGAGCGCGGCGCCGAGCAGGACGGTCACCCAGGCCCACAGGGCTGGCGAGTAGTCTTGTGCTTGGGGCGCGTTCTCGTGGAACACGCAAAAAATCAGGCCGAAGGCGAGTATGACGGCGATGTCGCCGAGGCGCGTTCCGATTCTGAGCAGCGAAGCGAGCCGCCCGCTGATCTCGTAGCGCCTCGCGAGCAGGTCGAATGGCTCGGTCGAATCTGCCGCCGCAAAGCAGGCCAGCGCGGCGGCGCTCAGCGCTGCGCTCCGCGCTGTGGTCTCCACCCAGCCACCGTCGGTGAAGAAGTAGTACGCGCCAAAGCCGACGGCGAGACCGGGAAGCAGGTGATGTAGGAAGACCACGCGCCACGTCGCCGGATCGAGCTTTTGAAGACTCGTAAAGTCGAAGTCGGTGCCTCGCAGCAAGCCAACCCAACCTGCCGCGAGCGCGATGATCGGTAGCAGGCCAGTCACGTTGTCGAACGCATGGATTGCAGGGAAGGCCGGACCGAGCAGGAATCCGAGCAGAAGATACTCGGCACCGCTCACGACGAGGAAGCGACGCTGCAAGCGCTCCACCACGTTGTGGGCGAGCACGTACGCCACGCCGATCACGAGAACGAGCAGGACGACCGTGCCGAGCTCGCCCGCAACGCCAGGCGCACTCGGCCCGCTCGCCGCATGTGCGACGCCGGGCAATGTCGCCCAGACGAGCGCCACTGCGGTCAAGATCAGCCTCCCCGCCATATCCGCTCAATTGTGAAGAAGAAGCTCCCGGAACGGTAGTTTCGCGCTGGACAGTTGTTTAGCTGGCCCAGGGGGGCTAGTTTCGCAGCCCTTCGAGCACGATCGAAATCAGGCTCTTGGTGGTTTCGATGGGATCCATCTGCACCTGTTTGCGCACCGAGGCCAGAGCGAGCGCCTCGACTGCACCGAGGACCGCGAGCGCACTCACACGCGGGTCTGAAACCGTCACGAATCCCCGCTCCGCGGCCACCTTGCTCAGGGTCATCGCCCTCTCGTCGAGCTCGTGCGCCAGATCGGAGATCGCTTGGCGGGCGATCGTGGACGGGGCTCGCCGCTCCTGAAGATAAAGGCACATCGCGTCTGGGTAGAGGGCGAGCGCGCCGACCAAGCGATTGCCCAGTTGTCCGTAAGCTGCGACCGCCTGCTCGCGATCGTTTGCTTGCCGAAGCTGGGAATCGCACTCGTGTATCGCTTCGAGCGTGGTGCTTGCAACCGGCGAGATCACTGCCTCGACCAGATCGGCTTTGTCCCGGAAATAGCGGTAGAAGTTGCCCTTTGCCATACCGGCCTCACGGGCCACTTCGTCGATGGTTACCGCTTCGACCCCTCGATGCAAAAAGAGCGAAAGACCTGCCTCGATGAGGTCTTGGACGCGCTTGCGCCGGTTCAGATCTCGCTTGCCACCGAGAGCCCCGGGTCTTTCGACCGGGCCGGCGCGCCTTGGCCTTCTTTCGTCGTCCATCGAGTTGCTCCTAACAGGTTTCGAGCCGCTTCGACGCAGGATTATGGGGCACGCGCGACCCAGGTAAAGGGTCAAACACGAAAATATTGCGCCTAACTGGCCGGGATATCGAAATATTGCGCCGAGCCGAAGAAAGCCACACAATTCGTAGTGTTAGACGCGATTGACAGAGGAGGAGCCGCCCCCTAAGAGCGTGTCTTGGGAACGATCGGAGCCGTGATGACCTTGCCTGCTCGCAAACCTGATTGGCTTCGCGTGAGGCTCCCGGCGGGGCCGCAGCAGGACCAGTTCCACGGCCTAAAGTCCCGGTTCCGCGCTCGCGGGCTGCACACGGTTTGCGAGGAAGCCCGCTGCCCGAACATTTTCGAATGCTGGGGCCAGGGCACCGCAACCGTCATGATCCTCGGGGAGACCTGCACGCGGGGCTGCCGCTTCTGCTCCGTTCAGACCGGTAAGCCCGGCGGCGCCGTGGATTCGAACGAGCCCGAGAACACGGCCATCTCGCTTGCCGAGATGGGGCTTGCCTACGTGGTGCTCACGATGGTCGACCGCGACGACCTCGCGGACGGCGGCGCTGCGCACGTCGCGAAGACGGTTCGTCGCATCAAGCACCATAGCCCAGCGCTTCGCGTCGAGACCTTGGTGGGAGATTTTCAAGGCGATCACGAGGACCTTCGCGTCGTCGTGCAAGAGGGGCGCCCGGATGTCTTCGCGCACAACGTGGAGGTGGTGCCGCGATTGCAGCGGAGCATTCGAGATGTGCGCTGCTCCTGGGAGCGCTCGGTCGATGCGCTCGTCGCGGCAAAGCAGCTGGGCGCTTCGATCGTCAAGACTTCGCTCATGGTGGGCCTCGGCGAAGAGCGCGACGAAGTCCTCAGCGCCATGCGGCTTCTGCGCGACGCGGACGTCGACGTGCTCACGATCGGCCAATACCTGAGGCCGACCAAGCGTCACGCCTCGGTGCAACGCTACGTCGAGCCCGCTGAGTTTGCGGACTACGAGAAACTGGGGCTCGAGATGGGGTTTCGCTTCGTCGCCTCGGGCCCGCTCGTTCGCTCGAGCTATCGCGCAGCAGAAGTTTTTCTCACGGGGGCGCTTGCGACGGAGGTTCAGAACCACGCGGCGCCTGCAATGAATCGCTACGGAAAGAAACGAAAGCTGGACGTGCTCGGCTGAGGGGGACATGCAGGTCATTCGGGACGACGGAAGCCTCGATTCAAAGCTCGACCCGGGCCTGTCCGTCGATGAGGTCGTCGCGCTCTACAAGGCGATGGTTCGTACCCGTATCGTCGATGACCGGCTCGAACGAATTCAGCGGCAAGGTCGCATCGCGTTTCACGTAGGCTCCCTCGGAGAGGAGGCGGCGATCGTAGGGGCCGCGGCTGCCCTTCGCGACCGGGATTGGATCGTTCCCTGCTATCGCGAAGTGGGCGCTCTGCTCTGGAGAGGCTACCCATTGCAACGGTACGTCGACCACATGTACGGGAACGCCGACGACCCGGTGCTCGGCCGACAGATGCCGGACCACACCTTCAGCCGTTCGCACCGGTACCTCGCGGTGAGCGCCCCCATCGGAACGCAGATTCCGCACGCCGTCGGTCTTGGTATGGCGGCCAAAAAGCGCGACCTCGACGAGTGCGTCGGCGTCTTCTTCGGCGATGGAGCGACGAGCTCGAACGATTTCCACGCGGCCATGAATTTCGCCGGCGTCTTTCAGCCGCCGGTTCTCTTTCTATGCCGCAACAACGGCTACGCGATCAGCTTGCCGGTCGAACGACAGACCGCAACGCGCACGATTGCTGAGAAGGCGGCTGCGTACCGGGTCCCGGCTGCGCGGGTCGATGGCAACGATGCGCTTGCGGTATTTGGAGCCGTTCGAGAAGGCGTGCGGCGAGCCGCAAACGGCGGAGGGCCGACGTTCATCGAGCTCCTGACCTATCGCCTGGGCGGCCATTCGACTTCGGATGACCCGAGGGTCTATCGAACCGAAGAGGAGGTCGACGCCTGGCGCAACGCCGATCCCATTGCGAGGCTCCGCAAGCACCTCGAGCATCGTAAGGTTTGGGACGACGAGCTCGACAGCGACTGGCGCACGGTCTGCGATTTGGAAGTCAAAGAATGCGTCCAGCGTGCGGAGCAAAAACCTGCACCCGAGCTCGGCGAAACGTTCACCGACGTCTACGCTGAGCAGCCTTGGCATTTGCGCGAGCAACAAGCCCAATCGCTCGGCGGGCCACGAGCCGCGGCTGAGGAGGACGAGTCGTGACCGAGATGAATCTCGTTCAGGCGATCAACAGCGCCTTGCGTGGCGCGCTCCGAGAGCACGAAAACGTCCTGCTCCTGGGCGAAGACATTGGAACCTTAGGTGGAGTTTTTCGGGTGACTCAGGGGCTGCTAGAAGAGTTTGGCCCAGACAGAGTGCTCGACACGCCGCTTTCGGAGACAGGGATCCTCGGGACGGCCATTGGCATGGCGCTTCACGGGCTTCGGCCCGTTTCCGAGATTCAGTTCGCGGACTTCATCTACCCGGGCTTCGACCAGCTCGTCAGCGAAGCAGCGAAGTATCGCTATCGAACGGCCGGCGAGTTTCACGTGCCGATGGTCGTCCGCACGCCTTATGGCGGGGGCATTCGAGGTGGTCAGTATCATTCCCAGTCGCCCGAGGCATTGTTCATTCACACGCCGGGGTTGAAGGTCGTCTGCCCATCGAACCCGTACGACGCGAAGGGGCTCCTGCTCGAAGCGATCGAGGACGATGACCCGGTTCTCTTTTTCGAGCCGAAGCGCGTGTACCGCGCCGTGAAAATGGAAGTGCCGGAGACGACTTACCGGGTGCCTCTCGGCGAGGCGAAGGTCGTTCGGGCTGGCAAGCACGTCACCTGTCTGGCCTGGGGAGCCATGCTCTATGAAGCGTTCACGGCCGCCGAAGAGGTGTCGAAAGAGGGTGTCGATGTCGAAGTGATCGATCTCAGAACGCTCTGGCCGCTCGACATCGAAACCATCACCTCGAGCGTGAAGAAGACCGGCCGCGCGGTGATCGTGCACGAGGCGCCTCGGACGTGTGGCTTTGGAGGCGAGCTCGTTGCGCTGATCACCGAGCGTGCATTCCTGCACCTCGAAGCTCCCCCGGTTCGTGTCACCGGCTGGGACACGCCGTTCCCATTGACGCACGAGCGCGAGTATCTTCCGCTGGCCCACCGGATCGTTCCGGCGCTCTTGGAAACGGCGAGGTACTGATCGATGGCACGGCTCGACTTCAAGCTTCCGGACGTTGGGGAAGGGGTGACCGAAGGCGAGATCGTGCAGTGGTTCGTGGCGGTCGGCGACGCCGTGGCCGAGGACGACCCCATGGTCGAGGTCATGACCGACAAGGCGACCGTCACGATTGGCGCACCCTGCGAAGCGCGAGTCGAGCGGCTTTGCTTTGAAGTGGGCGCCGTTGCTCGTGTGGGGCAGGTGATTCTCACGCTGGAGTCCGAGCTGCCCACCACCGTGGATTCCCCGCGGCGATCTTCCCGGCCGCCGGCCTCTGCGGTGGGAGAGATCCGGGACCAGGTACCGGGGGCGGGGCTTTTTCAGGTCGAAGCCGGGGCCGAGAGCGCTTACTTCGACGCGAAGCCCTTGGCGACTCCTGCGACGCGACACTTGGCCGAGGCGCTGGGTTTGGACCTTCGGCGCGTCCGACCGAGCGGTGCGGAGGGGCGGGTGACCGCGGATGACCTTCGCGCGCTCGTCGCCGAGGAGCAGACCAATACAACGCTCGAAGCGCGTCGCCCTATCCGCGGAATGCGGCGCACGATCGCCGAACGGATGCACCGCTCCAAGACGACCGCAGCGCACTTCACGTTTGTCGAGGAGTGTGATGCGTCGCGGCTGGTGGAGCTCCGGCGGCAGCTCTTGCCCGAGGCGCAGCGCCGCGGGCTCCGGCTCAACTACTTGCCCTTCATCGTCAAAGCCGTGGCCGATGCGTTGCCGAGGCATCCCGTGCTCAACGCTGCGGTCGACGAGCGCAACAATGAGCTGGTCTACAAGAAATACTACAACATCGGTGTGGCCACGGCGACCGAGGCCGGACTGATGGTTCCGGTCATTCACGACGCGGATCGGCTCCCGCTCTTCGAGCTCGGGAGCCGAATCGAAAGCCTTGCACGGTCAGCCAGGGACGGAACGATTGCGCCAAACGATCTGCGGGGCTCCACGTTCACGGTAACATCGTTAGGCAAACGGGGTGGCCTTCTAGCGACGCCCATCTTGAATCATCCGGAGCTCGGCATCTTGGGGGTCCACCGAATCAAGGAGAAGCCCGTGGTTCGCGACGGCGCAATTGTCGTCGGCAAGGTCATGCTGCTCTCGCTCTCGCTCGATCACCGCGTCGTCGACGGACACGTTGGCGCTGCGTTTGCGTATGACGTCATCGAAATGCTCGAGAACCCGGAGCGCCTGATCGACGGGGACAATTGATGGTTTCGATTCGGCAGAAACTGCTCGGCTGGTACGACGAGGCGGCCCGCGACCTCCCTTGGCGCCAGACCCGGGACCCTTACGCAATTTGGGTATCCGAGGTGATGCTTCAACAGACGCGTGTCGAGACGGTCATCCCCTATTACGAGCGCTTCCTGGCGAGCTTTCCCACTGCGAGAGACTTGGCGGAAGCGGACGAAGACGCGGTGCTCTCCCATTGGAGCGGCCTCGGTTACTACCGACGTGCGCGTTTGCTACACGCGGGCGTCCGGGAAGTCGTCGCGCAGTACGGCGGACAGGTCCCCGAGGATGCCGATGCAAGGCGTGCTCTGCCGGGCGTGGGTCGCTACACGGCGGGCGCCATCGGCAGCATTGCCTTCGAGAAAGAAGAGCCCATCGTGGACGGAAATGTGACGCGCGTTCTCGCGCGCCTCTTTCGAATCGGCACGCCCGTCGGTTCCTCGGTGACCAGCAAACGGGTCTGGGAGGAGGCCGCGCGTTTGGTTCCAGGCGCAAGGCCCGGCGCCTTCAATCAGTCCTTGATGGAGCTCGGCGCCACGGTCTGCACGCCCAAGAAGCCGAGCTGCGAGTCCTGTCCGGTTGCCAAGTACTGCGAGGCGCGCGCACACGGCGAAGTCGACGTGCTCCCCGTTCCGCGCGTGCGAAAAGCGCCCGACCAGGTGAAGCTCGCCGCCGTGGTGGCGACGCAGGGCCGCGGGCCAGAGCAGCGCGTCTGGCTCCTTCGAAGCGAGCAGAGCTTGTTTGCGGGGCTCTGGGGCTTGCCGATGATCCCGAGAAACGCGTTTGATCTGAGCGATGCGCGAGGAGCGCTTCGGGACGCAGGGATTTCGGCAAGCTTGGGCCGGGAACCAATTGGACAGCTGAACCACGCGCTCACGCACCGTCGAATGCAGATCGCCGTCTTTCGGGCGACGGGAGCAAAGGCCGAGACCTCGGAGACGCGCCGGCTCTTCCGAACCGATGACCTGGAGAGCGTCGGCGTTTCCACATTGACCAAGAAACTTTTGGCTGCGGCGCTTTCCTAGCGATCCAGCTCCGCTCGTTCCCGTCCGTCAGCCTGCAGCGGATTAGCCCCCCGGGCCCTCCAACCGATACACTTCGTCGGTGGCGGTTCTTGCATATAAGGGCGTAACCAAGCGTTTTGGGCGGCACGCAGCGCTCGACGGGGTGTCGCTCGAAGTGGGGAGGGGCGAGGTCTTTGGCCTCCTTGGACCGAACGGTGCCGGCAAGACGACCCTGATCCGAATCGGGCTCGACATCCTTCGTGCCGATGAGGGCGAAGTCTCGCTCTTTGGTGCCCCGCCGACTCCGCAGAACCTCGATCGCACTGCGTATCTTCCCGAGGAACGCGGCGTCTATCGTCGCGCCAAGGTGCGCGAGCTGCTTGCCTATCTCGGGCGGCTCAAAGGCATGAAGCGCGCGGCCGCTCTCGACGCCGGCGACCATTGGCTCGAGCGCGTTGGCCTGAGCGAGGTCGCGGACCAGCGCGTCGAAAGCCTATCAAAAGGCATGACGCAGAAGGTTCAGATCGCCGCCTGCCTCATGACCGATCCCGAGCTTTGCGTCCTGGACGAGCCATTTTCTGGCTTGGATCCTATCAACGTCGCCCTCGTCACCGAGCTCATCGAAGAGCGCCGCCGCAGCGGGCGGACGACGGTTTTGTCGACCCACATGATGCACCAAGTCGAAGCGCTCTGTGACCGCGTCGCCCTCATCCACCGTGGAACGCTGGTCGTGTACGGCCGGCTCGACGAAATTCGCCGGCGCTATTCGCCGCACGAGGTGATGATCTGGACGGCAATGGACCTCGTCTCACTCGGTCTGGAGGCCACCCAACGCAAGGCAGGGTGCTGGCATGTCGAGCTGCCGTCGAACGCCACTCCTGCGGAATACTTGAACGGGCTCGTTCGAAACGGCGTCTCGGTTGAACGCTACGAACCCCTGGTGGCCCGCATGGATGAGATTTTCGTCCATCTGGTGAGTGGAGGCCGCTGAGGTATGCGCATCCAACGGATTGCCGCGGTCGCGCGGTTCGAGTTTCTGTCGGTCGTCAAACGTTGGTCGTACTTGTTGGCGACCTTCGGTTTGCCTTTATTCCTCGCCGCGGTTTCGGGCACCGTCGTCGGCGTCCAAACCTATTTTCTCTCGCAGCGCGCGGCGGAGAGCTCGCAGTTCGGCTTGGTCGACGAAGCCAATGTCATCGATCGTTCGTCGTTCGTAGAACAAAACGGCGAGCTACGCTGGAAGGCGAACGAGAAGGCCGACGAGGTGCTGCTCTACGACAATCGCAACGCAGCCAGCAGGGACCTCGATTCGGGCAACCTTCGGGCCGTATACGTCATCGAACATGACTACCTCGCCACTGGAAAGGTGCGTGCCATCGAGTCGGAGAAGACGCCGCTCTTGAGCATGCGGGGGACTTCCATCGAGCCAGTGCTTCGAAGGCTCCTCCGCAAGTCGCTCATCGAAGGACGCCTCGATGGCGACCTCCATCAGCGCGTGCTCTCGCCGGCCTACTTCGTACGCAGCCGACTCGGCCCTCGAGGCGAAGAAGTGGTCGAACTCGACGAGGCCCTCGACCTCCTGGTGCGCACGACGATTCCCCTCTTCTTGGGAATTCTATTGCTGACGGCGCTGTTAAGTGCATCTGGCTATCTCGTGCAGACCGTTTCGACCGACAAGGAGAGCAAGATCGTCGAAGTTCTGCTCTCTTCGGTGACGCCGGAGGAAATTCTGGCCGGCAAGCTCTTCGGGCTCGGCGCGGCGGGTCTCATCCAATTCGCGGTCTGGTCGACGATGGTCGTCTTCGTCGCGATCACGGCGTCGGCTGCGCTTGCGGCGTTCGTGTCGATTCCGTGGGGAGCGCTCGCGGTGGCCCCGATCTTGTTCGTCTTGGGCTATCTTTTCCTCGGAAGCCTGATGCTTGCGACCGCTGCGCTCGGCGCGAACGCCGCCGAAAGTCAGAAGCTCACCCTGGGCTGGGCAATACTCGCGATTCTTCCGCTGATGGTTCTCGTGATCCTTCTCGAGGATCCCCATGGCGTGCTCGGCCAAGCGATGACTTGGATTCCCTTCACTTCGCCGCTCACCGTGATCATCCGCCTCTCGGTCGACGCCTCGGGCATCGCCTGGTGGGAAGTGCTTGGCTCGATGATGGTCTTGTTGATCTCGACTTGGCTGTCGATTCGAGTGGGGGCGCGGCTGTTTCGAGTGGGGTTCCTCCTGACTGGTACGATGCCATCGCTGGCGGAGCTCTGGCGCCAAGCCCGCTAGGACCAGCGTCGCGCGGCTCTACTTGAAGGGTGCGGGCATGGGGAGCTCTAGCGCTTCGATGAGCTCACCCGTCGTTGCCGCGGCCGCCGAATAGGCGAACACGCGCATTGCAGCGAAATCGAGCACTACGAAGGACTGCTCGTCCTTTCGGTAAATGGTTCCGGCGTTGATCACCGTGAGCCCGGGAAACACGCGGACCATTCTGTGGTGGGTGTGGCCGCCGATCATGAACTTAACCTCGTCGTCCAGCATCAGCTCCCGAAGCGTGGGCATGTCTTGAAGGGCGTAGCCTCGGGTGTCGGGCAGAAGCCAGGCTTCGTCGTCTTCGCCGATGCCGTGGCAGAGCAGCGCTTCCCCCGCCTGGGTCGAGTACCGGCGTGTTCGCGGAAGCGTTCCGATGAATTCGCGTGACGCGTCGCTGATCTTCAGCGTGGCGTTCTCGAGAGACCGCTGCTCGTTCGACAGGAACCAACGTTCGTGGTTGCCAGCGACGCATTCGACGCCTCGCGCCTCGAGCAGGCCGACGGTCGTATCCGCATCGCCATCACCGTCGACCAAATCACCGACGCAGAGAACCGCTTCGACGTCCATCGAGTCGAGGGCATCGAGCACCCGCTTTAGCGTTTCAGCCTCGCAGTGAACGTCGCCGATCACCCCCAACCGGCCGAGCTTGCCCGTCTCGCTCACAGCTCAAACTTAGGTGCTTTTGCACCCCGAGCCAAGAAGTACGCGACTGGTGCTCATGGGCCTCCTGTTGTAGACCCGCTTCCATGCTCGACCTGCGCCATGTGAGCGAGAACCTGCCGGATGTGAAGGCGGCCCTGACGCGCCGCGGTTTCGTCGACGCGGCGCTGCTGGATCGACTGGGCTCCCTCGCCGAAGAGCGGCGTTCGGTCATCACCGGGGTCGAGGCGCTGCGACAAGAGAGAAACGAAGCCAGCCAGGCCATGGCAAAGGTCGCCGACAAGAAGTCCGACGAGTTTCAAACGAAGCGCGAGCAGCTCCGTAGCCTGGGTGACCAGATAAAGCGGAACGAGTCTCGGCACGGCGAAGTCGAGGCCGAGCTCGAATCGATCTTGCTAGACCTTCCGAACCTTCCTCATGCCAGCACGCCTGACGGCCTCGGCGAAGACGAAAACGTCGAGCTCCGGGTGTGGGGTGACAGGCCGGCCTTCGACTTCGACGTCGTGGATCACGTCGAGATCGGCACCAGGCTCGACATCCTAGACTTCGAGCGTGCCGCCAAGATCAGCGGCTCGCGTTTTGTCGTGCTCAAGGGCCTCGGCGCTCGCCTCAACCGCGCGTTGATGCAGTTCATGCTCGACGTTCACAGCACCGAGCATGGATATGAAGAAGTCTGGCCACCGGTGCTCGTCAAAGACAGCGCCATGCGCGGCACCGGCCAGCTCCCAAAGTTCGCCAAAGACGCGTTTCGCATGGCGAAAGACGAAGAATGGGAAGCGCAGGCCGAGGCGCAGGGGCACGACCTTTATCTCGTGCCAACCGCCGAAGTTCCGCTCACCAATTTGCACGCAGACGAAATCCTCGCCGGAGCCGACTTGCCGATCGCATACACAGGATACACCGCCTGCTTTCGAAGCGAGGCGGGGAGCTATGGCAAAGACACACGCGGCATGATTCGCGTTCATCAATTCGACAAAGTCGAGCTCGTCCGTTTTTGTGATCCTGAACGAGGCGAGGCGGAGCTCGAAGCACTCACCCATCACGCCGAGGCGATCCTGCAAAAGCTAGGCCTCCACCATCGCGTCGTGCAGCTCTGCGCTGGAGATATGGGGTTTGCAGCGCAGAAATCCTACGACCTCGAGGTCTGGCTGCCGGCGCAGAACACCTACCGAGAGATTTCGAGCTGTTCTTGGTTTGGGGACTTCCAGGCGCGCCGAATGCAGGCCCGATTCCGGCCCGAAGAAAACGCCAAGCCCCGCTTCGTTCATACACTAAACGGCTCGGGCCTTGCGATCGGCCGGACGCTGGTCGCCATTCTAGAGCAGAATCAACAGGCCGACGGAAGCGTGCGCATCCCGGAAGTGCTGCGCCCGTACATGGCCGGCCTCGACAGAATCTCAGCGGCCTAGATCAAGAGTCAGATGGCCATTCGATGACGACGCTCGAGATTGAACGCGACGTTTCGCTGGCTCCGCTCACCAGCTTGGAGCTCGGCGGGCACGCGAAGTATTTCGTCCGCGCCACCGATGAAACGACCCTCGTCGACGCGCTTCGCTGGGCGACCAACGAAGAAGTGCCGTCGGCGATCTTGGCTGGCGGCTCGAACCTCATCGTCCCCGACGAGGGCTACGACGGGCTGGTCATTCAAATGGCAATCACCGAGCTCGATTTCCGCGACGACGGGACCGTGCGCGCGGGGGCCGGCGTCGCCTGGGAGAACGTCGTGGATGGCGCGGTCGCTCGCGGCTGGGCCGGGCTCGAATGCCTCTCGGGGATACCCGGGTCCACCGGTGCGACGCCGATCCAGAATGTTGGCGCGTACGGTGTGGAAGTCGCCGAGGTGATCGGGCGGGTCCGGGTGCTTCGCCGTGACACCTTGGCCTTCGATGAGCTTGGACCGGAGGACTGCGGCTTCGGGTATCGCGATAGCCTGTTCAAACGGAATCCAGATCGCTTCGTCGTATCTGCCGTCGACTTTGCTCTGCGCCCAAATGGACCGGGAACGGTTCGCTACGCGGAGCTCGAAAAGAACGTCGTGCCCGGCGCGACGCTTGCCGAGATCCGGCGCACCGTGCGTGCCCTTCGCCGCAAAAAATCCATGCTGATCGAACCCGACGATTCAAACCGCCGAAGCGCCGGTTCCTTTTTTTTGAATCCGGTCGTGACCCCCGCGGATGCCGACCGCCTCGTCGAGCTGGCAGTCAACGAGAAGCTCGTGAGCGCTGTCGAAGAAGTCCCGCGCTACCCCACCGAAGGCGCCCAGGTGAAGCTCGCGGCTGGATGGCTCATCGAAAAAGCCGGGGTCGCGAAGGGCACCCGGCGCGGCGCGATTGGGGTCTCGAGCAATCATGCCTTGGCCCTCGTCCACCACGGTGGTGGCACGACGGCCGAGCTTCTCGCCTTTGCCGATGAGATCCGCGCGCGCGTGCTCGACCGTTTTGGTGTGACACTCGAACGCGAGCCGCGACTCCTCGTCTAGATCATTGCGCGAACGGGTCGCTGAGCGCCGGGTTGGTCAACAGGTCTTCGTCGGTCAGCGATCGGAGGAAAGCAATCAGGTCTTGCTTTTCTTGCTCAGTAATCTCGAAACCGTTCAGGAAGCTGCTCTTGTTGGGGTTGTCGAAGCCATCGCCCGCGTTGGGCCCGCTTTCGACTAGGCGTCCGCCCCGCGCATAGTGATCCACCACCTCTTCGAGCGTGGCGATCGAGCCATCGTGCATGTACGGGGCGGTAACCGCGATGTTGCGAAGGCTTGGTGGCTTGAACTTTCCCTTGTCGGCCGAGTCGTTCGTGATGTCGAAGAGCCCCTGATTGCCCTCCGGGTAGCTCCCGTCCGAGTCGAGGTTGTACAGGCCGTTGTTGATGAAGGTCTGTTGATTGAACTCGCTGCCGTCGTGGTCGACCGCCTGGGAGAGGAGGAAGCCGCCGTGGCAGTGGAAGCATTCGAGCGCATCCGGCACGCCCGCCTCGGTGGTGCCGCCGAAAAATAGTGCCTTGCCGCGTTGCTCCGAGAGGGTGAGCGCGCTCGAACCGCGGTCGTGCTTCGAGTTGAAGCTCGTCAGAGCGCGTTGAAACGAGGCGATCGCTTTGGTGATGCTGTCCAGGTCGATCGCATCCGATTTCTCGGGGAACGCAGCGGCGAACATTTCCGGGTAGAGCCCGTCATCGCGCATTCGACGGAGAAGCTCAGCTTCCATGTTGGCCATCCCGAGCTCGACCGGGTCCTCACCGAACATCGGCACCAGGGCTTGTTCTTCGAGGCGCACCACGGCCGGGTTTGCCCAGGTCAGCGACGCCGCGTAACCGGAGTTGGCCACGCTCATCGAGCTGCGCGGATGAATCTCGCCGGTCGAGCCTTCGGCCCGGGCCAGCCCATCGGTAAATGCGAGCTCCTGCCGATGACAGCTTCCACAGCTCTGGGTCTGGTTTCCCGAAAGCTTCGTGTCGTAAAACAGAAAGCGACCAAGCTCGACCTTTGCCTCCGACATTGGGTTGTCTTCGGGAACCCGCGGCGGCGGCACGGTGTCCGGAATGTTCCAGACCCATGCTCCGGACGCGGATGCGGTGTCGCTGTCACCGCATCCGGCCCCGAAGAGCAATGGCAATAAGATAAGAGTGTGAGAGAGGTGTTTCATGTTCAGGTGTGAAGGAGTCGTATCCTGGGGCCGAGCGAAAAGCTCACTCGGCTGAGAAAAATTGCTGTGTGCCGGCGGGGTTCTCACCAAAGGGCAGACCCAAGTTGGCGAACAAGGGTCCGCAATCCGTGTCGGCAGGTTTCGACATGCAGCCAGCGTCGGCGGCCATGTCTTGATTGAGAGCCGCGCCCTCGACCAGCGCCGCGTAGTCGGCCACGACGATGCCAGTGCTCGCGTCGAATGAGGCAAACTCCACTTCGACACGGTTTCCATTGGAACAGGCGGTCACGCCACCCACCATCGGGTCCCCTACGCAGCCTGTGCTCCCAAGGTGCATGCGCCAGTCGGTCTCGCTGAACTGCCCCGAGTCGATTCGGAGGAATTTGTAGCCGCCCTGCCAGTTCCAGAAGAGCGAGGTGAGGTTCAAGGGACTGGGTGCGGTTGCACTGTTCACATGGTTGATCTCGAAAGGCACGCCCATTTTGAAGCGAAGACCGTCGTAGTCCCCCGCGGGAACTGTACCGAGCACGCTGCCGTTGATCTCCGGCGTTCCAAGGTCTCCGCAGCCATCCTCGAAGTCGAGCAAGGCGACGTCGCCATCCTGGAAGATGCTCTCCTGGTCTAGTTGTACGGGCACCCAGGTACCCGCCGCGTCCTTCAGCTCGACCTCTTGCACGTAGAAACGAAAGTCGCTGAGCACGAGCGTGGTGTCATTCGCGCCGAGGCTGTCGTAGCTATCGCCGCAGACGAATGTTCCCCCCCCGCCCACCGCGGCAAATTCTCGGGGGCCGGCGCCCACCCCCCCGCCGACCCCCCCCGCGCCACCGGTCCCTGCCGC
>RCNF010000264.1_pt1 | contig 32526 bp, 24 predicted proteins | sample 2041311 | NCBI WGS metagenome assembly RCNF01 (sample SAMN09708228, study PRJNA481090) | Marine sediment metagenome, whole genome shotgun sequencing project. | biome: marine sediment; feature: ocean; material: sediment; isolation source: Sewage treatment plant 2 marine sediment (STP2) ...
CCCTCGGGGCCCTTTTGGGCAGGGGAGCAGAGGAGAAAAGGAGCAGGGGAGACCCGTTATTGAACGCTCTCCCTTTCCCCCTTTCCCCTTTCCCCTGTCCCCCATTCTCCCCGCTCCTCCAAACCCCCTTCCTGTCATCCCGACCGAGCGAATGAAACGAGCGAGCGGAGGGATCTCAGCCCGGCTCCAGAAAGCAGCCCCAGTGCCAAACCCACGCCCAGATCCCTCCGCTACGGTCCTCCGTCCCTCCGGTCGGGATGACAGCCTGTTAGAAACCCCGGCGCCGACGTCCCACCCCCTTTCTCCCTTTCTCCCCCGCTCTCATTTCGGACCTAATGACCTGGATTGGGTGGGTGGTTTTCATTGACAGCAAACGACCTGTCTGGTACAAGTAACGCCCCTTTGTGTTGGGGAGAGGTGTGGAATGACTGATTACGCGATTGTTGAACATGGCGGCAAACAATACCGGGTGAGCCCGGGCGATGAGCTTGTGGTGGAACGCACCGAGCCGGATCTCAAAAAGGGCGATGACCTGGTTTTTGATCGGGTGATGCTGGTAAGCCAGGGCGAGGCCGTCCGCGTCGGCCAGCCGGTGGTCGACGGCGTGTCGGTGAAAACCCAGGTGGTTGCGGCGGTCCGCGGCGACAAGATCATTGTTTTCAAAAAGAAGCGTCGCAAGGGCTATAAAAAGAAACAGGGTCACCGGCAGGACTACTATCGGGTCCGCGTTGAGTCCATCAAGGCCTAGGGGGAGTCATGGCGCATAAAAAAGGACAGGGCTCGAGCCGAAACGGTCGCGATTCGAACGCTCAGCGTCTCGGCACCAAGGTCGGCGACGGCCAGACGGTCACGGCAGGAACCATCCTGATCCGCCAGCGGGGCACCCTTTTCAAGCCCGGTAACAATGTCAAACGTGGGGGCGACGACACGCTTTTCGCCACCGCCGAGGGACAGGTGAAGTTTCAGAATCGTGGCCGACTCGGTCGGTTCATCAACATCGTGACCACCTGATCACGAAGTATTCTCCATGACAGTTCGATCCGAGCGGATGTGCGCACCTGCGTGGCGGGGTCCGTGCGTTCCGGGAAACGGGGCCAGTCAACATGCTGATTGACTCTGCCCGGATCAAAATGCGCGCAGGCGCGGGCGGCAACGGGTGCGTCTCCTTCAGGCGAGAGAAGTTCGTTTCCAGGGGCGGCCCCAACGGCGGCGACGGCGGTCGCGGCGGCAACATTGTTCTCGAGGTGGATGAAGGGATCAACACCTTGCTGCACCTGCACCATCGGCGGCTGATCAAGGCCGACAACGGTAACAACGGCCGGGGCTCGAACAAGACCGGAGCCGGGAGTCCCGATGTCGTGCTCATGGTGCCGCCCGGAACCGTGGTGCGGAACGCCGATACGGGCGAGCTGATCGGCGATCTCATTGATCCCGGACAACGGATGGTTGTTGCGCGCGGCGGTCGCGGCGGTCGCGGGAACACTCGGTTTTCGAGTTCCACAAACCGCGTGCCGCGGACGGCGGAGGACGGCCAACCGGGAGAGCAGCTCGAGCTCGAGTTCGAGCTCAAGCTGCTGGCTGATGTGGGTCTGGTGGGGCTGCCGAATGCCGGCAAGTCAACCCTCCTCTCAAGACTGTCGGCGGCGCGGCCAAAGGTGGCGGACTATCCCTTTACGACCATCGAGCCCCATCTCGGCGTGGTCGCGAGCCCCGATGACGAGCTCCGGACCCTGGTAATGGCCGATATTCCAGGGATCATCGAAGGTGCACACCAGGGCGCCGGGCTCGGGACCCAGTTTCTGAGGCACGTGGAACGCTGCCCGGTGCTTCTTCAGCTGGTGGATCTTTGTGTTGATGAACACGTCGAGGCCGGAGTTGATACCATTCGTGGAGAGCTCGAGGCCCACGAGGCACCGCTCGAAAACCGACCGTGGGTATTGGTCGGCACAAAAATTGACTCGGTGGCGGATCGTGAGTGCGCCCTCGCCGACCTCGCAGCTGTGGGCGCACGCCACGGCGTGCGCACGACTGCAATCTCGGCAGTGACCGGCGAAGGCGTCGATCAGCTCGTAAGGATGTTGCTCGATCTCGTAGAGGAGGCCAGGAAAACGCCATGACACGGCGCATCGCGATCTATGGAGGAAGCTTCGATCCGTTTCACCTCGGCCACCTGGTGCCGACAGTCCGGGCGCAGGAGACCTTCCGCTTCGAAGCGGTGTACTTCGTGCCTGCGGGTTCCCCGCCGCACAAAGACTCCGGACCGTTGACCGCGGTCACCCACCGGTTGGCCATGGTGGCCATGGCCACCCTGCCCTACGACAACTTCTTCACATCCGACGACGAGGTTTTCGCTCCGCAGCCGACCTATTCGGTCGAGACCGTCTACCGCTTTCGGGATCGCTTCCCGGATGCCACACTTTATTTCATCCTGGGCTCCGACTCCTTTTCTCAGATCGCCACCTGGGACAGGTGGGAAGAACTGGTGGACTCGGTTCACCTCGTCGTCCTGCATCGGGCCCACATGTGGGATGATGAGCTCGCGCAAAAGGTGCCGGAACGCCTCCTGGGACGGATGCAGGAGGTTGAGGTCTTTGCCGAAGTCCCAGACCCGGAGCAGCTCACCGTGTACCTCCTCAACCACGAACCATTTCCGATTTCCGGGACGTCGATTCGTGCCCGCCAGAGCCGGGGTCTGCCGATCCGCGAGCTGGTGCCCCATGAGGTCTACTCTTATGTCGAAAAATACGGGCTGTACAGGCCAACCGGCGAGGGCGATCCCATATGACTGACATCGACACCATCGACACCCTTCGCACCGCTGCTCGTGCCGCGGCCGAAAAAAAAGCGTTCCAGATCGTCGGTCTCCAGATTTCCGCGCTCTCTTCGTATGCCGACGGCCTTCTCATATGCTCCGGTGGCAGCGACCGTCAGGTGGCGGCCATTGCGAACGAGGTCCAGCGCCAGCTCAGGGACCGGGGCCGCAGACCGCTGCACGTGGAAGGCCAGCGACGCGCCGAATGGGTCTTGATGGACTACGGAGATGTGGTGATTCACGTTTTCACCGAGGAGCGCCGCGCCTACTACGGCCTCGAGGGTCTGTGGGGCGATGCCCCGCGGTTCGACGCAGAAGCCCTGGAAATCAGCCAAGGCGATGGGCCGTGAAGGTTCGAGTGGTGTGGCTCGGCCGACCGTCGGCGAGCCCCTACGAGAGTCAGGTGGAGACGTATCGCAAGAGGGTGGCCCGGCGATGGCCCTCCGAAGACCGTCCGCTGCGGCCGATCAGCGGTGGACGGGACCGCGATCCCGCCCGAGCCCTCAAGCTGGAAGCCGAGGCGCTCGAGCGCCATTTTGAGGCCGGATGGCACGTGGTGGCTCTCGACGAGAGAGCCCGTGACCGGAACAGTCAGGATTTTGCGACGTGGCTGGCTGCTCTCGAAGACGGCGGCAGGCCGGGAGTGATGTTTGTTGTCGGGAGTGATCTCGGTCTCGACGGCACCATTATCGAGCGTGCGGACGGGCGGTTGTCGCTGAGTTCGATGACGTTACCCCATCTATTGGCGCGGCTCGTGCTGTGGGAGCAACTTTTTCGCTCGACCCAGATTCTCGGAGGTGGTGCCTATCACCGGGTCGGCGTACAATAAGGGACGGTTGTCCGCACAAGACGGTGACCGATAAAGTGAAACGGACTTCGGCCGTACCATATAGAGGAGCGAAGAATGAACAAAAGACAGCTACAACGCTATCGCAAGGAGCTGCTGGCGAAGCGGGAGGAGCTGCTGGATCTCGTCCGGTCGGCCCGTGCCAGAGAGAAAGAGGGGAGCGGCAAAGAAGCCCCCGACCTCGGTGATAGGGCGCTTTCGACAGTCATCAGGGATCTCAGCTATCAGCTGTCCGCCACCGAGCGTGACATCATGCGCCGCATCGACGAGGCACTCGATCGCATCGAAGATGGCGGATACGGTGTCTGCGCCGAGTGTGAGAAGAAGGTGCAGACCGGTCGATTGGATGCCGTGCCCTGGGCCCGCCACTGTATTCAGTGTCAGGAGCTGCAGGACCGTGGAGAGATCTGAACACTCGGTCGCCAGCGGCCGCAGCGACTGAGTTGTGGCACCGATCCACCTGATTGCCTCGTCGGACGACTTCCTTCTCGAAGAGCAGATACGGGAGACCACCCGCGCCTCGAGTGAGGCGCTGGGAGGTGTCGAGCCCGAGGTGTTGCCGTCGGATATCACTCCCGAGGATCTCGCGACGGAGTTGTGTTCGCCGTCCCTGTTTGCACCGCAAAGGCTCTTCGTGACTTCGGATCTGCGTGGCTGGGTGGAAGCGCCGCCAAAGGGAAAATCGAAGAAGAGTGGCGAACCGGAAGTGGTCGATGTCACGCCGGTGATCCGGGTGCTCGAAGAGGGTCTGTCGCCGGACATCACCGTGGTGATCGGCGCGTGGTGTCGGAGCAGACCGAAGGGCCCGCTGGTCAGCGCCGTCGGAGCAGCAGGTACATTCGAGTGGTTGCCCGCGCCGGAGACCCCGAAGCCATGGGACGACGTCGACCTTTCCGAGGACCAGGAACGGGTCCTTCGGGGCGTCCTGACGAGGGCGGCGGGCGACGTGAGATTCACCGAGAACGCCAAGAAACTGCTGATGGATCGTCTCGGCTACGCTCCGAGGTTGTTGGTTCAAGAGACCAGAAAATTGGTTGCCGCCCACGTCGACAACACGGTGGACGAGGCCCTCGTGACGGCCCTTTGTTTTCCCAAGGAGCGCTCGTTGGAAGCGGTCAAGGACGCCGTTTTTGCGAGGCGACCAGCGCCCATTCTCGATCTTCTCGCCGCGGTCGAAGCCGGGATCCCGGTGCGCGACTGGCGGGGGCAGCTGGTGACCTCGGAGGGCGTTTCGAACGTGATTGCGGGCCAGGTCGGGTTGCTCTGTCAGCAGATGCTCTACCTGCGTCGCTTTGCGGTGCGGATCGGCATGGAGGGGGAGATAACACCCGAACGGACCTCCGAGAAAAAATGGTATCCCTACCAGTTCAAGAACGGGATTGGTCCGACGTTGTTGGAGCATCTGAAGAACGATGCCCCGTCGCCGATCATGGCACCCGGCAAGAAACCGACGTCGCTGTTCGCTCTCGGGCACCTCTTCAAGGGTGCGAGCAGATGGGCCGACGGCGATCTTGTCGATGCGCTGGCCCGGTTTGGAGAGATGGAGCCGGGACTCCGAGGCGGAATGGCGTCGGAAGAGCTCTCGGTCTGGCTGGCGAGGGCGCTGGGGAACACCCCGCAACGGGGCTCGTGACATATGCAGCCTTCTCGATTTCCAGTACACTGAGAAGAGATGGCCGACAACACTTTGATCTGGATTGTGGACGACGATGCGGCGATCCGGGAGTTGCTGTCTTTTATCGTCAACGAGGCCGGGTACGAGGTTGACGCGTTCTCATCGGGCGCCGAAGTGCTCGCCCACTCGAGTCGGCAACCCGGGGCCGTGCTGCTCGATCTCATGATGCCAGGTGTCGATGGGGTGGCCGTCCTCAAGGAAATCAGCCGTCGCTTCCCCAAGCTCCCGGTCATCATGATCACGGCCGACAACGATATCCGACGCGCCGTCGAGGTCACCAAGCTCGGCGCGTACGACTATCTGGTCAAACCGGTCGACAAGGAGAGGCTTCTGACCACCCTCGACCGGGCGCTTTCGCACGGCACCCTCGAAAAGGAGGTGACGCGACTCAAGGGAGAGCTTTCGGACCGCTTCCATCTGCGCAACATCGTCGGCTCATCAGAGGCGATGCGGAAGGTCTACGACCAGGTGGAGAAGGTGCTTGAGTCCGAGATCACGGTCTTTATAGCTGGTGAGAGCGGCACAGGCAAGGAGCTGGTGGCCAAGGCCATTCACTACGCGTCCCTGAGATCGGATGGGCCGTTTATTGATGTCAACTGTGCCGCCATACCCGAAGGGCTGCAGGAGAGCGAGCTCTTCGGTCACGAGAAGGGTGCCTTTACGGGGGCGCTCGCGACCCACCCCGGGAAGTTCGAACAAGCCGCAGGCGGCACCATTTTCCTCGACGAGATCGGTGAGATGTCGCCATCCGCCCAGGCGCGGTTGTTGCGGGTGCTCCAGGAGCGCGTGTTGCAGCGGGTCGGGGGCACCGAGACCATTGCTCTGGATGTCAGGGTGATCTCGGCCTCCAACCGCGATCTGGCGCAGATGGTGGAGGAAGGCTCCTTCCGCCAGGATCTCTTCTACCGTCTGGTGGTCTTCCCGATCACGCTGCCGCCGCTTCGCGATCGGCGAGAAGACATCCCACTTCTGGTGGAGCATTTCCTCGAAAAGCACGCCCGCGACGCGGGCAAGAAGGTGACGAGGGTGGAGCCGAAGGCGATGGAAGCGTTGGCTTCCCATGGCTGGCCGGGCAACGTCCGCGAGCTCGAAAATGTCGTCCACCGGACGCTTTTGGTGGTGGCGGGTCTCGAATTGAAGCTCGACGATCTCCCGCCAAACATCATCGCATCTGAAAGCGGTGTGTCGTCGCCGGTGAACGCAGTCGAGGCGCGGTCGTCGAGTGGCCCCAAGAGTCTCGAGGATCTCGAGCGCGAGGCGATCGTCGCCGCCATGGAGAGCAACCGCGGCAACCTCTCAGATGTGGCCCGCCAGCTCGGCATCGGCCGTTCGACCCTCTACCGCAAACTCGAGCAGTACGGACTTCGCGAAAAAAAGTAGTTTTGAGTTCTCAGTTTTTAGTTTTGAGTTTCTACCCGTTCTCCGGCCGTCCTACCAAGCTTTTAGCGGATAACTCAAAACTAAGAACTCAAAACTCATAACTCAGAGAACATCCTCCCAACCCAGGTCGTGCAGCCGGTCGACCACGTCCTTGACGCGTTGTGCCTGGTCCTTCGGCACCACCAGGACGGCATCGGGTGTGGCCACCACCACCAGATTGTCGACGCCCATGACCGCCAACACCGGTCCGGTGCTGACGAGGACGTTGTCGGCGGCGTCGAGGGCTGTGATCCTCCCGCGGCCCGCGTTGCCCCGGTCGTCGGTCGGCAACTCGTCGGCCAGGGACGGCCATGAACCGACGTCGGACCACGGGAAGTCCACCGGCATGACCCAGCACTGCCGAGCTCCCTCCATGATCCCGACGTCCACCGAAGTCGCGGGCAGGGTCGGATAGACCTCGGCGAGAATCGCGTCGGCGTCGGCGCTTGACCGGGCCTGGCCGATGCGCTCGAGGCCGGCCGAAAGTTCGGGGAGCTGTCGCTCCATCTCGGTCAGCAGATCGCGCCCACGCCAGGCGAAGATGCCGGCATTCCACAGAAAACGGCCGCTCGATATATAGCCCTCCGCGCGGTGCACATCGGGTTTCTCCACAAAGGCCTGGAGCTGATGAACTGTCCATCGGCCGTCGCGCGCATGCTCGCGGCCCACTTCGAGATAGCCGTAGCCGGTCTCCGGTCTCGTGGGTTGGATGCCGAATGACAGGAGACCGCCCTCACGGGCGACCAAGTCTGCTCCCGCCGCCATCGCGGATCGAAAATTTTCGTCGTCGCCGATCAGATGGTCGGCGGGTAGGACGATGCACACGGCGTCGTCGTCTCCGGCACCGACCGCGTGGGCGGCCAACCCGACACACGCGGCAGTGTTGCGACCGACTGGTTCGGCGAGGATGTTGCCGGCCGGCACCTCCGGCAGAATTCTCCGGCACGCCTCGGCGGTGGTCTCGGTTGTGATCACCCACACCTGTTCCGGGGGCACCAGCCCATCAAGCCGGTCATAGGTCAGCCGCAGCAGCGGCGCCACACTGATCAGATCCAAAAGTTGTTTGGGGCGGTCTCGGCGCGACGCCGGCCAGAACCTCGTCCCCGACCCACCGGCCATGATCACTGCGTGCAACATGGCCTCATCTTACCGTGGGAACTGCCCGCCGGTCTCGGGTGCTGCCGTTCAACCGACCAGCTCCAGAACTTCAACCAAGCTGCCGATCCGCCGATACGGCTGTCCGTCAAAGAGACCGCGGCGGTCGACCAGTGCGGCGCCGAGGCCCGCGTTTTCGGCGCCGGTGTAATCCTCCAGAGGCGAGTCGCCGACGTGCAGCGTTCGATCAGACGCGACCCCGAGCTCCCGAAGTGTCCGCTGAAAGATCTCAGGTGCCGGTTTTTCGACACCGATGATCGAGGACACGGTGACGACCTCGAAGAGGTCCGTCAGCTCGAGGGCGTCGAGCATCTTCGGCAGGCGGCGGTCCCAGTTGGAAATGACCGCCATCTTCACCCCACGTTTGGCGAGCCCATCGAGTGTTGCACGTGCGTGGGGGTAGGTGCGCCACACGCTGTCTTCTGAAAACGCCCGATAAAGATCATCGAGGAGGTTCTCCCAGGGGGCGTCGTGGTCGAGGCGGATGAGGACCTCACGGACGAATGCTCCCCACCACGCTCGCTCGCCCCCGGCCACCGAGCTGTAGCGGTCGCTTCCCGGAGCGGTGCGGCTCTGCATCTGGGCCCACGCCTCGGCAAACACCGGGCCCACCTCCTCGGGACGAACCGCGCGGCCGTGGCGGCTGAGATGGGTCGCATAGATTTCGGCCGGGCTCGGGTCGCTGAACAGGAGTGTGCCCCCGATGTCGAACGTGACCGCCGTATAACCGTTGGTTTCCATCGCGAGAGCATAACGGGATTGCGACCGGATCTGCCATACTTCTCCGGTGCGACCGCAAGTTTTTTGTCGGTGCCTTTTTCAGCGTTGGGGCATATCACTGATGATGGTGACGCCCCGAGGCCTGCTGGCGACCGTGACGGTCATCCTCGCCATATCTGCGGGGTTGGCGACTGCGGGGTCCATCGAAGACCGGGTGCAGAGCCACGTCGACGCTGCGATCTCGGGCGGTGTGGCGCCCGCGGACTATCACCATCTCTTCATGGCATTCAGTTGGCGGGCCACCTTGGGCGATTGGATGGACGTCGAGCACAACCTCGACCGTCTGACCGCAGTTCGCAGGATCGATCCTCTGATGGTCGACGAGTTGCGGCTGATCCGGTCCCGAACCCTTGTCGACCGTGGTCGGGCTGCGGCGGCCGCCGAGCTCTTCCGAACCATGGGCGGCCTCGAGGGCTGGTGGATCGCCGGCCCCGAGCCTCTCGAGGAGCTGGCAGATTTTGACGACCTCGCGGTACCGCCGTCACCTGATGCAGTGTGGAGGGCCGTACCGGGCACCGACCCCCTCGGGTGGGTGCAGCTGTCCGGTCTGACCTGGCCGTCACAGCGGCAGATGGCCTACCTCGCAACCACGGTCGTGAGTGATCGCGAACAGCCGGTCGCGCTCCGTGTGGGGGCCGCCCAGGTGGCGCGAGCGTGGCTCAACGGCGACGAGGTCTTGACAACACGACAACCGCTGCGGCGCGGCGAGGATCAGGTGTCCGGCGGAGGGTGGCTGCGTCAGGGCCGCAACACGGTGGTGGTGGCGGTGGCCTCCGAGGACAGTCAATTCTGGCTCCGTGCCCGTCTCACCGCGCCGAACGGGGACGCTCTCGCAGGCGTCGGCGAGATCCTGGACCAACCCGCAACGGCGCCCGGCAGCCGCCGCAAGACGCCCTCCATCCGCGATCTCGAAAGCGAAATCCGCTCGGCGGTTGCCAAGGCGGTGCCTGGAGCCAAAGTTGCCCTGGCCGCGTACCTGGTCGCTCGCCAGCCACAGCCCGTCGGCGGTGGCGGCGTCCAGGCTTCGTGTGTCGCCGCGCGGTCCGAAGCGCCGGGTGAAGCGCGGCTTTTGCAGTGGATCGATACGACCGAGCCTGGTCTGGCGCGTGAGTTGTTGGCTGACGCCATCGCGGCGGAACCCGACCTCGTGTGGGCCCGACTGGAGCTTGCGGCCTGGTTGGGGGAACGCGGCCTCTTTGACCAGGCCCACGACGTGCTTGCCGAAGGGATCGCCGACGACCCGGCGGTTGCCGGCACCAGTCTCGAGATGGATGGCTTTCTGTGGGGCCCCGTCATTCTGCCGGAGCTGGCCGAGTTGGCGCGCGCCAATCCGCGTTGTCTGAAAGCCAACCTGATCCTCGGCGAAACCGCGGAACAGAGCCGCCGTTGGGACCTCGCAGCAGAGGCGGCTCAGCGTCTGGCGGTCTTGACTCCGGGCCTTCCCGTGGTTTCGGACCTCCGCCAGCGGCTCGCCGAAAATTGTGGTGACGGAGAGTTGGTGCGCTCTCTCGTCAGCGCTCTCGTCGAGCTCGATCCCAATCAACCGGAGCTCAAGCTGCGCTTCGCCCGCTTGCTGGCCGCCGGTGATGATCTCGAGGCGGCGCGGCTGGTTCTCGCCGATGGTCTCGTGCGTTCACCGACCAACGTCGATTTCATGCTCGAGCTGGCGCGGCTGGAGAACGAGGGAGGCGACCAGGACCGCGCGATCGAACTCGCACGGTCGGTGCTCGATTTCCGCCCACAGGACCGTCGCGCACAGCGGCTCCTTGAGCTTCTCGGCGAGTCCTCCGAAAACCTCGATTGGCTGCGATCCGAGAACGAGCTCTGGAAGATGGCCGACGAAGCCCCACCCGGGGACCCTGCGGTTGCCCTTCTCGACCGCCATGAGATCCGCTTTCTGCCGTCGAATTTGACCGAGGAGCGGGTTCAACAGGCCTTTCTCATCACCTCGGCGGACCGTGCGCGAGATTTCCTCGTCAACACCCTTCCTTTTGTGGCGGAGTCCGAACGTCTCCGCATCCTCCACGCGAGGATCTTGCGTCGTGATGGGTCGGAGGTCGCTGCCCGTCAGAGTAACTCACCGCGCCTCTCAGAGCCCGAGTTCAACCTGTATTACGACACCCGTTTGCGGGTCCTCCGGTTCTCGGAATTCGAGGACGGCGACCTGCTGGAGATCTCCTACGTTTTGTCCGAGACGGAGGAGGCGAACGAAACCGGCCCCTACAACGGCGGTCTGCTGCCCCTTGGCCGCTCGATTCCGGTGGCGCTGATGGAGGTAGAGCTGATCGGCCCTCAGGCTTCTCTTCCTTCGTGGGAGCTGGTTGGCATTGAAGGGGCACCGGTTGTCGGGGAGACGCCCGACGGTGACGTGACGTTGCAATGGCAGTGGCGTGATCTGCCGCCTGTTCCGAGGGACGTTCCTGCCGCGCCACCTCTCATGGTCAGTCCGTATCTGGTGTATTCGAACCACCCCGAGTGGGGCGATCTTGCCGACTGGTATGACCGGCACGTAGCGCCCCGTCTGCGGGTATCGGAGCAGGTAGAGGAAACCGCCCAACGTCTCGTTGACGGCTACGACGACCGTCTCGACAGGATCAACCGCATCTACCGCTTTGTGACCAACGAGATCAAGTATGTTGGTCTCGAGTTCGGTGAGCACCGATTCCGTCCGTTTTCGGCCGATTGGGTTCTGCACCACCGCATCGGCGACTGCAAAGACAAGGCGGCGCTGCTTGTGGCGCTCCTGGATGTGGCCGGTGTGCCCGCACGAATGGTGATGATTCGGACGGCCGATCTGGGGCCGGTCGGCAATCAACTGGCCGTGCTCGAAATATTCAACCACGCGATCGCCTACCTCCCCGAGGACGATCTGTGGCTCGACGGAACCGCCTCTGGCCACGTCGTCTTTCCACCTCCGAGCCTGGATCAGGACGCGGTGGCTCTGGTGGTGGATGGTCCATCGAGCGTCCTCCAAACCACACCGGTTGTCGGCGCGGGCCTGTCCTCGCGTCGGTATCGGGTTCGTCCAGCCGGTGACGGCATGGTCGATATCGAGGTGCGCAGCGAAGACTCCGGCGATGCTGCGGACATGCGGCGCGCGCGGTTCGCCGGTAGCCGGGAGAGTGAAAGATTCGCGCGGTGGCTCCGTTCGCAGTTCCCGGGCGTTCAAGTGGAGGGTGAGCCCGTGGCACAGGTCTTTCCCAGCCGCGATCCGGCGCTGATCGAGGTCAAGGGCTCCATCGCCCGCAGCGCCCTGCAGAGCAGCGGGGGCATTCCCGTCTTCCCGGGAGAGCTCGAGTGGAAGGCGAGTTCAGTCCCGGGCGGGGCTCGACACGGGCCTCTGATGGTCGTGGTGAAACCGGATCTTGAGTGGACGCTGGAGGTGGAACTCGGACGGCCACCTGGAACCCTCCCGGAGTCCTCCGAGATCGAGACACCTTTCGGTGAACTTCGCCTCCAGATCGATGGCAACGACAAGGGCTACCGGGTCGAGGGTTTCCTGCACTTGGATCCAGGCCTCGTGGCAGCGGCCGAGGTGGACGAACTGCGCCGTTTCCTGGTCACGGTCGAGCGTCTTCTCGGCCGAAAGCTGGAGTCGCCATGACGTTTTTCAAGCGCCTCACGGGCGTGCTGGTGATGGCGTTGCTTGTCGCACACCCATCCACGGCGGGATGGTTCGAGACGTGGCAGGCGGATGAGAGCCTGGATCTTCCGGCGGCCCGTGAGCTCGCCCTTGCAGGCATGACGACCGACCCGACCGGCGCCGACGCGGTGGCGTCGGCCATGTGGTGGCTGGCCAATCTCGACAACCTGCCGGATCCCGAAGAACCCCTGACCCTGGCCTGGACCGACAGGGACGCCGAACTCGGTTTTGTCCTGGCTCGAATTGCCGCCACATTGAGATTCGAACCACCCGATGGCACCCTGGTGCCGGCCGAGCTGTCGGGGCCGTATGGGGTTTTCAGCAACCTTGATCTCGAGCGGTCGGTCGTTCCTCCCGATGACCAACTGCCACCGGTCGGTACGGTTTGGCTCGACGAGGCCAGCCCGTTTCGGGTTTCGCTGCGCACTCGTGACGGGTTTTTCGGGCCACCCACGAGCATGGTGGTCGATGGTGTGTATCTGGTGGCGTGGACCCTCGAGGTGGCCGACGACACGACGGGTTGGATGGTGGTGGAGGCTCGTGGCGGCTACAACCTCGAGGTCGACGGCGAGGCGGTTGATGACCGGCGCCAGTGCGGCGTGATCGACCCTTCGACGAACTGGTACTCGCTGCAGCTGCGCAGCGGCCAGCATCGTATTCGCCTTGAGGTGGCTGCGCCCGACTTCGCGGAGGCACGACTCAGCCTCCTCGACGATCGGGGCGCCCGTCTTTCCGGCGTGACGGTGGTTCAAAGTGTGCCGTCAGAGCCGTCGCATTCCGAGGTGAAGCCCGCGCTGCCACCGGCATCGCGTGAACTCGATGACCGTGTCGACGCCGGTGAGGCATCCGTGGCAGAGCTTTTGTTGGCAGCGCGTCTCGCCGGGGGGCGCGGCGATCGGGTGCGCGAGATCGGCTTTTCCGAGCGTGCGGTTGCGGCAGGCCCTGATGACCCGTGGGCAGCGCTCGCTCTGGCGCGGAGTCTATTTTTGGAGAGCGGCGGCGCCGCCACCGGTGAAAGGGCGCGCCGGATCGGCACGCTCCTGCGCGAGGCCGGGTCGATCCCGGGTGCACGCTTTCTCGACCGGGCCGTCGCGGTTCGCGAAGGGCGGAGTGAGGATGCCGAGCGCATCCTCGATGCTCTCGCCGACGAACACGCCACCGATGTCCGCGTTCTGAGCATTTGGGTCCGCGAGGCCGTGCGGCGCGGTTGGGCGAGAGAGGGTGAGGAGGAGCTCGAACGCCTCGAAAACGCCTTACCGAGCTCTCACGGTGTCACGGGCCTCAGGCTCGAAGTCCTTTCGGCCCTCGAGCGGTGGGACGAACGCGAACAACTCCTGCGCGCCCTGGCGGCGGTCAAACCCGTCGACACGCGGTGGATCGGGCAGCTCGCATCCGGGTGTCTGGTCGGCGAGGCCGTCAGTCTGACCGAGGGTCTCCAGGCCTCTGTCGCCGACCCGGACTTCGACGTCCAGTTGGTGCGGCTCAACCTCGAAAACGGCGATGTCGAAGGCGCCCGGGCGGCCCTGGGTCGGGCACGCGACACCTGGGGCAACCTTGAGGTGTTTGATCAACTGGCGCTGGTGTTGGCTGCGGGTGATGAGGCGGCGATGGACCGGGCATTGGCCGGAGCACTCGAGCGACACCCTTCGAACCTCGAACTCCTGACCCTCGCGTGGCGTCGCGGCGCAGTGCCGTTTTTCGCCGCCTTCGAGGTCGACGCCCGCGACTTCGCGGCGTCCCACCGGGACCTTGGCAAAGACGTCGATGTCGTTTTGCTTCTCGATCAGGCGGTCGAGCGGATCTATGCCGACGGGTCGAGTCTTTACTACTACCACGGCCTGACCCGTGCCAACACCCCGGTGGGTGTCCGACGCGCTTCGATCCTGCAGCCGCTGCCCGACGCCCATTTCATCAAGGTGCGCGTCATCAAACCCGACGGATCGGTCATTGTTCCCAGTGATGTGCGCACGGGCCAGGGCTTTGTCGCTCTCAATCAGGTGGAGCCCGGTGACCTGGTGGAGGAGGAGTATGTGGCGCGAGTGGGGGCGACCGGCGCCACCCGCCAGGGCCACCTCCCTCCATACCTGTATCGCTTTGCCGACGAAGACCGGGCCTTTGGTCTCTCCGAGTACGTTCTCCTGGTGCCGCCCGAGGTTGACCTCCAGGTGGACGGCAACTTCGAGGGTCTCGAACGCAGCGAGTCGGAGTGGCAGGGTCTCAGGGTGCTCAACTGGCACGCCGAGGGCGTACCGCCGATGGCCACCGAGCCCTTTGCTCCGCCTGCGCAGGACCTCATGCCGTGGCTCAACTACGGCTTTGGCGTGACCTGGCAGGATGTCGGCGATATTGTGCGGGATCGCTTCATACCGGTCCTGCGAACCTCAGCAGAACTGCGCACGTGGGGTCGTACCGCCCTCTCGGGCGACAGCTCCGGGGAGCAGGTTCGATCCCTTGTCGGTGCGCTGGTGGACACCGTCGAGGCCGGTGACGGCGATCTCGCCGTCGGTTCCGCGGCCGGTGACAGCTTTTCGAATCGGCGTGGCAACCGACTCGGCATCCTCGCGGCGGTGCTCGTGGATGCCGGGTGGCAGGTGGATCTGGTGCTGACGAGGGCGTGGAACCAGCGCGGCAACCAGCTGACCGTACCGACCCTCGACGCCTTTCCCGTGGCGCTGCTCAGGGTGAATCGTGGCGATGGTGACGTCTGGATCGACATGCGCGAGGAACGCCGCGGAGCCGGTCACATCAACCCGCTCTTCCAGGGCGCCGACGGTCTGGTCCTGCCTCTGAGCGATCCTCAACAAGCGGTGACGCTGATCGATCGGCTGCCGACCTTTGCCAATCCCGGCCTGGTGGAAGAGGTGTCGGTGAAGGCCGTGGTGTCGGCTTTGGGAGACGCTCGCATCACCTTCCGCCTGCCGCTCCGTGGGGGCCAGGCGGAACAGTTGCAGCAAAGGGTGGACAGCGTGCCATCGGACCAGATCGCCATGATCTACCGCCAGATGGCGGTGTCCCTGTTCCCCGGCGCCGACCAGGTTTCAGGGGAGATCCTGCGCGGCGACGACGAAGCGGTGGTCCTCCTCGAACTCACCGCACCGCGAGCCTGTGAGGTGGAGAACGGCCAACTCGTCTGCCGCAGCCTGGTCCTGTCGAACCCCCTGGTGCCGGTGTTGGCGTCGTTGCCGGAACGGCAGTATCCACTGGTCCTCAGACTGCCGATCGAGCGCCGGCTCAAACTCGATCTGGTGGCGCCTGACGGCTGGTCGGTCGTCTCGCGGCCCCCGAGACGGCTCAGCACCAACTGGGGATCGGTCACGGAGACGCTCTCGGACGCCGATGGGGCTCAGCGATCGGTCCTGCACATCGAGGTTCCGGCGCAGCGGGTGGAGCCCGAAGAATTCGCAGCCTTCGCCCGCTTTTGCCAGGCCCTCGACGAGCTCACTACCCGTCCACCGCGGCTCGAGAAGGCAGGCGATTAGCCGCCAGCCGGGCTCCGGCATCAGTGGTCAGGGACAGCGACAGGGAGCAGCGGCAGCGGCCGGGGTAGGTATCAGGTGCAGCGACGTTGCCCAGGCCACCTCTGCGCCTTTGCGTTGATTTCCTGGCTGCCGAAATCAGCCCGTCCGCCCGCCATCTGGGTCAATCTGGGTGATCTGTGGACAACCTCCGCCTCCCTTTCCTCGTCAACTCCCGGCGTCCTCCGCTTCTGCGGGTCGATTCGTTGACCTGAAAACGCCAGGGTCATGGGTATACTCGGCGCCGGCATGGAGATCCTCGAAGGCACCGTCATCGCGATGCACGGCCCGTTGGTGCGGGTGCAGGTCGGTGACGATACCCTCGTCGTGGCCTCGCGCCGGCGTTTGAACTGGGAGGGCGGCACGCCCTCGGCGGCTCGGCTGGTGGTCGGCGACAAGGTGTCGGTCGAGATGCGGGGCGAGGACGGCGTCATCGTCGCGGTGCACGCACGTGTGAACAGCCTGCTCCGGCGGGCTGCATCGAAGAACCGGGCGCAGATCCTGGCCGCCAACGTCGACCAGGCCCTCGTGGTGTTCGCGGCGCGCGAACCGATTCCGAAACAGGGGCTCCTCGATCGCTTTCTGGTGGCGTGCGAACTCGCGGGAATCCACGCCGTCATCACGATCAACAAGGTCGACCAGGGACTCGCCGAGATCGAAAAATTCCTACCGGTGTACGAGGAGCTGGGTTTCGATGTGGTCCGGGTTTCGGCGCGGAGCGGGTGGGGGCTGGGCATGGTCAAGCGTCTGCTGGTCGACCGCACCACCTTGTTCTGCGGTCCCTCGGGCGCCGGGAAGTCGTCACTCCTCAATGCGGTCTATCCGGGTTTTCGGCTCAAGGTCGGCGAATTGTCGGAGAGCACCGGCAAGGGCCGCCACACCACGTCCCTCGCCGAACTCATGCCCCTGCCGTACGGGGGCTTCGTGGTCGACACGCCGGGGCTCAGGGAGTTCGGCGTCTGGGAAGCGACGGCCGACGAACTCGCGCGGGCCTTTCCCGATGTTGCCCGCCACGCCGCCGTCTGTCGTTATTCGGATTGTAGTCACCAGATCGAGCCCGAGTGCGCCGTGCGTGAAGCGGCGGAAGCGGGCGAGATCGACCCCGGACGCTTCGCCAGCTACCAGAAGATCCTCGAAGAGGCCCTCGAAGGGTGAATTAGGAAGGGGCTTAGGAAGCAAATGGTCTAAAGGGGGTCCTCTCTGAACAACTTGAGCAGGACCCCATACAGGTTGCCATGGCGCTGATTGAAACGGAACTCCGATTCTTTCAGATGGAGATAGAACGTGTGCTTAGGGATTCCGTGGAAACTTGAAAGCCGGTGTTTCGCAAAACTCCAAAAGGATTCAATTCCATTGATGTGATTGTCCTTGACAGCAAACTCGCGGTCAGCGTGACGAACTCTAAGATGCTTCGAGTAGCCAACATCAACCAGGCCGTCGTAGCCAACCCACCCGTCGCTGTGAATAACTGAGCTAAGAGAGACACGTCCGCGTATCACCTTTCGGAGAGTCGATTTAGCTGCATTCGGGATAATCCTCGTGTAGACATTCTCGCCTCGCTTGAGGATGCCGAAGACGATTGTCTTGCCGCCGGCTCCACGTCCTGGCTTGCCCCGAACTCGCTGTGGGCCGAAGTAGGACTCATCCATTTCAACCTTGCCTTCGAAGGGTGACTGAGCCTCGCTGATAACGGCGAGCCGTCTGCGAATCTTGAGAAAAATTTCATTGACTGAGCGGACACTTACACCGGTCATGCGGGATGTGGAGCTCGCCGTCAGGTCCTCGGAAAAACAACGAATAATCTGCCGAAATTTGGCCTCTCCGATTTTCGCCGCTTTGTAGTACTTGTTACTGGCTTTCATTTCAGAAGCTTAACTCCTCTTTCGAGTCGTTTTGCTTCCTAAGCCCCTTAGGAATTAGGAATTCCCATCCCAACACCCCACCGACAGGGAAGGCCGAGTGCTGACGAGAAAGACCGCGTGCGGCGGAGGTGCCATCCTTTGCATTGTTTGATCATGTGCCTCATCGGCCGCTAGGACGTTTTGGGCAACCAATGCATAGGGTGGCTCCTCTCGGGAAGAGCGTGCTGATACGTGCCGCGAGCGCCGGAGGTGTTCCTCTGCCCCTCTGCCCCTATCCAATCGCGCGGTGGGGTGCGGCGAGGAAACACGCCAGATAACCCGGCCGGCCGCGCAGGGTGGACAGGGGGACCATGATCCCCGCGGACTCGCGGCGCAGACCTTCGTACATCTGAGCCAGATCGAAACGATTCCGGAACAACCACATCTCCATCGGTTCACCCGGACTCAGCTCGGGGGTTTGAATCGGTACCTGCAGGGAATGGAGGATCACGTCGTCCGTGTCCCGGTACTCGCCAAAGATCCACTTGCGGGTACCGTCTTCGAGAACATAGGTGATAACGATCAGGTTGTCACCGATTTCCTGGGCCCTGGCCGAGACTGCGGCAGTATCGTCCTCGTCGGCGACAACCAGACGCCGGAGGCAGTCGATCAAGGGGCGCCTGAAGGGGATGGTCTTCGCCTCGGGTGGGAACTGTGTCCATACCGCTGCCTCGGCCAGCTCCTGGGGCGGCAGGCCCTTGAGCCGCGCGACGCCGAGGTACCTCAGTCCGACGTACAGTGTATCGGGCAAGCTGGGATCAATTGGAAACACCAGGTACTGGAGGTTGTCGATCTCTGCCACCACCAGGGTCTCGATGTCGAGTTCGAGCTCCAACTCCTCGAGAAACGGCAGGGCGACCACGATGCCTTCGTTGACCAGTTCGCCGTGGGCATCGAGAGTTGCGACGTAGCGTCGGAACGACTGCTGTGGCTGGCTGCTGCGCACTTCGGACAACGGAGCGAGAAAGCCGTCCACCTCGCTCGGGTCGTAGCCTGAATGGACCAGGAACTCGGCGATATCGGAGACCTCACGGGTGCTTTTTCCGGTAGTCAGGCGCGCGAGTTCGACGATGCCGTGACCAAAGAACTCGAATCGTTTGGCTTCGAGACCGGGGTGGAGCATCGGCAGCAGACGGTACACGCCATAGTTCAACGCGATGCGAATGCCGTGATTGAAGGGAAAGCCGATGATTCGAAGTTCCTCGTAGACGTGTTGAATCTCGCACGCTGCGGCGATCACGCGGAGGGCGCGACGCGAGGTGTAGAAGGCGCCGTCGCCGAGGAACTTCTCAAAGGTCAGGCGCCGCCGGAGTCTGATCGCCTCGAGGCGATTCTGAAAGACATACATGAACTGGAGCGCCCGCTCCTCAGCCATGCGTCCCGCTTTCCGCATTTCCTCGAGCACGGTGGTGAAATTGGAAAGGTCGTAAATGAGGCCGAAGCGGCGAACGGCCGAATCGACAACGCCGGGGGCCGTGAAGTCGTAGGGCCGGGTGGTCTTGGCAATAGGAGTTGCCGAGGACGGTCCTGCGAACATCAAGGTCGTGCCCCGACGCTGCATGGGCAAAATGCGCCGCCTCAATGCGGACAAAAGCTCGAAGGTCTTGAGGCGGAGGCCGAGGTCGCGCAACAAATCCAGTTGGACCGCGGGCAGGTTGAGGGTCTCTGCAAGGCCGGCGCTGCGGATCGCATCGAGCAGACGCGGTTGCAGCAGCGCTTCCGGACGATCCAGCTTGAGGTTGGAGCCCACCGCCATCCGTAGCAGGCCGCCGACTTCCGGCCGCCGCAGGACGAGGTCGTTGAGTCGCTCGAGGACCCTCAGGTTCGCTGTGTGAAGAGCTTCTGCGTTCTGCCGGAAACGGGCCTGCAGATACGAGCTGACCTGAGTGAGATCGCTTGGTGGGCGGTTTTCGACCAGGAGCAGTTGATCCTGGCAGATGATGCCCAACAGGGGTGTCAGCGCAGGTGTGACTTGGACTTGGGCGAGTTGGCGCAGGTTGTCGACGGCGGTCAGCGCGGCCCGTCTCAGGAGATCCGCCACCACCGACGCGACCTGTGCGCGTCGTTCGGTGGAGACGCCGGATGAGGAGGCCTGTGTATCCATGCTCTTTGAGGCCTGGGCGAGTGAGCGGATGACCTCACCCGAATGAAAGAGCAGAAAGAGATCCACCAGACCACGGTGGTAATCGTTCATGAACACGTTTTCGAGGGTCGTGGCAACGCTGTTGTGATACTTCTCGCGGCAGTTCAACACAGTTCTTTTGAGTTCGGTGTTTCCCGGCGGAGGCTGGGACCGGAGCTGAGTTTCGGAACGGATGAGGTTGTCGAGGGCGCCGCGCAGTTTGCGCACGCCGTCGGACAACAGGAGCGGGTAGCCCCAGGTGACCACGTGCTCCTCATCACGAGCAAAGATCGGGAATGGTGCGGGCAGTGAGGTGGCGAGGGCAGGAAAGATCTCACACCATCCGCCACCGACCTCTTCGGGAGTCAGATACAGTGGGCGTTGCAGGTCCTCCTTGAGAACGTGCCTGAAGGCATCGAGTGATTTCTTGTCGCGCACCATCTCTCCATTATATCCGTTAGTGGAGCGAGAATTCGCAGAAACGCCCGTACCCTTACCCGCACCCGTTCCCGTACCCGAGTTTCTCTTCATGACCGGCCGGACCCGGTTCAAGGTTTTCACAAGTTTTTGCCGGTCACGCCGACTCTCTGACCCGGGCTCAGTCGGGAACGGGAACGGGAACGGGGATGAGGAAGGGACTGGGATGGGGATCGGCAATTGGCCCTATTTGCTCGCCTCCGCAGACAATGGGATAATCGGAACATATGCAGTTCGACGATATGGTCAAGGCGATCAGGGAGAGCCCGTTTTTTCACGGGATGCCACCCCATGAGCAGGTCTCCCTGGCGCGGCTCGGCGCCGTGGATGTGCACGCGCCAGGGACCGTGCTTTTCCGTCCGGGTGAAGTGCCTGCTGCCCTCTACCTGGTTTTGGACGGTGTTGTTGAAATCTCCCGTGAGGAGAGCAGCGAGCTTGGGATACGGCCTGTCGCCTATATGGGCGCGGGTTCGACGGTGTTGGAAAGCAAGGTCATCACCGGCACTGCCCTGACATCATTGGCGCAGTTTCCGGAGGGGGGCGTCACGCTCACCTGGCCGCGCCCGGTTCTTCTGCGTCAGCTGTACTCCTCTCAAGACCTCGCCCTGCACTATCTGCAGAGCCTTGCCCGCCGCCTCGAGGGGACCATCATCAATCTCGGCGCCAACGAGGGCAGCAACCTCGGTGGCCGATTGGATCACTTCGATCTTCCGGCGATCCTCCAGACAGTTGTCGATGCCGGTGGATCCGGCGTGCTCGAGATCCTCGATGCAGAGGGGCTCAATTTCGGAGCGATCCACACCCGGAAACACAAGATCGGCCGGATGCACTGCGGCAGACTGACCGGACGTGAAGCCTTTCTCCAGATCATGGCAGCGCCCCCCAAACGCGGGACCTTTCGCTTTTCCAGTCTCGCCGCCCCACAGGAAGAAGGCAGCTTTCAGCCCCTGCAGCCCCTGCTGATGGAGGCCGCGCGCATCCAGGACGAGTTCGCCCACTTCGGGGTCACCGTGCCGTCGGATGCGATCCTCCAACCTTCGTCCCGCCAGTTGGTGTGGAGTGGCGGCAACGATACCCAGCTCATCGAACAGATCTGGCATCAGCTGTCCGTCGAGCCCTGCGGATGGGGAGAACTGGCTGAGGTCTTACCGTTCAGCCGCGGTCAGGTCGGTCTGGCCGTCCGGGACATGCTGCTGGCCGGCGTAGTCAATGTCGATCGCAGCTACGAGGCGCCGCCGGGTGGTATCCACGCCCGGGGTGCTTGAACACCGGCCACACGCCCTAACAAAGAAGCGTCTTTCGGCCCCTGGCCGATGGTTTTCTCTATACTTGGACGATGCTTTCCCGACGAGTGCTTCTGACTCTGATTGCCGTCTTTGCGGTGGTGGTGTCGGGTTCGTCGATTGCGCGCACCGTTCGCAGTTTCTATCGACTTGATTTCCGGGTCTCGTGGGTGGAGGCCGGGCTGCTGGTGGACAATGTGCCGGAGGCCTCCAGTGCCGCCGCCGCGGGACTCGCCAGGGGCGATATGGTGATCAAGGTTGACGGTGTCCCCATCGAGCAGTTTGAGGACCCCGCCTTCGTGCTCGCCGGTGGCGACGAACACGGGATCACGGTGCTCCAGAGCGATGGGGGCGTCAAGGACCTGCGGTTTCGATCACCGCCTCCGACGGTCAATTCGGTCTATCTGGCGCGGACCGCGGTTGGGCTGATTGGTCTCGCCCTCGCCCTGTATACGGTCTGGGCAACCCCACGGCGAGAGGCGGCGACCTTCCTGCTTCTGGCTGCGGCGGCTCTGCTCATTGGAGCGGTCCCGAATCGGATCGCGGCGGCGGAGCTTGCCCTGCAGGTCATTCGCCGTGCCTCGGGCGCCGCTCTGCCGTTTTTGATCGCCCGGTTCTTTGCCATCTTTCCCGAGCGTTCCCGCTCCATGACGAGACTCGATCTGGTGACGCTGGTAGTCGTCGCGGGTTCCGGCGCGACGGCGTTTTTGCGCGGCGCTGAGGCGTGGTGGCCCGCGGCGGCATCGCTGATCAGGGTCATGTTTGCGTTGTCTTTGATCGTCGGCATCGTGGTTCAGGTGTGGCGGTGGCGGGAATCAGCTCGTGAGGCCAGGATCCGACGTCAGATTGAGTGGGCGGCCCTCGGTCTTTTTGTCGGTCTGGCGCCATTTGTCTCTTTGGTCATGGTGCCGCGCTGGATCGGGATCAGTTTTGAGCCGTTCACATGGTTGGCAGTCTTCCCGATGGTGGCCATCCCGGTGACCATCGTTGCCGCCCTCCGTGAGTACCGTTTTTGGGATCTCGAACCGATTGCCCGGGACCTGCTTTCGGCGACCCTCGTCGTGGTAACGGGCGCCTTCATCTTTGCTCTCACCAACCACCTTCTGCTCCGCTATACGGGCGGGCTCGGCTCTCTCCGAAATCTTTTCGCCTTTGCTACGGGGGTGCTCCTGGTGGTGTTGTTGCAACCGGTGCGGCTGCGGGTTGAGCGGTTCCTCGACCAGTGGCTTCACCATGGCAGGCAGGCGCCGCGCTCCCTGCTCACCAGCGCAAGCCGTGACCTGGCGAGAGTGACCAATCCCCGCGAGCTCCTCGAACGGCTTTCAGAGACGCTCCATGACGGGTTGGAGTTCGATCTCGTTGCAACCTATTTACGGGTCGCGGGTGAGATCTTCGAGCGGGTCACCGGCAACGCCGACACGCTGCCGGATTTTCTTCCGGCCGTGGTTTCAGAGACCGAATTTCCGGGACGGCACGAGAATCCGCTCCAACTCGCCGGCTTTGCGGTGAGGATCCCCCTGGAACGCGTCGGCACCGTTCACGGTCTGCTCTACCTCGGGCTCCGGCGCGGAGTTTTTCCGCTCGGCAGCGAAGGCGAAGAGGTGGTCGGGACATTCGCCGCGCAGGCCGCGTTGGCCCTGGAAAGCGCGCGCTATCTGGACGATCTCCGTCGTCAGGCGGAGGAGTACCGCATCCTCCATACCAACACCCAGCGCATTATCGAATCCTCGGCGGCGGCAATCCTCGTGTGTGATGCTTCGGCCCACATCTTGACCGCCAATCGGCACGCCGCGGATATTTTTGGGCGTGAGGCCCAGGCTCTCGTCGGTCTTCCGCTGGGTGAGCTGGTCGATCTTCCCGAGACCTGGCACGACGAGCTTCCCCTGCACGCCGTCAACACCGAGGCACGAACCCACTCCGAACCGCCGCACCGGGTCATTCTGGCAGTGTCGGTTCTCGAGCTCGACAGCGGCAGTTTTAACGGCCGAGTGGTGGTTTTGCAGGACGTCACCGAGCTGCGCGAGCTCCAGGACAGAATCCTCGAACAGGAGAGGTTGGCGGGTCTCGGCCGACTCGCGTCGGGGCTTGCGCACGAAATCAACACGCCGCTCACCGGGATTTCGTCCTTCGCCCAGATGCTTGGCGAGATGACACCCGAAAGCGATCCGCGTTCGGAGTTGATAACCAAGCTCGTCGACCAGAGCTTTCGGGTCTCGAGCATCGTTTCCAACCTCCGGTCCATCGTGCGCGGATCATCAGACAGCCGCATGGTGCTCGACATCAACGGCGTCGTCGAGCGGGCCGCTTACGACGCCGCCAGATCGCTCGGCAGAGAGGGCGCGCTCGAAGTCGAGGTAAGTGTCGAACCGGTGATGGTCTGGGCCTCGGTAGCCCCCCTCGAGCTCTCGGTCGGCAACATCGTTCGCAATGCCATCGAGGCGTCGCCTCCGGGAGAGAACGTGCAGCTCACCGTCATTTGCGATGGTGAGTGGGCCGAGATCCGCGTCGACGATTGCGGCCTTGGGCTGTCGGGCGACAGCGAGGAACGCGTGTTCGAACCGTTTTTCTCGACGAAGACCGACCGCGGCGGCAGTGGGCTCGGTCTCTCCATCACGCGTGATATGATCGCGCAACTCGGTGGAAGGGTCAGACTTGAAAACAGGGCGAACGGCGGGGCCCGCGCCACGATCAGACTCCAACGATGGCAGGATCCAAATCAATCCTCGTAATTGACGATGAGCCCGTCCTCCAAGATGTGCTCGGATCCCTCCTTGAGGGAAATGGGTTCGATTATCACTTTGCCATGACGGCCGCCGACGGGATGCGTGTACTGCGCGACGAGGAGATTGACGTTGTGCTCCTCGACCTCATGCTTCCCGACCGTTCGGGGATCGACCTGCTGCCGGAGATCAAGGTCTTTGATCCGCACCTGCCGGTGGTGGTCATCACTGCGTACTCGTCTGTGGAGTCCGCCATCGAGGCCATGCGGCGTGGCGCTTTTCACTACGTGCCCAAACCGTTCAAAAACGAAGAGGTCCTGCACCTGGTTCGGCGAGCTGCCGAACAGCGGGCCCTGCAGGTGGAGAACCTGCAACTCCGGAGCCGGCTCGAAGGCATGGGCGAGATTATCGGCTCCAGCCGGCGCATCGAAGAGGTCTTCGAGTTGATCCGGAGGGCGGCGCCCGCGCGATCAAATATCCTCCTGGTTGGGGAGTCCGGCACGGGTAAGGAGTTGGCGGCGCGGGCGATCCATCGACTCAGCACCCGAGGTGACGGTCCCTTCGTTCCCGTCCACACCAGCGCCATCCCAGCCGACCTGTTGGAGTCGACCCTCTTCGGTCATGTGAGGGGCGCATTTACCGGTGCGATCAACAACCGCAAAGGCCTCTTCGAGGCGGCTCACGAGGGCACCCTTTTTCTCGACGAGGTGGGGACCATTTCGCCGGAGACGCAGACCAAGTTGCTGCGGGTGATTCAGGAGCGCGAGATCCGCCGGGTCGGCAGCGTAGAGGCGAGGAAGGTCGACACCCGCCTGGTCGTCGCCACCAACTGTGACCTGTGGCAGGAGGTCCAGGCCGGCCGCTTCCGTGAGGACCTCTACTATCGCCTCAACGTGATCTCCATCGAGCTGCCGCCCCTTCGCGAACGCCGCGATGACATCCCTCTTCTCGCGACCCACTTTTTGCGCGTCTACGCCGAGGAGAACGAACGCGATGTGCAGGGGCTGTCACCAGCGGCCATGGATGCGCTGGCGGAATACCATTGGCCAGGCAACGTGCGTGAGCTCGAAAACGCGGTCGAGCGCGCGGTGGTCCTGTGTCAGGCCGATACCATCGATTTCGAGGAACTGCCGCTGGCGGTTCGTGGCGAGGGACCGGCCACGGCGACCGCCATCGAATTTCCGGCGGATGGCGTCGATCTCCGCGAGGCGGTGAACGACTACCAGGGACGACTCATCCACGAGGCCCTCAAACGCAGTGGCGGTGTTCAGCGCCGCGCCGCCAAGCTCCTCAAGCTGAGCCCCACCACCCTCAACGAGATGATCCACCGGCTCGGGGTGGATGTGTCGGGCGGGGACTGACGGCGGGTATTTTCTGCTCCGTTGACGTTCTTCCGTTGTCGACATCCCGATGCTCTCGACACCATTGCCCGTGAGTGCCCCCTCCGAAGATGATTGCGCCCGATGCATCCACTCGCTTGGAGGGCAGCGGATCGCAACATCGTTCGGAGACGGCACGTCCGGTGAACGGGGCCTGTTTTCGCGCTATTCCACGATTTCCCAAACCCACAGAATCTGTCATTTCGACCGAGCGGAGCGAGCGGAGAAATCTCTTGCAGGGAAGCTCTCCACGTCAGCGGTGCGCCGTATTCGAGCGTTCGAGTGAACCTGCCTTTGAGCACGGCGTACCCGAGAGGAGCCACCTTCAACATTGTTGGCCTGTAATTCCTTGTCGACTGGGGTGTTGGTAAGTCCAACAATATTGAAAATGGCACCTCCGCCGCACGGGTGGCCGGCAAACATGCCGACGGCCCCGTGGGGGGAACGGGGCCGCCGACTCGAAGAGGTTGTGATGCGAATGAATATACGACTCACTCGCAATTTTGTTTCACGAGCCCCAAGCCCCAAGCCTATTCCATCACTCCACCGCCCAGGCACTCGTCACCGTCGTAGAGGGCGGCGAACTGGCCTGGTGCGATGCCGGGATCTTCCACGTCAACCAACGCGACCGAAAGCCCCCCGTTATCATCAAATTTCACCTCGCACGGATCCATGCGTTGGCCGTGGCGGATCTTTACCTCGAGGCTGCTTTGACACGGCGGATCCGCGATCCAGTGCGGCAGAGGTATGCGGAAGGAACGGCGCGCACTCTCGGCCAGTTGGTCCGCGTGGACGACCGTGACAGTGTTGCTCTCCTGGTCTTTTTCGACAACGTACCACGGGCCTCCACCGAGACCGAGCCCTCGCCGCTGGCCGATGGTGTGATACCACGTGCCGCGGTGCATGCCGAGCACCGTGCCTGTCGCGGCCTCGACGATCTCGCCCGGTTGGTCGCCGAGGTGGTGGTGGACGAAGTTATCAAACGGGACCCGACCCAGAAAACAGATGCCCTGGCTGTCAGGCCGGTCGGCGTTGCCAAGACGGAGTCGCCGGGCTTCTTCACGAACCTGTGTCTTGGTCAGATCGCCAATGGGAAAGAGCGAGCGGGCCACCTGGTCCTGGCGGAGCTGGCACAGGAAATAGGTCTGGTCCTTGTGGGCGTCTGCGGCCCGGAGCAGTCTCGCAAGACCGCCACGCGGGGCGACTCGCGCGTGGTGGCCCGACGCCACGAAATCGAACGCGTCGCCAACCCGGTCGAGGAAGGCGCCGAACTTGATCATCCGGTTGCACATGACATCGGGGCTCGGCGTATGGCCTGCGCGGAGTTCATCGAGGGCGTACGCGACGACGGTGTCGAGATACTCCCGCTGGAGGGAGACGATCTCGAGCGGCACGCCCGCCCTGTCGCAGACCTGACGGACGTATTGGAGGTCTTCCTCCCACGGGCAACTCCCGAGAAAGGCCATATCGTCCTCGAGCCAGATTTTCAGATAAAAGGCTGTGAGGTCGTGGTTGTCCTCTTCCACCAGGCGCATCAGCGCCACCGAAGAATCCACGCCACCCGAGCACAACACGGCAATCCTGCTCATGGAGTCAGGATAGCCGCTAAATTTTGAATTTTGAATTCTAAATTTTGAATGGTGTTCTCTTGCGGGTACCGAAATCGCCTCTGATAGAGGCTGGATGATAATTCAAAATTAAAAATTGAGAACTCAAAATTCGCGCCGAGGGCGCGCTACCGCATGTATTTGGTGTGGACCATGTGTTCGAGATAGCGGTCGGTGTGGATGCCGTAGTCCCGGAGCAGGCCCTCTGCGGAAACCATGAACGTGGCTTCTTCGCCCGCGATGCGCGAGAAATACACGCGATGGGTCTCACCGGGCAAGTGGACGTCGAGGGCACACAAATCATCGGAGAGCTCAGAGACCAGGCTCTCGTCGCACACCGGACAGACAAAATCCCACCGGGTCCCCGGCGGCATCTCTTCGCCCGGAGGCAGTTCCACCTCGTAGTTCCCAGGTTGTGGGTGGAAGCCGGCGAGGAATCGGTGGCCTTCTCTCTCGGCGCGCAGCACCACCCGCTCCTCGGGATTGAGCAACGACGCACATTTGGGGCAGGAGTATGTCCAGTGCATGTTCTTCTCCCAGATGGCAGAATAGCGAAAAATGCTGGCGGTCGGGGAACCGGGGTCTCGATCTCAAGGAATTACGACACCCAGCTCTCGCAACTGGCGGGTGGCCTGTTCCGCCCAACCGCGGTTGGCCGCCGGGCTTGCCGGGCTGGGGTGAAGGATACGGCCGATTTGAACGTCCGTTCCCTCGAGTGCGATCCGAGCCCGTTTCTCCGCGAACGAGCCGACACCCACCACGAGGTCGGGCCGCATGCCCTCGACCATTCGTTGGAGTGCCCGGTCACAGATCTCGAGCAGGGGATCTCTTTCCGACGCCGGCAACTTGTCCGGGGTCCGATTCCTGCCTGTCGTTTCCATGAATGAGAGGGGGCAGTAGTTGGCGATGAAGAAACGCGAAAAGAATAGTTCCGGTGTCCCGAAAGCACCGCGGGCCCAACCCCACAGCCGCTCGCCGCTGACTTCTGTTCGGCCACAGGCGAGACCCGTCACCGGTCGCTTCGGGTGCTCGAGCGCGGGTCGTCCAATCGTGGCGTCGATCTTCAGCCAGTCCCGGACCGCCGCGACCTCGCCAAAGGGCACCCCGGTCTGCGCCATCCCCCACGGTCCGGGATTCATACCGAGAAACAGAACCTCCTTGGTCCCCTCACCGAAGCGCTCGAGATACTGTTTGTGGGCCGGCCACGCGTAGTCCAGAGGGTTGTAGACATGGGTCACCGGCGGCGAAAACTCCAGTCGGTCAACCTCGGACGAAAGGTCGCGGGCGGTTGCAACGAGGCTCACGGCTCTCCTCCCGGGCGTGAGAGTAGCAGCTTGGCGGATTTCGGATTTCGGATTTCGGATTTCGGATCGGCGCTCTTTCTCTCTGCGAGGTCCTTTGAAACCCGGGGAACGGACGGCGTACTATGTGAGGCGGAGGTCGCCATGCGCCGACTCGCGTTTCTTTTTCTGGTCCTGGGGGTTGCCTGTATGACACGTGCTGCCGATCGTCCCGAGGGAAAAGCGTTCGCCTCGCGTTCGGTGACCTATGCTCGCCACGGCATGGTTGGGGCGGCCCACCCGTTGGCGGTGCAGATCGGACTCGATGTGCTCAAGGCCGGTGGGTCTGCGGTTGATGCGGCCATTGCGACCAACGCAGCCCTGGGTTTTCTGGAACCGGTGTCGTGCGGTCTCGGCGGTGATCTCTTCGCCATGGTGTGGGACCCTGCGACAGAAGAGCTCTACGGTCTCAATGCCTCGGGTCGCGCACCGGCAGCCCTGACGATCGATAAAGTGCCGGCCACCAACCGCGGCACCATCCCGGTCTACTCGCCCTACTCGTGGACGGTGCCCGGTTGCGCCGACGGGTGGTTCGAACTCCACGCCAAATTTGGCCGCTTGCCGATGAAGGACCTCCTCGGCCCGGTCGTCGCCATGGCGCGCGAAGGGGCTCCTGTGCCCCAGGTGATCGCGGGATCGTGGGCGCGAGGTGCTGCGCATTTCAAGGATTTCCCCGGGTTTGCCGATGTCTTCATGCCCGGAGGTGTGGTGCCGGGAGAGGGTGATGTCTTTGCGAACCCCGCGCTTGCCCGCACCCTCGAGTTGCTGGCCACCGGCGGCCGTCAGGCGTTTTATGAGGGCGAGATCACGCGAGAGATCGTTGCCTTTTCGAACCAAAACGGCGGGTTCTTCACGATGGAGGACTTCGCCAACCACACCAGCGAGTGGGTGGAACCGATCTCCACGACCTACCGCGGGCTCTCGGTGTGGGAACTGCCGCCGAACCCGCAGGGTCTGGCGGCCCTGCAGATGCTCAATATCCTCGAGGCTTTCGATCTCGCCGCGATGGGGCGCAACAGCACCGACTTCTGGCATGTGATGGTCGAGACAAAGAAGCTCGCTTACGAAGATCGTGCGCGTTACTACGCCGATATGCAATTTTCCGAGGTACCGGTGGAGGCTCTCCTCGACAAGGGCTATGCCGCTGAGCGGGCGAAGCTCATCGACATGCAACATGCCGCCGACAGCTTTGAGCCCGGCAACCCGGCCCTCAACCACGGCGACACCACCTTCCTCGTTGCAGCCGACTCGAACGGCATGCTGGTGTCGCTGATCCAGTCCAACTACACCGGTTTCGGATCCGGCTATGTGGTGCCGTCGGTCGGCATCGGAATCCAGGACCGGGGCGCCCTGTTCTCGCTCGACCCGGACCATCCCAACGCGCTCGAGCCCGGCAAGCGGCCGTTCCACACCATCATTCCAGCCTTCATGGGCTGGAACGGGGTGCCCGACACCGCCTTTGGTCTGATGGGCGGCGATATGCAGCCGCAGGGCCACGTCCAGATCGTCGTCAACCTCGTCGACTTCGGGATGAACCTCCAGGAAGCAGGCGATGCAGCGCGTTTCCACCACACGGGATCATCCGAACCTACGGGTACGGTCATGACCTCGGGTGGTGTCCTCCACCTCGAAAGTGGCTTACCGCACGAGGTCTATCGCGATCTCGACAAGCGCGGCCACCGCATCGAGCAGACCAGCCCGGGGACCTTCGGCGGCTACCAGATCATTTATCGCGAGCCGAAGACCGGAGTTCTGGCAGGAGCAACCGAGTCGAGAAAGGACGGGATGGCAGCCGGATACTGAATTAGGAATTAGGAATTGGGAATGCCGCACCCGTATCCGAGAAATCGCGATATTAGCGGTAGGTAGGGCTGGAATTCCTCATTCCTCATTCCTAATTCCTCATTCGCGACCGACAGGTCGCGCTAAGATGCACCCATGCTGGATCCGATCCTCACCGATGAACAGCGTGAACTGCTGGCGGCCGAGCGCGAGCTGCTGGCAGAGGTCGCCGCCGGGCTCGACCGTTCGGATGCGGCGGCCGACGACCTGCGCGCTTTGGCGGACTCCACCGCACAACTCGATGAGCTCTTTCTGCTGGTTGTGGTGGGAGAATTCAACGCCGGGAAGTCGGCGCTCATCAACGCCCTCCTCGGGCAACAAGTTCTCGCCGAGGGCGTCACACCAACGACCTCGAAGATTCACCACATCACCTGGGGTGAGGAATTGGCGCGTGAACCCATGGGAGCTGTCGGCGAGCTGATCACCGCCCCGGTGGAGAGCCTGCACCAGCTCAGCATCGTCGACACCCCCGGAACCAACGCCCTCGATCGCGCTCACGAGGCCCTGACCACCGACTATGTGCCGCGGGCCGATCTCGTCCTCTTCGTTACCTCGGCGGATCGTCCGCTTTCGGAGAGCGAGCGCGTGTTCCTCGAGACGATTCGCCGTTGGGGCAAAAAGGTGGCGATGGTCGTCAACAAGATCGACATTTTGAAAAGCGACGACGAGCGGTCAGAGGTCGTGACCTACGTGACCGGAAACGCCGCCAGCCTTCTCGGTGTGGACCCTGAGGTATTTGCCGTGTCGGCGCTCGGCGCACGCGAGGCCGAGAACGAAGTCGAGCGGAAGGCCAGCGGTCTGCCCGCGTTGGAGACGTTTCTCCACGACACTCTGGATAGCGGGGAGCTGCTGCGGCTCAAACTGGGAAATCCCCTCGGCGTGGCCGGGCACCTGCTGGAAGGGTCGCTTGCCACCGTGCAGGCCCGCCTCGGCTTGCTCGATGAGGATCTTCGGACGATCGGCGATATTGAGCGCCAGACCGACACCTGGACCGCGGATGTACGGCGGGAGTTCGACCTCCGCCTGTCGGACATCGACAATAGCCTCCACGGGATGGAACAGCGCGGGATGGAGTTCTTCGACGAGACCGTTCGCTTGGCGCGGCTGCCAAGGCTCTTCAACACGACGGAGCTCAAACAGCGGTTCGAGACCGAGGTCGTGGCCGACGCTCCGGAGACGGTCGAGGCCAAGGTCGACTCGCTGATCGACTGGCTCGTCGACTCCGAGCTCTCGCATTGGCAGAATGTGGTCAACCACGTCAACCGGCGGGCCTCGGCCCACGCCGATCGCATGGTGGGCGAGGTCGGCGGTCGCTTTGAGACCGATCGCGCCCGTCTGCTCGAAACGGTCGGCCGCGCGGCCCGCGACGGTATGGCCTCTTACGACCGCGTGGCGGAGGCTCGGCGAATGGCGGAGGATGTCCAGCGAGCCGTCACCTCGACCGCCGTTCTCGAGGTCGGTGCCGTAGGGCTCGGTGCCGCGGTGGCGCTGGCGGCGAGTTCGACGGCCGCCGATATCACCGGGCTGGCGGCGGCCGGTCTGATGGCGGTGCTGGGTCTTTTTGTCCTGCCGCACCGTCGCCGTCGCGCCAAGGCCGACCTCAAAGAAAAGATCTCGAAGCTTCGCGCCGAGCTCATGGCGGCGCTGACCGGGCACTTTGAAAAAGAAGCAGAGCGCGGCCGCCACCGTCTCGACGAGACGATCGCGCCCTATACCCGCTTCGTGCGCGCCGAGTCGGATCGGCTGACGGCCGAACGCGATACCCTCACGACACTCTCGGAACGTGTCGGCGGAATGAAGGCGCGGGTCGAGGGGATCGGGTAACGGTCCGGTCTCTGTCGCCCTGTACGGGGCTTGGTGGAATGGGGGCACCCGTTCCCGGGGCTCCCGCCCCGGGCTACCGTTGTGTCGCCCCTCCGGGGCTCGGAAAAATTTTAACGGCGGCCCCCGAGGCTCACGCCCCCGGCTACTCTCCGCCGGCCCTTCGGGCCGAAACAACAACGGCAGAA
>RCNF010000142.1_pt1 | contig 32452 bp, 24 predicted proteins | sample 2041311 | NCBI WGS metagenome assembly RCNF01 (sample SAMN09708228, study PRJNA481090) | Marine sediment metagenome, whole genome shotgun sequencing project. | biome: marine sediment; feature: ocean; material: sediment; isolation source: Sewage treatment plant 2 marine sediment (STP2) ...
CCCGCAGCACGAGCTGGGCTGTCGACAAGCGAGACGACACCATCGGGAAGTCCTGCCGCAGCGATAGCTGGAGCCAGGGCATGCTCGACGATCGCCCGGGCCGTTCCCAGTGCATCGGATCCGATCCGGAACACGACGGCGTTGCCGCTCCGTAGGACACCAGTGGCATCGGCAAAAACGTTGGGTCGTCCCTCAAATATGAACCCAACGATGCCCAAGCCCGAGCGAAGCAGATCGACCCGCCATCCTTCGTGTGCGACCGAATCGATTACCTGATTGCGCACCGAGGCCGTGCTGGCCCAAATCTCGAGGCCGTTGATCATGTCTTGGCGCATCTGCGGTGACAAGACAAGGCGGGTTGTTGATCGCCCTCTCCCCCGTGCCGTGGCTACATCCTCGGCGTTCGCCGCTGCGATCGGAGCGAAAGCAACATCGTCGCCCAGTCTTGCGGAGAACTCCCGATAGAACCGGGTGATCTGGTCGTCACAGACGGCACCCATCGACTTGAAACCGTCGGCGGCGGCCGTCACGGCGGCGGTGGCAGTGCGGTGGACGGCGGCCGGCACATGGAGCAGGTCTCCGGTTGACTGCACAACGACCAGATGATCCCCCTGCGCAAAATCGGCGGCCAGTTGTTCAGTCACATGAGTGGCTTTGTCACCGCCGAACAGGATTGCCATGCCGGGTTCTAGATGCGTTAATCGATCAGTCATAGGTCAACGGTAGCCGTGGAATTCTGCGGAACGGAACTTCCAAGCTCCCCGAAGGGGAGCCGCTCAGATGTCACGGCGGCCCTGAGTAACCTCATGTCATGTCAGCTAAAGACGAGTTCTACACGCATGGCCACGATCCGGTAGTGGTCGGCTCCCATGCACAACGCTCCGCCGCCACTTCGGCAGCGTTCCTGCTCCCGCATCTACTTGATGGCACCCGATTGCTCGATTTTGGCTGTGGTCCCGGATCAATAACGGTTGACCTCGGCCATCATGTTGCCCCGACCGGCTCGGTTGTCGGACTCGATAGCAACGCCGAGGTGGTGGAGATTGCAGCGCGGGAAGCAGCCGGGCCGGGGGTCAGCTACCTACGGTCGTCGGTCTATGACATTCCGATGGCAGATGAGGCATTTGACGTCGCTTATGGCCACCAGATCCTGCAACATCTCGGAGACCCGGTGGCTGCCCTTGGTGAGATCTATCGGGTTCTCGACCGTGGTGGGATCGTCGGGGTGCGTGACGCCGACTTCGGGTCCATGACCCATCACCCGCACTATCCAGAGATCGATGCCTGGCTGGAGGTCTATCACGGCGTTGCCAGAGCCAATGGGGGCGAGCCGGACGCCGGGAGACGACTGCCGGAATGGGTCCGCCAAGCCGGCTTCATCCAGCCGACGATCACGACGTCAACATGGACATATGCGCGGCCCGACGAACGATTGGCTTGGGCGGAGTTGTGGGCGAAACGTATCTCGCTGCCGCGCTTTGCAGACAAGGCGGAGGAGCTGGGATTGGCCGATCGGGCCACCATCGCCGCGCTGGCGGACGCTTGGATCAGTTGGGGACACGAACCCGATGGTTGGTTCAGCTTCATCCACGGCGAAGTCATCGCCTACAAGCTGGGTTAGATAAGCACGACCAGATCGTCGCGATGGACTACCTCACCACCGACTTCTGAGGTGTGACGTCCCGCAACATGATCCAGCATCGAAGAGCCAACTCTGGCAAGACCCTTGCCGACAAGCCCACCATCGCTGTCGACGATTTCGACAGCGTCACCGACGGTGAACTCCCCCTGGACGGCAGTTACGCCGACAGCCAGCAGCGACCCACCATGGTCGCGAAGTGCGGCAATCGCACCGTCGTCAATGACAACCCTCCCCCATGAGGGCAGACCAAAGGCAATCCAGAGCTTGCGGGCTGACAGTTTGTTTTCTCGCGGTGCGATCCAGGTGCCGACTTCTGCACCGCTGGCCGCTTTGGCTGCGGCTTCGGGGTCGCTGGCATCGGCGATCACCGTAGGAACACCGGACCAAGCAGCCATCCGGGCCGCCGAAATCTTGGTGGCAACACCACCAGAACCCAACGTGCCTGCGGTGCGGCTCCGGTGCAAGGCGTCAAGAATCTCATCTGTATCCCGCACTGCCTTGATCAGTTGGGCCTCCGCGTCAAGCCGAGGATCGTTGTCATACAGCCCGGGGGTGTCAGTGAGGATAACCAGGAGCGCAGCGTCAACTAGATGTGAAACGATGGCGGCGAGTCGGTCGTTGTCGCCAAACTTGAGTTCGTCGACCACAACTGTGTCGTTCTCGTTGACGATCGGCACAATGCCCAAGGTCAACATCCTGTCCAAAGCCTCTCTGGCATGCAGATATTGCCCGCGACCCGCAACAACATCGCGCGTAATCAGAACCTGACCAACGATTCGCTCTCGTTTGGCGAACTCGCTCGCATACTTCTCGACAAGCTTGCTTTGGCCGACCGCGGCAGCGACCTGCAGACCTGGCACGTCATTTGGTCGCTCGGTGAGGCCCATGGTTGCCAGGCCGGCAGCGACCGCTCCGGACGAGACCAGCACGGTCGGGTGACCTTGTTCCCATAGGGCGTTGACCTGTTCGACGGTGCGCACCAAGCCCCTATCGTCGATGCCACCGTCTGGCGAGGCGAGGCTCGATGATCCCACTTTGACAACGACTGGCCGACCAGCCTCCGCCCGCGTTCTCATACCTCGTCCTCTTCCTCATCTGCGGGTTCGTAGGTGAAAACAATATCGCCTATCCGAACATCGTCCCCTGCAACGGCACCGGCAGCCACCAGCGCTTGGTCGACACCGATTCGCGCCAACCGCTTTGAGGCGAAATCAGCAGCTTCAGCCACAGTGAGGTCATCCAGGTTGACGGCCCGCTCGGCCGCTCTGCCCAATACGACCCACTCCTCACCGACACGATTGATCCGGTACGCATCCGGTAGCGGCCGATGCAACATGTAGCCAGGGCGATCCGGTGCTTCGCGCACGTGACCTTCGATCTCTGCGGCGATGGCGTAGAGCAGATCATCGATTCCCTCACCGGTGACTCCCGAGATCGCATACAGCGGGAATCCGGCGTCGGCGGCCCATTCCTCATACTCGGTAGGGTCATCGACGGCGTCAGCTTTTGCGAGAGTGACTACACGCCGTCTTGCCGCCAGATCCGGAGAGTGTTCGGTCAGCTCCTTGATCAGGATCTCGTATTGCTGTTGAACCGAAACCGTCTGCAACGGGGTCGGGTCGAGCAGGATCACCAGGACCCTCGCTCGCTCCACGTGACGTAGGAATTCGTGACCGAGCCCTTTGCCATCCGCAGCGCCTTCAATGAGCCCGGGTATGTCGGCCATGACAAACTCATCGTCAGCGATTGACACCACTCCGAGATTCGGAGTGAGGGTGGTAAACGGGTAGTCCGCGATCTTGGGCTTTGCTTCAGAGACTCTGGAGATGAGGGTGGACTTTCCAGCGTTCGGATACCCAACCAGGGCCGCGTCGGCGATCAGTTTGAGTTCGAGGACAAGCGACAGCTCATCGCCGTACTCGCCCTGTTCGGCAAAGGTCGGGGCTTTGCGATTCCTCGCTACGAGGGCGGCATTGCCGCGCCCGGCGCGTCCGCCGCGGGCAATCGTCACCTGCTGGCCTGACTCCACGAGATCCGCCAACAAGGTTCCGTCGAGATCTCGAATGATAGTGCCCAAAGGTACTGGGAGCAGTAGGTCTTCGCCGACGCGACCATGGCGAAGTTCCCCCTCACCGTGGGTCCCTGATGGTGCTTTCCAGTGTGGTTTCCTGGCGTAGCGAAGCAGAGTGGTGATCGAGTCCGACGCTTCGACAACCACGGAGCCACCGGAGCCACCGGAGCCACCAACTGGTTTCCCGCGCGGCTTACCCTTCTGTCTCAGAAAGGAGGCGACACCGGCTCCACCAGAACCGCCGCGGACATGGATTACGACTTGGTCAACGAATGAAGCCACGCGGGCCCGCTCTCAGGAGTCTGTTAGACAATGTCAGCTCCGGCTCATCGGCTGCCATGCGCGGTAGCTCTATATGGAGAATCCAGAGGATTCTCCCAAGCAACCGAGCCAGCGAGGTTGCCGACGAGCGTGCACGCCATTCGTCGAACAGCCTCCTAGCCAGCTACGACAATGCTCACCTGACGGCGACCCTTGCGGGTCCCGTACTCGACAACACCATCGCTCTTGGCGAACAACGTATCGTCGCTGCCACGACCGACATTGAGCCCAGGATGAATCCTGGTGCCACGCTGTCGAACCAGGATTGAGCCCGCCGTTACTGTTTGGCCGTCGAAGGCCTTGGGACCGAGCCGCTGCGCCGCTGAGTCGCGACCGTTCCGGGTTGAACCACCCGATTTTGTCTTTGACATGAGCTACTTCTCCTCAGCTGCTGCAGCTTCTTCTTTTGCTGCGGTCTTGCTTGCGGCTTTCTTGGCGCCCGGCACCGTGATCTTCTTCACCTCGATGGTGGAGTAGGTCTGACGATGTCCGGAGCGCTTGCGGTAGCCGGTCTTGTTCTTGTACTTGAAGACCTCGATCTTGGTGCCACGATGCTCACCCATGACTTCGACAGTCACCTTGGCTTTCTCGAGCTTCTTGGCATCAGAAATGACAGTGCCATCGTCAGTGACGATCAGCAGCGGTGTGAAAGTGACCTCACCGGTCTCCTTGAGACGTTCTACGTCCAGAACATCGCCTTCACTGACCTTTGACTGTTTTCCGCCGGCGCGGATAATCGCGTACATCATTCCTCCGAGATCCCCGGACGCTTATCGGTCCGGTACACACTCACGCCGCGAGCAGACATGCCCCTCAGGTGAGCGCTGGCGCATGTTAGTACACCTCACGACAGGCCGAAAGCCGAGGCCTTCTTGGCACAAGTTTGCTGGGCCAAATCCGCGCATCGCCCGCAGCGTTCTTCCCGCACCGAGTTGCGAAGCAACTCGCAAGCTGCCCGGAGGGCAGCCGCAGACTCGCAAACTCCTGCCTTGCAGGAGTCCTAGGCCTCTTCCGAGACCGGAAGAGGAGCTCCGGCGGTGGCCGCCTCTTCATACAACAACACGCCACGCCCGTTGCAGTGTGGACAAAGGTCGCTGAATGACTCAAGTAGGCCTGCGGACACGTTCTTCCGTGTCATCTCGACCAGACCGAGATTCGATACATCGAACACCTGGGTCCGTGTCTTGTCCTTAGCGAGGTGCTCCCGCAACCTGAGCAAGACCGCGGCTCGATTCTTGATAATTTCCATGTCGATGAAGTCGATAACGATGATGCCGCCGATGTCGCGGAGCCGAAGCTGCCGAGCAACTTCTTCTGCGGCTTCGAGATTGTTCTGCAGGACAGTCTCTTCGAGGTTCGACCGGCCCACAAAGCGGCCGGTGTTGACATCTACGACGGTCAAGGCCTCGGTGCGGTCGATGACGAGGTGTCCCCCCGATGGCAGCCAAACCTTCCGGTCGAGCGCCTTGCGGAGCTGATCCTCCACATGGAACCGCTCGAATAGGCCCAACTCATCCTCGTAGAGCGTCACTTTGTCGAGGAGGTCGGCTTCGGTGCCCTCAAGATACGCTAGAGCCTGATCATAAGTCTTCGGATCGTCCACAAGAAGTCTGCGGAAGTCGCCAGTGAAGTGCTCGCGGATGACTCGGAGTACCAATGGCGGCTCTTCGTGGACCAGGCTCGGGGCCTTTGCCGTGCCCGCGGCCTCGATCTCTCCCCAGATACCGAGGAGGCGTTTGATATCGGCCTGGATGTCCTCTTTGGACGCACCTTCGGCGGCTGTGCGCACGATCACGCCCATACCTTTCGGGCGGACCTCACCGATCACCGCACGCAGCCTTCTCCGCTCGTCGTCGGGGAGGCGCCGCGAGATACCACGTACATCAGAGTCGGGGGCGAGGACCAAGTAGCGGCCGGCCAAGCTGATCTGGTTGGTGAGCCGAGCCCCTTTGTGACCCTGCGCATCCTTGACGACCTGGACGAGAACCGTGTCACCGGGCTTCATCACCATTTCGATGCGCCGCGCCTTGCCCTCTATCTCAGCATCGTCATAGTTGACGTCGCCTGCGTAGAGAACGCCGTTCTTGCCTTCGCCGAAATCGATGAAAGCTGCCTCCATGCCAGGAAGGACGTTGCGTACCTTGCCCAGGTACACGTTCCCGACAAGAGACTTCTGATCCGAACGCGCCACATAGTGTTCGACAAGCACGGGACCCTCGAGGACAACGATTTGGGTCTGGTGCGGACTGGAGCGCACCAACATCTGCTTCCGTGCGGTGTCAGGGGGAAGGACGACCTCTAGATGGGGTCGACTGCGCCGACTTTCCCCTGACCGACCCGACGACCCGCGCCGGGCTGTGTTCTGGTTGCGATTGTTATTGCTATTGCGCTTTGGAGAACGATCCCGCTGCTGACCAGATCGTTGCGAATTCCGGCTCTTAGAGCCGGATGCTTTCTTCTCCTGCGGTGTCCGTTTTGGTTCCTCGACCGCTCCCCGGCGGACTACCCGCGCGACCTTTTTGCGGAACAATGCCATTAATGATCTCCTTGAGACGCCCAATCGGGCGAGATGGTGTTGCCGGCCTATACGCCGGCGCCGATTGAGCGCTCTCAATGAAGCTTCCCACCGTCCAACTGGCCAGGACGGCAATAAACCCGGTAAAAGCCGAGTCGAAAGATGAGTTTGGATGTGCGAAGCTGGCCCGCATCCCTATCCCTGAATCGAGAGACTCGACCGCTCGTGGAGCGGTTCGACGACTCTGTAGAATAGCAGGAAATAGCGCGAAAACCCAGTCTTTTCCGGGCGGACGACCCCGATGTGCCACAGGATGCACCGCACTGCTACGATCACCCGTCATGCACCGACGTTCCGAACAGGGCTGGCTCGAAGTCATCTGCGGCCCGATGTTTTCCGGCAAGAGCGAAGAACTGATCCGCCGCGTCACCCGCTATCACCTGGCCCGGGTGCCAACTCAGACCTTCAAACCGGAGCTGGACACCCGCTACGCCGATAGGAAGGTCGTTTCGCACAGCAACCTGTCGATCGAAGCCGAGCCGGTCAACGATTCGGCGTCACTTTTGTCTGCTGTCGAGGACCGCACGATCGTGGTCGGTATCGACGAAGGACAGTTCTTTGATATCGGCCTCGTCGAAGTCGTGACCATGCTGGCAAACGCTGGCAAACAGGTCATTGTTGCCGGTCTCGACCTTGACTACCTGGGTAGGCCTTTCGAGCCCATCCCCTCGTTGATGCTGCGTGCCGAGTATGTCACCAAGAGCTTGGCCGTCTGCCACCGTTGTGGTGGCCCAGGTTTGTTCACCCAACGTGTCGTCGAATCCGATGAGCTTGTCGTCCTCGGCGCTACAGATGCTTACGAAGCTCGTTGCCGGCATTGCTACGACCCAAACGAAGCGACCCAGACCAAGCTGCAGCTGGTCCAGGACGAGTAGGCGGAGTCAGCGCCGGCTAGATATCGACGTCGACCGGAACTGGGGATCGCCTCATCCATACTGAGTGACCCAGCCCCAAAGCGAGACTCATTGCAATGTAGGCGGTACCGCCGGCGCTGAGGAACGGCAACGGCAGACCCGTCACCGGGGTGATACGGATAGTCATGCCAATGTTGACGAAGACGTGAAATACCAACATCGCAGCGACTCCGATGGCTACCAATTGGCTAAACCGGTCTCTGCCGTTGGCAGCTGCAACCAGCAGGCGCCAGGTGATAACGGCAAATAGACCGATAACCACAGTGGCTCCCACAAAGCCGAGTTGCTCACCGATAGCAGTGAAGATGAAGTCGGTCGATTGCTCTGGCACGAACGACAGATTGGTTTGGGCGCCCTCGAATAGCCCCCGACCGAACAACCCGCCTGATCCAATCGCGATCTTGCTCTGGATCAGGTTGTAGTTGCTATCGACAACATCGGAGGATTCATCGAGGAACGCCGTGATCCGGGTGAGCTGGTACTCGGCGATCCAACCCGCTTTGAACAAGGTGACCGAACCGACGACAGCGGCGAGCGTGAGGGAGGCGAACTGGCGCCAGGTTGTGCCGGCGCTGAAAACCATGGCTACGGCAACAAACCCAAACACCAGCATCGTGCCGAGGTCTGGTTGCTTAAAAATGAGGACAGCCGGCACGGCGACGACCGCAACAGACCGGGCCACTTCTGCCCAATGCAGTGACTTCTCCTGTGACGCGGCAAGCAGCGCGGCTAAGGCAAGTATCAGAGCTACCTTCGCCAACTCCGACGGCTGGAATTGGAAAAACCCAAAATTGATCCAGCGGTTGGCACCGGCGACGACAGGCATGTACAGAACCACGATCAGCGAGATGAGGCTGCCCACGTATGCAATTGGCGCCAACATCTTCAGCGTGCGGTGCTCGATCAGTGAGGTCACAATGAATGCGCCTATTCCAACGACGGCAAAGATCATCTGTCTTCGCACCAGGTCGGTAGGACTCTTTCCATCTGCAAGCAAACGTGGCGCAGACGCCGAGTAGATCATCACCAAACCGAGACCGCTCAACGCCAGATAGGACACAATCAGCATGATGTCGGGACGAAGAGCTCGTTCCCTTTGCAGCAACGTGACCGGTTCGGTACGTCGGGCGGCTAAGACCATCAGTCGGCCTCCTGGCCGACCTCGACCTCGGTTACGGGTTGGTCCAGAAGGTACTGCAGCACCGGCTTTGCGGTCGGGGCGGCAATGCCACCGCCGCTGCCCCCGCGCTCTACGATGACCACGACCACATACTCAGGGTCCGACATAGGGGCAATACCGACAAAGAGCGCGGTCGCCACCGATTCTTGGATGACGTCACCATTCTCATTGAATCGTTTCTTGATGATCTCGGCGGTACCGGTCTTGCCACCGATCTGGCCGACCAGCGGGCCGAAGTCTGTAAACGCAACATGGGCGGTTCCTCGCGGGTTGTTGACGACACTCTGCAGATCGTTGCGCAAGGCCCGCACTGTTGACGCCTCGAGGTCTTCTACCACGTTGAGCACCGTTGGATCGTTCCGCTCGACGAGAAGACCATCTTCGGTCCTGATCTCTCGGACCACCCGCGGTTGCCAGACAGTGCCACCGTTGACCAGCGCGGCATAGCTGGAAGCCAGCTGGATCGGAGTTGCCAACACGGATCCTTGGCCTACAGCAGCTTGGAATAGATCGCCGCCAAACCATGGACTATCGAAAGCGAGCCGGCTTGGGTCGAGGCGAAGATCATCTTCATCGGCCCATTTCACAAAGAGGTCCCGGTCAGGGATGAGGCCCGTCTTCTCGAACGGCAGATCGATTTGGGTCTTTGCGTCGAACCCGACTTCGCGAGCCCAATTCTGAAGAAGGTTCTCTCGCTCGGTTCCCTTGTTCTCGTTCCACAGGTCGTAAGCGACTTCCCAGAAGTAGGTATTACATGACCGCATCAGAGCGGTGTGGATGTCTTGGAGGCCGTCGTCCTTCCTGGTCCAGTTGAAGAACACCTGCTGACTGCCTTCGCCCAGAGGCTTGGCTAGCTGGCCCGAGCAGAGGATTTCGTCTTCGACCGAATTGACGCCCTCGGGGGAGATGTTTTCCTCCATGGCCATAACGTAGGTGACGGCCTTGAAGGTCGAGGCGGGTGCGTACTGACCCTGGACGGCAAAGTTGGTCAACGCACCATCTGGGAGTGCGGCGAACTCCGCAGCGTTCCCGTCGACAAACAAGCCGGGATCGAAGTTGGGAACCGACGACATCGCCATTACCGACCCATCTTTGGCATTGAGGACCACACCAACGGCGCGCACCGGGCAGCCCTTGTCCTCCGTTCCTTCGTCGGCGTCGCCCGGATCGCAGCCGGCGGGGTTGTATTGGCTTCGTGCCAGGTCGAGTCCGTCCACCAATGCTTTCTCCAGCACCGCTTCCAGCTCGATATCAAGCTCGAGGACAAGAGTGTTGCCGGGTTTCGGAAACTCCTCCCCAAGAACGTCAAGGACGGTGCGAAAGGCATCGACCTGGAATTTGATTGAACCCTGCTCGCCCTGCAAGGCGGAGTCATATGTCTTTTCGAGACCGGCCTTGCCAAGAATGTCCGTCGAACTGGCGCCATCTTCAATGTCATTCTTATCGGGTTTACCGATATAGCCGAGGACACCAGAGGCAAGATTCTCGTAGGGATAGGTCCGTTGCGGGATCGGCTGGACCGAGACACCGACAAACTCTTCTCGATGCTCGGCAAGATAGATGGCGTCCTGAGCCTCGAGATTCGACATGACAACACGGCGGTCGCCACGGTCGCGGGCGTCTTTGACAATCTCGGCAACCTCTTCTGCTTCCATTCCAGTGAAAGCAGCCAATAACGAGACTAACTCAGGGACTGCCGACTCTGGGACGAGGGCACCATCAACCACCGCCGACATGACCGCAGTTGTGCCTGCAAGCTGGCGTCCTGCGCTATCGACGATCTGACCACGGGGCGCAGGTGTGTGAACAACCTTCACTTGCGAAGCGGCAGCGTCCTCGAGATACCCGGCACTCTCGACGACCTGGACCTGCCAGAGCTGCAAGGTGAGAATCCCGAACATCACCATGAAGACGAAGCCCACGGCCCCTAGGCGCCAGCCCGATTTCATGATGACCAGCCGAGATGGTGTCGGTCACCGATCAGCCTGGTGGCGATCGGGAAGGCAACGGCGGCAATCGCTAGGTTGTAGACAGCTGGCATGAGGGTGTTCTTGATAACAATGGTGCTCGTGAAGAAGCGTTCTCCGAACAGCGTACCGATGATCAGGAACAATGCATTGGCCAGCAGCGTCAGGGCAAAGACTCCGATTCCAATCATCACCGGGCCGTCCTCCGCACGTTCGCGGAAACGGAGTCCGACATAGACAGCAACGGTGTACGCCATGGCCCACAGCCCGAGTGGAGAGCCACCCAGCAAGTCAACCAGCATGCCCGCCGTGAAACCGAGAAGAAGCGATGGCTCAGCGTCTAGGTACCTAGAGCAGGCCAGAACAACCACGATCACCACGGCAGGCGAGGTGCCGAAAGGATTGATCCTGCCATCGCCGAACACCGCGGTCTGTGCAACCACCGCGATTACCACCAAGAGCAGGCTGATAGCGACTTTGCGCCCCATCATGGTGAGCCCTCGGAAGTTACGGTCTCTGGATCGGTGATCTCCGGATCGGTCGTCTCTGGATCGGTCGTTTCGTCGTTTGCAGGAGGTTGCTCTAGAAGGTCCTCTTCGGGATTGGCGTCAAGCGGCGAATAGCCAACGATGACCCTCACGAAATCGAGACTAGAGAAGTTGACCGCCGGTTCTACTTCGGTGACCAGGCCAAAGCCTGCGTCATCGGCGGCTGTCTCGATAATTGTTCCCACGATCAGCCCAGCAGGGAAACGGCTACCGGCGGTGACGACAACGGTATCCGCCCGCGCCGCCTCAGTGGCATCGAAGATACGGAGCACCAACGGCTTGTCATTGTTCCCCGTCACGGTTCCAGACTGTTGGGTGACTGAGTCGCGGACTGCCACGGTGACGTTCGGGTCAAGAAGCAATCTGACCCGGGCAGAGCCGTCAAAGACCAAATCGATCCGTCCCACCAGACCTTGGTCGTCGATAACCGCATCCCCGACAGTAATGCCATCATCTGAGCCTTTGTCGATAAACCGGGCCAGGTCAAAACTACTCGACCCGGCTGATGCGATGCGGGCAACCACCGACGGCAGATCGCCGGCAACGGTTACACCATTCAACTCCCTGAGGACCTCGAGCTCAGCTTGGACGCTAGCGAACTGCTGAACCTCCGCCCGCAGCCCTTCGTTCTCGGAGCGCAGCGCATCGTTCTCCTCTCGAAGACTTGCGATATCGGAAAGTGCATCAATGAATCCGACCACAGGTCGGGTCACGGCCGAAGCAACATCCTGCAGTGGAGAGAACAGCGTTTGCACACCGTCGCGCATCGTTGTTCCAACACCTGCGCCATCACCACGCACATCAAAGGTGGCAAGCAAGAATGCAACAACGAGCAGAAATATGAACAGCGAGGTAGACCGCTCAAACCGCTGGAAAGACTGCATTAGATATCCTTGGCGGACGGCGTGCCGCAGATCCGGAGCGGCGAGAGGCTAACGACGGCCGCTTGAGGAGAGCACATCATGGAGGACCTCGAATTCTTCGAGGCATGCCCCCGAGCCCAATACCACCGATTGCAGCGGCTTGTCCGCGGTGACAATCGGCATCCCGGTCTCGTTGGCGAGCCTTTGATCAAGGCCGCGGAGCAACGCCCCGCCCCCTGTCAGAACAATGCCCCTATCCATGACGTCAGCCGCCAGTTCTGGCGGAGTCTTGTCCAGAGCAAACTTGACCGCGTCAACCACCTGTTGCACCGGTTCTTCGATTGCTTCACGAATCTCCGCCGCACTGAGGACAACAGTCTTGGGCAGACCGCTGACGAGGTCACGACCGCGGACTTCCGCTGACGGCTCGTCGGGGAACGGGAATGCTGATCCGATGGCCATCTTCACCTGCTCGGACGTGCGCTCACCGAGCATCAGGTTGTATTCCTTCTTGACCCAAGCCATAACGGCTTCATCAAGCTCATCGCCACCAATCCTGGTGCTCTTGGAAACAACGATCCCGCCCAGCGAGATGACGGCAACCTCGGTTGTGCCACCACCAATGTCGACAACCATCGATCCGGAGGGCTCGTGAACAGGTAGGCCAACACCGATCGCGGCTGCCATGGGCTCCTCGATGGTGTAGGCACGACGGGCGCCTGCGTGATAGGCCGCTTCCTCAACTGCCCTGCGTTCCACTGCGGTAATGCCGGAAGGAACGCAGATCACGATGCGGGGCCGTGCCGCAAAGCGACGGTTGTGCACCTTGTTGATGAAGTAGCGGAGCATCTTTTCGGTGATGTCAAAGTCGGCAATGACGCCGTGACGCAGCGGCCGGATCGCCTGGATATGTGACGGTGTCCGCCCAATCATCCGCTTGGCTTCCATCCCCACCTCGAGCGGCTTGTTGTCGCGCGTGTTGATGGCAACAACCGACGGCTCGTTGAGCACAATGCCCATGCCGCGCACGAACACCAGCGTGTTGGCGGTGCCTAGGTCGATAGCCATATCGCGGCCAGCGACAGAAAAGAGGTTGTCAAGCATCGTTGCTCACAGTTGAGGGACAGAGTTCAGTTTACCCAGACGCCACCGGTCACGTCGCGAAAAGCGACTGCCAGCTGCGCCATACCGTATATGTGGTTGCGGACTACCCCAAATTCACGGCCGTCGGCTAGCCAAAGAAAAGTCCTAGCTCGCGCTCTCCGCTGGCCGGAGAATCGGAACCGTGGACCACGTTTTCCGCCATGATCAAGCCAAAATCGCCTCGGATCGTGCCCGGTGCGGCTTCTGCGGCATTCGTTGCGCCCATCAGGGTGCGAGCGACGGCGACGGCGCCTTCACCCGACCACTCCATCGCTACAACTGGTCCGGAGGTGATGAACTCGACAAGCTCACCAAAAAATGGCTTCTCCGTGTGCTCGGCGTAGTGCCGGCCTGCCAGCTCCTCAGTTATGTGGAGCATCCGCATCTTCTCGAGCTTGAGACCCTTGCGCTCGAACCGACTGATGACTTCACCAACAATCGCCCGCTTCACGCCGTCCGGCTTCACCATCACGAATGTGTGCTCGACCGCCATCTGTCCTCCATCACTCTTGAGTTCGGCGCCAGATAGTAGCGGCCTGCCCTACGGGCAGGTTTCGAGTTCTGCTCCGCAGAACATCGGCCCGCTCGGCCAACGCGAGCCGAGCTGACTTCCCGTTGGGGGTGTTTGAGGGGGCAGCCCTTGTGCCGCCCCCTCAAACTAGGTCGGGAGGGCTTTGCCTGACCGATCGGAAGAGCTGCGGGCGAGAGCCAGCACAAATACGCACCACGTCCCAAAGGGGCCGAGGTGCGAAACTCGATCGAATCCTGATTCGATCGAAATTACTCCAAATCGTATTCAGAGACTTGATCAATCTCGGCCTCGAAACGTCTGTGCACAGGCGAGGGTGCGTGATCCAAGCTGAGAGCGTGCCGAGCCTCACCGATCACGTACAAGGAGCCAGCGACTACCACGCCCGTTCCCTCCTGTGTGGCAGCAATGGCCTGGGTGACCGCGTCGGCGACCGGCACTACAGCCTCGGCAGACACACCAAGCGCTGCACCTGCCGCGGCGGCGACCTTATCGGCTGCGATTGCCATGTGATCATTTGCCTCGGTAGCAATGACTCTGCTGACGAGACCTTTGAGAGCTGCGACGAGAGACCCAACGTCTCGGTCACCGCGGGCTCCGACAACCAGAATCCAGTTGGCTTCTTCAAACTCTTCATCGAGGGCGGTGGCAAGCCCGTGAAAGCCTTCCTCGTTGTGTGCGCCGTCGATGAGGATGGTCGGTGCCAGCCCGGCTACCTCGAGCCGCCCCGGGGAACGAACCGTGGCCGCAGCGTCGCGGACCGCGGCGTCATCAAGCGCCCGACCCAAAAAGGCCTCACAAGCGGCGATCGCGGTGCCGAGGTGGACTGTCTGGTGTCTGCCATGGATACCGAGAACCAGATCGTCATAGCGGCCGTACATGCCCTGCACACTCACTACCCAGCCACGCTCATCCTGTTCAGCAGACAGCACGCGGAAGTCGCTGCCCGACCGGTGCCAGGTGGCTCCAGTTTCTTCAACCCGCTCGGTAACGGACTCGAGAGCCTCGTCGCTCATCGGTCCAGTGACCAGCGTTCCGGACTGTTTGACGATCGCCGCCTTTTCAGCGGCAATCTGCTTGTGGGTGTCGCCGAGATAGGACACATGGTCAAGGGCAATCCCTGTGATGACCGAGACGTCCGCCTCAACAACGTTCGTGGCGTCATGACGGCCGCCCAAGCCGACTTCGATGACAGCCAGGTCAACCGCATCAACCGCAAAAGCGCTGAATCCGACGGCAGCGGTCAACTCAAAGTAGGTCGGACTCTCGTCGAATTGCTCTTCTTGCATAACCACAAAGGGAGCGACGTCCTCTACGGCACGAGCCAGATGGGTCGGTCCGAAGGAGGCACCGCCGGTGGTGTATCGATCCTCAACCCGATGGAGATGGGGCGATGTGAATGAGCCGGCAAATAGCCCGTGAGCTCCCAAGATGTCGGAGATCATGCGGACAACAGTGGTCTTCCCGTTGGTACCCGCAACGTGAATGACCGGATAGGCGCGATGGGGGTCGCCCATCAGTTTGAGCAACCGCTCTATACGAGCGAGTCCGGGTCGGATCCCTTCGCCAATTCTTCTGTCGAGGAACGCAACGGCCGCCTCGTAGTCGCCTGGGTAGTCAATATCCACAGTCACCTATTCCAGTTCCGCAAGCTGGGTTCGCAGTTTTTCGAGTTTGGCCGACGCTTCGGCCACTCGGGTTCTCTCACCAGCAACCACATCCGCCGGAGCTCTCTCCGCAAACTTGGGGTTGCTCAGCTTCGCTTGAGAGCGTTCCAGCATCTTTTCGGTCTCGTCGATCGCCTTTTCGAGACGGGGACGCTCGGCGGCAACATCGACAAGCCCGACTAGCGGGATGAAGGCCTGCATCCTGCCGGCTGTCACCCTGGTATGACCGGTTACCGATGATGGTGTCCCCTCATAGACAGCCTCGACATTGGCCATAGCCGCAAGCTGATCCTGCCACCATCCCGAAGCGGCGGACTCAGGATCGTCGATCTTCAAATCGATCGAACGCTTGGGTGACACGCCATGCTCTGCACGGAAACGCCTGATGGCAACGATGAGTGTCTGCAGCTCGTCCATGCCAACTGGCGCGGCGACGGCGACCTGCGTTGGCCACGTCGCCGCGGCTACTAACCCGTCCCCGACGAGCTCTGCCCAGAGTTCCTCTGTGACATATGGGATGACAGGGTGGAAGAGGGCCAGCAGGTCACGCATGACCACGCCAAGTGTCTGCCTAGTTGTCGTAGCCGTTTCCTCATTCCGGAGAGAGGTCTTGGCCATTTCGAGATACCAATCGAACACCTCGGACCAGGCGAAGTTATAGAGCAACCCAACGGCATCAGAGAACCGATACTCGTCAAGCAGGCGGTCGTATTCGTTGATCGTTTCACCAAGCCGGGCCAATATCCAGGCATCAACGGGAGTTGGATCCGCGGGATATCCACCGGATGCCGGAACCGACCCCGGCTCGACATGGTTGAGAGTGAACCGGACCGCATTCCACACCTTGTTACCGAAGCGGCGTGCGGCATCGATCCATTCGATGTTGAGTGGAATATCGTGGCCGGGCGCCGCCGACTGCAACAGGGCGAGCCGCATCGCATCAGCGCCATATTCATCAGCAATGTCGAATGGGTCGATTGTGTTGCCGGTTGACTTGGACATCTTGCGACCGTCGGCAGCACGCACCAGACCGTGAATCACGATGTCCTGGAAGGGCTCGGTGTCGGTGAAATGGGCGCCCATCATCATCATCCTGGCGACCCAGAAGTAAATGATGTCGTATGCAGTCACCAATACATTGGTCGGGTAGTACCTGGCCAGGTCGTCGGTTTCCTCTGGCCAGCCCATAGTTGAGAACGGCCACAGCTGGGAAGAGAACCATGTATCGAGAACGTCTTGGTCCTGCTGGAACGATTCGTGCCCACAGGCGCTGCATGATTCCGGTTCTTCGACCGAAACAATCGTCTCCCCGCAACCGTCGCAGTACCAAGCCGGGATCCGGTGACCCCACCACAGCTGTCTGCTGATGCACCAGTCCCGCAGGTTCTCCATCCATCTGAAGTAGTTGTTCTCCCACCGCTGTGGGACAAACCGGGCTCGCCCATCCTTGATGGGCGCAACTGATGGCTCGATCATGGGGCCGACTTTGACGAACCATTGCAGCGACAGCATCGGCTCGACCACGGTGCCACAACGCGAGCAGTGGCCTACCGAGTGATGATGATCCTCGACCTCGACGATATGACCTTGTTTGTTGAGAGCGTGACGGACGGCTTCACGAGCCTCGAAACGATCCTGCCCGAAGAACTCGCCTCCAGCCGACGTGATATTGGCCTCGGTATCAATGACCTTGATGGCGGGCAGATCATGCCGCTGCGAGATTTCGAAGTCGAGCGGATCGTGCGCTGGGGTGACCTTGACGGCCCCGGTTCCAAACTCGAGATCAACGCCTTCGTCCGCGACGATGGGGATCTCCCTACCGATCAGCGGAAGAGTCACCGTCTTGCCGACTAGTCCGACGTAGCGCTCGTCATCTGGATGAACCGCCACCGCGGTATCGCCGAGCATTGTCTCGGGTCGTGTGGTCGCGACTACGACAGATCCGCTCCCGTCAGTGAGGTCGTATCTGATTTGAGTTAGCTCACCGACCTCGTCCTCATGTTCAACCTCAATGTCAGAGAGTGCCGTGTGGCAACGGGGACACCAGTTGATGATCCGTTCCCCGCGGTAGATCAGTCCCTGGTTGTACAGCTCGACAAAGACATGGCCGACGGCGCTGCTGAGCCCATCGTCGAGGGTGAACCGCTCGCGGCTCCAGTCCGTGGAGAAACCTAGGCGGCGAATCTGTTCCTTGATCCGGTCGCCATGCTTCGCCTTCCAGGTCCAGACCTGTTCGATGAAGCGCTCCCGTCCGAGGTCGTGGCGGGTGAGCCCCTCTTTGGCCAGCTCGCGTTCAACAACGTTCTGGGTGGCAATCCCCGCATGGTCGGACCCGGGTAGCCACAGCGCGGCATATCCCTGCATGCGCTTGCGACGGATGATGACGTCTTGGATCGACATGTTTAGGGCATGACCGATGTGGAGCACACCGGTGACGTTGGGCGGAGGGATAACGATGGAGAACGGTTCTCCATCGGGATTGATCTCCGGTTTGAATACTCCCGCGTCCTCCCAAACCTGGTACCAGCGGGATTCAACGGCTTGGGGGTCGTAAGAAGCTTCCATCGTTCCTCTACCTCGATCGGCCCGACGGTTGCTGGGCACAGTGGCCTTCCGACGGACGCGCATGATAACGCGATGAACCCGGGGCCATTCCTAGTCCCGGGTTCATCGCCATCTAGCCTTCCTACACATCCGCCCCCAAGCATTCCCCCTGCTTGCCCGAATCTAGTCAGCTAGTTTGGCCCGCCATCTGCGGAGTAGGTCCATAAACCTACTTCCAGCAATCTACCGCCACTCAGCGTGGTGACATAGACACAAAGGGTGGTGGCTCAAAATATCTAGTCACCTCGCTGCCCCGTGCCAGATTCCGCCGCTGGAGCACCGATTAGATTCAGTGTGAGCCAAAAAGGAGTCTTCTATGGCAACTCACATATCGGCTGACGTCTTGATTCCAGGCAAAGGCGATCCGATCAGCAACGGGACCGTTGTCACCGATGGTGACAACATCGTCTACGCCGGCCCCAGCGCCACGGCACCCCCGGTTGTGCTCGGCGATGTCGAGGCGAAGGTTCCGGCGGTCATGCCGGGTATGTGGGAATCGCACGGCCACTTTATTGGCTCCCCTATCCCTGACCTGGAGAAGATGGCATCGGACGACCCTGGGACTCTTGTGGCCCGCGCCACCGCCGATGCTGCGGCCACCCTGGACGGTGGCATCACCAGCGTGCGCGAAGCCGGTGGATTGGGCATCTCGCTCAAGCCGGTTATCGACGAAGGGACGATCCGCGGGCCGCGGATCTATCCGGCCGGATCGATCCTGTCAACAACCGGGGGTCACGCCGATATCCATGGACTCCCTCTCGATTTCGTGAACAGCCTCGAGAGTCGCGGCTTCAAGTTCGGGGAACTTGCCGACGGCGTGCCCGGATGTCTGTTGGCGGTGCGCAAGCAGTTACGGCGGGGCGCGGCTGTCATCAAGATATGTGCATCCGGTGGCGTACTCAGCGAGATCGACCATCCGATCCATCAGCAGTTCTCACACGAAGAGCTCGTCGCCATGGTCGAGGAGGCGGCCCGTGCCGAGCGGGTGGTCGCCGCCCATTGCCATGGTGAGCCCGGGATCGTTGCCGCCCTCAAGGCCGGAGTAAAGACTATCGAGCACGGCTCCTACCTCAGCGAGGAGAGTGCCCAGATGATGATCGATGCCGATGCCATCTTGGTGCCCACCAGGTTTGTGGTGGCGGCGCTACTCGAGATGGAAGACATCCTGCCCCCATATGCGTACCGCAAAGGTGTGATGATCGCCGACCGCCACGCCATGGCCATGAAGATCGCGGTTGCCGCTGGCGTCAAGATCGCCATGGGAACCGACATCTTTGTCAGTGGCCCAATGTACGGGACCAACAGCCTCGAAGTGAAGTACCTCATTGACGCCGGTATGACACCACTTGAGGCCATCGAGGCGGCGACCGCCACCGGTCCCCTCACCCTCGGCCCACTAGCCCCAAAGTCCGGCCAACTAAGAGAGGGCTACGACGCCGACGTCATCGCCTTCGACGTCAACCCGTTGGAAGACATCTCAGTCTGGGGCGACCCCACCCGAGTAACCCACATCTGGAAAGCCGGGGAACTCGTCAAGGGCTAGACCGCCTGCAGGCGGTCTAGCTTGGGAGTTCGCCTGCAGGCGAACTCCAGGCAGTCCTTACATCACGACCGGATGCACGAGTTTGCGCAGCAAACTCGCAAGGAACTCGCCGAAGGTGAGTTCCCGCCGGCCACCCTCAATAGCGAGGGAAGGCTCCGCCTGACCGAGCAGAAGGAGACGGCCGGAAGGCCGACAAATACGAACCACGCCCCGAAGGGGCCGTGGTGAGAACCTCGGGCGAAACCTGTTTCGCCCGAAACCTAGGCCGAGCGTTCCTGCGCCTCGGAGGAACCCAGATCTTGAACTGGGATCAGAGCGGGGTTGACCTTGTCCCGCACCACGTCTTCATCGATAACGACGCGGGCAATGTCGGTACGAGACGGGAGCTCATACATCGTGTCGAGGAGTACTTCCTCCATGATGGCACGCAGTCCACGAGCTCCGGTCCCGCGGGCGAGGGCCTGCTCAGCGATCGCGCCAAGCGCGGCATCAGTTACGACAAGCTCGACACCATCCATTTCAAAGAACTTGGTGTACTGCTTGATGAGAGCATTGCGTGGCTCCTGAAGGACTCGAACCAAGGATTCGAGGTCGAGACTATCCACTGTCGTTACGACGGGCAGACGTCCGATGAATTCGGGAATCAGGCCGTATCCGATGAGGTCCTCGGGCATTACCTCCTTGAAGATCTCGGTATCGGAGCGCTTGTCCAGCGAACGAACCTCGGCGCCGAAGCCAACGGAATTCTTGCCGACCCGCTTGCGAATGACCTCTTCGAGTCCGGCGAATGCACCACCACAGACAAAGAGCATGTTGGTGGTGTCAATCTGGAGGAATTCTTGATGAGGGTGTTTGCGACCGCCTTGTGGCGGTACAGAAGCAACTGTGCCTTCGAGGATCTTGAGCAGCGCCTGTTGCACACCTTCACCCGAGACATCGCGGGTGATTGAGGGGTTCTCGGCTTTGCGGGCGATCTTGTCGATCTCGTCAAGGTAGATGATGCCGGTCTCGGCCCGTTTGATGTCAAAGTCAGCGGCCTGGATCAGCTTGAGAAGAATGTTCTCGACGTCTTCACCGACGTAACCGGCTTCGGTGAGTGCGGTCGCATCGGCGATGGCAAACGGGACGTTGAGACGGCGTGCCAGCGTTTGAGCAAGAAGCGTCTTGCCAACACCGGTCGGGCCAACCATAAGGATGTTCGACTTCTCGAGTTCGACGTCCTCGTCCTTGGCCTTCTGTCCGGCACGGACACGCTTGTAGTGGTTGTAGACCGCCACCGACAGGACGCGCTTGGCTTTTTCCTGTCCGACCACATAACCGTCGAGGAATTCGTAGATCTCGCTTGGCTTTGGAAGCTCGGCGAAGCTGACCTCTTCGGTGTCAGCCAGTTCTTCTTCGATGATCTCGTTGCATAGCTCAACGCACTCGTCGCAGATGTATACACCTGGACCAGCTATGAGCTTGCGCACCTGCTTCTGCGATTTGCCGCAGAAGCTGCACTTGAGAAGCTCGCCGCCTTCGTATTTAGCCAAGTCGTTCTCTCTTCCCTACCCGTCGACAGCCTCTAGCGTACGCCGCGAGAGCACCTCGTCAATGACACCGTACTCTTTTGCTTCGATCGCACTCATCCAATAGTCACGCTCGGTGTCATCGGACACCCGCTCCATATTTTGGCTGGAATGATCGACAAGAATTTCGTTGATCTCTTCGCGAGTCTTCAGAATCTCGCGGGCATGAATCTCAATATCAGTTGCCTGCCCGGCCAGACCAGAGATATGTGGCTGGTGCAACATGACCCTGGAGTGGGGCAACGCATAACGCTTACCGTGAGCGCCACCCGCAAGCAGGACCGCGGCCGCTGATGCAGCTAGGCCCATGCAGTAGGTGGACACGTCGGGCTTGACGAACTGCATCGTGTCGTAGATCGCCATCAACGCATAGGTGGAACCACCCGGCGAGTTGATGTACAGCATGATGTCCTTGTCGGGGTCTTCTCCCTCAAGGTGCAGCAGCTGAGCCATGATGACGTTGGCGACACCATCGTCAATAGGCGTACCTAGAAACACGATGCGGTCTTTGAGTAGGCGGCTGTAGATGTCGGAGGCACGCTCCCCACGGGGCGTGTTCTCTACGACGGTCGGCACCAAATAGCTCATGTTTCTCCTAAACCTCTTCCGCAACGGACTCATCGCCAGATGGGTCCGCCTCTTCTATATCGTCGGCTACCTCAGGTGGCCTTAAGTCAATGTGTTGACCCTCGTCGTCAACCGCTACTGCAGAAGCAACGATTCGATCGAGAGCCTTACGACGAAGGATATCACCGGTCAGCACCTCTACCCGACCACTTGTCTCTAAAGCCTCTTTCAGGGATGCTGCGTCCTGGTCCACTTCTGTTGCCATTGCCGCAATAGATTCGTCCAAGTCCCCGTCGGCAAGTTCGATGCCCTCGATAGCAACAATGCTGTCGAGCAGGATTCGAGTCTTGAGGGTTCGCTCAGAACGGCCCTTCATCTCTTCGACAAAGCCCTGTTCAGTCTGGCCGACGATGCGCAGATAGTTGCCAAAGTCCAGTCCCTGTTGCTCCAGAGTGTGCGCAAGGTTGTGGAATGCAGCTTCCATCTCGGCGTCAATCAACGCCTCGGGAACTTCCAGGGACAGCTCGCCGCCTAGATCCTCGATGAGCTTGCTGCGGAAGGCGTTGTCGGCCCCGTCAAGCTTCATGATGGTGAGGTTTGTCTTGATACGGTCGGTGAGGTCGGCTATCGAGTCGAACTCAGAAACGTCTGAGACCCACTCGTCGGTGACCTCGGGGAGTTTCTTGGCCCGAACACCCTTAACCAGGACTTTCAATGCCGCTTCACGCGGTTCATCCTGGCCGAATCCGGGGGGAAGAGTGCCGGGGCCCTCACGGATATCGCCGGTCGATGAACCACCCAGCAGATCGTCGAGTCCGGGGATGAACGATGAGGAAGCAACCTCATAGAGCAGGTCCTCAGCGGTCGCTTCTGGAATCTCAACCCCGTCGATCGAGGCGGAAATGTTGATCATGACAAAATCACCGTCGGCAGCGGGCCGCTCAACATCTTCGAGTTCGGCGTACTGGTCGCGGAGCCGATCGATCTGTTCATCGATCTCTTCATCCTTGACTGCGGGTGAATCGATCTCGACCTGGCGTCCGGTGAAGTCGGGAACCGCATCAAGCAATGGCCAGAGCGTTACCTTGATGTCGACATCAACACCGCCGCCCTCGGCATCACGGACTTCTTCGACGCGGGGGGTGGTCGCTGGCTCCAGCTCGGCTTCTTCAATGGCAGGTCCGACGAGGTCGGGAAGAGCCTCCTCAATTGCCTCGGAGCGGAGCGTCGCTTCGCCAACCATGCGCTCAACGATCGAGCGAGGTGCTTTGCCAGGCCGAAAACCCTTGATCTTCATCGACTTCGACATCTTGCGGGCTGCCGCGTTCTTGGCGGACTCGAGATCCGCCTCTTCAAGTTTGATGGTGAGGATCCGTTCGAACGGACCTGCGTCTTTGATATCGGTTTGCACGAAGACTCCTCAGACTCGTTAACAAAAGCCGAGCCGCACCACCCCGTTTTGGGACGGTGCCGCTGCAGCGGATGGGGTGGCCGACGGGATTTGAACCCGCGACTTCCTGGACCACAACCAGGTGCTCTGCCTAACTGAGCTACGACCACCATGAAACGGATTTCTCCGTTGCTCGTACCGGCTAAGCCGGCACGCACGTGCCAGCAAAACCGGCACGCTGCGCCCCCGGAAGGATTCGAACCCTCGACCAAGAGCTTAGAAGGCTCCTGCTCTGTCCCCTGAGCTACGGGGGCACACCAAGGACGCCAAAGGATAGGCATGTAGCCGACCCTCGGCGTCCAACCGAGCGGATGACGGGAGTCGAACCCGCGTGGCCAGCTTGGAAGGCTGGAGCTCTACCATTGAGCTACATCCGCGCAAGACGCAACAATACTCCATCTGCGAGGACTCTCACGAGGCACGGACCCGAGTCCACCGTGACCCATTCAGCGAGATCGGCCTAGTTGCACACCACGCCGACAGTGGGCGGCTCTACACGCTTCATGATTTTGCCATCACCCACGGTCATCGTCGCGGTATCGCACCAAGTTCCGAGGAAGCCCCAGCTCCATGGCACGGGAGCGGAGGCTTCGCACGTCATCTCCTGCCGATCTAGGCATCCGTCCACAGCGGCTCGCCGTTGGTGAGGATCTTGAACCCATCGAGCATGCTGTCGGTGTCGTTGGGCCGGGTGCGGGTCTGGTTGATCCGCTCCTCGAGCAATCCCCAAGCGATGACGTTGGCTGCGTGCTCGCCACCGGCCAGATACCAGTTGTCGTTGTTGTTCCACGTGGTGGCCTGGGAGAAGGCCGGCTTGAGGAACTCATCTCTGGTCTCGTCGTCCAGCGAGTGCTTGTCCCACGCATGGGCTAGTTCGTGCAGCAGCGTGAAGTCATTGCCGCAAGAGTGAATCTCGTACTTGCCACCGTCGGAGTGCTTCAGATAGCCGTTGAGACCGTTGCAGTCGGCCCGATCGCTATGGACATTGATGGTGAGGGACGGCAATTCCAGACCGGCTTCTTCGAAGCGACCCAGTGCCCAGGTCACCAGCTCCAGCTGCTCCTCGTTCTCGGTGTTCATGATTGGGGTATAGATCTCGGATGCGGGTGCGGCCGTGGTCGTTGTCGCCAGAGGGGCTGACTCCTGGCGGGCCGGTGCAGTTGTTGTGGTCGACGTCTGTGTGGGCGTATCGATCGCAGCGCCGGCACCGCCGGGAGTCAGGGCGCCGATTCCGGAGACAACAAGAGTCGACGCAAGAAGAATGTTGATTGCTGTGGTGCTGTCTATGTGTGCCATGCCCCCAAGGTCCGCGAAGGGGCTTAGCGGGCGGTTAGGGTTCGATTAGGGCCGAGCTAACACTTCCGATAACCGCTGGGGCACAATGGATTTCGAGAAGCGGCTGCCACCACCAGAAAGTCTTGATGAACCACGTCGAGACAGCCAAGAATGTGCCCTGGAACGGTCGGGACTGGCCACAGTGCTGCGGGAGCAGCTAGCCGAATAGGTGCTGCGCAATGTCGGGGACGCACTGCCGTTTGCCGAGGGACTCGACGGACCCCGTTGCTGCAGGGTCTCGCCTAAGAGACGATCTAGTCGTCGCTCGGAGGCCGGGTGGCGATGAGGCCGTCGGTTCGAGATGGTTCGCCACCCTCGAGCGAGTCCCGAAGTCTGGAGATGTGGTAGCGCAGCGTGCCGACCTCGACCTCGGACTCTTCGCCGCTCCAGACGGCATTCATAAGCAGATCCATCGAGACCACCTCGTTGGCATGGAGCAGCAGGACGGCCAAAAGGGCGCTCTGCTTCGGTGCATCAATCGGAATGGACCGACCATCCGACACAACCTCCAGGGGACCGAGAACGCGGAACTCCATCGGATGGTTGCTCATGGCGCCGTTCTTTCACTCCTCCGCCGGGCAGGGGTCGATTTCGTATGCGGCGCATTCCGCTTTGGTGAAGGTGCGGAAAGTGCGGTTTCGGGCCAGGTCAACCAGTTCATCAGGGTCCAGAACAAAGATGAAGAGCGACCCATCAGTGGTCGAAGCGGCAAGGCTGCTTCCATCCGGCGAGAAATCGACGTCCCCAATACCAACATCGGCCACCTGAATACGTTTCACAACCTCTCCGGTGGCGCTGTCGACCACAAGAACTGAGCCGTCGCTGCCGGCGGAGGCGACGACCCTCCCGTCGGGCGAAATGGCAATCGACAGGGTCCCGCCACTATGTCCGGCAATCTCAAATCGCCGGTCCCCGGTGACCGCGTCCCACACGACCGACGCGCTCTCGACATTCGAGGCCGCAATGAACGATCCGTCAGGACCAAACTCGATCCCGGTCGAGCAGCCGGGGAAATCATCACTCCACGAAGTCGTCTCGGATGAGAGATCCCACAACGCAATCCGCCCGGGGCCACATGTGGCCGTCGCCAACAGATCACCACTCGGAGACGGCGCAACTGCAGTCACCCCCCAGTCGGCGTGGTCAAGCCGATGGAGGAGGGCGCCGGTTGAGAGATCATGGACTGAGGCCGTCGACACCCAAGGCGGCTCTTTGAAGAAGGAGGTGCTGCTACCTGTCGCCAGGTAGTTGCCGGCTTCGCTGAGCACCAGGGCCTGCCTCTCACGGCCCGCGCTGTCCGTGAAAGACATGAGAGGCTCACCGGTGGTCGCATCGCGCAACTGAACCGGCCCCCAACTCGGGCCTACTAGGTCGCCTTGTTCTGCACTCTCGTCCCAGTCCTGCACGACAAACGCAGCCCCATCGCTGCTGAAGGCGACCCCGTTATAGGCCCACCAATTGAGACCACCAACGGTGACCAGAGGCACATCAGATGCGATATCCCAAATGACGACACCCGCCGAATCGAACTCACCGCCGAACACATGAGCTGCAAGGCGGGTCCCGTCAGGACTGAAGTCGATCCCGTAGATGGCGCCTCCGAGCCCGGTACCGAGGACCTCCCCAGGGCCCGCAGCCGAAACGTCGTAGAGCCGCAAGGTTGCATCAGGGGCGCTGGCCAAGAGCTGGTTCGCGTCGGGGAAGAAGGCGAAACTGTCAACAGCATCGGCGCCACCGGCAACAACCATGAGTTCCTCACCGAACTTCCAGTCCCAGACCCGAGTCGTGCCGTCGTCGGCTCCCGTCACCACACGGGTGCCGGATGGATCGAGCGTCATTGCCATCGGGGTGCGGGTGTGGCCACGCCAGACATCCACAGTCTCCAGCGTTGCCCCGTCCATCACGGCTATGTCTCCGACCTCCAAGCCGACGAACAGATGAACCTCATCTGGGCTCCACAGAACGCTGCCGACGGACATATCGACGACGTGGGCAATGATCTCCTCTCCAGACACAGCATCGAGTACTTGGACAGACTGTAACCCCCAGGTACCAACTGCCAAGCGGGTCCCGTCGCTCGAGAACGCCGGAATCGAATCTCCTCCGCCCGCGGGAACAGCCCAGATCTCGTTGCCTGTTGCGGCTTCCCACATCACCATCGATCCGCCCCCCACCGTGACCAATGCCGTGCCATCAGGGCTGAATACGGCAGCACCGCCATCACCGTTCTCATGTCGTGCGCTCGACCACAGGTCCGCTCTCGAGTCGACGTCCCATACGTGAACGGCACCTTCCGAACCAACAACCGCTAGGCGCTTGCCGGATGGGTCGAATGACGGGGTCGAGGTATACGCGACATTGGCCCCTCCGACCGGTGTCCCCAACACTGCAATCACAGTTTCGAGATTGTCGCTGCTGCGAAGCTCAACCGTGTCGCCCGGTGCGGACAACGCAACCATCCCGAATGGGCTTATGTCCACACCGACAATCTGACCGGGCGGGGCACCGTCGAGAGGGATGACCTCCTCGAGACGTGAAGCGAGTATGGCGTGGTGGAGGGCCTCAACAGTTCCCGGGAGGACCTCTCCACTGGCCGCTCGGCCGACATCGGCGGCTTCGGTGGCCAGCAGCAGTGCCAGTTGGTGATCCGCTGACGTGGCATCCCGCGACTCTGCCGTGAGCACCTGGGCCCTATTGAGAGCCGCCTCTTCCTCGGCCTGCCGCTGGGCGACGAGAGCGACCACGGCAAGGATGATGGCAACGACCGCAGCCGACGCGAACGCCGTCAACACTGCGAGCCGCTGTCTCTTGCGGCGGGTGGCGACGTCGTCTTCCGTTCGACGGCTTGCCTCCAGGAGTTGCCTTTCGGCCCCCGTCAGTGCAATGTCGGTCTCTGCAGCAAAGGTCTCGAAATGATCGAGCCGACCGCCGGCAGTCAGGTAGGCCGGGTTCCACTCGGACTCTTGCCACTCCTTGGCAGCGACAGTCAGCCGACGATGGACTACCAGATCATCACGGCGATCATCGATCCAGCCGCTCAACCGGTCCCACTTCGACAACAGCGCCTCATGCGCAACCTCGACTGTCGGCTCTCGGGTCTCGGGATCACGATCAAAGGTGATCAGCCGGTGCGAGCCGTAGTCATCGAGTACATGGCCCAAGGCCTCTTCTTTCAAACCTATCTCGTGCAATTCGGTCAACGGGATGCGCCGGCGGGTGTCCTCAGCGCCTTCCTCCACTGTCACAAGACGTAGGAAAACCTGCCGGATAGCCTCCCGACCCGACTCGTCACACCCGACGTACAGATCTTCCGCCCGTCGTCCCAGCGCACCGAGCACACCACCGGTTCGTTGATAGCCGGCAGCCGTCAGCTCTTCTCCCACCCTCTCGTGGAATAGTTCGGTGAGCGCAAACTCCAACAGCGGGAGGCCGCCAGGCTGATCTTCGACATGCCGGGTGATCACGCGCGCTAAACCCGGCTCCACGGTCAAGCCGACCGCCTCAGCGGGTCCGATCACAGCCTGCTCTAGGCTCTCCGCAGACGGGACGGTGATTGAGACCAGTCCTCGCCGCATCAGGTCACCGAATCCCGAATAGCCAAGCGGCCTGTCGTAGAAGTCCGCCCGCAGCGTCACGACTACCCGGGTGCGCGACTTCGGGCTACTGGCCAACGCGGTGAGCGTGTCGAGGAATCGCCGCCGCTCCAATTCGTCGATGGCCTGTGTGAACAATTCCTCGAACTGGTCTACGACGAGCAACAACTCACCGTCGCGAGGCAGTAACCCGCCGACGACAGCGGCGACATCATCAGCACTGAGCATCTCTGCGAGGTTGTCAGGCCGCTCCACCGCAACCCTGAGTAGCGCTTCTTCCATCTCAGCGAGCGGTCGGGTTCCCGGATACATGTCGGTGATCAGCCAGCGTTCCGACCCGGGGAGAACGCCCTGTCGCAGATCGGCAACCAGCCCGGCCCGCACCAGACTCGACTTGCCACACCCCGATGGGCCGACAACCGCGACCAACCGATGACGCGCCACCGCATCGACCAACTCGGAAACGACAACGTCACGGCCGAAGAAATCCGGAGAGTCCGCCTCCCTGAAGACCCGCAAACCCTTGTAGGGATTGCGCACATCCACGACGGGCATGCTGATCGGCCCGCCTTGACCGTTGAGCGCCGCTGCCAGTGCTGCAACGAACTCGCCGGGATCAGCGAATCGGCTGGAGACGTCGGTCGCCGTCGCTCGGGCGATGACCTCGTCCACCCCTCCAGGGACGTTCGGGTTGAGAAGTGACGTTGCGTCGAGACGGTGATCGACCGTGGGTATCTCTCCCGATAGGACCGAGTGTGCCAGCACGCCGAGACTGAACACGTCAGATGCAGGTACCGCCCCATGCCCAGATCGCTGCTCTGGAGCCAGATACGCAGGTGATGAACTGGTCGGTGGCCCGGTTTCGCCGATCAGGGCAGCCACCCCGAAGTCGGAGAGATAAGGGTTGCCCTCGTCGTCGAGAAGTACGTTTTGCGGGGTGACATCGCGATGCACCACACCACGGCGGTGGGCATACGACAGGGCGTCCCCGATATCCCCGATGAGTGCCAGGGCTGTGTCGGGCCGCAGCGGGCCCTGCTGCAACAGATGTGCCAGATTCCCACCCCGCAGATACGGCATCACCAGATAGGCGCCCTCGGGGTCGCGCCAGAAGTCGAATAGCGAGACGATGTGGGGATGCTCCAACGAAGCGACCAGCTGCGCCTCCATCTCAAAACGGCGCACAAACCCCGGCCGATTGGCGATATCGGGATGGATCGCCTTGATCGCAACTTCACGACCCACACCCGGCTGGGCGGCTCGCCACACAATGCCGTGAGCGCCCTCGCCGATGCGGCCCCGCAGCGCATAGCCGCGTAGGAACTGTGCCGCCGGAGGAGCAGCCCCCACCGACAGAGTCTCGTCTTGGAGCAGGATTCGCCCCTCGAGATCGACCAGTTCCTTGGATGGCTCAATCCCCAAACCCTCCCCCAACTCACGACGGAGAGCCTGGAAGGCGGCAAGGGCATCGGCCTGGCGCCCCGACCGGTACAAAGCCAGCATGAGGGCACCGGTCAGCCGTTCTCGATGGGGATGCTCTTCGACTAGGGCCTGCAGGTCGGAGATAGTCTCACGTTCCCGACCCAAGGCGAGCAGAGCGTCGAATCGATCCTCCATCGCGGCTAGTCGCAGCTCTTCGAGACGCAGGATCTCAAGCCGGGCAAACTCGTCATAGGTGAAGTCGGCATATGCCGAGCCTTGCCACATCGAAAGAGCGTCGTCCAACAGCTTGAGGGCTTGCCCGGGATCGGTCGCCAGGACCTCGCGCGCTTCTCGAGAAACCGACTCGAACCCGAGGGCATCTATCTGACCAGGTGTTGCCCGAAGCACGTAGCCCGGAGTTTGGGTAGAGATGATTCCATCTTGTCCGGATTCGCGATCCGGCTCCAAGGCAGCACGCAGCTTCGAGATGTGAAAGCGAAGCGTGCTGACACCGACCTCGGAATCACTTCCACCCCAGACAAGATCGAGCAGTCTGTCGGTTGAAACAACCTCATTGGCATGCACTAACAGAGCGGCCAGCAGTGCACGTTGCCGAGGGGCGGCAATGGTCACTGGCCGTCCGGTATCGAGTACCCGTAGCGGACCAAGGACAAGGAACTCCATAGGAGCCTTCCCACTCGCCATGCCATCTTCTCATAGGTTCTGGGAGGCGACCAGGGACAATTACGCACTCTGACTGTCAACACCTAGATGCATGTATGAATGAGATCCGAAGGCGTGGAACGAGATCGTTGGCGGCAGATGCCCGGGTCGCCGCGCTGCGACCCAGAAGCTGAATGACCGACCACAAGCGAGAATCCCCAGCAAATGCTGGGGATTCTTCTGGTCGGGCTGGCCAGATTTGAACTGGCGACCCCCTGCTCCCAAAGCAGGTGCGCTACCAAGCTGCGCTACAGCCCGTGAGGGCGACATTGTGGCACGTTCCGGTCAGTCTGTCGTACTGAGCCGATACCTTGGGGGTATGAAGCCTCGAATCCCTGAGGAATTGCTAGAGCGAGCGGCCCTATGGGACGAGCTGTCTCGGCGAGAACGCGCCGATCTTGGCACGGCGCTGCGCGGACTAGGGCTTTCTCATAGCGAGATTCGCCAGACAATTCCCGTTCCAAAATCGACCCTTTCTAATTGGTGTCGAGGGATCGAGCTGAGCCCAGGGCAACTCGAAGGTATTCGCCTGCGTGGGCATTCGCAGCTCGGTGTACCGCGCGACACCCAGAGAAGGAGGCGCGCGGAGCTCCGCGAGATCCGACGCTCGGCCGCGGAGAGGGCAGAGCTGCTGTCGCAAGACCCTCTCTTTGCAGCGGGAGTGGCCCTCTATTGGGCAGAGGGCGCAAAAACACAGAGCGACATGACCCTCGCCAACACCGACCCGGCACTCCTCCGCCTGTTCATCTTGTGGGTTCGCAGCTACCTCGATGCGGGCGTGGAGTTTCGCCTAAGTCTCCACCTCCACGAGGGCAATAGCGAACACGAGGCGAAACGATTCTGGCTGCAGTCGCTCTCCCTTCCAACAGCACGATTCACGAAGACGTATGTCAAGCCCGCCGGCACGGGCCACCGCAGCAATCGCCTGGAGCACGGGGTTTGCCGGGTTCGGGTCTGCAGATCCACAGACTTCTGGCATACGACAATGGCGTGGATTGAATATATGGGGGATCATGCCCCCTCAAGCATTGCTACACTCGCTCCGGGTCGCTAGCTCAATCAGGCAGAGCACCGGACTCTTAATCCGTAGGTTCTGGGTTCGATTCCCAGGCGACCCACCAAACGCCTTCACCATCTTCTTAGCTAGCTGGAGGCGATTTTGCGGGCGTGGCGGAAATGGAAGACGCGCCAGGTTTAGGTCCTGGTAGGCGAAAGCCTGTGGGGGTTCGAGTCCCTTCGCCCGCACCACACATGGCACAGCGGGGTTCACCGGCCCGCTCTGGATTGCCGGTTATGGGCGTTCCGCTTCGTCGGGGACTGCTCCCATCCGAGCATCGCTCCGGCCAGGTCCTCACCTGAGGGTTGTCAGAATTCGATCGATTCATACCACATGAACCCAGTCCAGCTGTGTCTGGCTATTTTGAGCGTTCCGTTCACATCGACCACCGTGAAGGTTGCGATGCCGTCGAGACGTTCTCCCTCCTGTTGCCAGAGTTCCCGATGGCGGACCGTCCACGGACCATTGCCGGTCACAACCGACTCACCGACAATTTCATTCTGCCAGTCGTAGTCAAATCCCTTGCTCACGACCCCATCTGCATCGTCGTTGATGACCATGTACGACGTTCCGTTTTCGGCCCTGTAGATGTATTCATGGAGGACATAGTCGTCAGTTACCGTCACACGCAATGCCGGTTCGTCCTTGGTCTCCCACGACACCAAGTAGTCATCGAGCAACTCAAACAGGCCGTCGGGAGGTGGCGTGGTCGAGACCGAACTGGCTCCTGCGTCAGCATCATCCTCTGATGTGCTGCACGCACCGACAATGAGGATGAGGACCAAACTCAACAGCCAAGGAACTGTGCGAAGACCCGTCATGGCGACCCCCATTAATGCAGAGGCCCCACCAGCCGCAGGGGGCCTCCTGCTGTGGCTCCCGTGATCGTCTCACTTCCCTAGGCCAACGTCAACCCTGAGAACCCGTACATAACGCCACTTTGGTACTCGCAGTGGCGGCTGCTCGAATCGTAGGCAACGACGCCCGACAACACCCGCGGTTCGCTGACAGGATGCGTACACGTTCTGGGCATCGCTCGTTCCCTGCACCGCGCTCCACTGCAACCCGATTGCAACCCAACAGGCTGGTACAGGACGGGACACGATGGGACGAAAGCCTCCCCGTCACCCGAAAACAGCACGATTCGTGGACTCCTTGGTACAGGATGGG
>RCNF010000400.1_pt1 | contig 32311 bp, 31 predicted proteins | sample 2041311 | NCBI WGS metagenome assembly RCNF01 (sample SAMN09708228, study PRJNA481090) | Marine sediment metagenome, whole genome shotgun sequencing project. | biome: marine sediment; feature: ocean; material: sediment; isolation source: Sewage treatment plant 2 marine sediment (STP2) ...
GCGATCGCCGCGGGCGGGAGCGCGATGGTCCTTATCCCCGAGATATCACTCGTTCCGCAGACGACGGCGAGGTTCCGCAGGAGGTTCGGCGAGAGGGTCGCGGTCATCCACAGCCGGCTCACCGGGCCGCAGCGCGCCTCGATATGGCGGGACGCCGCGGCGGGCCTGGTCGACGTGGTGATAGGGGCGAGGTCGGCGGTATTCGTTCCGCTGAAGAACATGCGCGTCATCGTCATCGACGAGGAGCAGGATTCGTCTTTCAAGCAGCAGGAGAAGCCCCATTACAGCGCTGTCGATGTGGCGGAGTTCAGGGCACGCACCGAGAGCGCCGTCATGGTGACCGGCTCGGCCACTCCTTCGCTCGAGTCGTGGCACCTTGCGTCGGCCGGCGGCCCGGTCGCGAGGTTCGTCCTTCCCGATCGCCCCGGCGCGGGGGAGCTTCCTCCCGTAGAGATCGTAGATATGAGAAAGAAGCGGCGCGGGATCTCGGAAGGACTTCTCGACGCCCTTGACAGCTGCGTATCGGCGGGGAGGCAGGCGATAGTCCTGATCAACCGCAGGGGGTTCGCCAGCTACCTGCAGTGTCCGAAGTGCGGATGGATAGGAAGCTGTCCGAACTGCTCGATATCCCTGACCTGGCACAGCAGGGGGGGGCGCCTCGCCTGCCATTACTGCGGTCATAGCTCGGGAACGCCGGAGAAATGCCCCGAATGCGGATCGTACGGCTTCGTCCGTCTCGGGGGCGGGACACAGAAGGTCGAATCGGACCTGATAAACCTCCTGCCCGGCGTAAATATCCTCAGGATGGACCTCGATACGACATCCGGTACGAGCGGGCACGCCGACATCCTCGAGAAGTTCGCCGGAGGAGGGGCCGATATCCTCCTCGGGACCCAGATGGTCGCCAAGGGGCACCATTACCCCAACGTCACCGTTGTCGGGGTGCTGTCAGCCGATGCCGGGCTGAACTTTCCCGACTTCCGGGCGGCGGAGCGGACGTTCCAGCTCCTTTCCCAGGTCGCCGGACGGACCGGCAGGGGCGGCGAGGGCGGAAAGGTGCTGATCCAGACATATACCCCGGAGCATTTCATATTCGATTTCATCAAGAGGCACGATTTCCCCGGTTTTGCGGCTATGGAGCTCAGATCGAGGGAGCAGTTCGCCTATCCGCCCGTCGGGCGCCTGATACTGATGACCGTTTCGGCGAGGACGCGGGACGGGGCGATGAAGGGTGGCGAGGCTGTGGCCGCGGCCGCCGCGTCGTCAGGGGTGGTGCCGGAGTTCAGCATCCTCGGCCCTGTGCCGGCGATGATAGAGAGGTTGAGGGGGATGTTCAGGGTCCAGCTCCTGATCCGCGCCGATATAGCTCCCCCGGAGAAGCGAAAACTGGTCGAGACGGCCCGTGAGGCGATTTCCGGGATGCGGAGCGTTACCCTTCAGTGGGACGTCGATCCGCTCGATATCTTCTGACGGGGTGGTTGCTTTGCCCTTGACAGTTGGGCGGCCGTTGGCTAATTTTCCAGTGTAAAGAGAAGATACCACGATACTTCCATTTCCCGTCCAGACTTATCGAAGTCGGGAGGATTCCCCGGGTTCACAGCAGAATGTTCAGGAGAGCCCCGGATGATGGCGTGTATCGTAAAAATGAGAGATCGAAGATAAGGAACCGAAGGTTTCGAAGGAGGTTTGTTCGCCCATGAACAGGAAGCATATCATACTTGTGCTCCTCGTAGCAGCGCTCGCAACCGTTTTCGCGTGCAAGAGTGTTGAGACCACGAGCGCGATGCTTCATAACCAGACCGGCAACTATGAAGAAGCGATAGGCCAGGCCAAACTCGGCCTCGAGAAGAATCCGAATGACGCCGAGGCCTGTTTCCAGCTAGGCATCTCCTACTCGTACACCGAGGAGATGGCGCTCGCCTACAAGTACTTCACCAAGGCGGCGGAGCTCGATCCTAGTAAGCAGAAGCTGACCGAGGACAATATCAAGTCTAACTGGGCGCGCCACTTTAACGCCGGTATCGCCGAGTTCCAGGGCGAAAATCTCGAGGGCGCTGCCGTCGAGTTCGAGGAGTGCGTCGACGCCGATCCGAGGCAGATCAAGGGATGGCTCAACCTGGCCAAGGCTTTCAACTCTCTCGCGGTCGAGGATTCGACCTATTGGGAAAAATCGTTCATGGTCGCCGACACCCTTATGGTGCTGATCACCGAGGAAGACCAGGACTACGGCAAGGTGCTCGAGCTCACCGGTACTGTCCTTGTCGTCAAGGGCGAGAATGACAGGGCATACGAGATCTTCGAGAAACTGATGAGAGACGATCCGGTCAACGCCGAGATCGTCGAAACCATCGGCAACGACTTCCTCGTCAACGAGGAGTGGGAAGAAGCCGTGAAGTTCTTCCAGCTCGCCGCGGACGGAAGGCGCGCGACGGAGACGGAGAGCTTCGACCTCTATTACAACATGGGTGTATGTCACCTGAGGCTCGACCAGTTCCTTCTCTCCGCCGATTCTTTCCAGAACGCTCTCATAGTCGAACCGGAGAACAAGGCGGCTCATTACAGTCTCCTTCTCGCCTACTATTCAGGCGAGTTCTGGGATGAGGCTATCATGCAGGGCCAGATCTACACGGAGAAGTTCCCCGATGACCCTCAGGGCTGGCAGATATTGAGCCTCGGCTTCAGCAAGAGGGGCATGAAGATCAAGGCCGAGGAAGCGGCCAGAAAATATCAGGAGTTGAAGGGAAGCTGAGAGGACTATCACGGGGACGCGCTCTCTGCGTCCCCGTTTCACTTCCGCCCTGCCGATGTTCTCTCCGCGCATATACCCATTTGTCTTGACACGAGGAGGAAACTCGAATATTATTGGGGTGTCGTACAGGGTAGCATTCTTCGTTACCCATTGTTCTCCCAGAAAGATGGAGGGTTTCCCCGGAAACGGGTCCTCGCGTAAGCCTAGGTGATTTTTACCTCAATCATATTCGAGCATAACAGAATCCACCGACATCGACGGGAACCTTGATCAGCACGGTTATAACGAAGGTTTTTATAAATCCCGATTTTCAGATAGAAAGGAAAGTGAGTGCAGTCGCGGGGTGTTGCCCCGAGGCAGTGAGGGGTCACAGTAAAGAGGTTTTAATTTATGGAAATAACAGAACTTAAAAAGAGAAAGATCGATGAGTTGATGGCGATGGCCGTCGAGCTCAAGATCAGTGAAGCGAGCGGCCTCAGGAAACAGGAACTGATATTCAGGATCCTCGAGGAGCAGGCGAAACAAAACGGCTTCATATTTAACGAGGGAGTGCTTCAGGTGCTGCCGGAAGGCTACGGCTTTCTCAGGTCGCCTGATTACAACTATCTTCCCGGGCCGGATGATATCTATGTCTCGCCTTCGCAGATCAAGAAATTCTCGCTCCGTACGGGCGACACCGTATCGGGGCAGGTCAGGTCACCCAAGGACTCAGAGAGGTATTTCGCCCTTCTGAAGGTCGAGGCGGTCAACGGGGAGCATCCTGAGGAAGCGAAGAAGAAGACACTCTTCGACAACCTCACGCCCCTTTACCCCGAATCTATGATCGATCTGGAACATGACCCGGATGATATGTCGACGAGGCTGATGAACCTGATGACGCCTATCGGTAAAGGGCAGAGAGCACTCATCGTCGCCCCGCCGAGAACGGGAAAGACGGTCATCCTCCAGAAGATAGCCAACTCGATAACGGCTAATCACCCCGAGATAGTCCTCATCGTCCTCCTGATCGACGAGCGCCCCGAAGAGGTCACAGACATGCAGCGTTCGGTAAATGGCGAGGTGATCAGCTCGACCTTCGACGAGCCGGCTGACAGGCACGTTCATGTCGCCGACATGGTGATACAGAAGGCGAAGAGGTTAGTCGAGCACGGCAAGCACGTAGTGATCCTGCTCGATTCGATCACGAGGCTCGCCAGGGCGCATAACTCTGTTGTCCCGCATTCGGGCAAGATCCTGTCGGGCGGTGTCGACTCGAACGCGCTCCAGAGGCCGAAGCGGTTCTTCGGAGCGGCACGTAACACCGAGGAGCAGGGAAGCCTTACGATCATCGCTACGGCCCTGATCGAGACAGGCAGCCGGATGGACGAGGTCATCTTCGAGGAGTTCAAGGGAACAGGTAACCTCGAGATAGTCCTCGACCGCAGGCTCGCCGACAAGAGGGTATGGCCGGCGATAGACATCTTCCGCTCGGGAACGAGGAAGGAAGAGCTTCTTCTCGACGAGAAGGTGCTGAGCAAGGTATATATCCTCCGCAAGTTCCTCAGCGACAAGTCATGCGTCGAGGCGATGGAGTTCCTTATCGATAAGGTCTCGAGGACCAAGTCGAACAACAAGTTCCTCCAGTCGATGAACGTATAGCGGCCGAAGAGGTAAAAAATAAGATTGATATCGCCGGGGCAGGTTATTAAATTGTCTATTCCCCGGCAGTTGCCGATTACATGGAAGTGAAACAGGGATAATCCCGGAGAAAATGAGATGAAGAACGAAATCCATCCCGCGTACAAGACGACGACGATCACCTGCCTTTGTGGAAACGTTATTGAAACACGTTCCACATCGGAAGATATCCACGTCGAGATCTGCTCGCAGTGTCACCCGTTTTTCACCGGAAAGCAGAAGCTGATCGATACGGCGGGACGCGTCGAGAGATTCCAGCGCAAGTACGGCGATTACAGGAAAAAAGCCGGCGAGCAGGACAAGAAGTAGCTCCAGCCTCACCGGCCTTTAATCAGAACAGAGGGAAGCATGCCCGACTGCGGCGGAGAAAAACGTCTACAGGTAGGCGGCCAGGCCGTTATCGAAGGCGTGATGATGCGATCGCCGTCCGGTATAGCCACGGCCGTCCGTGTGCCGAGCGGCCGGATAGTGATAAAGACCGAGCCTTTCGTCAGCCTCACCAGGAAATCGAAGTTCTTCGGCCTGCCCGTGATACGCGGGGGCGTCGCCCTTATCGAGACGTTTATCGTCGCGATGAAGGCGCTTGCCTTTTCGGCCGACGAATCGATCAACGAGGATGAGGACGAGGAAAAGGAAAAGAAGAGCGGAGGGGTCTCGTGGCACATGGCGCTGGCGATGGTCGGCGCGTTCATACTGGGCCTGGGCCTCTTCTTCTACGTCCCGCTACTGCTGACCGACCTTCTCAAGATAGAGAGCGGCATCTATTTCAACCTCGTCGACGGCCTCTTTCGATTGATAATCATATTCCTCTACATCTACGCGATCACCCGCTGGAAGGATATGCAGCGGATATTCGAGTACCACGGCGCCGAGCACAAGGCGATCTTCACATTCGAAGAGGGGATCGAGGTTACACCGGAGAACGCGATGGACCATTCGCGCCTTCATCCGAGGTGCAGCACATCGTTCCTTCTCATCGTGGTCCTCGTCAGCGTGATCGTATTCACATTCACCGGCCGGCCCGACAATGTGGGGCAGAGGGTCTTCCGGCTCGCGATGATCCCCCTCATCGGCGGCCTCTCCTACGAGGTCCTCAAGGCATCGGCCAGGCCGAGGTTCAGGAAGTTTTTCGGCTTCGTGTACTGGCCGGGGATGATGATGCAGAAGCTCACGACGAGAGAGCCCTCGGTCGACCAGATCGAAGTGGCCATAGCCGCCTTGAACGCCAGCCTGGCGGACAATTTACTGGAATCCAGACAGTTTATAGATTAGTGTTTTTTTGCGGGATCAGCGGTTCGTGGCGGAGTTTTTCCGCCGGTGCCGTAATCCTTTCCGCCGGAGGACCGGAATGAGCAGTAGCGACAGATATGAAAAGGTCCTGGCCCGCTTCGACCAGCTCGGCGAGGAGCTGGGGAAGCCGGAGAACATCAGGGACCAGAAAAAGTACAGGGAGCTGGGCCGTGAGCGCAGTGACCTGGCAGACGCGGTGACAGCCATAAAGGAATGGCTCGGTCTCAACACGACATCGATCGACGACGAGGAGGTCATCGAGGCCTCGGACGACGCCGAACTCATCGAGATGGCAAAAGCCGAGCTGGAGGAGATAAAGCCCCGGATGGCCGAGCTCGAGGAGAATATAAAACTCCTCCTGATCCCGAGCGACCCTGACGACTCCCGCAACACCGTCTTCGAGATAAGAGCGGGGACCGGTGGGGACGAGGCTGCCCTCTTTGCCGCCGACCTTGCGAGGATGTACAGGCTCTACGCCGAGGGGCAGAAGTGGAAGGTCGAGATACTGAACAGCAACGTGACCGAGAAGGGCGGCTTCAAGGAGATCATCTTCCTCATCACCGGAGAGAACGCGTACGGTAACCTGAAGTTCGAGAGCGGAGTGCACAGGGTCCAGCGGGTCCCGGTCACCGAGTCGGGCGGCAGGATACATACATCGGCGGTCTCAGTGGCGGTACTCCCCGAGGCGGAAGAGGTCGATATCGGGATAGCGGCGAACGACCTCAAGATCGATGTCTACAGGTCGAGCGGTCCCGGTGGCCAGAGCGTCAACACGACCGATTCGGCCGTTCGCATAACGCATATACCTACGGGACTCGTCGTCACATGCCAGGACGAGAAATCCCAGCACAAGAACAAGGCGAAGGCGCTGAAGGTCCTCCGTTCGCGGCTGCTCGAGAAGGCGAAAAGCGAGCAGGAGGCCGAGGTCGCCGCGCAGAGGCGGAGCCAGGTCGGCTCGGGCGACCGGAGCGCCAAGATCAGGACATACAACTTCCCGCAGGGAAGGGTCACCGATCACAGGATCGGGCTGACCGTGCATAATCTCGGCGGTATCCTCGACGGCGACCTCACGCATGTCATCGGGGAGCTCGCCGTGGCGCGTCGCGAGGAGCTTCTCGCGATGGAGATGGAAAAGGGAACAACGGAAGGTTGACGGGATGGACCGCGCACCGACCGTTATCGAAGCGGTCAAGATGTCAGAAGGTTACCTCGCCAAACACGGGGTTGAGTCGGCGAGGCTCAGCGCTGAGCATCTTCTCGCGAAGGCGCTCGGATGTACGAGGCTCGATCTCTACCTGAGATTCGAGGAGACGCTGGGCGAGCCGGTCCTCGTCGAGTACAGGGGGGACCTGAAGAAGAGAGCGAACCGCATACCGCTGCAGTATATCCTCGGCGAGGTCGATTTCCTCAACCTGACATTGAAGATCGAAGAAGATGTGTTCATTCCGCGACCCGAGACCGAGCTCCTCGTCGAATTTGCCGCGGAGCTGATGGGGCCGAGGGAAGCGGTAAGGTTCATAGAGTTCGGTACCGGTTCGGGCGCGATATCGGGGGCCCTTGCCTCGACCGGTCCCCGGTGGAGCGGGATCGCGTTCGACATATCTCCCGGCGCTGCCGCGCTGGCCGCTGCCAACATCGAGGCGATCGGCGTCTCCGACCGTGTCGAGGTCGTCGTCTCCGACGGATTCGGGGAATTCGCCGGTGATGGAGCATTCGACCTCGTCATATCAAATCCGCCATACATCCCGGCCGGTGATATCGAGGGTCTCCAGGAGGAGGTCTCGTCCTGGGAGAGCCGCGCCGCTCTTGACGGGGGCGAGGACGGGCTCGACTTCTATCCCGTTATCGCCGCGGAGGCCCTGCGTCTGCTGAAGCCGGGTGGGGCGATCGCTGTCGAGATAGGGCACGGACAGGGAGAAGCGGTACAGAAGATTTTAAAGGCGGCCGGTTTTACCGGCGTCGAGATGAGAAAAGATTATAATGGACTCGAGCGGATGGTCGCAGGAAAGCGGGGGGACTGATGGACAGTTTCATAATCAGGGGGCCTTCGAGGCTCGAAGGGAACGTCAGGATAAGCGGGGCGAAGAACGCGATGCTGCCGCTGATGGCGGCGACGATCCTCACCGGCGGTCGCTGCGTTCTCGATAATGTCCCGAGCCTTCGCGACACGAGGACGATGATGGAGGTCCTCGAGATGCTCGGGATACCGTCCGACCTTGAGGACGGCACACTCACGATAGACGCGACCGAGGTGACCTCGTTCGAGGCGCCGTACGACCTGGTCCGCACGATGCGCGCCTCGATTTACGTTCTCGGGCCGCTGCTCGCGAGATTCGGGAAGGCGAGGGTCTCGATGCCGGGCGGATGCGCCTGGGGACCGAGGCCGATCGAGCAGCACCTCAAGGGGATGATGTCACTCGGAGCGAAGTTGAAGATCGACCATGGATATATCGACGCGCAGGCGGACAGGCTCAAGGGAGCCTCCGTGATACTGGCTATGCCGAGTGTCGGCGCGACGGTGAATATAATGCTCGCCGCCTCGCTGGCTGACGGCGAGACGGTGATCGAGAACGCCGCGCGCGAACCTGAGATAATGGCGCTCGCCGGAGCGTTGAGGTGCGCCGGTGTCGAGATCGAGGGGGACGGCACCTCGACGATACATGTACAGGGACGCGATTCGATCGAGCCGTTCAGGCACTCGGTGATCCCCGACAGGATCGAGGCGGGCACGTACGCGGCGGCCGCGCTTATCACGGGCGGCGACGTCACCCTGGAGAACTGCCGGCCCGAACATATGCATTCGGTCATAGATAAATTAAAGGCCTGCGGTGCCACTGTGACCGAGACCGATGACACGATGAGGGTCGTCGGCCCGGAGAGGATATCGCCGGTCGACATCGACACGGGATACTATCCCTCCTTCCCGACAGATATGCAGGCACAGATGATGGCGGTCCTCTGTATCGCTGACGGGGCGAGCACGATCATCGAACATGTCTACCCCGACAGATTCACCCATGTCCCCGAGCTGAAGCGCTTCGGAGCGAAGATCACACTCGACGGCCATGTCGCCGTCGTATCGGGCGTCGAAAAGCTCGAAGGGGCGCCGGTGATGGCTACCGATATCAGGGCAAGCTCGGCGCTTCTTCTCGCGGCTATGGTCGCCGAGGGGGAGACGAAGGTCCTGAGGATCTATCATATCGAACGGGGATACGAGGATATCGAGAACAAGTTGCGCGCCCTCGGCGCGGATATCACGAGAGTAAAGGACTGACCGATCCCGCAAAGGGAGCCTCTTTTTGAAACACGTCATCATAGGAACGGCCGGCCATGTCGATCACGGCAAGACCGAGCTGGTCAAGGCGCTCACCGGGCATGACACCGATCGTCTCGCCGAGGAGAAGAAGCGCGGGATCTCGATCGTTCTCGGCTTTGCTCCGATCGATCTCGGCGCCGATGTCGAGGCCGGGGTCGTCGACGTTCCGGGACACGAGCGTTTCGTCAAGAACATGGTCTCCGGCGCGGTCGGCGTCGACATAGCGATGATCGCCGTCGCCGCCGATGAGGGCGTGATGCCCCAGACCGAAGAGCACTTTGAGGTGCTTCGGCTCCTCGGTGTGCGCAGCGGAGTGATAGCCCTGACGAAGATCGACCTCGTCGACGAGGAGATAGCCGGCGTGGTCGAGAGCGAGGTCGCCGATCTGCTCGCCGGGACGCAGCTCGAGGGGAGCCCCTTCGTGAGGACCTCGATCGTCAGCGGCGAGGGGATAGAGGATCTGAGAGCGGAACTCTCGCGCGCCGCGGCCGGTGCGGCCGGAAGGTCGCCGGGCGGATTCTTCAGGATGCCTGTCGACAGGATATTCACCAGAAGCGGAATAGGAACGATAGTAACCGGGACGACATGGAGCGGCCGGGTGAGCAGCGGCGACGAGGTCTCGCTTGAGCCGCAGGGGCGCATGGTCAGGGTCAGGGAGGTCCAGTCGTTCGAACATGATATTGACGAGTCCGTCTCGGGGATGCGCACTGCGCTGGCCCTTCACGGGGTCAAGGTCGCCGACGTCCACACGGGAAACCAGCTCGTAAAGCCGGGCGTGCTTCCCGTCTCATCGATGATCGATGTACGGATCGAGATGAGCAGGCTTCCCGGCTCGAAGCTGAAGAACAACCAGAGGGTGAGGTTCCATCACGCCGCCGCCGAACTCCTCGCGCGGGCCGTTCTGCTCGACAGCGAACATCTCGGCCCGGGAGAGAGCGGGATGATCCAGCTGAGGCTCGAGAAGCCGGCGGCCGCCATGACCGGCGACCGGTTCGTGCTGCGGACATATTCGCCGATGAGGATACTTGCCGGCGGGCGGATCATCGATCCGTCGGCGCCGAAAGAGAAGCGGTTCCAGGATGGCAGGCTGGCCCTGCTTGCGGAGCTCGATTCGGGAGAGGCGGATCGTATGGTCGCCGCTCTCGCCGCGGATGCAGGTCCGGCAGGGATCGTGGCTGGAGATCTCGCGAGGTACGGGGTCGGTCCCGAAGAGGCGGCGAAGACTGTGCGGTCCCTCGTGTCGGCCGGGACACTCGTCCCCGGCGGCGACAGGTTCTATCACGGTGAGACTGTGAGACTCTACGATGAGAGGATCGTCTCTGCGCTGGAGAACGTCACCGGCGGCAACGAACTGAAATGGGGCGTCGACCGCGAGGAGCTTCGCGCCCTTGCCGGCCTGACGGGCAGTCCGCTCTTCGACCATCTTCTCGAGAAGGGGAAGTCGGAATCCCGGCTCTTCTTCAAGGGCGGAAAGGTGAGGGCCGGTTCGGACGAGCTCGAGCTGACAGGCGAGACGAAGGTCCTCGTCGAGAAGCTCGATGCGTTCATTACCGCGGCGGGCGTGAAATTTCCGATGAAGCCTCTCGGCAGCGGCCGGCGATGAGAAGAAGATGAACAGCTGTATCCATATATTGCAGGATGGCGGTAAGATAGTGAGGGTGGGCTCGGATGGATGGATCTCCGCCCCCGCGTTTGATGATGTTGTCGCGAAGGTCGCCGTGATGATCGGGGACAAGGGATCGATGACGATAGGCGACTTCAAGGACCAGTTCGGGTTGTCGAGAAAGTATGCCGTTCCCCTGCTCGAGTATCTCGACATGAGCGGCTACACGAGACGCGAGGGCGACGCGAGAGTTGCCGGCCCCTCACTGAAGGGAGATTCGTGATGGACGCATCGGCCGGGAGAAAGAAAACGAGGCAGGTCTCCTACGGCGAGGTGGCGATAGGCGGAGAGGCGCCGGTCAGCATCCAGTCGATGTGTACCTGTCCCGCTTCCCGCATCGATGACACACTTGCCGAGATCGGTTCCCTTCACCGGGCAGGCTGCCAGGTGGTCCGTGTAGCGATCCGCGACGAGGGCGACCTTGCCGCGCTTCCAGCTATCCTCGGCGAGAGCGGCATGCCGGTCGTGGCCGACATACATTTTCATCACAGGCTCGCCATAGGCGCCGCGAAAGCGGGCGCTGCCGGATTGCGGATCAACCCCGGTAATATCGGGAGCGAAGAGAAGGTAAAGGCCGTGATCGAAGCGGCAGGCGAGGCCGGGATACCGGTCCGTGTCGGAGTGAACGCCGGCAGCCTCGAGAAAAGGCTGAAGGAGCTCGCGCGCAGTGAACCGGCACGAGCCCTCAGCGAGAGCGCCGCGGGATACATGGAGATGATCTCGGGATGGGGATTTAACGAGATGATCTTCAGCCTCAAGTCTTCCGATCCGGATGTCACCGTCGAGGCGAACACGATATTCGCCAGGGGATGCGATTACCCGCTGCATATCGGTGTGACCGAGGCGGGCCCGCCTCTCAGCGGAGCGGCCAGGTCGGTCGTCGCGCTGACGAAACTCCTGTCGATGGGGATCGGGGATACTATCCGTGTCTCGCTCTCCGGCGACCCGGTCAACGAGGTCATCGTGGCGGCGGCCCTTCTCTCGTCACTCGGTCTGCGTGACGATTTTCCCAGGATCATATCGTGCCCTACCTGCGGAAGGTGTCATCTTGACGTCGACACGATCGCCGGCAGTCTCGAAAGGGAGATCAGCGGGTGCGGCTCGGGGATAAGTGTCGCCGTGATGGGATGCGAAGTGAACGGCCCCGGGGAGGCCCGTGAGGCTGATATCGGTATCGCCGGCTCACCTAAAGGCGCAGTGCTCTTCCGGAAGGGCAAGATCATCCGTACGATCGAGGGGGACCCCCTGGAGACCCTTCTGGCGGAAGTCAGGGACCTCCTCAGCGGACCGTAAACTATTTTTACATGCCGCCCGCATATCACGTAAAATCATCTAGAAAAATTAACGAAAGTGTGGTATATTCGGCCCCATATGAAAGTATGACCTATTTCGGGGATACTTTGACCGGACATTGTGTGCTGTGACATCTACCTGAATGGTAGAGAGGAGGTCTTTGATGAGGGGCAGCAAGATATTATTGGCGCTGGTCGCCGTATTGCTTCTCGCCGCGCCGTTCGCAAGCGCGGGAGACGACCTGGGCCTGCCCACAGATAAGACATCAGGGACGACGTACAAGCTGGTCAGGTTCGAAGGCGTGGTCTACAGGATAGCCACTGAGGTTGCCTGTAATCTGTACTTCTACAAGCTTGATGACGGGCATCATCTGCTTTCGATCAAGCCTGTCGAAGAGGGTCCGACACCCGTTTGCATAGTAGTTGTTCAGTGGGGCATGTTCCCGCCTGTGAGCCTCGGGCTCGGCATGGGGGGCACGAACGACTGGATCCTGGGTACGGAGACCGGTTACGCCGAGAAGTAGACGAGAAAAAGAATTTAACGCGCCTTTAAGAAATTTTACCCGGCTTCGGGAGGCCCGGCATGGGGAAAGTGAGAACTTTTTCAACCGGGCCTCGATTTGTATTTGCGGCAACAGTTTAGAGTGACACCTCTTTCGGCCCCTTTTTGCCCCTCTGGTACGGCTCTTGCCCTTTGTATATACCCCGTGGTAACAGGAAGACGTGGCTGATGCGGTGCGGACGACAGGATGTCCCGGCCGCGCAAAAAAAGGGGGGCTCGGCAGAGCCCCCCTTTTTTTATTGGGAAGTCTCGTCGGGCAGGCGCGGGGAGACGAAGAGTGTCTTCGACCTGATGCATGATGCCGTGCCGGGCTTCGCGCTGCGGGGGCGCCTCACGTATCTCTTCTCGGCGCAGATCACGGGGACCGTTCCCGAGCCCCTCGCCTTGCTGAACCAGGCTGCGATCTCGGCGGCCATCTCTATGACCCGTGCCGGGGTCGAGCGGTTCGCGCCCTTGAGGACCACGTGAGATCCGGGCGTTCCCTGTGCGTGGAACCAGAGGTCGGTCGGTTTCGCGAAGCGGTGGGTGAGCTCGTCGTTCTCCTTGTCGCTTTTACCGACGTATATCGTGTGGGTGTCGTCAACGGGGAAGGCCTTGAAGCGGGGCTTGTCTTTATCTTTTACTTTTCCCAAACGGGTGACAGCGGTGCCCTCCGGGATTATCATCGCTGCGAGTCTGGCAGGGTCGTCTATCGCGTCGGTCCTGGCGATGCTTTTCTCGAGTTCCGAGACATCCTCCCTGATACTTGCCCTGCGCGCCTTGATTATCTCGATCCCCTTCTCGCCCTTCTTTGCCTTGCGGAAATAGACCTGTATGTTTCTTTCGGGGTCGAGCGCCGGATCGAGAGGGATCGTGATCTCGTCCTCACCGTTGAAATCCATCGCGGTGATCTCGCTCAGTCCCGTCCTCAGCCTGTGCCGCCATGTGACGAGAAGGTTTCCCAAGTATCTGAACTCCTCGGCGCGCCTGGCCGATTCGAGGTCCTCTTCTACATTCTTCAGCAGGCGGCGTGCTTTCTTCAGAGCACGTCGATGATGTTTCGATGCGGCCTTTTTCAGCCAGACGGTGAATACGGGAAGGACCTTCTCTTCGGTCCTTGTGTCGAGGACGGCTTTCAGCGAATCCGGGCTGCCTGGCCTCGGGTCGAAATCGATCCCGACCGGATAGACCGCGCAGGTGCCGCGGTCGCTTGCCCCTGGGAAATCATAGATCTTCCAGTCGAATGTTTGAGTGGATAGCCGTTTGCCAATGGTGATAAGAGCCGCAGTCAGCCCCTCGTGATCATCTGCATGACGCTCGGTGAGCGCTCCTGCGAGCACCGGGTCGATTCCGCCGACGTTGCCGGTGAGGAACGAGGAGAGTCCTTTCTCCTCTTCATCGTCCGGGGCGAACTCGAGTTTCCAGCCGTCAGGGAGACCGAGAAGCGTCCATCGCCGCGGTGGGGGCAGCTGGTCCGGCGAACCGGGCGGCCGCGATCCGGGAGCGCCGAAGGTCTCGAGGGCGTGGCCGGTCCCCTCCCTGAAGAGCGCCGCGCTGCGGAACACAGGGGAGAGGTCTATCCTGAGGGTCAGCTTTGAGCTCTCGCCCCAGCTCTTCTTCTCGTTAAAATTAATAAGGATCACGCGGTCGAGGCCGAGAGGCTCGACCTCTGTGACTTCCGTTCCGTTCAGGTCCCCGAAAGCAGGCTTTGACGCATCTTCGGGGAGCAGCCTTGCCTCCGAGATGATGATCTCGGATTCCCTGCCCGCGCTGACGAGGTGAAGGAAGCGGCGGCCCTTACCGGAGAAGACAATAGTCATTCCCCCGGCGAACCGGACGGCCGACTCGACGGTCCTCCCCTTCAGAAGGCTGTCGAGTTCGAGGGCAAGTGCGTATGCGGTCAATGCGTTCACGGCGGAAGCATAAGTGTCGGGAGGCCCCAAGTCAAACTGAACCGCTAGCGCCGATTGTGTGGACATCAGGGGCGGATGATTGTAATATCACCTGAAAAGCGGATGTAATCTGGAAGGAGAATATCAGATGGTGACCAGTATGACCGGGTACGGTAAGGGCTCCGCGCCGATCGGCGGAGGGAAGATAGAAGTCGAAATACGGACTGTGAATCACAGGTTCATCGACTTTTCTATAAGGGTTCCCAGACCTCTGAACGGATACGAAAGGGAGATAGAGAAGGCTGTGAGACGCAAGGTCAGGCGCGGCCACGTCTACGTCAATGTCAACTTCGACAAGGGAGCCGACTCGACGACCTCAGCGGTCAATAAAAAGCTCCTTCGCCAGACATACAAGGAACTGACCTCCTTCGCGAAGAAGGAAGGGATCCCCGGTGACCTCGAGATAGGCACGCTGCTCATGCTGCCCGACATGTTCAGGCCCGAGATCGACACGATCCCGGCCGTACAGCTCAAGGCTGGGCTGAAGAAGGCCCTCGCCGAGGCGGTCGACAAGCTGGCCGATATGAGGAACAGGGAGGGAAAGACGCTTCAGCTCGATATGCAGAAGCGGCTGAAGGATATATCAAAGATTGCCGCAAAGATCGAGAAACGGGCCCCGAAGGCCCTGGCTCAGACACTGGCGCGTGCGCACAACCGCCTGGCAAACCTTCTCGGCCGGAGCGAGGTCAAGGAAGAGAGATGGGCTATCGAGGCGGCCGCGCTGGCAGACAGGACCGACTTTTCCGAGGAGCTCGTCAGGCTCAACAGCCACCTCGTCGAGTTCGGCTCGGCTCTCGATAAGGGTGGAGAGGTGTCGAAGAAACTCACCTTCCTTCTCCAGGAGATCCATCGCGAAGCGACGACGATGGGAAACAAGTCGGCCGACCCCGTGATCATCAGGGACTGCCTCGCGGTCAAGGAGCAGGTCGAGAAGATAAGAGAACAGGTACAGAACCTCGAGTAGCGGTAGTGCCGCAATAACGGGATATTCGCTGTGGAAGAGCTGATAGTAGTAATATCCGGCCCCTCCGGGGTCGGCAAGTCGACGGTAGCCGGGATGGTCCTGGAAAGGGCCGACTGGATGGTCCGGTCGGTCTCGTTGACAACGAGGAAGCCGAGGCCGGGCGACGTCGACGGCGAGGACTACCACTTCGTCTCGCCTGAGGAGTTTGCGGCGAGACGAGACGCGGGAAAACTCCTCGAATGGGCCGAGGTCCACGGTAATCTGTACGGCACCGAGGCGCAGCAGGTCGACCGGCAGCTCGCAGGCGGAAAGAGCGTTCTTCTCGAGATTGACGTTCAGGGAGGCAGAAGCGTAAAAAAGGCCCGCCCTGGCGCGGTCCTCATATTCCTCCTTCCGCCATCCGACGAGATCCTCGAGGACCGGTTGAGGGGCAGAGGCACCGATGACGAGGATGTCATCCTCAAAAGGCTCGCAAACGCCTGCAGAGAGCTCGAAACGGCCGAGCACTACGATTACAGGGTGAAAAACGACGGTCTCGAGGGGTGCGTTTCGGAGGTGCTGGGGATAGTCGGCGCCGAATCGGATAAAAGGAGCGCCGAAGGGACCTGAACTCCTGTATTTATATAGGTATTGATAATTACCGGGATTTGTATTAGTAATATATATTCCAGCAAAATCCGGCCGGAGAGGCATCCAGCAGGACGCCGGCGGCGCCCGGGGTGTCGTGTCTCTGATTCGGATGGCGGAAAGAGGGGAATTACCGCTTAAGTCTGAGAGAGGTTTATGGATGAAGACTGCATCAATGGAAAAGATCCTGGAAACGATAGACAACCGTTACGAAGCGATCAGGGTAATCGCCAAGGAAGCCAGAAGGATCAACACCCTTATCAGGCTCTCCGGTGAAGAGTTCGATGAAAAGCCCACCACTATCGCGATCAATCGTATGATCGACGGGAAAGTGAAATATTCGTATGAGCAGGATCCGGAGGAGCAGGAGTAAGGGGAAAGGTGGCCTCAGGGACAGAAAGATCCTGCTTGTAGTCACCGGAGGAATTTCCGCTTATAAGTCCGCTTTTCTAGTCCGCTTGTTCGTGCGGGCAGGTGCCGTCATAAGGGTACTTATGACGGACGCGGCCACAAAGTTCGTTACTCCACTGACATTCGAGGTCCTTTCGGGCAATCCGGTCCCGATGGAGATGTTCGCCTCACGCCCCGACGCGCCGGTCGAGCATGTCGACCTCGCCGTATGGGCCGACGCGGTCATCATCGCTCCGGCAACCGCTGATTTCATCGGAAAAGTCGCGGGAGGCATCGCCGATGACCTTCCCTCCACGGTAGTATGCGCAGCGCGCTGTCCCGTATGGCTCGCGCCAGCGATGAATGACGGTATGTGGGACAACCCCGCCGTCAGGCGCAACATCGCGACCTTGGCCGGTGACGGCCGACATATCATCGAGCCGGACGCTGGCGACCTCGCCTGCGGAACGAGTGGCGCCGGCCGTATGGCCGAACCGGACGCAATACTCTCGAAGCTTGAAGCCTCATTCGGCCCCGGGCCCCTCGATGGCGTACGCGTCCTCGTAACGGCTGGGCGGACCGAAGAGGCGATTGACCCAGTAAGATATATATCGAACCGTTCGAGCGGAAAGATGGGATTCGCGCTGGCACGCCGCGCGGCGGAGCTCGGCGCCGAAGTGACCCTGATACACGGGCCGGTAGATGTAGCGCCGCCCGCGGTTAAGACCGTTACCCGTATCGGCAGTTCCGCCGAGTTAAAGAAAGCGGTCACGAAGGCATTCCCGAAATGCGACATGCTCATCATGGCTGCGGCAGTAGCCGATTACACGCCGGCGAAGAGATCTGGTGGAAAGATCAAAAGAGACAAGTCATCGATGGCTCTCGACCTCGAGCCTACGGCCGATATCCTTGCTGGACTGGCCGGGAAGAAGAAGCCGGACCAGGTCGTGGTCGGGTTCGCGCTGGAGAGCAGCGGGGATGGAGAGGCCTCGGCGCGCCGCAAGGCGAAGGCCAAGGGGTGCGATTATATCATCCTGAACATGATAGGCGGCGGGACGGGCTTTGATACAGACACAAACAGTGTCACGATATTCAAGGGGACAAAGAAGATCGCGGAGACCGCTCTTGTCATAAAAGACGAGGCGGCCCGGACGATTTTAGATATACTGGCCGGGGACAGTCGCGTGAAGAAAGCTGTCCGATGAAAGAGGCCATCAGGCATCTGAAGCGGCGAGGTTCGCTTTCAGGCGGAGTGATCTATGCAGTTCCGGCTGAGGAGAGCCCCGCGGTGGTCGAGCCATCTGCGCCAGCGCCTGAACCTGCAAAGGATGAGATAATAGTGAAGACATCACCGGCGAAGCCGGGCGCACTTGACGTGGATCTGGCTCAGCTAGGGGAGATGGTGGCCGGCTGCACGAAGTGCGGGCTCCACAAGACGAGGACCAGAACTGTATTTGGGGACGGGAACCCTTCGGCCAACATCGTCTTTATAGGCGAAGCGCCGGGGAGGGACGAGGACCTGCAGGGTGTGCCTTTCGTTGGCAGGGCCGGCAAGCTCCTCGACAAGATGATAGCGGCGATAGGTTTCTCACGCGACGAGGTATACATCGCCAATATCCTCAAGTGCCGGCCGCCGAACAACAGGGACCCTGAAAAAAACGAAGTAATCGCCTGCGAGAAATATCTCGCAAGGCAGATAGAGCTGATAGATCCGGTAATAATATGCGCCCTGGGAAGAGTGGCGGGCCAGAACCTGCTCGGGGAGAAGGCGCCACTGCGGGTCCTGAGAGAGGGCGAGCATCATTACAACGATAAACGCGTAATTGTGACATATCATCCCGCGGCCCTGCTGAGGAATCCGAACTGGAAGAAGGGCGCGTGGGAGGACCTGCAGCTGCTGAAGAAGCTGCACGATGAGTTTATGGGAAGCGGAGGGTGACAGAATGGCTCGGGAAATCAATCTAAGCAACACGGACCTGATAGAGAAACTGCCCCCCCAGGCGACTGAAGCGGAGCGGGCTGTCCTCGGCGGTATCCTTCTGGATCCGGAGGCGGCGACCCGCGCGATCGAGGTCGTTCTGCCGGAAGCCTTCTACCATCCCGCGCACGCGAGGATCTACAGGGCGATGATCGCCCTCTTCTCGAAACACGAGCCTATCGATGTCATGACACTCTCCGAGGAGATGCGAAAGTCAGGCGACCTCGAATCGGCAGGAGGCATCTCGTTTCTCGCCGAGCTGGTCGACAGCGTTCCGAGCGCCGCCAACATAGAGCATTACGCCAAGATCGTGCTCGACAAGTATATCCTCAGGCAGCTGATCGGTGCGTCGACCAATATCTCCCGTGAGTGCTACAGGGCGGAACACGACGCCGGCACGATTCTCGACGAAGCGGAGCAGAAGATCTTCCGCGTCTCCGAATCTAGGGTCAGCCAGGGATTCGCTCATATCAAGGATATTCTCAAGGAGAGGTTCGAGGAGATACAGCGCGTGCATGAGTCGCGCGAGAGTGTCACCGGCCTCTCGACAGGATTCATAGATCTGGACAAGTACACCGCCGGTTTTCATCCGGGTGACTTGGTCATCGTCGCCGGCAGGCCCTCGATGGGAAAGACAAGTTTCGCGTTGAACATCGCCCAGCATGTCGCGCTCGACTCGAAGAGGCCCGTCGCGATATTCTCCCTCGAGATGTCGAAGGAACTCCTCGTGCAGAGACTCCTCTGTTCGGAGGCACAGGTCGACGCGCAGAAGGTCCGGAGAGGTTTCACTTCGGCCAAGGACATCGAACGGCTAACCAACGCCGCCGGCCTTCTCGGCGAAGCGCCGGTCTTTATCGACGACACTCCCGCCATCACGACGCTCGATATCAGGGCGCGGGCGAGGCGGCTGAAAGTCGAGAGAGACATCTCGATGATAGTGATCGACTATCTTCAGCTCGCTCGAACGAGTGACAGGGCAGAGAACAGGCAACAGGAGATATCGTCCATCTCGAGATCGATGAAGGCGCTCGCGAAGGAGCTCAAAGTGCCGGTAGTCGCGCTGTCCCAGCTGTCTCGCGCAGTCGAGGCCAGGGGCGGGGACAAGAGACCGATGCTGTCCGACCTGAGGGAATCGGGAGCGATCGAGCAGGACGCTGATCTCGTCCTCTTCCTCTACAGGCCCGAGTTCTATGACCCGGGCGACCCCGAGAAGGAAGGCAAGGCCGAGCTGATAATCGGAAAGCAGAGAAACGGTCCCACCGGCACAGTGCAGCTGATATTCGAGAAGCAGTACACGAGGTTCCTCTCACTCGATTCATCACATGTCACCGAGCCGGACGGGGTCTTCTGACCGGAGGCGCGACTTGAGGATATTCGCGATACTGGGAAGGTTCTTCCTCGGGTTCATCGAGGAGATAGGAGGCATCTGCCTCCTTCTCTGGCGTGTGATCCGTATTTCCCCGCGTCTCTTCAGGAATATCGGCAACACCCTTATACAGATGGAGAAGATCGGCATCGGCTCGATCCCCCTCGTCATCGTCACCTCGATATTCGTAGGAGCGGTCGCGTCGGTTCAGGCCGCGTACCAGTTCCAGGGATATGTTCCGCTGAGGTTTCTCGGCGCAGTAGTCGGAAAATCAGTGACCCTCGAGGTCGGCCCGGTGCTGACGGCCCTTGTCGTGGGAGGGCGGGTCAGCGCGGCTATCGCCGCCGAAGTCGGGACGATGAAGGTCACCGAGCAGATCGACGCGATGGAGATGATCGCGATAGACCCGGTCGAGTATCTCGTCCTGCCGAGACTCGTCGCCGCGACCCTGATGCTTCCCGTGTTGACAGTATTTGCCGATTTTCTCGCGATCCTCGGAGGAATGGTAGTCGCCAATCTCGCTGTCGGCGTGACCTTCAATACCTTTGAGACGGGGCTGACGATGTTCTTCAAGTACCAGGACGTTGTCGGCGGGCTTCTCAAGACATTCACATTCGGATTTATTATAGCGCTCATGGGGTGCTACAACGGATTCCGTACACAGGGCGGAGCGGAAGGTGTCGGCCAGTCGACGATGAAGGCGGTCGTCTCTTCGTGCCTGCTCATACTTGTCGCCAATTACCTGCTCGCATTCCTGATATTCAACGTACTGTTCGGAGCGGATTAACGGGATGCGGAACGGAGCGGTTTTGAACGAAAGCTGTGACGGAGCGATAATCAGCATCAGGGACCTTCACAAGGGGTTCGGTCCTCAGGAAGTGCTCAGGGGTGTCGACCTCGATATCGCCTCGTGCGAATCTCTCGTAATACTCGGGAGGAGCGGATGCGGGAAAAGCGTCCTGCTCAAGCAGATCACCGGGCTTGTCGCCCCGGACCATGGATCGATCATGTTCGAGGGCGAGGACATCACGAAGTTCAGCAGGCGAAAGCTTTTTGAGATGAGAAAGCACTTTGGTATGCTTTTTCAGGGTGCCGCCCTTTTCGACTCGATGACGGTCGGCGAGAACGTCGGCCTGCCGCTGGTAAAGCACGGGCACAAGTCGGATGAGGAGACAAGGGAGATAGTGCTAGAGAAGCTCAGGCTCATCGGCCTCACCGATGTCTTCGACAGCTACCCGTCGGAACTGAGCGGCGGGATGAAGAAGAGGGTGGGCCTGGCCAGGGCGATCGTCATGGATCCTCAGGTAGTTCTCTATGACGAGCCGACAACGGGCCTCGACCCGATAATGGCCGATGTCATCAACACCCTGATTCGTGACCTGCAGCACGAGCTGAACATAACCTCTGTCGTCGTGACGCACGACATCAACAGCGCCTACCGGGTCGCCGACAGGCTGACGATGCTTCACGAGGGAAAGATCATATATTCAGGCACTGTGGAAGAGACGAAAGAAACGGATAACGAGATCGTAAGACAGTTCATAGAGGGACGCGCCGACGGTCCCGTAAGGGCCGTTTAAACCGGATATCGGGAGAGTGAGATGGAATACAAACCGCTCGAGCTGAAAGTCGGATTCACTGTCTTTATAGCGATCCTCGCATTCTCGTTCGGGATGATGTGGCTCGAGGGATTCAAGCTGCGCGGTGAACGGTACGAGGTGCACGCGGTCTTTCCTATGGTGGGAGGCGTCAACTCCGGCGATGCCGTCAATGTAAACGGTGTCGAGAGGGGAGAGGTCACCAGGGTCAATCTCCGCGATGCCGACGTGATCGTCTCGATGTCGATCGATATCGAGACGAAGATCCCGGAGGACTCGAAGGTCGTCCTGCAGACACAGGGGATCATGGGCGAGCGCATCGTCACGATCATCGTCGGCCGCTCCGAGGTGATGATGGAGCCGGGCTCGATGATAGAGGGCGTTTATGATCCGGGTATCTCCGAGGCGCTGTCGTCGATGGGAAAGGTGATGGAGGATCTTCACTGGCTCACATCCGACATCAGGGAGATCGCCAAGGTTCTCAGGGGCGAAGAGATCGCTGAGACCCTGAGGAACCTCGCCGATGCAAGCGAACAGATGACGATCATGATCCAGGATCTCTCGCCCGATCTCAAGATCGGCGCCGCGGCGTTCAGCTCGTCGGCGACGAGAGCCGACTCGATGATGGCGCGCAACGAGGCGAAGTTCGACAGCATCATCGTCCATCTCGACCAGGCGACGAAGAAGATGCCCGCACTGGCCGAGAGCCTCGGTGAGCTGACAGTCGCGCTCAAGGATGTGACCGACAGGCTCAACAGCACGGATAACACGATGGGCACGCTGCTCAACGACAAGGAGCTGCTACACAAGCTCGAATCGGCCATCATGGGCCTTGATGAGCTTGTCACCGATATAAAGGCTAATCCGAAGAAGTATCTCACGGTCGAAGTGTTCTAGATAACCGGCGCCCCGGGATACCTTCCGGAAGGAGACATTGAACTATGACTGACGAGAAGATCGTATGCCTCGTCGCGGCAGCGGGGAAAGGCAAGCGGTTTGGGCGGGAGACGCCGAAGACATTTCATGCGGTCGAGGGGCTGACCCTCCTCGTAAGATCACTGAAGAGCCTGAGCGCCTGGGACGGGATATCCCGCTTCGTCGTGATGGTCCCCGATGGATGGGAGCAGCAGGCGGAGGAGGATCTCGCGGCGAACTTCAGCGGCATCGAAGCGACAGTGACCGTTGGCGGCGAGACGAGGCAGGAGTCGGTCGCGATCGGGCTCGAGGCTGCGGGAGACGCAGATATCATCCTCGTGCACGACGCGGCGCGGCCCTTCGTATCGCCCGCCCTGATCGAGCGCGTCGTGGCGGGTGTCCGTGAAACGGGAGCGGCGGTGCCGGCCCTTCACATGACCGATACCCTCGGAAGACTGAGGGGAGAGGAACTCGACGCGATAGTCTCAAGGGACAAGGTCGTCGGGATCCAGACCCCGCAGGGATTCAGGACCGAGGTCCTGAGGAAGGCCTTCGAGGAAGCGGGGGGTTCGGAGAAGATGACCGATGAGAGCTCCCTTGTGCTTGCCGCCGGGATGCCGGTCAAGGTCGTCGACGGCGAGAGATGGAACGTCAAGGTGACGGTCAAGGATGATATCGATATAGTGAAGAGTTTTCTGTCAGGCACTCCGCTCGATCTCGAGAGCATCGATGAGGCCTGACCGGTGGTAATGATATGAGAGTCGGAATAGGTTACGACATACATCCGCTCGTCGAGGGCAGGCCCCTCGTGCTCGGCGGGGTGCGCCTCGATCACCCGATGGGCCTTGACGGCCACTCCGACGCGGACGCGCTCGTACATGCCCTGTGCGACGCTATCCTCGGTGCGATAGGCGAGGGCGATCTCGGCCGGCATTTCCCCGGGACCGACGAGTTCAAGGATATCGACAGCCTCGTTCTTCTCGCAAGGGTAGCGGCGATGGCGCTAGTGAAAGGATACAGGCTGGTCAATGCCGACTGCATTGTCCACGCAGAACAGCCCGCGATATCTCCGCATGCGGGAGCGATGGAAACGGCGATGGCAGCGGCGGCGGGGACGGACCCCGGCAGGATATCGGTGAAGGCGACGAGGGGCGAGGGCCTCGGGCCGGTCGGAGAGAAGCGCGCCATAGCGGCGAGAGCTGTAGTCCTGCTCGAGGAAACAGACTGAAGAAAGGTATCGGGATTTGTCAGATATAAGAGTGAGATTTGCTCCAAGCCCCACGGGGCTCCTGCATATAGGCGGCGCGAGGACAGCCCTGTTCAACTGGCTCTTCGCCAGGCACGAATCGGGAAGCTTCATACTGCGGATAGAGGATACCGATCTCGAGAGGTCGAGCGCCGAGCTCGAACAGGGACTGCTCGATGACATCGAGTGGCTCGGGCTCTCGTGGGACGAAGGCCCCGGGAAAGACGGAGGGCACGGCCCCTACCGTCAGTCTGAGCGGGCCGGGATCTACAGGGAATGCGTCGACAGGCTGATCGGGACGGGCCACGCATATCCCTGCTTCTGCACGGACGACGAGCTGACGGCAAAGCGCAAAGCCGCGAAAGCGGAAGGGCGCCCGCCGCAGTACGACGGCACGTGCAGGGACCTCAGCCCGGAACAGAAGCAGGAGAAGAGAGACGCCGGCCTCCCGGAGAGCATCAGGTTCCTCGTCAGGGGCGACGATGTGAGAACTGTCGAGGATATGGCGCGGGGAACGGTCGAGTTCCCTCCCGACATGGTCGGCGACTTCGTGGTAATGCGCTCAAACGGGATGCCGACATACAATTTCGCCGTTGCCGTCGATGACGGTCAGATGGGTATCACCCACGTCATCAGGGGGGCGGAGCACCTGTCGAACACGGTCCGTCAGCTCCTCGTCTACGAGGCGCTGGATATGCCTGCCCCGCGATTCGCGCACATCCCCCTCATACTGGGGAGTGACAGGTCGAAGCTGAGCAAGAGGCACGGCGCCCCGAACATAGATGACTACAGGAAGCGGGGATATCCCGCCGAGTCGCTGTTAAACTACCTCGCCTTCCTCGGATGGTCGACGAAGGGCGAGGATGAGATACTCTCGGTCGAGCAGCTGGTCGCCGAGTTCGAACTGTCGCGTGTATCGGACAGCCCCAGCATATTCGACGAGGACAAGCTGAACTGGGTCAGCGCCAATCATATCCGCCGGGGCGGCTCGGAGAAATATCTCGAGCAGGCGATGCCGTTCTTCCCCGAAGAACTGACGGAGCGATACGGCCGCGAGGAACTGACAAAGATATTCGACATGGCCTCGGAGAACCTGCCCTGTTTTGAAAGGCTGCCCGGTGAGACCGCGTCGTTTATGCCGGGGCCTCCCCGTTATGACGAGGAAGCTCTCGGGATCCTGGCGGGAACGGAAGAAGTGCTCGCCGCACTCAGGGACAAGTTCGCCTCGCTTCCCGACTGGAGCTACGATCCGGTCAAGGCGGCTATAAAGGAAACAGGTAAAGAGACCGGGGTGAAGGGCAAGGGACTGTTCATGCCGTTGAGGGTCGCTCTCACGGGGCTGTCCCACGGGCCCGACCTCGCCGCGATATTGATCCTGAGAGGCAGAGAGGATGCCGGTGCATCGATAGGCGCGGCCATCGAAAATATTACGAGGCAGGGGGGATGATGACTAAAAGTAAAAAGATGAATATCGCCGTTCTGATGGGCGGCTCGTCCGAGGAGAGGGAGGTATCCCTCGTCAGCGGGCAGGGTATCCTCGAGGCGCTGCGCAGGCGCGGACACAGGGTATGCCCCGTCGATCCCGCCATACTTGCCTCGGAGCAGTCGGATTCATGCAGGGCGGTCATCGGTGACGCGCCCCCCGAGGCGATCGCTCCTCTTCCGGCGGGCGAAGTCTTCGAGTGGCTGAAACTTCCGAGGATCCTCGAGGCAGACCTCGTTTTCATCGGGCTCCACGGCGGAGCGGGGGAGGACGGGAGGATACAGGCCCTTCTCGAGACGGCCGGCAAGGCATACACGGGGACGGGCGTGCTCGGCAGCGCGCTGGCTATGAACAAGGACAGGTCCAAGGCCCTCTTCAACGAGGTCGGTGTTCAGACGGCCCCTCACGCTTTGACGAGGATCAGCGGCGAAGTGGAAATTCACCGCGTACTTGACACTATCGAGACGGGAATCGGGTTCCCGGTCGTGATAAAACCGAACGATCAGGGCTCGAGCGTCGGGTTCTCCTTTGTGGAGAAGGCGGAGGGACTGGTCCCCGCTCTCAAAGAGGCGGCGCAGTACGGCGAGGAACTGCTCGTCGAGAGATACGTCCCGGGCAGGGAGGTCACAGCGGCCATTCTCGATGGAGAGGCCCTTCCGATAGTGGAGATCATCCCTGAAGGCGGGTTCTACGACTACAAGAGGAAGTACACGAAGGGATCGAGCAAGTACGAGGTCCCCGCGAAGATAGAGAAAAGGATCGAGGACAGGATAAAGCGCGAGGCGCTCCTTGCCTGGAACGCTCTCGACTGCAGGGATTATGCGAGGGTCGATTTCCGGCTGAGCGAGGAGGGTGAGCCGTACTGCCTCGAAGTCAATACCCTGCCGGGGATGACGGAGCTCAGCCTCGTTCCCATGGCGGCGGCCGAGGCCGATATTCCGTTCGACGAACTCATTGACAGGATCTGCCTGATGGCCCGCGAAAGGGCCAGATAGGGAGGGGAGACATGGACAGTACAGAAAAACTCCTGAAGGAATTCACTGAAGCGGCCGGAGTCTCCGGCGCCGAGGGCGATGTATTCGCCCTTATGAAGAAACATCTCGGAAAGATCGCCGATATCGACAGGGATCGTCTCGGCTCGTTCATCGGAAAGCTTTCGAACGGGGAAGATTCTCCCAGGATAATGATGACGGCCCACATGGATGAGATCGGCCTGATGGTCTCACACTTCACGGGAAACTTCGTGCGGTTCAATACGCTCGGCGGATGGTGGCCCCCGAAACTGATCGGGCTCCCGGTGAAGATCATTACGGGCAAAGGCGATATCCCCGGTGTCGTCTCTACAAGATCCCCCTTCCTCATGGAACGGGAGGAGAGGGACAAGCCGGTCAAGTCGAAGGATATGTTCATCGATGTCGGCCTGACAGGGAAGAAGAAGCCGGAGAGTCTCGGCATCAGGCCGGGCGATCCTGTGGTCCCCGTCTTTCCTTTCACCGTTCTGCACGGAGGAAAGACATACATGGCCAAGGCGTGGGACGACCGTCTCGGCTGCGCGGTGATCTGTCAGGTCATGCACAAGCTCTCGAAGCTGAAGATGCCGAACAGTGTCTACGCTGTCGGCACGGTGCAGGAGGAAGTGGGGATCAGGGGCGCCGTGACGAGCGGGCACGCCGTCTCGCCCGACGTCTGCTTCGCCATCGACGTCAATATCGCGAGGGACCTGCCAGGCTCGTCCGACGATGAGCCGGAGAAGCTCGGCAGTGGGGTGTCGATATGCGTCTATGACGCAACGCTCATCCCCAATACGAAGCTTCGGGATCTCGTCGCCGAAATCGCCGCCAAAAAGAAGATCCCTTACCATTTCAGCGCCATCCCGTTCGGAGGAACGGACGGGGGACGTATACATCTGAATGAATCGGGTGTCCCGACACTTGTCATCGGGATTCCCACGCGCTATATACACAGTGCCGCCGGAATCGTCCTGCGGAAAGATTTCGACAGCGCAGTGAAGCTCCTCGTCGAGGTGGCGAGGGCGCTGGACGCGAAGACAGTCACCGGGCTTTCCTGAGAAGGCTGCGGGAGGAAGGATCAGATCGATGTCACTGCAGGTCTACAACAGGTACAAGGGCAAGAAAGAGGAGTTCCAGCCGGTCCATGACGGGAAGGTCGGGATCTATTTCTGCGGGATGACCGTTCAGGACAAGCCGCACATGGGACACATGCTGGCCTTCGTCGCCGGCGACATGATAAGGCGCTACCTGAAGTTCAAGGGTTATGACGTCAAGTACGTGCAGAACTTCACTGATGTCGACGACAAAATCATAGCGAAGGCGAACGATGAGGGCATCGAGTTCATGGAAGTGGCCCAGAGAAATATCGACGAGTATTTCAGGTTCGCCGGCGAATTGAACATCATGCCGGCCGACCTCTATCCCAAGGCGACCGAACACATCGATGACATCATCGGGCTGATAAAGAAGCTCGAGGAGGACGGGTATGCCTACAAGGGCGGCAGCGACGTCTACTACAGGGTGAGAAAATTCGCTCCCTACGGCAAGCTGTCCGGCAGGATCATCGACGACCTGCAGTCGGGCGCGAGGATCGAGGTAGCCGACGAGAAGGAGGATCCTCTCGATTTCACCCTCTGGAAGGGAGCCAAGGAAGGGGAGCCCGCCTGGGATTCCCCGTGGGGTCCCGGCCGGCCGGGTTGGCACATCGAGTGCTCAGCCATGTCTATGAAGTACCTCGGTGACACCCTCGATATGCACGGCGGAGGGATGGATCTCGTGTTCCCTCACCATGAGAACGAGATCGCGCAGAGCGAGGCGGCCACCGGCAACGAGTACGTGAAGTACTGGATGCATAACGGCCTGCTCAACCTCAGCGGCGAGAAGATGTCGAAGTCGACGGGGCATTTCTTCCTCATCGAAGATATTTTGAAAGAGTTCTCCGGTGAAGTGGTGAGGTTCTACTTCCTTTCGACCCATTTCAGGAGCAACAGCGAATTCGGACGCGAACGCCTCGCCGAGGCAGCCGCCGGATTCGAGAGGATAAAGGAATTCTGCACAAGGCTCGACGAGGCGCAAGGCGCCTCGGAGGGTGGAGGAGGATGGGACGAGAAGATCGAGGTCCTGATACGCAAGGTGCGCGAGGATTTCATGACCTCGATGGACGACGACTTCAACGGCGCCGAGGCGATAGGCCACATATTCCACCTGATCCGTGAGCTGAACGTGATCACCGGCGGAAACATCGGCAAACTCGCCGAGTATCCCGCGACTCTCACCGACCTGCTCAAGGACTTCGAGACGTTCGACTCTATCCTCGGCCTTTTCGCCGACGGCCTGCCGAAGGCGAGCGGCGATGTTCCCGACGAAGTGATGCAGATGGTCAGGGACAGGGAAGAGGCGAGGAAGTCGAAAGAATGGGCGAGGGCCGACGAACTGCGCGACGCGATCGTCGCCGCCGGTTACGCGATAGAGGACAGGGCGGAAGGGACGAGGGTCAGTCGCTCGAAGGATTGACGGGCATCAGGTCGCCCTTGGGCATAAGGATGACCCAGAGCAGGATCGGCAGGAAGAAGTTGACCGTCAGGTTGAGAAACTCCGTTCCGGACCAGAGCTGCTCGCTCTTTGTGAAAGCACTTAGAAACATGAAGAAGACGGTGATGATATTCGCCGCCGTCAGGACAGCCACTCCGATTAACGCGGGCTTGAGCCGCGCCTTCCACGCAACCCCCGTTACAGCTATCACCAGTGAGACGTAGACTATCGGGTTAAGCGAGATCTCCTCGGTGACGAGGAGCGCCCGGTCCACATCGAGCGAGTTCCCCGTGAGAGCAACGAAAGGCTTTGCTCCGTACGCGACGCCAAGGGCGTAGAATTTTTCGGCGAACATCCAGGCGGTATAGAGGACAAGCGAGACCACGATAAACCGGACAAAGAAGACGAGTATCTTCTTCATGTCGGGTCTTGTGTCTTTTGCTTCGGCCATATCCGTCTATTCCGCCTTCCTCGGTTTGACTATCTTCGCCATCCAGAATATCACCAGCAGGAGCATGAAGATGACAAAGACGATCTGCCAGAAGTACCCGTGAAAGAAACCGAACCATTCCCTCTTGTGAAAGAGTACGAGGGAGACGACGACCATCCGCACCAGGTTGAGGATGTGAATGGCGGGGATGCCTATCAGCAGCCCGATCAGCTTCTCCTTAATGCTGGCCGGGTAGGCCCCGATGATCGAGAAATAGATCATCTTGGTATAGATCCCGGTGCACTCAGTGATGACTACGAGTCTTTCTCCGCCGTGATCGGTATGGAAGGTGAATACGTTGTCTATGCGGGTGAACCAGTAGTTCAGCTTGTCCAGGCACCAGGCTACTTCGCTCGATACGAGGAGCTGCATGAACCCTGGGCCGCCCGGTGCATGCAGGCTGTGAAGAAATCCGGGGATCCTCTTGGTCACTAAATAGGAAAAAAGCCAGAGGGCAAAGAAGAGAGTCAGGAATACGATAAAATCCCTGCGGAAGGATCTTGAAATCCCTCGCGTTTCTCCCGTTTGACCTTCTGGCTTCTTTCCGTGGCCCAACCGTTACTCTTTCAATACCTCACGATATAATCGGCAATTCGGTTCTTAGGCCTTGCTTACAGCGTGCCTCTTCATAATGACGGCGGCAGCGAGGATCATGGCAAGAACCAGGATCGTTACGACCGGAGCAGTGAAGAGAGGTACGGGTACGGGCTCGACCACGTGGATCGCCTGTACACACGTATCATAGATGCTGCCAACACCGGCATCCCAGACAACGATCGTCAGGGTGTCATAGGTGCAGACTATTGCGGTACCAGCATCAACGATGCCGTAAACATCCGCGCACGTTCCACCAGCAACGCCGGAAGCTGTTCCGGACTGGTTCAGGGCGGAACCAACGTATCCGAGACTCGTGATCACGTAGTCGTAATCAGTCGCCGGAGCGCAGGGGTCGCCATTGCAAACCGAGAACGGAATATAAGCAGCTGTCTGGCCCTGCTCGACGAAGTACAGGGTGTCCTGAAGGATGTAGAGTGCCGGAGGCGAAACTACAACCTCAAAGTCCTGTGTGATCGTGCTGTAGCAGTCGACCGGGCCTGAGCGAACGTTCGGGTCTGCGCAGTCGCCACTGTCAGGCGCCGCGACGCCTTCGTCGCAATAGACCATCTGGACTGTGAACGTGTTCAGGTCGCCAACGAGAGCTTCACAGGGAACTGTGATGCAGACGGCGACGTTGTAGTACCATTCTGCAGGGTCTGCCAGGTCATCGAGAATGTAGCAGACGCCCTCGGCGTCTACGTCGGAGCCATCATCGAATACGTTCGTGATGGGCCAGCCCTGAACGTCGCCGGTTACTACTGCGAAGGTGTCCATGGGATCGACACAGGCGTAGACTTCAGGGTCGTTCGCCCAGTAGAAGTTACCGGCATACAGATGATCGCACCAGGTCTCACCAGCGATAACGTCAATTGTTCCGCCGGGGAAATTGAAATAGAACGCAGGATCTCCCTGCTTGATGCCCTGTGCACTGGCAACGGCAGGAAGCAGTATGACGATTAACGCCAACAGCATAAGCTTCTTCATTTTTGGAAGCCTCCATGTTAAACAGTGAAGAGTCGTTCCTTACTGGAATTCATCTTCGGGTTAAACGATTGATTGGCCTGTCGGTGGTTTCTGCGGATTTGAAACAACCCGCGACCGGTCGCCAGGGTCAGAATGTTATAGGTACCCGTTGATTTATCTTCGGCCTATCCTCCTTCACGGGTCAGCCCCTCACGGGCCTCTTTGTGAAACCGGGAAACGCACAATAGGGTAGCACTACCCTTTCGTCCGTTTCTTATGGGTTTCCTTCCCGATCAAATGTTCATACCATCCTGGTTCGTGAGGTAAGCGGCAGGCCCGAGGGCCTGATACGTACCTGCCGATAGTTGAATTCTACCACTTTCCCGCCCGGTCCGTCAAGTGTAAAATCCGCCCCATCATGAATTTCCGTCAGTGCAACGCACAGCTGGCAGCCCGCCCTGATTCCCCTCTGCGATCATCAAATTACCAGCCATTACGACAAAGGGCCGCGAGGGAATCTGCGCGGTCTGCCAGCTGTATGCTTCACTACTTGAAACCCCTGAATAAGGAAAAAAACCGAAAAAAATTGGACCGGTCGGGACAGCTGGTTCTTTCTTGCCGGTAAGCTTCCATTTTGCAGGATGTTAGAGGGTTGGGCGGAATCGTGATGATTTTTCTGAAACTTCTGATCCTGATAAGAGTAGTTAAAGAGGGCCTGGACCCGGCTATTTATCCACAAACAGCCCCGAATGTGTGGAAAAGTGACGATTATGTTGATATATAAGCAGTTAGGGTGGGGCTGGGGGTCTTTGTGGTTTTATGAGGAATATGGGTCCGGCGAGAGGCCCGTAGAATCCCTCGCGGCAGTGTAGATCCGGGTGGTGTTGCAGGCTCGTTTGCAGAGGGGATTCAGGGGGCTTTCGCCGGACCCCTTCCCGGGTGTATTTTTTTTCTTGACAGTAGGTAAGGTCGTACGTATTATTCAGAACCTGAAATTATATCGGGGGCGGATTGCGCCCCTTGCTGGCGTAGCTCAATTGGTAGAGCAGCTGATTTGTAATCAGCAGGTTGGGGGTTCAAGTCCCTTCGCCAGCTCCATGAGACTGAGTGGCCGGGGAATTTTCCTTCCTATTTTATAGCAGGAAAATTTGTGAAGAAATACGGCCGGTAGGGATATTTTGTCTTTACTCGGCAGGACCGGTCCTTCAGCGATAGATTCCCTGGGGAGGTTCCCGAGCGGTCAAAGGGAACAGACTGTAAATCTGTCGGCGAAGCCTTCGGAGGTTCGAATCCTCCCCTCCCCACCACGGAATCAAGCGCGACACCGTCGCAGGGCGGATCGTCCGTTTTGATAGGAGCGGGAGTAGCTCAGTTGGTAGAGCATCAGCCTTCCAAGCTGAGGGTCGCGGGTTCGAATCCCGTTTCCCGCTCCATATAGATGATTAAGGAACAGTGAACGGGACGCCCACGTAGCTCAGATGGTAGAGCACTTCCTTGGTAAGGACGAGGTCACCGGTTCAAATCCGGTCGTGGGCTCCAGCAATTAACCTTCCAGATCAGGAGGAAGTTCTGCATGGCCAAGCAGAAGTTTGAACGCACTAAGCCCCACGTAAACGTGGGAACGATCGGGCACGTCGATCACGGCAAGACGACCTTGACGGCAGCGATAACG